>ERZ724523.8-NODE-8-length-133917-cov-9.145740_pt1 | contig 133917 bp, 110 predicted proteins | sample MGYA00376056_ERZ724523 | MGnify/ENA primary metagenome ERZ724523 (study PRJEB28724, sample SAMN07190888) | wastewater metagenome | isolation source: influent of sewage treatment plant in Hong Hong | place: USA: Christiansburg, Virginia | collected 2016-03-01 ... | reverse complement strand
TTCGTATGAATACATGAACTACCTCCAAATAGTCCAAGAATTCCGCCGCACCCCCCTTTGCCGAATCCGCACTCAGCGGACCCCGAGAAGGCCTGCCCCATATTGGCGAAATTACCCTGGCTTGCGCTTTGGGCTACATGGATTTCCGCTTTGCTGGGAGCTGGCGCACCCGTTGCCCCAAGCTTGTGCTTTGGCTAGACCATTTCGCCACACGCACCCCGGCCTACGCGGCAACCCTACCGCAGTAACCAAACCTTCAGACCAACACGTCAGGCCAAAACGTCAGGTATTTGGCGGGCCTGCATCAATGAAAGATTGCAGGTCATGAATACTTGCAATCCGCAGTTCGCCATAAGCACCGGTCACCAAGCCCCGCTCTTTCAGCGCCTTGAGCAGAACAGACAGAGACTGACGCGAACACCCGGCCAAGCGCGCCAAGCGGGACTGCGTCAAAGGCAAGATGGCAGACACACCGTCCAGACCGCGTGACCTGGCCAGCACATGCAGCAACTTGGCCAGGCGCTGCTCCGGCTTGAGCAACACGGACTGGGTTGTCCACTCCAGCAGATAGCTCATGCGCTCACCCACCTCAACCAAAATGCGCTGATAAATGGCGGGGTGCTGTTCGCACACCGCACGCACTTGCAAGGCAGGCAGGGCAATCAGGCAAGCGTGCGGCGAGCTCCAGAGATCGTAAACGGGGACTGAACTGCCAATGCAGGCCAACCAAGGTATGCCGTGTCCTGGCATGACATCGCTCAGCTCGACCTCGTCGCCGCCTGCCAATTGTGAAATCAGCTCGACATGCCCAGCGACCACCAGCCACAGTCTTTGCACACCCTGGCCTGCGGGGTGAATCAAGGTGCGCACCGCATAGCGCTCAACCAAGGCGTTTTTCGCAAGGCTGGCAATGGCGTCGCCCGGGAGCGATCCAAAAACTTTGGAGTTCCTCAAGAATTCAGCCACATTCAGGCCGGATTTAGCGCGGGGCATAGGACGGGGTTTCTCTGGGAAGTGTCTGTATTTGGACAGACTATAGCTGTGCTTGACCGATAGATTCGTCGCTTGACTGCGCCCGCCTCTTGCGGGTCAAGAATCTGGAGACTTCCCATGAGAACTTTACTGCGCATCCTGCTATGGATCTTCGGCACTTTGGTGCTGCTGGGCCTAGCGATATTTGTCTGGATGAAAGGCCTCGCCAAAGACGACGGCGGTGCCAATCGGCCCAAGTCTGCCGCCTACACCTGGGCGCAACCCGATGGCAAATCTGCCGACCCCAAAGCGGGCCCGGTGGACGATGACCCCAAAGCCCATTCGCTCCCCAACACACCCCGTGGCGGCCCCGTGCCCCGTGCGGATGGTTTTGTGATGGGCAGCTTGGGCACGGGCAACATGCTGACGCCCATGCCGCCCGAGCGCGTGACCGACATTGCCCGCAAAGACAACGTGCACAAAGCGGTAGCGATCAAGACCTGCTTTTGGCCCGGCCCACGCCTGCGCAGCGGTTACTACACCACCGATCCAGACGACTACGGCATCGAAAACCAAATTCCAGACATCGGCAACACCTTTGCAACCGCTTGGTTCACCATTCCAGCTGGCGGCAAGATTGTGATGACGGGCGAGTTCCCGCACATGCGGCACTGGAGTTACGTGACCTACTCTGTTGATGGCGTGCCGCGTGACGGCATTGCAGACACCGAGATCGAGCCCGATGCTGGCTCTGTCAACCCCTTCCGTAACGGTGTGCGCCGTGACGCAATGCCACGCAAGTACACGATTACCGTGGTCAACGGGAACCCACCCGCCGACAAAGCGGCGCGCCCCAAGAACACGGTGTACACCCTGAGTGAGCCAGGTACACCCACCGGCATGCACATGCGCAACTACATCCCCGACCAAGGCATGGACTGGACCGGTGGCGTCGGCTTGCCCACGGCCTCTCTGGTGGGCGCTGATGGCAAGGCGATGAGCGAACAAGACACCTGCGTGGCCACTGACGTGCCACACAAGCGTGGCAAGCAGTCACCCATCACCGTGTCACCCAAGATGTGGTTGGCATTGAACAGCCTGCCCTGGCGCCCGACTGACCGCACACCGGCCAGCAACTTTGAAGTGACCCCCATGGAGAAGTTCTACAACCGCGAACACCTGCTGCTCAAGACCTTTTTCCCCATCATCCCCAGTGGTGGTCTGGCCGTGGAAAAAGGCGGCTTCTGGAGCAACCCGGTCACCCGCTATGGCTTTACCTACCTGAGCCAGACCTATGGCTCGGTCTATGTGGCGCACGGCAAGATGCCCAGCACTCCCAGCACCTTCAATGGCGAGCCCACACCCATGAAGCAGGACGCCGACATGCGCTATTGGTCGATGTGCACCTCCACCGCGCCCGCCATTGGCAACACCGTTGACTGTGTGCACGACGAGAATGTGCGCCCGGTGGTGGACGCTCGCGGTTACTTTAGTGTGGTGGTGTCGCGCGCCGCCGACCGCCCGAGCAACGCCAACGCCAAGTGTGGCGTTGAGTGGATCGAATACGGCAACGGTGACGGCATTCCTGGTGGCTCTGCTGAATACGGCTCATTGATCAACCGCCATACCGTGGTCAACCCTGCTTTCAAGAACAGCTGGTTTGACGTGAGCGCCAGCAACGGCGAAAAGCAGGCCATGGGCGACTACCTGCCCCATGTCATCAACATGCACGACAAGGCCAAATTTGAGGCCTTGGGCTGCCCGGTGGACACGAGTAAGTTCACCGCCATGATCAAGCGTTAAGAAGGCGAGCACCATGAAAACACATTGGATTCACAAGCTGTTGGCCGTGGTGGCCATTCCGTTGTTGGTGATGAGCCCGTTTGCTGCAGCACAAACGACCAAGCCCACCACACCGCCGAACATCGTCATGATCATGACCGACGATGTCTCGCCCATGGACATCTCGGCCATCCACCGTGGCTTGGGCGCCGTCAAGACACCCAGTATTGACCGCATCGCCAAGGAAGGCATGATGGTCAGCGACTACTACGCGCAACCCAGCTGCACCGCCGGGCGCGCTGCCTTCATCACAGGCCAGTATCCGATTCGCACGGGGCTGACTTCTGTGGGCCAACCAGGTGCCCCCCTGGGCCTGAAGGCGGAAGACGTAACACTTGCTGAATTGCTCAAAGCGCGTGGCTATGCCACGGCTCAATTTGGCAAGAGCCATGTGGGCGACCGCAACGAGCACCTGCCCACAGTGCACGGCTTTGACGAGTTCTTTGGCCTGCTTTATCACCTGAACGTGATGGAGCAGTTTGAACAACCCGAATTCCCCAAGAACCCCAACTTCCCGGGTCGGCCACGCAACGTGCTGTACACGCGAGCCAGCGACAAGGACGACGCCACCGTTGACCCACGCTTCGGCAAGGTGGGCATGCAAACCATCGAAGACCGTGGCCAGCTCGGTGCCAAACGTCAAGAAACCTTTGACGACGAGGTAGGCGCAGTGACTGCCGACTGGCTGACCCGCACCCAAAAGACAGGCAAGCCTTTCTTCTTGTGGTTCAACCCCACACGCATGCACCAGCAGATTCACATCAGCCCTGAATGGATGGGCAAGAGCGGCCACAGCCGCTATGCCGATGGCCTGCTGCACCTGGATTCGCTGGTGGGCAAGCTGCTCAAGCAACTCGACGACATGGGTGTGGCCAACAACACCATCGTGATGTTCACCTCCGACAACGGCGTGAATTTGGCACACTGGCCAGAGGCGGGCACACCTTCCTTCAGAGGTGAAAAAGGCACCACTTGGGACGGCGGCTTTCGTGTGCCCATGCTGGTGCGCTGGCCCGGCCAGATTCCTGCGGGTGAGTGGACCGACCAGTTCATGACCTCGGAGGACTGGCTGCCCACGCTGATGTCTGCGGCAGGCGACCCCGAGGTTAAAGAGCGTTTGCTCAAAGGTGCCAAGATTGGCGAGCGCGAGTACAAGGTGCATCTGGATGGCTACGACCAAACGGCCATGCTCACGGGCAAAGGCAAAAGCAAACGCCGTGAATTCTTCTACTACGCCGAAACCGAGCTCAACGCGGTTCGTGTGGACCAGTGGAAGATGCACCTGGCTATCAAGAACACCTGGCTCGGCGCATCAGAAAAGCAAGATGGCGGCCTGCTGATCAACATGAAGCTTGACCCCTACGAGATGACGCCCAACACCGGTGGCCACCTCTTGTGGATGAAAGAAAAGAGCTACCTGCTGCCTTTGCTTGCCGGACCCATGCGCGCCTTCGGCAAAAGCCTGCAAGACTTTCCACCACGTCAAAAGGGCAGTGGCATAGGTGCGGCCACGCTGATGGGCGGCGGCAAGTAGGTTCACGGGCTAACGCACGTCAATCCAGTGCGTTAGCTGACGGTAGCAGCCCACCAAGCCGTTGACGCCCCACAGGTGTCAGCTCAAGCGCCCGCTCACCCGCCAACTTGAATTGCCAGCCTTTTTCCAGAAACTGGTCCAACAAGGCTTTGGCCAGTTGCCCTGCCATGTGGTCTTTGCGATCAGCCACCAGGGCCAGCGCCTCCAGTGCATAGGCGACGTCTGCATCCGCCAATCTGAAATAGCACTGGCGTATTCGCCGCTGAGCAAATAGCACAGCATGCGGGAACGGCTAGGGTCTGCAATCACCGACGCCATGCTGGCAAGCTGAGGTTCGTGGCGTGTCGCTGACACAGCTAGTCTTTCAATTGAATGCTTCACGGGAATCGGCGGGCGCTTGCTGGCGGTCATGTTGCCCGTAGTCTCGCAGCATCTGGGCCACACGAATCCGGTAGTTGGCAAAAACATGGTCTCGCCCTTGCGCCTGCCCCGCACGGTGTGCGGCCTGGGTGCGCCAGCGAAGTACAGACTCTTCATCCCGCCACCAACTCATAGAGAGATAAACACCTGGCCGGGTCAGACTTTGAAACCGCTCAACAGAAACAAAGCCATCCACATCACTCAATGCTTCGCGCAAACTGGCAGCAATGTCAAAGTAATGGGTGTCTTGGCCCGGCAAGGGCTCAACTTCAAACAGGACAACGATCATGGGTTCTCCTCAAGCCTGGTCGGGTCAACTGGTGGCTTCAGATACGTGGACAAAACGGGCGCTGGGAAGCTGCGCTCTTCCTTCAATATAAAGCGCTCGCGCTGTGCCCATTCAAAGTTGGCTTTTCCTTCTGCATCTTCCTTCAGGCGCACGCGATAGGCTTCGTACGCCGCCAGGCTGTCAAACGATATCAGGCCCCAGGCTTCGAAGTTGCTGCCTTCATGCGGCAGAAAGTAGCCCAGCAAATGCCCACCGCAGCGGGGAATGATGGTGGCCCAGTTGTCAGCGTAGGTTTTGAACAAGTCCTTTTTGAAAGGGTCGATCTCGTAGCGGATAAAGCAAGTAACGGTCATAAAAAAAGCCTCTGTACATCAACAGAGGCCAGTTTCACGCCGTTCTTACGGCTATTGCTTCGGCCTGTACCGAAGCATCGCCAACAAACCCTTAGCGAGACAACTTCATCTGCGCCGATTCAGCGGTCAAGTAACCCACTGCCGCGCCGGACTTGTCTTTGTAGTTGGCCTTGATCAGCGGGTCCAGCGTTGCCTTGACCACGTTGTGGATGCTGCCCCAGTCACCCGCGTGCTGGAAATTGCTCATGATGTAGGTCCAGCCATTGATCTCGTCCACAGCATGCAGGCCAGTAGATTCGCCACCTGAGGGGATGGACATCACGCGTGACAACGCTTTGGTGTCCACGTTGTAGGCCCAAAGGAAGTTGTTGACATGCTGACCGCTGTCTTCGCCAATGAACAGGGTGCGCATTTTTTCCGAGAACTTGAGGTTGTCGGGTGCGGCAATCTTGTTGGGGTTGGCAATGTTGCCCAAGGCGTCGGCAGCAATGTCCTCACCGAGCAACAGAAACTTGGTCTGCGCTGGCACCCACTCGCTGGCAATGGCGGTACCGCCAGTGTCCTTTTGCCCGCCCGTCAGGCTGTGGGCCATGATGCCACCGGCCACCAAGGCCTTGTCGATGCTGATGCCGCTGGCCGGGTTGTTGGCCGCGTGACCCTTGACCATGGAGGTCTGCATGTTCTGCAAAGCAGAATAGGCAATCTTGTCCTTGGCGTTGACCGTGGTGCCTTCAAGCTTGGTGAAGCCCATGCTGGCGCCCATCAAGTTGGCATAGCGGTGGGTTTCCAGGAAAGCCGCTGCCTTTTCCATGCCGGGCTTAAGCTTGCACCACTGCGCGCCACCGTCCAGGTACATCTTGGTGTAAGTCGTATCCACGGGATCGGTTTTGGTCGCCGTGAAGATGTCAGATGGCTTCAATGTTTTTGCCATCGCCTCAATTTCGGCGCTGGTGGCGCTACCCAGTTTGATCCAGGTCAGGCCTGCGCCTGCCGCTGCGGTATCGATACTGAATCCGCTGCCCACTTTGGCGACATAGAGGGAGCCAGAAGACAGGTCTTTTTCCTTGTCAGCCACAAACATAAAGAGGCCGCCGTTAGTGTAGTCGTCACCCATCAGCGCGGTACGGTTGTCAGGCATCACCTGCACCAGTTCGTGCGAGATCCGGCCCATGCAGTAATGCTTCTTGATGCTGGCAGTACCGTCGGCTTTAACGGTCACTTCGGGCATGTGGCCGTAGTTATACGGATTGGCCGTGGTTTCGTTGCCATACAGGTTTTTGCTGTAGGCCTTGAACATGGCGTTGGTGGAGATGAACTGGGCGTCGGGCTCGTACTCTTCGCTAGACAAATGCGTGCCCCAGGGGGACAGGCTGGCACCGCAGGTGATCCACAGGCCGTTAACGCTGGAGGTGTCCACATTGTGGTACTTCACCAGGGTGAGCTTGCCGGTGGCAGGGTCTTGGTCCAAGGTCAGCACAGCAATGGGGGATGGCAGGTTGCCATACATGGCCGTGGTGCCGTCTTGTGCCCAGGTGGTGTATTCAAACTGCACCACAGCAAACACCGTGTTGCCCTTGACGCCGTCCACCTTGGCGCCTGGCACGGTCAGCAAGGAAGTGCCGTCTGGCGCATCGGAGTAGTACTGACGTGCCTTGGCAGGCACGGTGTTGTCCATGATGGGCTGGTTATTGATGTCGAAGTAGCCGCCTGCCAAGACCTTGCCGCCTTTACCGTCGGACACCATGTCACCAGTGATGAAGAACGGCTGGTAAGCGAGTTTGAAGTCCACCTTGCTGGCATCGCTGAATGCCACGGTCATGGTCGAGCCAACCGTTGTCGTGGCCATGGCGGCAGGATTGGTTAGCGTCGGGGCAGACATTGAACTGAAGCTCACGCCGCTCAGGGTTGGCGCATCGCTGCTACCACCGCATGCCGTCACCGAAAACCCGGCAGCGGCGAGCGCTGTGGACAGCGGCAACATGGGTGCACCCGCAAAGAATTTCAACAACTGGCGACGTGATGCAATGTTTGCGTTATTCATAAAAATGCTTGTAGGAATGAAAGTGACAACAGCGCGCAGTCTGTCCAGTCAATGTGAAAGTTTGATGACGTTGCGCTGAGGCTGCATGACGCACGGCTGTCACAGAGTTCTTCTAGATTTGCCTTTTTTGCTGGATTCAAAAAGAGGAAACCGTCACATGAATGCCGATTCGAAAAACACTGCCCTACAAAAACTGATCGCCATCACTGCAGCAGCCTTCTTGGTGAGCGGCTGCGGCGGCTCTGACACTGCGCCTTTGCTGACGCTAGACGGCACGCAGCCCGTGGTGGTTGGACACCGTGGCGCATCCGGCTATCTGCCCGAGCACACGTTGGAGTCCTACACACTGGCCATCGACCAAGGCGCGGACGTGATCGAGCCCGATTTGGTCTCCACCAAAGACGGTGTGCTGATTGCCCGGCACGACCCCAACCTGGACTTCAGCACCAATGTGGCCAGCAAGCCAGAATTTGCCAGCCGCAAGAAGACCATTCAAGTGGATGGCGAGACACAAACCGGCTGGTTCGCCAATGACTTCACCTTGGCAGAGATCAAGACCCTGGGCGCGATCATGACCACCGACAGCACCCGCAATCAAACCTACAACGGTTTGTATAAGGTGGCCACGTTTCAGGAGATCGTGGACTTGGCGCTCGCCAAAACGAAGGAGAAGGGTCGCACCATTGCGGTGTACCCCGAAACCAAGAACCCCACCTATCACCGCGACTTAGGTCTGCCGCTGGAAGACAAGCTGATCGACATCGTCAACAAAACAGGCTGGAACAGCAAGACATCACCCATCTACGTGCAAAGTTTTGAGCCCAGCAGCCTCAAGTACCTGCGCAGCAAAGGCCTGAACACCAAGCTGATTCAACTGATTGATGCGGATGACTACGACCTGAAGGCGGGCAAACTGACCTACGCCGCGCCCTATGACCGCCCTTACGACTGGTTCAAGGCGGGCGATACGCGCCTCTTCAGTGCCATGGTCACGCCAACCGGTCTGGCCGAGATCAAGACCTATGCCGACGGCATTGGCCCCTGGAAGCCCTACATCGTGCCCATGAAGTGGGAACTGAAGGCTGACGGCACGGCGGTGGACAAGAATGGCGACGGGGCCACCAACCTGATGGACGCCGTGAGCCAGCCTACTACCAACCTGATCGCCGATGCGCACAAAGTTGGCCTGTTTGTGCATGCCTATACCTTCCGCAACGAGAAGAAACGCTTGAGCTTTGACATGGGTGGCGACCCACTGAACGAATACGTGCAGTTCTTCCGCCTGGGACTGGACGGTTTGTTCTCGGACTTCCCTGACACCGCTGTCGCTGGTCGCACCAAGTACCTGAAGGAAACTGGCAGGTAAACCGGGCTCCTCTGGCAAACGGGCCAACTGTCGCATGGCTGTCACACAGCCGTGCCACAGTAATCCGTTTGCTGAATTTCAACCGACATCCCCCCATGAAAACCATTTGCCCCAAGACCGCAGTGCGTCGCATTCTGACGGTTACCGCCACGTCGTGGCTATTGCCCATCAAAAAGCCATCCGTCATCAGTTAGTGCGATAGCGCTATCGAGGTGGCAGGCTGCCGCTACAGCCTGACGGTGCGCATAATCCAGCCATGGACCGCCTCAAAACGCTGGAAACCTTTTGTGCCATCGTGGCGCGTGGCAGCCTGACGGCGGCAGCGCAGGCCGAGGGCATTGCGCCAGCGGTGATTGGCAGGCGCATTGATGCGCTGGAAGAGCGCCTAGGCGTCAAGCTGCTGGTGCGCAGCACCCGACGCATCAGCCTCACGCATGAGGGCAGCGCTTTTCTAGAAGACTGCCAACGCATCTTGTCAGATCTCGCCAATGCCGAGGCCAGCGTGTCCGCCGGCGGGGTCAAAGCCAGTGGCCACTTGCGCGTGACGGCCCCGGCAGGCTTTGGCCGCCGCCATGTCGCGCCGCTGGTGCCCCTGTTCCGCGAGCTGCACCCGGATGTGACCTTGTCTTTGAACCTGAGCGACCGCGTGATCGACATCGCCAGCGAAGGTTTTGACTGCGCGGTGCGGGTGGGCGATCTAACCGATTCTTCGCTGGTGGGCGTGCGGCTGGGCGACAACCGCCGCCTGTGTGTGGCCACCCCAGGCTATTTGCAGCGTCATGGCACGCCGCAACACCCGCAGGATTTGGTGCGCTTTGACTGCTTGACGCTCTCTAGCGATGCATCCCAGACCCGGGGCTGGGCGTTTCGCCTGCCACCCGACACCAGCAAAGGCCTGACCGAGGGAGAAGGCGACAGTCGGTTGATCTATATGCGTCCGCAAGGGGCCCTCGACTGCACCGACGGGCAGGTGTTGCACGACTGGTGCCTGGGCGGCTACGGCATTGCCTGGCGCAGCACCTGGGAGGTGGAAGGCGAAATCGCCGCTGGGCGCCTGGTCGCGCTGCTGGAAGACTACGCAGCACCGCCGAACGGCATTTATGCGATGTTCCCGCAACGCAAACATTTGCCTTTGCGCGTGCGGCTGTGGATCGATTTCTTGAAGCACCACTACGGGCAGACCGATTTCTGGAAGCGCGCTGGAGCCCCTGGGTAAAATCGCAGGCTTTGCCCATCGCCTGAATGAACATACAAACACAACGCCTGATCGACCGCTGGCTGGGCCAGGTGCTGTGCGCGGGCGTGTCGGCTTGGGCCAAGTTCGCGCACCCAGCTATTCCAGCGGTGAAAGCACCCCACGATGTGCGGCATGTGCTGGTGATCATGCTCAGCGAAATGGGCAGCATGGTGCTGGCCGGGCCGATGTTTGCGCAGCTTCGCCGCCAATACCCCAACGCCCAGGTGCATGTGCTGCAGCTCAAGAAGAATCAGCAGGTGTCCACGTTGCTGCGCATTGCCGAGCCACAGAATATGCATGCGCTGGACGACAGTTCTCTGGGCGCACTGGTAAGCAGTATCCTGAACGTCACTCGGCAGCTGCGCGCACTGCCCGTGGATGTGGTGATTGACTGCGAGCTGTTTTCTCGCATCAGCGCGCTGCTGGCTTACCTGTCCGGCGCGCCACGTTTGGCAGGCTTTACGCCGCACACGCAGGAAGGCCTGTACCGAGGCAGCTTCATGAACTGCGAGATTCCATACAACCCGTACCGACACATCAGCCAGCAGTTTGTGGCCTTGGTGGATGCGCTGGAGCCCGCCGGGTCACTGCCGCGCAGCAAGTGGAGCCTGTTAGACCATTTGCCGCAAGACAGTGGCATGGCCGTGAGCTTTGAGCCTGGCGAGCTGCAAACCTTTCGCCAGCGGCTGCTGGGCGACTACGCGGTGGTTACCGAACGAAAACTGGTGCTGGTGTATGCCAGTGGCGGCATCTTGCCCGAGCGCGCTTGGCCAGCTGAGCACTATGTATCGTTGATCCGAGGCCTGTGCGCGGCTGGATACGCTGTTGGCTTGATTGGTTTGCCTGAAGACAAGGCGCTGGCCCAGCAGATTCAACAAGACGTCGGCGATGCCCAGCACTGCATCGATCTGACGGGCTACACCAAGAGCATCCGAGAGCTGCTGATGCTGTTCCACCAGGCCAGTCTGCTGGTCACCAACGACGGCGGCCCAGGCCACTTTGCCTCGCTGACGCCACTGCGCACCTTCATGTTCTTTGGCCCAGAGACCAGCCGCCTCTATGGCCCAGTGTCGCCCAACACCACGGTGTTTGATCTGCAAGTGGCCTGCTCGCCGTGTCTCAGCGCCTACAACCACCGTGCCACGTTTTGCGATGGAGACAACCAGTGCCTCAAGCGCATTGCCCCCGGCCCGGTGCTGGAACGTGCGCTGGCGGAGTTGTCGGAATGAGGGGTTCCAGCGGCGGTGAAAATGGCAGCGCTACAAACGTCGCCCTCAGCGAGAGAATCCGCCAACTGATCCAGTGGGCGTTTAGCTTTCGGTACATCAAGTTTGGCATCGTGGGCGCCAGCGGAACCGTGGTCAACATGGCCGTCTTGTACTTGGCGCAGGAATATGTGTTTGCCAGCATGGCGGCACCGCGCCAGCGCCTGTACATATCTCTGGCGGTGGCTATTCTGGTGGCCACGATCAACAACTTTTCGTGGAACCGCATCTGGACTTGGGCAGATCGGCGCCCCGACCCGACCTCTTCTGCAGACTCAGGCGTGAAGCCACCTGGTCTGGTGCAACTCTTTTTGCGTTACTGCCTCGCGTCCTGGATGGGCATGGCCTTGCAATACGGCCTGACGCTGTGGTTTGCGCACTTTATGCACTACCTGTTGGCCAACGTGCTGGCGATTGTGGTGGCCAGCGTCAGCAACTTTCTGGCGAACGACCGCTGGACCTTCAGAAACCGAAAAACATGAACAAAACAGCCAGTTCCGGCATATCCACCGGGCTTTGGTTGCTATTGTTTTTGATAGCTTGCGCCTGCTACCTAACGGGCCTGGACAGCCTGTACCTGCCCAGCAATGGCGACGAAATGGTCTACAGCCGCATTGCGCGGCTGACCGCAGGCAGCGGTCAATGGCTGCCCCTGGTGTCTGACCTGGACCACATGCGCAACACCAAACCACCGCTGCTGTTCTGGCAGGCGATGGTGGCGGGCGACTGGGGCGCACACTGGGATTTGTGGCGCCTACGCCTGCCTGCCGCGCTGTACAGCCTGGCTTTGGCAGGGGTACTCATCGCAATCACTTGGCGCATCAGCCGTCTGCGGGATGTCGCCCTGATCAGTGCCTGTATGTACTTGGCCTTCTTCAGCAGCTTTCGTTATGGCCGCCCTTACCTGACCAGTGCCGCTGAGACCTTCTGGCTGACCCTGCCGCTGTGGTTGGTGATCTGGCAGCGCGCAAAAGGCCAAGTGCCTGGCTGGCTTGCGTTTGCGGGCTTTGGCGTGCTGTGGGGCATCGGGCTGCTGTACAAATCCTTCGCGTTGGTGCTGCCGACCGCTGCGGGTCTGTGGTGTGTGCTGCTGGCACTGCATGGCAAGGGCAGCATGCGTGACTGGGCAGCACTGGCGCTGCGTGTGACGTTCAAAATCACCTTCAGCGCTGTGCTGGCAGTGGCCGTGTTTGGCTTGTGGTTTGCGCTGGACCCCGACCCCGCCGCCGTCTGGCAGGAATTCGTGGTGGGCGAAAACGGCGGCAAACTGGCCACCACCGCCCTGCCGATCTCCGAGAAACTGATCTCCGTGACGGTGCAAGCCCTGGCCTGGCTGGAGAACGCGGGGCCGCTGGCTTTTGTGATGCTTGGCCTGATGGTGCTGGGCATCTGGCAGTTACGCCGTGGCTTAGGTGAACTGTTGAAGGGCGACCGCGTCAGCCTGGCCTTGGCGGCCTGGGCCCTGGTCTGGCTGGTGGTGTTCTGCCTACCCAGCCAACGCTCCGCCCGCTACGTGATCCCTGCCATGCCCGCGCTGGCCGTGCTGATCGCCTTGCATTGGCAGCGCATCCCCCGCGGTTGGTTTGTGGCGTGCATCGTGCTGTGCCTGCCGGTGATGCTGCTGCTCACGCGCATCGGCCAGGCGCTGTACACCTTGAGCGTGGCCAGCGCCAGCGAGTGGATCGTGGTAGCGGTTATCGCCACCCTGTCTGCCGCAGTTGCGCTCGTAGGATTCATCAGCGCGCGCTGGACACGCGCTGGCGCCGTCGCTGTGAGTCTGGGTTTGTATGCCTTGGTCAATGCGGTCCTGGCGCCGCTCTCCGGCCCAGCGGGTCACTTCGATTTGAATGCAGAGCAGCTTCCAGGCAAGTCCACCGTTGCCGTGCCCAGCAGCTTCAACGCCCAGTACGAGCGTTACCAATTTTTGCTGCCTGATGCAGGCCATCAACACATCGTGCCCTATGCGGCAAGCGCAGACGGCAGCATACTGGCAGAGTTGCTGGCCACCCACGACGCCGTCGTTTGGCAAAGCCAGGACAAGTTGGACGCCCCCGCCTGCAGTCAAACGCAGCCCGCCAGTTGCAAGCTGCTGGCACAGCGCTTGGACATCAAGAGCCGCCATCAGGCGGGTGAGATTCGGCTCGACAACCTGTTCAAGCCTGAACAATGGCTGTTGCGGCGTGAGTGGGTACTGACCCAGAATTGATCCCAAACTGAGCGAGAATGCCACCTAGCCCACAGCGGGCACCCCATTTGAGGAGACACCTTCCCATGACTTCCGTCGTCATCAGCGGTACAGGCCTGTACCAGCCCCCCCACATCATCACCAATGCCGAATTGGTGGAGTCCTATAACGCCTACGCCGAGCTTTACAACGCCAAACACGCTGCGGCTATTTCGGCCGGCGAAACTGCCGCGTTGACACCGTCCAGCGTGGAGTTCATCGAAAAAGCCTCGGGCATCAAGCAGCGCTATGTGCTGGAAAAAGACGGCGTGCTGGACCCAACCCGCATGTACCCGCGCTTCAAGCCGCGCCCTGATGACCAGATCTCGCTGATGGCCGAAATCGCGGTGGATGCTGGCCGCAAGGCGCTGGCCGCTGCAGGCCGCAGCGCTGCTGACGTGGACATGGTGCTGTGCGCCGCCGCCAATATGCAGCGTGCTTATCCCGCAATGGCCGTGGAGATCCAGCAGGGCTTGGGCGCGGGCGGCTTTGGTTTTGACATGAACGTGGCCTGCTCGTCAGCCACTTTTGGCATCGAGCAGGCAGTGAACGCGGTGCGCGCTGGTACCGCCAAATGCGTGCTGATGGTCAACCCCGAGATCACCTCGGCCCACCTGGAGTGGCGCGACCGGGATTGCCATTTCATCTTTGGCGATGTGTGTACCGCCGTGGTGATCGAGCGTGCCGAGGACGCCACCAGCGCCGACCAGTGGGAAATTTTGGGGACCAAGCTGGCCACCCAGTTTTCCAACAACATCCGCAATAACTTCGGTTTTATGAACCGCATGGAAGACAGCGACCCGCTGGCCCGCGACAAGACCTTTCAGCAAGAAGGCCGCAAGGTGTTCAAGGAAGTGGTGCCAATCGCCGCTGCGCACATTGACGCTCATGTGAAGACGCTGGGCCTGACGCCCACGGACGTTCGCCGCTTCTGGCTGCACCAGGCCAACCTGGGCATGAACCAACTGGTGATCAAGCGCCTGGTAGGCGGTGAAGTGGGGCCAGACCTGGCGCCGCTGATTCTGGACACCTATGCCAATACCGCATCGGCCGGGTCGATCATCGCCTTTCATGAGCACCACGGCGACCTGAAGCAAGGCGACACGGGCGTGATCTGCTCGTTTGGCGCTGGGTATTCGGTGGGCAGCGTGGTGGTACGCAAGCTGTAATCACACCAGGGGCTTGGTGTGACTTCGGCGCAGTGCTCGCCGCACCAGCACACCGATGGCAAGCAGTGCCAGCCATGGGTCTATCACCGCGTCCCACACATTCCCGGTGGGCAGCCGGGTCACTGCAAACACCAAGCCGATCAGCACACCCGTCCACCCAAGGGGACGCCACTTGGCCTGGGTTGCCAGCACGGCGGACAACAGCATCCAGCCCGTGAGCGCTTGTGGGCCAAAGCCCCAGGCATAAAGGGGTGCCCACGGCAGAAGCGCCAGGGTATCAAGTAAGAGAACCATGCCAAGCGCTGCGGCGACTGCCCATAAGCTGGTCGGCATGGGCTCACGACGCCGCCCCTGCACATCCGCACGCAGCCACCACAAGGCCAGCGCCACGCTGGTCAAACTGGGCATCTGGTAAGCCAAAGCAATCCAATACACCGGGCCAGCAGGGCCGGGCAGGCAGGCCGCCAAGGCCACCATTGCCATGCAAAGTCGCCGGATCGGTGCCCGAGCGCTTGGAAGCAAACATCCGGTCAAAGCAGCCAGCACCAACGCCCAGGCGATGTGCTGACCCCAAAGGTGCAGGGTCAGGCTTGGCAACAGTGGCGCGCTCATGGTTTGGCTCCCGCGCCTGCAGCTGAGGCATTCATCACACCATTCAGATGCCAGCGTTGCCAGGCAATGCGCTGGCGCTGGTCGGTGTAGCTGATCCACAGGCTGCCGTCAGCCCACGCCATGGCTGGGTAGGAATATTCGCTGCCCACCGCGCCCTCGGCCAGCATGGCCACACTGCGCCAGGATTGGCCATCGGCCGACGCGCTCAGTGCGAGCTTTTCTCGCCCTGTTGTGGACGGGTTGTGTGCCAGCACCATCAGATCAGGCTTCAGGCCTAGGCCAACCACGGAGGCATCCGGGTTGTCCAGCGGCAAGTTGGGCAGGTCTTGCCAATTCGCGCCCGCGTCGTCTGTGCGCGCCACCGCCACTTTTCGCGCTGGGCTGTGGTCACGCATCAGCGCCAGCCAGCGGTGACTGTCCAGCATCACCAAGCTGGGTTGTAAGAGGCCGCTCCGGTCAGAGATGCGTTGGGTGCCCATGAATTGCCCTGCGGCGTCAAAGCGCGCAGCGGTGGGGTATTTGATGCCCAGCTCAAAGTACAGCGGCAGCAGCATGCCGCCGTCACTCAGTGGCAGAGGCGCGCTGCGCACCAAATAGCTGGTGTTCCAGAGCCAGGACAGGGGCAAGACGCCAATTGCTTCAAATTCAATAGCATCGAATGCTTTTGCATCCTGCCGAAACGGCTGTTTTTGTACCAAATGCAGCACGCGCCCAGCCGCCCAGCCGCCCAAACCTGTGGCCACCACAAACAAATGCACGCGGGCTTGAGCGTCCAGCCACGCCACCGGGTTGCCAAGGCGTCGCACGCCAAACCCCAGGGCCGCACCAGCGGCCTCTTTGCTCAGCATAAAGCGCGCTGGATGCCAGGCCTGTGTGCTGCGCTCAAACCAGGCATAAGCGATTTTCACGTCAGGGGCACTTTCCTTTTGGCCCGCAAACCAGAAGGCCAGCATGCCAGCCGCAGCGCCGTCTGGCATGGCCACCAGGGTGCTGGCATGCGCTGCGGGGGTGTTCGCTGGCATCGGAATATGGCCGGACGCGGACTTGATGAAGGTGGCAGACGCGCCATCAGCGGCGATGGTTTTGCTGCCGGGCATGTTAGACCCTGAGGGCCAGACGGCGGCGTCGGTCTGTGGGTCCGACACTGGCGCGCGCTGACCCTGTTCCCAGGCCAGGCCACCCGCCGCCAGGATGGCTGGTAGCAAGGCGTGTCCACGCACAAACCGAAGTACACTCGAAAAAGACATGCCGCATTCTCGCCGACGCGCTGTGCGGTGCTAGCTGTACCGGGCCAGAATTCACCCAGTTTGCCTTTCCATTGATGACCCAGACCACCTCGCCACCTGCTGTTTCTGCGCCTTTGGCCATGCCAGCCAAGCACGTCACCCTGTCGGTGGTGGTGCCGGTCTATAACGAGTCAGAAGGCATCCACGAGTGCCACCGCCGCCTGTCTGAGGTGCTGGACAACTTGGGCGTGACCGCTGAAGTGGTTTATATCAACGACGGCAGCCGCGACAACAGCTTGCATTTGCTGCGCGATCTGGCTGTGCAAGACACCCGCGTGGTGGTGCTGGGCCTGTCCCGCAACTTTGGCAAAGAAATTGCCGTGTCCGCTGGCATCGACTACGCGCACGGCGACGCCGTGGTGGTGCTGGACGCAGACCTGCAAGACCCACCCGAGCTGATGGCTCAGATGCTGGCTGAGTGGCGCAAAGGCTACGACTGCGTGCTGATGAAGCGCGATTCGCGTGATGGCGAAAGCTGGGTCAAGAAGCTCACCTCCAAGGTGTTCTACAAGCTGCTACGCCGCATTGGGGACGTAGAAATTCCTACCGATGTGGGCGACTTCCGCTTGATGAGCCGCCGCGCGGTCGAGGCGCTGCGCCGCTGCCACGAGCGCACCCGCTACATGAAGGGCCTGTTTGCCTGGGTGGGTTTTCCCACCACCACCATCACTTACCACCGTGATGCCCGACATGCGGGCACCAGCAAGTGGAACTACTGGCGCTTGTGGAATTTGGCGCTGGAGGGCATCACGTCCTTCACCACCGCCCCGCTCAAGCTGGCGAGTTATGTGGGCTTGTTTGTGGCGCTCAGCGCGTTTGCCTACAGCCTGCGGGTGTTTGTCAAAGCCTATATGTATGGCGACCCGGTGCCTGGCTACCCGTCGCTCATGATGGTGGTGCTGTTCCTGGGTGGCACGCAGCTCATGGCGCTGGGCATCTTGGGCGAATACCTGGCCCGCGTGTTTGTCGAGGTTAAGCAACGCCCCTTGTATTTGCTGTCGGAAACCTGGGGACAACGCGCCGACCTGCACCGACCCGAGGACCATCCCCCACCGCCCTCGCCTGCCCCGTGAAGACCAGTACGACAACACGCACCCTGTGGTTGCTACTCGGTCTGGTGCTGCTGATCCGCTTGGCCACACTTGGCGCTTATCCCCTGACCGATAGCACCGAAGCGCGCTACGCCGAAATGGCGCGCAAGATGATAGACAGTGGCAACTGGCTCACCCCCATGTTCGATGTGGGCGTGCCGTTTTGGGGCAAGCCGCCGCTGTCGTTTTGGCTCAGCGCGATCCCGATGGCAATTGGTGGTGTAAGCGAGTTCACAGCACGCCTGGGGCCATTGATCGCAGGCTTATTTGTGATGGGGCTGATGTGGGCTTGGCCGCAGAGCAGCCTCACAAATGCTTCAAAAGCAATAGCAAACAATCGTTTAGCACTGTGCGGTAGCATTGTTTTTTTATCCACACCACTGGGCTTTATCGCCGGTGGCGCCGTGATGACGGACATGGCCATGGTCGCGGGTATGACACTGAGCATGGTCGCGTTCTGGCGCGCTTGGACGGCGCCAGCCGAGCGGCTTTGGGGTTGGCTGTTTTTTGTGGGGCAGGCAATCGGCTTGATGGCCAAAGGGCCGGTGGCGCTGGTGCTCACGGGCGTGGCGCTGACGCTTTTTGTGCTGACCGGCTTGCGACGCGACGGGCTGAAACGCACGTTGGTGCATGCCTGGGATTGCGTGCCGTGGGTCGGAGGCCTGCTGCTGACAGCGGTGCTGGTGCTGCCTTGGTACGTGTTGGCTGAAAAGGCCACCCCGGGGTTTCTGGAGTACTTCATTGTTGGCGAGCACTGGAGTCGCTTCACGCAAAGTGGCTGGAAGGGTGACCTGTACGGTGTTGCCCATGCCCAACCCAAGGGCCGCATCTGGCTGTTTGCGCTGCTGTGCACCTTGCCGTGGGCGCTGTTGGGCTTGGTCTGGAAGCTGCGCAAACCCGTTGGCACGGCGGGCATTTCTGACACCGAGCGCGATTACCTGCTGGCTTGGTTGCTGTGTTCGCCGCTGTTCTTCACCATGTCGGGCAACATCTTGCCTGCGTACGTCTTACCTGGGCTGCCTGCCTTTGCGCTGCTGGTGGCTGGCCTTTGGCAAGTCCTGCCGGATTCAAAGGGCCGAGTGGTGCTGGCCTGGGTGATAACACTGTTCGCGCCGCTCGTGTTTGCGGGTTTGGTCGTGTTCAAGCCCAGTTTGTTTTCTGACTACGCCGAGCAGATCAGCCTCAAACGCGCCCCAGGCCCGGTCGCCTATTTGTATGACCGTCCCGCATCGGCAGTTTTCTATGGCCAAGGCCGCACAGTGCTGCTGAAGGATGCCGTCGAGATCGACCAGGCGATCAACAACAAGAAGAGCAATATCGCGGTGCCGGTGCGCAAATTGAACGACTTGCAAACCCCCTTGGCCGCGCGCGGCTGGCGTGAAGTGGCGCGTAGCAAAGAATTTGCGATGTTTACCGTCGCCCCTGATTAGTCGGCGTCGCCGCGCGCACATGGCCGCAACGCGGGATGGCGCTTTAAACGATGAAGGAGAAAACATGTTCCGTTTGAATCTTCCGGTCTTTCGGTCTGCTGCTGCGCTCGCGCTGCTCGTCCTCTCTGCCTGCGCAACTTCACCCCAGCCTGGAACACTCACGCTGGATCAAGCTACCGCCATCGTGGCAAGCCCTGACCGCAGTGCGGCAGACCGCCAAAACGATGTGCGTCGTAAACCGGCAGAGATGCTTGCGTTTATCGGCATTCGCCCTGGCATGCAGGCCCTGGACTTGAGTGCTGGTGGCGGCTACACCACCGAACTGTTGGCTCGCGCAGTTGGCCCCACTGGCCACGTTTATGGACAAAGCGCGCCACGCAACACGACCAATCCGCCGCCCCCACCTGCCGCACCCGAAGGCGCAAGCGCACCGCCGGCACCAAACACACAAGCTGTGCAGCCCACTCGCCGCTTAACCTCGCCTGAGGCACTTGCGCTAAGGGCGAAGAATCCCGCTGCAACCAACCTCTCATCGGTGGTCCGTCCATTTGAAGACCCGGTGCCACCCGAGCTTGGCGCAGAGAAGCTGGACCTGGCCACGTTGATGTTCAACTACCACGACCTGGGCCACATGGGAGTAGACCGTGCACGGATGAATCGCGCGGTGTTTGCAGCGCTCAAACCGGGTGGCATCTATGTCATTGCAGACCACGCGGGTCGCCCAGGCACAGGTATTTCGGAGGCCGGCACTTTGCATCGCATCGAAGAAGCCTTTTTACGGAAAGAGGTCGAATCTGCTGGGTTCCGGTTTGTCAGTGGCGGACAGTTCTTGCGCAACCCTGCCGATCCGCGCGACAAAAATACACCTGAGCCGCCCATGCCCAAGGACGAATTCGTATTGAAGTTCACCAAACCTTGATTGCGGTTAACTGCCATCCCACCTTTGCTTGCGTCAAATTTGGCAAGCCCCCAAAGAATTTGTGTCAAGCGTGGCACGGGGCACAAGGCTGGCGTACTATTTTGGAATGAAAACCAAACTCCTCACCACCCTCCTCCTGTCTGTTTTGGCTGCCAGCGCCAGCGCCCAAGACGGCAATGCACCCTCCACCACCGCAGGCTTTGCCAAGCTGGACACCAACAAAGATGGGTTCCTGTCCCGCGCTGAAGCGTCCAAGGAAAAAGGCCTGATCGGCGTCTTCAAGCAAGCGGACCAGGACAAAGACGGCAAGCTCAATGAGGACGAATACCTCAAGGGCCATTCCACCCACCAACGCGCTGAAGCCAAGGAATACGCTGGCGACGGCGCCGTGACCACCAAGGTCAAGGCTGCCCTGTTGGCCACCGAAGGCGTGCCGTCGACCAAGATTTCAGTGGAAACACTGAACGGGGTCGTCACGTTGACCGGCACCGTGGACACCAAGGAAGAAATCGCCAAGGCCGTGAAGGCGGTCAAAGCTGTTGGTGGTGTGAAATCCGTAAAGAACCAGTTAAAGGCGGGTTAACCTTCACCCCCTCGCATCAGTGGATGACGGGTCAGCCAGCGTCGCTGACTCTGCCCCGCATCTTCTTGATCGCCCCTCGGCTCACCTTGCCATCGACCCGCTTAAGTTGTGAACTGCGGGTTGGTTTGGTGGGCTTTCTTTTTTTGGGAAGCACAGCCACGCCGTCCACCAACTCCTGCAAACGTTGCACGGCCTCTGACTTGTTCTTTTCCAGACTGCGACTGGTCTGCGCCTTGATCACTACCACGCCCTCGGCGGTGATGCGCTGATCGCTCAAAGCGCATAAGCGCTCTTTGATCACATCCGGCAAGGTGGACGCCGCGATGTCAAAACGCAGATGAACTGCGTTCGACACCTTGTTGACGTTCTGGCCACCCGCGCCTTGGGCACGGATGGCAGAAAACTCCACTTCGTCCGGATTGATCAACACACGAAACATCACGCTGCCTTTTGCTGGCCCCCAGGTGTGCGCCAGGCGGTCAACAAGGCGTCCCATTTGATGCGAGCCGCCGTCAGATGCTTGTGTTTGACATGGCCGTAGCCTTTGATCAGCTCAGGAATGCGGGCAATTTCCACCGCTGCAGCGTGGTTGGCAGGGCTCAGCCCTTGCAACAGTTCGCGCACGCAAGTTTCGTATTCGGTGATCAAGGCACGCTCAGTTTTGCGCTCATCGGTGCGACCAAACACGTCCCATTCCGTGCCGCGCAAACCCTTGAGCTTGGCCAAGAGCTTGAACCCGGTCAACATGGCAGGGCCATAGGCCTTTTTGCGCAGTTCGCCCTTTTCATTTCGCTCACCCGTCAGCGGCGGGGCCAGGTGAAAGTGCAGCTTGTAGTCGCCTTCAAACTGGCTGGCAATTTTGCTGTGGAAGGCCGTGTCTGTGTGCAGGCGTGCCACTTCGTATTCGTCTTTATATGCCATCAATTTGAAAAGGCCTTTGGCGACAGCTTCAGACAATGGTGAAGCCTTTGTCGGCCCCATCACTGCCAATTCTTTCGCTTTGACCTCGCTGACAAAGGCTTTGTAACGCTCGGCGTACGCGGCGTTTTGGTAGCCCCCCAGAAACTCGGCACGGTACGAAATGACGTCATCCAAGCTGTCACGCTTCTTGAACTCGATCACTTGACCAGGGTTGAGCAGCTTGTTCACTGATTCGATATCGTGTGCAGCGCGACGTCCCCACGCAAAGGCCGCTTTGTTGTTGTCCACCGCCACGCCATTGAGCTCCATGGCACGCATCAGCGAATCCAGCCCCAGCGGGATCCAGCCCCTTTGCCACGCGTAACCTAGGGTGATGGGATTGACATACAAGGTGTCCCCCATCAGCTTGTTGGCCATCGCGTCGGCGTCAAAGCTGCCGAGTGCCTGCAAGGCCTGAGCACTGGCGGCGTCACTTGCCCCCAAAGCTTGTGCAACAGCGCCCACACAAGCCACGGCAGGGTTTTGCCAGTCTGCGTTGTGCACAAAGGCAGCCGTAGGGGTGGCGTAGGAGTTCAAAGCCACATGGGTGCGCCCTTGCAGCATGCGCGAGAGCGTGTCCTTGCCTGCCGCCACAATCGGGTCACAACCCAAAATCAAATCCGCACTGGCCATGGCCACGCGGGTGGTGGCAATGTCGGCTTGGGTGTCGGCAATCAGCACATGGCTCCAGGTGGCGCCGCCTTTTTGCGCGAGTCCGGCCGCGTCTTGTGTGACGATGCCTTTGCCCTCCAGATGCGCGGCCACGCCGAGCAGTTGACCAATGGTGATGACGCCAGTGCCGCCCACACCGGCCACGACGATGCCCCAAGCGCGATGCAAGGCTGGTAGTTCAGGATTTGGCAAGGAAGCACCCTCAAACGGGCTGGCCAAATTTCCTTTGGCTTTCTTTTTCAGCTGACCACCTTCGACGGTCACAAAGCTAGGGCAAAAGCCTTTGACGCAGGAGAAGTCCTTGTTGCAGGTGCTCTGGTTGATTTGGCGCTTACGGCCCAGCGGCGTCTCGAGTGGCTCCACCGACAGACAGTTGGACTGGTCAGAGCAGTCCCCACAGCCCTCGCAGACCAGTTCGTTGATCAACACGCGCTTGGCCGGATCGACCATCTTGCCGCGCTTGCGACGGCGGCGTTTTTCGGTAGCGCAGGTCTGGTCATAAATGATGACCGTGGTGCCTTTGATTTCACGAAACTGGCGCTGGATGGTGTCAAGTTCATCGCGGTGATGAACTTCAACGCCTTCCACCAGGGTCACGCCCTGGTACTTCTCGGGCTCGTCGGTGACGACTACGATTTTGGCAGCACCCTCTGCCCGCATGCTCTGCGCAATCTGCACCACGGAATGCCCTTCGGGCCGCTCACCTATCTGCTGGCCGCCTGTCATCGCGACCGCATCGTTGTACAAAATTTTGTAGGTGATATTGACGCCAGCGGCAATGCTCTGGCGCACTGCCAGGATGCCACTGTGAAAGTAGGTGCCGTCGCCCAAGTTGGTGAAGATGTGCGCATCTTTGGTGAACGGGGCCTGCCCAACCCAGGGCACGCCTTCGCCGCCCATTTGGGTAAAGCCCATGGTGCTGCGGTCCATCCACAGGGTCATGAAGTGGCAACCAATACCGGCCATGGCGCGCGAGCCCTCTGGCACTTTGGTACTGGTGTTGTGGGGGCAGCCCGAGCAAAACCAGGGCAGACGGTCGGCCTTGAGTTCGACCACCGCCATGGCTCGCTCTTTGCCAGCCAACACGGCCAGACGTGCGTCGATGCGGGCCAGGGTGTCGGCATCCACGCCACTGAGCTTCTTGACGAGGGCAGCGATGGCTTTGGCGATCAGCGCCGGGCTGAGGTCCGCATTGGCGCGCAGCAAGGTATGCGCCGTGGGGTTAGGCACCGACCATTCCCCCCCGGACTCGTGTCCTGGCAATTCATCAAACTTGCCCAGCACGTTGGGTCGCACGTCAGAGCGCCAGTTGTACAACTCTTCTTTGATCTGGTATTCGATGACCTGGCGTTTTTCTTCGATCACCAGAATCTCTTGCAGGCCCGTGGCAAATTCACGCGTTAGCTGGGCTTCCAGTGGCCAGACCACGCCAACTTTGTGCAGGCGAATGCCCAGGCGCTGGCAGGTGGCCACGTCAAGCCCCAGATCCAGCAAGGCCTGCCGGGTGTCATTGAAGGCCTTACCGCTGGCGATCAGGCCCAGTCGATCATTCGGTCCTTCAATCACATTGTGGTTGAGTCGATTGGCGCGGATGTAGGCAAGCGCGGCATACCATTTGTAGTCAAACAGGCGCTGCTCTTGCTCCAGCGCCGTATCGGGCCAGCGGATGTGCACGCCGCCTGGCGGCATGTCGAATTCGGGCAGGATGATCTTGACGCGGTCCGGGTCAATCATGGCCGTGGCGCTGGATTCGACGATCTCTTGAATTGTCTTCATGCCCGCCCACACGCCAGCAAACCGACTCATCGCAAACGCGTGCAGGCCCAGGTCCAGAATCTCCTGCACCGAGGCCGGGAAGAACACCGGTAGGCCGCAAGCCTTGAAAATATGGTCGCTCTGGTGCGCAGCGGTTGAGCTCTTGGCCACATGGTCGTCACCTGCCACAGCGATCACGCCGCCCCATGGCGTGGTACCGGCCATGTTGGCATGCTTGAATACATCGCTGGTCCGATCCACGCCGGGGCCTTTGCCATACCAGATGCCAAACACGCCATCAAAGTTGTTCGTGCCAGGAGGTGCGAAACCGAGTTGCTGGGTTCCCCAGACGGCCGTGGCGGCAAGTTCTTCATTGACGCCTGGTTGAAACACAATGTTTTGTGCTTTCAGGTGCTTAGCTGCGCTCCACAGGGCTTGGTCGTAGCCTCCCAAGGGGGAGCCGCGATAGCCGCTGATAAAGCCTGCAGTGTTCTTGCCCACGCGCGCATCCCGCAAGCGCTGCAGCATGGGCAGTTTGACCAGTGCCTGTACGCCACTCATGAACGCACGGCCGTAGTCCAGACTGTATTTGTCGTCCAAGCTGACGGTTTCCAGCGCTTTACGGATGTGTTCGGGTAGAGGGGCATTCATGTCTTAGTCTCCAGAGAACAGGCTTTGTGAGCCAGTTGGGCCAGTTAAGGCCACGTGGGGAAATAGGCTTGTGCCCGGTTAGAGCACGCACCTCAGTAGAGAGCAAAGTGTATGGTGTTCAGGCTGATAAGTCTTTGCTTTCTTTGCCCAAATTCAGCTACGATGCGCAAGATTCTTGCTAAACAATGGGTCATTTGGACTAATTTAATCGCACAACATGGCTACGCTGGACAAATACGACATCACCATCCTCAATGAGTTGCAAAACGATGCGCGGCTGAGCAATGCTGAACTTGCCCAGCGAGTCGGCCTGTCTGCAGCCCCCTGTTGGCGACGGGTGCGTGCGCTGGAGGAGGCTGGGTTCATCGTGGCCTACCGCGCCGAGATAGACCGGCACAAGATTGGCTTGGATGTCTTGGCTTTTGTGCGGCTGGACGCGGCCCAAAACAGCGGCCAAGCCCTGCGCGAGTTGGAAGAAGCCATCCGAAAAATCCCAGAAGTGGTCTCTTGCCACTACATCAGCGGCACGGGCACGTTTGAGCTGCAGGTAGTGTCGAGTGATCTGAACACCTTCAGCCAGTTTGCAAGGCAGGTATTGATCAACCTCCCCAATGTCAAGGATCTGCAAACCAGCTTTTCACTGGGCGAGGTGAAAGCCAACAGTGCGTTGCCACTGACACATTTATCCAATAAATTGCCCTGATTTTCGACTTTTAGCCTTGTCATAATCGAGGCCGTCGAGTCAATGCTTTGACACCACAAGAATAAGAGGACCATGCCAGCCTTCCAACCCACCCACCCAGCGGTCATCGTCATACACGGTGGTGCAGGCACGATCACGCGTGGCGCGATCACCGATGTGCAGCAGGCCAAGTATCGCGACGCGTTGAATGAGATCCTGGTCACAGCTCAGGCGCTGCTGGCACAAGGCGCGCCTGCCTTGGATGTGGTGTGCGAGGCCGTTCGGCTGCTGGAAGAATGCCCCTTGTTCAATGCAGGCAAAGGAGCGGTTTATACCTCGGACGAACGTCATGAACTGGATGCCTGCGTGATGCGTGGCAGCGATTTGGCAGCGGGAGCTGTTGCTGGCGTCAGCACCTTGCGTAACCCAGTTCTTGCGGCACGCACTTTGCTGGAGGCTGGCGGCCCTGTCTTATTGATCGGTGAAGGTGCGGAACGCTTTGCCAAGCAACGGGGTTGCGAAGCCGTCACGCCCGATTGGTTTGATACGCCTGAACGTTTGGCCCAACTGAAAACTGCGCAAGCAAGCAAGGGCACTGGACCGGTTCTGGACCACGATGGCCGTGAAATGCTGGCTGCGCGGCAAGTGGCGCCCTTGGACGAACGCCAGAAGATGGGCACCGTGGGCGCAGTGGCGCTAGATATGCATGGCCATTTGGCAGCCGCAACATCAACAGGTGGTGTGACCAACAAACTACCCGGACGTGTAGGTGATTCGCCGTTGGTCGGTGCGGGTTGTTATGCCAATGACGCCACGGTTGCGGTTTCATGCACCGGCATGGGCGAGGCGTTTATCCGTGGCATGGCAGCGCATGATGTTTCTGCCTTGATGGAATACGCGGGGCTGTCGCTGCAGGCGGCGACTGCGCGCGTGGTGATGGAAAAGCTCCCCCCCTTGGGCGGTCGCGGTGGATTGATTGCGGTTGCTGCGAATAGCGACATCGCGCTGCCTTTCAATACCGAAGGCATGTACCGGGGTTGGGCGCGCGTGGGCGAGACGCCAGTCTGCGCCATTTACGCGGATGAGGAAGTTCAGTGATGAACGCAGTTGGCGTAGCGACAAGCGTGGGGACCAGAGTCTTAGATGTAAGCAACCTCAGCGTCACCTTTCAGGGTGAGCAACGAACCGTCCATGCGGTAAAGAACCTCAGCTTTCATGTTGATGCTGGAGAGACGCTGGCCATCGTGGGGGAATCAGGTTCTGGCAAATCGGTGTCGTCACTCGCACTGATGCGTCTGGTGGAAGGTGGCGGCGGACGCATCGACGCAGGTCAAATGATGCTGACGCGACGCAATGGCGAACGCATCGACCTGGCCCAAGCCAGCAATGCACAGATGCGCACCTTGCGCGGCGCAGATTTGGCCATGGTATTCCAGGAGCCCATGACGTCCCTGAACCCCGTGTTCACCGTGGGCGAACAGGTCGCAGAATCTATTCGCCTGCATCAGGGCATGAATAAGGCACAGGCGCTGGCCGAGGCACTGCGCATGTTTGACTTGGTGCGCATCCCTGAGGCTAAGCAAGTGTTGGGGCGACACCCGCATCAGTTGTCAGGGGGCATGCGCCAGCGCGTGATGATCGCCATGGCCTTGGCCTGCAAGCCTGGCCTGTTGATTGCGGACGAACCCACTACAGCCTTGGATGTGACGATTCAGGCCCAAATCCTGGCGCTGATACAGCAATTGCAGCGTGACCTCGCCATGGGTGTGATCTTTATCACCCATGACATGGGTGTCGTGGCCGAGGTGGCTGATCGGGTTCTCGTGATGTACCGGGGCGACAAGGTCGAAGAAGGCACTTGTCAGGCCTTGTTTGCCGCGCCTCAGCAAGCCTACACACAAGCCCTGTTGGCCGCCGTGCCACGCTTGGGCGCCATGCAGGGGCAAGATCAACCGGCCCGGTTTGCACTGCTGGCAGGCGGCGGAGCTGATGGCACGACGAACGCGACGCAAGCGGCAAGCACGGTTCGAACAGATGAGCCGCCCGTCTTGAAGGTTGACAAACTGATCACACGCTTTCCGCTGCGTGCTGGACTGCTGGGTCGAATCAACGCCCATGTGCACGCGGTAGAACAAATCAGCTTTGCACTTCAACCCGGAGAAACCTTGGCGCTGGTAGGCGAATCGGGCTGTGGCAAGTCGACAACCGGACGATCATTGGCACGTTTGCTGGATTTTCAGTCAGGCACCGTGGAAGTGGCTGGGCGCAGCATTGGTGGCCTGGAAGGCAAGGCGCTGCAAGCTTTGCGCCGTGACATCCAGTTTGTATTTCAAGACCCGTTTGCCTCGCTGGACCCGCGCCTGACGGTCGGCTACGCTGTTCTGGAGCCTATGCTGATTCACAAGCTGATGCCAGCAGAACAGGCGCAGGAGCGCGTGCGCTGGTTGCTGGAAAAAGTTGGCTTGCCCGCAGAAGCGGCCAACCGCTACCCGCATGAATTTTCGGGCGGTCAACGCCAGCGCATCGCGATTGCGCGCGCGCTCGCGTTGAACCCCAAGGTAGTGATTGCCGACGAGGCAGTTTCTGCGCTCGACGTTTCCATTCGCGCCCAAATCATCAACCTTTTGCTGGACTTGCAGCAGGAATTTGGCATTGCGTTCTTGTTTATTTCGCACGACATGGCCGTCGTGGAGCGCATCAGCCACCGAGTGGCCGTGATGTATCTCGGCCAGATTGTTGAAATTGGCCCACGCCGCGCCGTGTTTGAGAACCCGCAGCATGCTTATACGCGGCGCTTGCTCTCTGCTGTGCCGGTCGCTGACCCACTACAGCGCAAGCAACGTGAGTTGATGGTGGATGAGATTCCAAGTCCGGTCCGCAAACTTGGTGACATGCCACAGGTTGCGGCCTTGCATGAAGTCGCGCCCCAACACTTTGTCGCCCGCCATGCGGTGGGCGGTATCTATTGATTTGTTTATTTTTATTGAAGGAGTACGCATGAAATTCCGTCTGATTCCCCTTGCCATGGCCTTGGGCTTGTCCGCCACCTCGGTCGCGACCCACGCTGCGAAAGACATTGTGGTGGCGGTGCAGTCCAACTTCACAACCACCGATCCGTATGACGCCAACGACACACTGTCGCAGGCCGTGGCCAAGTCCTTCTACCAAGGGCTTTATGGCTTTGACAAAGACATGAAGATGGTCCCGGTACTGGCTGAAGGCCACACAGTAACCAAGGACGGCTTGGTCTATACGCTCAAGCTGAAAAAGGGCATCAAGTTTCATGACGGCAGCGACTTCAACGCCGAAGCCGTCAAGGTCACCTTTGACCGCGTGACCAACCCTGACAACAAGCTCAAGCGCTACAACCTCTACAAGAACATCATCAAGACAGAAGCGGTAGATGCGTCTACTGTGCGCTTCACGCTCAAAGACCCCTTTTCTCCTTTCATCAACACCTTGGCGCATCCGTCTGGTGTGATCATCTCGGCCGCTGCACTTGCCAAATACGGCAGCAAGGGCATTGCACAAAACCCGGTAGGCACGGGTCCCTTCAAGTTTGTGGAATGGAAAGCCACTGATTACATGAAGGTAGCCAAGTGGGATGGCTATTGGAAAAAGGGCTACCCCAAGGTCGACAGCATCACTTGGCGCCCCGTGGTGGACAACAACACCCGCTCGGCCATGATGCAGACCAACGAGGCACACTTTGCCTTCCCCATGCCACCCGAAGGTGTGGCGGCCCTGTCACAAAAACCAAGCCTGGAAGTGACCAGCGCGCCATCCATCATCCATCGCTACTTGTCGATGAACACGCTGCAAAAGCCGTTCGACAACCCAAAAGTACGCCAGGCGATCAACTACGCGATCAATAAGGAAGCTTTGGTCAAGGTAGCTTTCTCAGGTTATGCCATTCCAGCGGAAGGCGTTCTCCCCAAAGGTGTGGCCTTCAACACCAAGCTGGGCCCTTGGCCTTATAACCCCGCCAAGGCCAAGGAACTGCTGAAGGAAGCAGGCTACCCCAATGGCTTTGAAAGCACACTCTGGTCTGCTTATAACCACACCACAGCGCAAAAGGTGATCCAGTTTGTTCAACAGCAACTGGGCCAGGTGGGCATCAAGGTGCAAGTGCTGGCGCTGGAAGCCGGCCAACGTGTTGAGCGTGTAGAGAGCGCACAAGACCCAGCTACCGCACCAGTCCGCATGTACTACGTGGGTTGGTCGTCATCTACGGGTGAAGCTGACTGGGCCTTGCGCCCTCTGCTGGCGTCTGAGTCCTTCCCACCAAGGCTCTTCAATACCGCCTATTACAAGAATGCTGACGTCGATAGCGCCATTGCCAAAGCGCTGATCACCACCAGCGAAACTGAGAAGGCTCGTCTGTATGGCGATGCACAAAAGCAGATCTGGAATGACGCGCCTTGGGCCTTCCTGGTCACCGAGCAGTTGCTGTCCGTGCGCGCTCGTAACTTGGCGGGCTTCTACGTGATCCCAGACGGCAGCTTTAACTTTGACGACGTCGAACTCAAGTAATCCGGGACGATGACCAACTACCTTCTCAAGCGGCTCCTAGGACTGATTCCCACACTGCTCATCGTGGCAGTGCTGGTCTTCATGTTTGTTCATTTGCTGCCCGGTGACCCAGCGCGTCTGGCAGCAGGACCGGACGCAGGTCCGGAGACGGTAGAACTCGTTCGCAAAGACCTTGGGCTGGACTTGCCCATGCCCCAGCAATTTGTGCGCTACTTTGGCAATGCGCTGCAAGGCGATTTTGGGCGCTCAATCCGCAGCAAACGGCCCGTGGCGACCGAGATTTCGGAGCGCTTTGGCCCAACCCTGTGGCTGACGGTGTGCGCGATGGCATGGTCGGTCACCTTGGGCTTGATCCTGGGCATGGTGTCGGCGGTGTGGCGCAATCAATGGCCTGACCGTGTTGGCATGACCCTGGCTGTTTCTGGCATATCTTTTCCGGCCTACGCCTTGGGCATGGTGGGCATGCAGGTGTTTTCGGTGGAACTGGGATGGCTACCCACCGTAGGTGCAGATACCTGGAAGCACTACGTGCTGCCCTCCATCACTTTGGGGGCCGGTGTTGCTGCTGTGATGGCGCGATTCACCCGCAGCTCCTTCATCGACATCTTGAAAGAAGACTACGTGCGCACTGCGCGTGCCAAGGGTTTAAGCGAGGTAGTGGTTGTCGTCAAACATGGCCTGCGCAATGCCCTGATCCCCGTCGTGACGATGATGGGCTTGCAGTTTGGCTTTTTGCTGGGCGGCTCCATCGTGGTGGAAGTGGTTTTCAACTGGCCGGGCGTTGGCCGCCTGCTGGTCGATGCAGTGGAAATGCGAGACTACCCCGTTATCCAGGCGCTGGTGCTCATGTTTTCGCTGGAGTTCATTTTGATCAACCTGGTTGTCGATGTGCTTTACGCCGTCATCAACCCAACCATCCGTTTCAAATGAACAGATATGTACCCCCACGCTTCCCCACGTCGTGTGGGCCGCTGTCCCCCCGAGGGGGCCGTGCCTTGCTTGGGGCGGCCCTACGCTGCGGCGATAGGTTTGGCCTATGAGTGAAGCTGTAAGAACACCGCTGTCCGAGTTTTGGCGCAAGTTCAAGCGTCAGCGGGTAGCCCTGGTGGCTGGCGGGTTTGTGGTGCTGCTGGTTCTGGTTGCGCTGTTTGCACCTTGGCTTGCACCGTACGACGCCGAAAACTATTTCGATTACGACGCGCTCAACGCGCCACCCTCTGCTGCACACTGGTTTGGTGTGGATCCGCTCGGGCGCGACATCTTCAGCCGAGTCTTGTTGGGTGCGCGCATTTCACTGGCAGCGGGTTTGATCTCTGCCTCTGTGGGTGCAGTGATTGGCAGCTTCTTTGGCTTGCTGGCGGGGTATTACGAAGGCTGGTGGGATCGCATCGTGATGCGTATCGCCGACGTTCTGTTTGCGTTTCCTGGGATTTTGCTGGCCATTGGCATCGTTGCCATCTTGGGTTCGGGCATGGTGAATGTGATTTTCGCTGTGGCCATTTTCAGCATCCCGGCCTTTGCACGCCTCGTGCGTGGCAATGTCTTGTCGCTCAAGCACCAGACCTACATCGAGGCGGTTCGCTCCATTGGCGCAACCGATTCAACCATCATGGTCAAACATTTGCTGCCCGGCACCGTGTCTTCCATGGTGGTCTACCTCACCATGCGCATTGGCACGTCCATTCTGACGGCAGCCAGTTTGTCTTTTCTAGGTCTTGGCGCGCAGCCACCCACGCCCGAATGGGGAGCCATGCTGAACGAAGCGCGCGCCGACATGTTCAATGCTCCGCACATTGGCATCTTTCCAAGTTTGGCCATCTTTGTGACGGTGCTGGCGTTTAACCTGCTGGGCGATGGTCTTCGGGACGCATTGGACCCAAAATTGGACAACAGCTGAACGAACATGGCAGACACAATTGCTATTCCGCGCGTTGGCATTCTGCCAAGTGGCCCGCTGAATGCCATTACCGATGTGGCAGGGACGGCGGTCGGGCACATCACGCTGGATCAAGGCGATGTACAAACCGGCGTCACCGTGCTGCTGCCGAATTCTGACAATCTGTTCCTGCAGAAGGTTCCTGCAGGCCTGGATGTGATCAATGGCTTTGGCAAGAGCGCGGGGCTGATGCAGGTGCAAGAGCTCGGCGTATTGGAGTCCCCCATCGCACTGGTGAATACCTTCTCTGTCAGCGTGGCCAGCACAGCATTGATTCTGGATGCCATGGCAGAGAATCCGGAGCTGGGTCGCAGCTTGCCCACACTGAATCCCTTGGTTTTTGAATGCAACGACGGCTGGCTCAATGATGCACGCAGCATGAGCTTGCAGGCCAGTCATGTGCTGGACGCGCTAACCTCTGCCCGTGGCGTTCAAGGCGCGCAACTCTTTTTGCAAGGCAGCGTCGGCGCAGGCCGAGGAATGTCTTGCCACGGACTCAAAGGGGGCATCGGCACCGCATCGCGTCGGCTGCTGTTTCAAGGAAGACCTTACACCCTGGGGGCGTTGGTGCTGGCCAACCAGGGACGCCCCAACGCATTAACTTTGGCGGGACAGCGCGTGGGCCAGGCTTTGCAAGCCTTGGTGACTAAACGTGCCACCGGCATGGCAGACAGTGGCCCCGAACGCGGCTCCATCATCATGATTTTGGCGACCGATGCGCCTCTGGACGCACGCCAGCTCAAGCGCGTAGCCCGCCGCGCAGGCGCGGGTTTGGCGCGAACGGGTTCGGACTATGGACACGGAAGTGGTGACATAGCGCTGGCTTTTTCCACGGCGTATCGCATTCCGCAATTGGCAACTGATCCCATGCCAGCTGTCACCATGCTGCATGAAAGCGCCATGGATCTGTTCTTTCAGGCGGCCGCTGAAGCCACTGAGCAAGCCATCATTCGTGCACTGTTTTCGGCCACCACGGTGAAAGGGCGCGACGGCAACTGCCGATTCGGCATCACCGATTTATTGGAGGCTGCCCCCGCTTTACTGCCCACTGAAAAAACCCGTGAAAACTTTCAAAATTCTGGTTTCAGTCGATATTGAAGGCGTGGCAGGTGTGTGGCGGCCAGAGCAAACTCAGGCCGGCAATGCTGACTACGAACGCGCTCGCCGTTGGATGACACAGGAAGCCAACGCGGCAATTGCAGGTGCCTTCGACGGTGGCGCACAAAGCGTACTGGTCAACGATTCGCACGGTCATTTTGGCAATTTGCTGGCGGATGAGTTGGACCCGCGCGCCGAGGTGATCCAAGGCAAACCACGCAAATTGGGGATGATGGCTGGCGTCGATCAGGGTGTTGACGGCGTGTTAATGATTGGTTGGCATACCCGAGCCAAAACACTGGGGGTGTTGGCCCACACCACTAACAGCTTTGCCTTTGCACGTGTTTGGCTGGATTCGGATGAACTGGGTGAGATAGGTTTGTACGGTGCGCTGGCTGCTGAGTTTGGCGTACCTGTGCTGATGGTCAGCGGCTGTGACTTGACGGCATTAGAAGCAAAAGAATGCCTGCCCGGTGTGGAATGCGCCATCGTGAAATGGTCCGATGGCGCACGCAGTGGGCGGTCTTTGTCACCTGCGCAATCCCGTGAACGTATCCAGAGCCTTGCCCGCCGATGTGTTGAAGACGCCAGAACTTCCCATTATGGCAAGCGCCCTCCTGGCAAACGAAACGCGCCGCTGACTTTACGCGTTCAATGCCAAACGCCTGCGTTGGCAGACGTCTTTGCCTTGTGGCCCGCCGTACAACGCGTTGATGCGGACACCGTCAGCGTCGCCTGTGCCAGCGTCCAAGATGCCGTGCGCAGCCTGAACGCCTTGTCCGCGATGTCAAGCGTCCTGCGATAGCCCTGACCGAGTTAGGCTAGGCACTCCAAACCACGCCGCCAGACATTTAGCAGGCACTTTCGCTCTCAGAATGGCCTGAGACACCGTCAAGCCTGCAGGTATTCGTCTGCAAGTTGCTGTGATGGGTGTCGTGAACGATCAGGAGTGAATCATGTACCCCATCGCCAAACTGCGCATCCAGGCCTTGAAGCTTGTGACCAAGGTGTTGCCTTTTCCCAAACCATTTACTTTTGTGGGGCCAGATTCGTCCTTGGCGCTGTGCCGAGACATTGCCGACGCTGGCGTCAAAAGTTTGGTGATTTTCACTGACGCACCCGTGCTTAAGCTGGGGCTCCTCGACGGCATCTTGGCAGCGCTCCGTGAGGCGGGCATCAAAACTGACGTTTTTTCTGACATCGAACCCGACCCTGGCTTTGAAACCATCGAGGCGGGCGTTGCCTTTTTGGAGCAGAAGAATGCGCAAGCCGTATTGGTTGTCGGTGGCGGCTCTCCCATGGACGCAGCCAAGACAATCGTGGCTTGCCACGCCAATCAGTGCCATCCACGCAAACTGGTGGGACTGTTCAAAGTGCGCAAACACGGTTTACCCTTGTATGCCATCCCCACCACAGCGGGCACAGGCTCTGAAGTCACGATTGCTGCCGTGGTGTCAGACCGCGAAGCGCAAACCAAACTCGCCATTGCCGACCCTAAACTGGTTCCCCTCAAGATCGCGCTGGACCCCAAACTTATGTTGGGCTTGCCACCCGCCATCACCGCTGCCACAGGCATGGATGCACTGACGCACGCTGTTGAAGCCTATCTGTGCACCCTCTCCAACGCCGAGACGGATCAACTGGCGCTGGATGCAGCAGTCACCATCGTGCGCAACCTGCCGCTGGCCTACGCGCCAAATGCCGACGTGAACGTGCGCGAACGCATGGCCGTGGCATCTTGCATGGCGGGCATGGCCTTTACCCGGGTGGGGCTGGGCTATGTGCACGCCATATCGCACCAACTGGGAGGCCTGTATCACATCCCTCATGGCCTGGCTAACTCCATCGTGCTGCCACATGTGCTGGAGTTCTCGAAGTCAGATTGCGCGACCCGGCTGGCAGCGCTGGCCCGTGCGTGCAAGATTCGCAGCAAAGGCGCGGATGACATGGCGCTGGCGGATGCCTTCATAGCGCATGTGCGAAAAATGAACAAGAGCATGGGCATACCTGCTGTCATCGACGGCTTGCGTCTCGAAGACTTAGACCTCATTGTCGAGCGCGCCTTTAAGGAAGCTCACGGCACTTATGCGGTGCCACGCTATTTGTCGCACAGCGAATGCATCGAGTTATTGAGCAAGATGCTGCCGAAATCGCCTTCGAAAGCTTCCCGAAAAGGCCCCTAACGACAGTTGACGACAGTTGACGGCAGTGAAGGGCAGACGACGGCATACTGCGGGGCATGCCATGCCCTACTACCGCTTAACTCACACGCTCATATGCCCCTGCCAATGACACCCGACCCGCTGACGTGCTTCCCCAGCCTGGCTTACGTTGTGCCTGCACTGTCTGATTTGCCAGCAAGCTGCGGCCCTGTGCAGGTGAGCGCAGGCACCATGCTGTTTGACGAGAGCTCGCCATGCCAGGGCTTTCCACTGGTGTTGACTGGCGAGGTCACTGTTTTCAAACAGTCGCCAGACGGCAGGCGGTTAGAGCTTTACCGGGTGACGCCTGGCGAGCTGTGCCTGGTGTCTTCTTCTTGCCTCTTCAGCCAGCAGGCGTTGAGTGCATCGGGCATCAGCACCCGCCCTAGCACTTTGCTGTTGATACCGCCGCCGGTTTTTCGCGAATGGCTGCTTGTCCCTGAGTTTCAGGCTGAGGTGCTGGGCTTGTTTGCCCAGCGCATGGCTGATTTGACGGCTTTGGTGGATGCAGTGGCCTTTCAGAAGCTGGACCAGCGCTTAGCCGCCGCATTGCTGGGGCACGGGACGGAGCTTGCCCTGACGCACCAGGTACTGGCAGATCAACTGGGCACGGTGCGCGAAATGATCAGCCGCTTGCTGAATAGGTTTGAGCAAGCGGGCTGGGTCGAGCTGTCGCGTGAACGCATTCGTATCAAGGACAGCGCCGCCCTGCGCCAACTGGCGGGCTAATTCCCTTTCTAAATCATCCGTGTCGTTGTTGCTTCGCCTTGCCGTGCTACAGCACTGTCTTCGGCTTCGCGCCTAGACACAAATGACTTGGAAATGGAATAGAAAGGTGCTGCGTGACCTGAGTCACAGACTTAGGCCCATGGAATAGCGTCCAATCAAGTCACTTTCACCTCACTAAGGAAATCATCATGACTAAAAATGTTGGCGGCATCGACCGTATTTTGCGCATCGTTGCTGGCTTGGTCCTGCTTGGCTTGACGCTGTCCGGCACCATTGGCATGTGGGGCTGGCTGGGTATTGTTCCCTTGGCAACCGGTGCCATGGGCTGGTGCCCACCCTATTCAATTTTGGGATTCAACACCTGCTCGGTCAAGAACCAGTCCTGATCCGGCACCTGACCAGGGCCCCTGGTCAGTCTTTGGTAGCCCTCAGAAAGTGTTCAAGGCATCAGCGCATGATTGAACAGATGGGAGCCTGCTAACACAGTGTTCTCCATTGCCAACTGGGGCAATACCTCTAGGGTGTTCAGTGATAGTGCCTGAAGCGACGCAGCCGCGCTGTAGCTGATCCACAGGGTTTGCTGATCCAAACTTGGAACAAGGCCACGCGCATGGGGCAAGGCCAGCGATTTGATGTATTCGCCACTGCCCAAGCGCCAAAAAGTGACCCAACCGGACGTGGGATGGGTCACCACCAACAGATTTCGCTCAGGCAAAGCCAACACGCTCAGTGCCTCTCCCAGCAAACCTCGTGTCACCTCTTCCGGCGTTCTGAACACGTCGAGTGGCTGACCCCGCTTCTGGCGGCTGATGGCGCCAGGATGCTCCACCCCCAGGCCCAAGCGCGGAGCGGACACCACTACCGACTCGCGTCCCGGTAAGGCAAACAGATGCCCGGTGTTAAACCGCACATCTGGCATATCGGACTTATCCAACAGCTTGCGGGTACGAACATCGACATAGGTTACACACGGCGTGTCTTTGCTGCCCGCGATGCCGCCACCATTGCTCACCATCATCACCTGTCCGCCTTCAATGAGCACGCAATCATGCGGATTGGCGCCAAAGCTTGGAAAATCCCCCACATACTTCAATGAAGCGGCCTCCCGCACCCCAATGCTGCCTGCGCCTTGCGCGTCTGTTTCGGTGGAATACAAAAACTCCCCGTTAGGGCTGCAAGCGCCATGCCCATAGAACCGACGGTTTTTGACAGGGGCAATGACCGATTGCCAACGCATGCTGGCCAAATCAATCACGCCTGCACCGGGGCCAATTTTTTCGAATGCAAACAGGCGTTGACGGTTCAAGGGATCGGCCGTCAAACCATGCGGGAAAAAGGGCACGTCAATCAGCTTGACACTGCCAGTCGAGGGCCGAACGCGACTCACGGCGTAATGGAATGGCCCATCGCGTACTTCTTGGTAGCGCCCACCGCCCAGCAAATCATCCATGCCTGCAGTTTGCGCCGCGCTAGGCTTCAACCCGACGCCTGACAAAGCGACTGCTGCAAGCAGGCTACGCCTGCGGGTCGGATCAAAGGGCATGGCTTAACTCTTTCGCTTGGTAAAACGCCAGTGGCGCAGTGACAACCAATTTTCCCTGAATAACTCGCGTTCCTGTTGCGCTGGCTCAAACGTTTGATTCCCTCCAGGTAGGCCGGGAATGTGTTCAAGCCCAGCACAAAAGTGTCCAAACCGCGACAATGACCGCCCGCGTGCGAAGTCTGCATGTTTACCTTATTGCTCACTTGCTTTCAAATTTGTTGATCCCCTTCTTCACTGCGCTGGGTTACGCGGCTTTAGGCTGGCTGTCTCTGCAGGTGTCAATTCCACCAGACTATGTTTCGCTGGTGTTCCTACCTGCTGGCTTGGCGCTGGGCGCTTTTCTGGTTTTTGGCCTGCGCGTAGCCCCTGGGATCCTGGTTGGCGCATTGGCCGTTCAATTGATTGCGAGCCAACAGGCAGGCGTTCAGGGCTGGTCATGGACTATCCTCGTCTCGCCGCTTGGTGCACTTGTCCAAGCCTGGATCGGTGCATTGCTGGCTCGACACTGGGCGCGCTGCTACCCCGGCGCTCTGGACACGCCTGCCAAGGTCGTGGTCCTGCTTCTGCTGATCGGCCCTATCAGTTGCTTGATCAATGCCAGTGTGTCAGTGCCTATTCTGTGGGCGTCAGGCATCATCCCGACACAGGGATTTTTGTTCAGCTGGTGGGTTTGGTGGCTGGGAGACGCCATCGGCACCGTGCTTTGTTTGCCGCTGGTATTGGTGTTTTTCGGTCAACCTGCTGCCCAATGGAGAACGCGGCGGTTGACGGTTGGCGTCCCGCTGCTGATCGCAATGTTGATGGTGGGCGTCGGGTTCTTTCAGGTCAAGACCTGGGAAGCAAGCCGCCAAAGCGAGCGTTTGAGCCGGGTCTCCAACGAAATGGGCGGGCTCATGCAGCGCCGCCTGGACGCGCAAAGTGACTCGGTGCTGGCCGTTTCGCGCCAGATGCAGATGAGTGGTGGGCTCAGTCAAAGCGATTTTGCCGCTACCGTAGAACCCTGGTTACGCCGTTACACAGGAACTCAAAATTTTGGCTGGAGCCCGCGCATAACGGATCGAGATAGGGCCAAATACGAGGCCAAACATCGAGCTATCAAAGGTCGATCGCCCGACGGCAAGACGTACGCTGCCGACAGAAGCCCTGATTACTTGCCCATCACGCTGATTGAGCCACTTGCCGATAACCAAAGCGCACTTGGCTTGGACATCACGGTCTTACCCTCTACCGCTGACACCGTAGCGGTAACGAGGGCGACGGGTCAACCTGCCGTCAGCGAAGGTTTTCGACTGGTGCAGGAGACTTCATCACAGCGCAGCGTCGTGATGTATCAAGCCGTACACGAAAGCCAGGATCCCACCAAGATCAAGGGCATCGTATCGGCCGTTCTGCGCATGGATGCCATTTTGGAGGCGGTCCTGGGCAAGCCCAATCCAGCTGACCTGCAAATTTGCCTGGTTGATCGCTCTGCCGCCGCTGACAACAACCATCTTTCTGGCGCACTTGGTTGCGAGCTGACGGCATGGTCTGATAAACATGCCGTGGTCTACGTGCCGCTGTATTTTGGAGGCCGCACCTGGGAGCTGCGCGTCCGCGCAGAAGAAGGCTTTTTAAACGACATGCGCGACTGGAGCGCCTGGGCCCTGCTGGCGTTGAGTTTGCTGTGCGTTGTGATGCTCAGCGCGTTCTTGCTGGTCATCACCGGGCAAGCGCATCGCACCCAAGCCTTGGTAGAACTGCGCACCGCTGAACTGGCCCAACTTGCACACTTTGATGGGTTGACAGGTTTGCCCAACCGCAGTCACTGGATGACCTGCGCAAGGGCGGCTTTGCAGGGTGCCCATCGGCATCGGCACGCCATGGCTGTCGTCTTTTTGGACCTGGACCATTTCAAACGCGTCAATGACACGTTGGGGCATACCTTTGGCGACGAGCTTTTGCAAGAAGTGTCCCAGCGATTGCTGCCCTGCCTGCGCCGCGAAGACATGCTGGCGCGCATCGGTGGCGACGAATTTGTGGCTTTGTTGCCGCGTCTACGACGCATGGACGACGCCGTGGCGGTTGCCGAGAAATTGCTGGCTGCACTGAACACATCGATACACATTCAGAATACCGAGATCAACCTGTCCGCCAGCATGGGGATCGCTTGCTTCCCAAGCGATGGTGACAGCTTGGACACCTTGCTCAAGCATGCGGACACGGCCATGTATGCCGCTAAAGATGCGGGTCGCAACGGGTACCGCTTCTTTGAGGCGGGGATGAACGCCAGCGTCTCTCGGCGCATGTTCATTGAGAACAATCTGCGCCGGGCCATGGAACGCAACGAACTGCACCTTGCCTATCAACCGCAAATCGACGCGCGCAGCGGCGCAGTGATCGGTGTAGAGGCCTTGTTACGCTGGCACCATGCTGAGGAAGGGATGATTGGGCCGGACATCTTTATCCCCGTGGCTGAAGACAGCGGCTTGATCGAGCCTCTGGGCGACTGGGTACTGGTCACAGCATGCCATCAACTCAAGGCGTGGGCTGGTGCGGGCATGGCCGACTTAACCATGGCGGTCAACATCTCGGCCTTGCAGTTTCGCAAACCCGGTTTTGTGGCTTCCGTTCAAGAGGCCTTGCGAAGCAGCGGCGTTGACCCTCGACGCATAGAACTGGAAATCACCGAAACCCTGCTGATGCAACCCGTGAAGGAGCTGGACGATCGACTGGCAGAGCTGGCTGACATGGGTCTGAGTTTTTCTCTGGACGATTTTGGCACCGGTTATTGCAGCCTGGGCTACATCAAACGCTTGCCCATTTCCCGAATCAAACTCGATAAGTCTTTTGTCACTGATTTGCCAGGCAACAGTGAAGACGAGGCTGTAGCACGAGCCACCTTGTCGATCGCCAAAGACTTGGGACTCAAGACAGTGGCGGAAGGTGTTGAAACGCAGACCCAGCGAGATTATTTGGTCGCCAGCGGCTGTGATTGTCTGCAGGGCTACCTGATTGCACGCCCCATGCCAGCCGCCGAATTCAGCCAATGGATGGCGCAATACGAGGCGCATTCTGGTTTCAAATCATTCGTGTCTAGGCGCAAAGCCGATGACAGTGCTTTAGCACGGCAAGGCGAAGCAACAACGACACGGATGATTTAGAAACGGAACGAGTTCAGCGCGGCCAAAGCGCCCACAGTGACAGAGACTGTTTAAGTTTGCCAGCAAGCTGCCCTGCCTCAAAACCCGAGCCCACAAAGTAGTCGGCCCGCACAGCCCCCACAATCGCGCTGCCCGTATCTTGCGCCACGACCATGCGCTGCAGGTTGACGGTAGGCCCCGACGACGCCAGCCAGACCGGGGTGCCATAAGGGATGCTTTGTGGGTCAACCGCAATCGACCTGCCTGCCGTCAGCGGCACACCTTGCGCACCACGCGGACCCGCATTGGTGTCAGCGGGCAGGGCCTCTTCACGGAAGAAAACGACCCGGGGATTGCTCCACAGCATGGCTTGAACACGGTCTGGGTTTTGTGAAATCCAGGCCCGGATGGTAGGCCAGGAAGCTTCGCGCACCGCTCCTTGGTCTATCAACCAACGGCCAATGCTCTTGTAGGGCTGATCGTTGGTTCCGGCAAAAGCGAGACGCACCGTGCGCTGGCTGCCGTCGGCTTCTGTGACACGCAAGCGACCAGAGCCTTGGATTTGCATCGACATGGCATCCACCGGATCGGCCACCCAGGCAATTTCGCGCCCCGCCAATGCGGCGCGTGCTTCGGGCAAAGTCTCTATTTCTTGGCGCGTGTACCAGGGCTTGCGGTTGGCCAAATTGGCAGGCACGCGGTAGAGCGGAACGCCGTAACCCGGACGCGCCGTGCGGTAGGCGTCTAGTGTGGGTTCGTAATACCCCGTCAACAGGCCGTCACTGCCGGCTTGGCCGCCTTGCAGCGGTTCAAGCCGGTAGGGTTGCAAACGACTGACAAGCCAGGCGCGAAGCTGATCAGTATCGTTACCGGGCAAACGACGCGCCTCAGCGCACAGCACAGCAAAAACGCTGCTGGGTTTTTCACAGCTGCGCATCCATGCTGCCCAGGCTTGGGGCAAATCGTCTTGCGCAAGGCCGGGCACTGCAGACCAGCGGACCGGCACCCAGCGGCTCTTAGCAGTTTGCCTTGGTGGGGGCAATTCGGCGGCTTCCTCAGGCCAAGTTGCCGCAGAGGGAAAACCTGTTCGCGAGCTGTCCGGCGGCACCGATGACAGATCGGCTGGCGTAGCAGAAGGCGCAGGAGAAGAAACTGGCGATGGCGGCTTGCTGGCACACCCAGCCAGGACCGAGAGCATCACCAGTGTCCACAGAGGCGTCCAGCGCAAAGAGATAAGTGGCCGCGCAACAGTTTTAATCATGCTGCGATTGTGCAGGAGGTCAGCGCACGCAAAAACCAACCTTGAGGCGTGCATTAAGGCGTGCGCAGCAAGTTGGCCAGCTCCACGGCTGATTTGACTTCCATCTTGTCAAAGACCCGTGCGCGGTGAACTTCGACGGTGCGCACGCTGATGCTGAGGCGGTCTGCAATCAGCTTGTTGGGCAGGCCTTCCACCACACAGTACATCACGTCGCGCTCGCGCTCGGTCAGTTCTGCCACCCGGTGCTGCAGTTTCGCGATGGTGCGACGTTGCGCCAATTGTTCACCTGAGAGGGTCAGGGCCTGTACCACGCGATCAACCAGCGCATTGTCTGAAAAGGGCTTGGGGCAAAAATCAAAAGCTCCCCGCTTGACAGCGTCTACCGCAGTTGGCACATCACCATGCCCGGTTAAGAAAATAACGGGCAACACAGACGTCAGTCCCCACTGCGTCAATTGCTCGAAAAGGGCCAGCCCGCTCATGCCGGGCATGCGCACATCCAGCAAAAGACAGCTGGCCTGATCAGGGACAAAACTTGGGGACAGTTTGGCCAGAAAAGCCTCCGCATGAGGATAGGTTTCGCTCAGCAAACGGCGCGAACGCAGCAGCCACGCCAAGGCGTCACGCACGCCAGCGTCGTCATCCACCACGTAAACCAAACCGTCTGACACAGGCTGCATGCCGTCTCCTATCTCAAAGGCAATGAGAACCTGAAAATCGTACCCTGAGGCTCGCGTCTTTCAAATTCGAGTATTCCCCCATGCTGCTCCACGACGGTGCGGCAAAGGCTCAAGCCCAAACCCATGCCTTCTAGCTTGGTGGTGAAGAAAGGCTGAAACAGTTGCTGCGCGACTTCAGGGGAGATGCCTTGCCCACAGTCCGCGACAGAAAACAGCACCGCTTCGCCAGCGCGCTCAATGGCCAGACTGAGTTGGCGCTGTCCCCCTGGCACCGCTTCCATGGCTTGCATGGCGTTGCGGGCAAGGTTGAGCAAAACTTGCTCGAGCATCGTGCGGTCGCACCAGACGGCGGGCAAGTCCTCATCCACATGAGCGATCACCTGCACCTCCAGCTTGGTCGCTTGCAGATTGACAAGTGGCATGACCGCATCCAACAAGGCCGCTGGGTTAAGCAGCTCGCGCTGCCCCTCGCGCCTGCGCACAAAGTTGTGAACGCTTTTGATCACCTTGCCCGCACGCTCGGCCTGCTCGGCAATGCGACTCATGGCAATGCGCAATTCAGCGCCTAGCGTGCTGGTGCTGTCCTCCAGCATGTTCAAGCTGCCACTGGCATAACTGGAGATGGCCGCCAGGGGCTGGTTCAATTCGTGACTCAGCAGGGAGGCCATTTCACCCACCGTGGCCAGGCGTGCAGTTGCCTGCAGCCGCTCTTGGCTGGCACGTGACATTTCTTCAATGCGGCGCTGCTCCGTCAAATCGACAAAGGCGCTCATCCATCCCGTCTGTTCGCCTAAAGCATTGATCAGGGGAGCCACAAACATCAAGACAGGCAGTCGGCGTCCATCCTTACGAACAAACACGGTCTCGACACCGTCGCGCAGTTGCGTCACGGAGGACTTGCGCTGGCTGATACCACGGCGAATTTCATCAACACGCTCAGATGGCCAATAGGGGCTGTACGGGGGCGAATTGGGCGACGCCTCCGAGCTGGCACCGGACAATGCGGCGCTGCCCGACTGGCTTTCCAGCAATTCAGCGGCGGTGTAACCCACCATCTGGCAGAAAGCCGGGTTCACATACCGAATGTGGCCCTGCATGTCACGCGCCTGCAGGCCGGTGATCAGCGAGTCCTCCATGGCTTTGCGAAACGCCAGCGCATCGGCCAGGTTGCGCTCTGCCTGCATGCGCCGTCGCATGTCGCGCCCCAGCATCACCACCACCGACATGAGCGCGATGCTCAACACGGTCACCAGCGCTGTCAGCACATTGGGAAACAGATCCGGCCCCGTGCGGCGACTGTCCATGCGCAGCACCAAGGTGTTGCCAGGCAGGTTGAGCAACTGCTGCGCGGTGAACACGCGCGACCCGCGCCGCGCCGCGCCGTGCATTGCCAAACGGGTGCCGTCGGTTTCGGTAAATGAGACCTCTTGCCCACGGGCCAACTGCGGACCGACCAGATCCGACAACATATTGGGCAGTGAGTAGGTTGCGACCAAGTAACCCGTGATGCGCCCCGAGATGAGCAGCGGCAGGCACAGGTCCATCGCTTCCTGCCCACTGCCTTCGTCTTGCGGCAGGAAGTAACTTGAGGAATAACTGGGACTGCTGGCGCGCTTAGCCTGCGTACAGGTCTGTACCACGTCCGATTGCAACTGGGCACGGGTGACTCGACTGAACAGCCGCGTTTGGTACGGAGAATTGACTTTCCACAGCACATCCACCGTGTTGTCGCGCCATTCCAGGCGCAGCAACTCGCGCCTGTCGCGCAGCAACTGTTCGCTTTCGTGTATCCAGGTCGCAGGCGTCCCACTGTCGTTTTGCAGGGCCTGCATTTGCTGCAAATTTCGGGTAAGCGCTGTGCGAATATCCTGAACGGCGTCGCCTGTGTCACGCTCCAGTTTTTCCTGGACTTGACTGGCTTCATAGCGCCCCGCCAGCCACACCAGCGTACCCAGCATCACGGTCACCAACACAAACAGCAGCAGCCATAGCGAGCCCCGTCGCCCAGAGAACATGGCCCAAGCCAGGCTGCCCTGCGCGCGCACCCGCATGGGCACCCAATCAACAGCGCTGGGGCCCGGCGCGGCGCTTGCTTGTGCCTTTGAATCAGCCGTGGTCACAGCACACGGTGCGTTAAAGCAGGCAACTGTTGGCGAAACGCGCGCAACTGCGCGATGTCAACGTCAGCCACCACCACACCCATGCCTTCGGCCTTTTCAGCCAGCACCGTGCCCCACGGGTCAATGGCCAGGGAATGCCCCCAGGTTCGGCGTCCATTGCTGTGGGTGCCGCCCTGTGCAGGGGCCAGCAAATAAGCCAGGTTCTCGATGGCGCGGGCGCGCATCAATACTTGCCAGTGCGCCTGCCCTGTGGTGTAGGTGAACGAACTGGGCAGCAGCAGCAACTCGGCGTTCAAGGCGCGGAAAAGCTCCGGAAAGCGCAGGTCGTAGCAAATGCCCAGGCCTACCCGCCACGTGTGTCCGTCGCGGGAAGGCAAATCAAACGCAACCGGTGCGGTCCCCGCTTGCAGGCAACGCGATTCGTCGTACCGTTCGTGGCCGTTATCGAAACTGAACAAATGCATTTTGTCGTAGCGCGCGACGCAATTGCCGTCAGGCGAATAAACCAAGGTGCTGTTTCGGACTTGTGCTTTGGGCTGTTCGCTGCCCGATGCGTCGCCTGCCAGTGTCAAAGGGAGGCTTCCACCTGCCAACCAGATGCCTGCTTGCTTGGCTTGGGTCGCCAAAAAATGTTGAATAGGCGCTGAAATATGAGAGAAATCAGCCGTTTCGGCATATCCAGACTCAATATATTGCTCCTGAATTTGTAGCTTATCGGTGTCTTTGTGACCCAGCAAACAAAAATACTCCGGCAGCACGACCAGCTCCGCACCGTCAAGCGCAGCCTGGCGGATCAATTCGGCGGCTTGGTCCAAGTTGTCTTGCACGACATGGCTGGACACCATTTGGACAGCAGCAACTCTCATGGTTTTGTCACGGTTTGGGGCAGCTTCACTGGCTCGCCTGCCTTGCGCTCAACGGGGGTGATTTTGGGATCAGCCCAGGTGCCGTCGATATGGAATTCTTTGGTGGCAGCACTGATCAAAGGCTGTCGCAAGATCATTTGCGTCAAGAACGTGGTCAGACCGATCACGGGATTGATCACTGCCGCCACCAGCGATGCGGTGCCCGCGTTGATCTCGGGGATCACGATCACCTTGAGGTCCTGGGTTTCTTTGGCGATGTCGGCTTGGCCCTCCATCAGCACAGCAGCGCTGACGCCTTTCATCTGCAAATTGTTGGTGCTGGCGATGCCCTGATCAACTCGCACATCGCCACGGACAAAATCAAACGCAAAACCATCGCTAAAGACATCTCTGAAATCCAGCACCAGGCGCCGGGGAAGGGACTGCAGACTCAACACGCCCAGCAGTTTGGCGCCCCCTCCGAGCGGCACCTTGAGGAATTGGCCAGACTCCAGATTCAGGTTGAACTGCCCGCTTAAGCTGGGGTAATCCAGCGCCAGAGGCGAGCCCATCCAGGCCAATTGACCTTCGAGTTTGCCTTTGCCCTGACCCACCAAGTCTTTCATCCCTAGCCGCGCTAGCAAGCCGCCGGCATCGTACACGTCCAGCGTGTAGTTAAGCGCCGTTCGGCGTTGTTCTGCGACTGGACGGCCACCGCGCTCAATACGGGGGGCCCCTGTGACGGCAGCCGTTGCGCCCAGCGCTGTCCAATTGCCCACCGCTGAAAATTTGCCCTCAGGAACGATCACGTTGAACTTGTTCAAGCGCCACTCTCGGGTAACCCCGCCCGTTTGGCCGCTGGCAATGCCACCAACAGTTCCAATTGCGCTGCCGCCTAACACCGCGCCCTGGCCGCGGTTGATGGCCTCAACCTCTACCCTGCCCAGGCGTTTGCCGCGAAGTTCCATGTCCTCCACCACGATGTCCAGAGCGGGGATGGTGGTGGGTTGTTCGTCAAGCAAGGCTTCTACTTCCTGCTGCGCACTGGCCGGAATGTTCAGGCGTGACAGGCGCGCATAGACGCGCCCTGGGTTGCTGCCCTGCGACTGACGATAGTCAACATACCCACTCAACTCGGTTGAATCGAGGTTTGCCCGCCAGTTCAGGCCTTCGCGCCCGCCGCCCGAGACCACGTCATGCAGGCTGTGCCCCCCAAACTGAAGCTCTTTGGCACGCAGTGCTATCACGGTGGGCATGTAAGCCATGGCCGCTGATGACGGGCCTGCGCCAACACTTGGTGTTGCGCTGAGCTTGACGCCTGCAGCACGGGCCAAAGCGGCATCCCAGGCATCCAGGTCCACGGTTTGCAAGCGGATGTTGGCCGCCACGCCTTCGTCCATCATCGGCACCGTTTCGCCGTCTAACAAGCCCACCCCAATGCCACCACGCAGTACCCGAGGCTCAGGTCCGGACAAGTCACGGACGAACTGCACATTGCCAATGCGGCCCAGATCAACCACCAACTGATCTTGTAGCCTTGCACCTGTTGCGCTACTTGATGAGCCACCTGATGAGCCACCCGGTGCGCTGCCAGCAGTACTCGACATACTGGGCAACAATGCATTTTCAAAACGCAAGGGCAAGCTGATGTCGGCGGCCTTGTTCAGCGGCGGAGGCAGGTTCAAGGCCAAGCCTTGCAGGCTGCTGTTGACGCTGATTTCAGGCACACCTCGGCGAATGCCGACGGTGGCGGTATAGGCGGTGCTCCCCGTCGCGCTGTGCGCCAGACGCGACACGATGCCCAACTCTGTCGCTTGGCGCAGGCCCTCCGCCGTAACCGTGCCTTGGCCTCTGAACAAAATCGCGGACTCTGGCTTTTGCGGGCCCAAACTTGCACTGACACCGACACCAGCGCCTGTGCCCGCCCCAGCGGCAGATCGCACGGTGCCGCCCTCGGCGCGAAATTCGCCGCCCAGCAGTCCACCTTGAATGTTCTGTAGGTTGAAGCCTGTCTCTGAGAACAAAACGGCACCTTTGACACGGCTGAACGCGGGAATGTCGGGCGAAATTTGCACATCGTTTCCGGCCAAGGTCACTGTGCCCTGCACCTTGGATTTTTCGATCTCCGAGATGGGTAATGCCAGCTTGACGCGGTAATCCGCATTACCGGAGGCCGTGGATTTGGCCAGCGCCTGACTGGTCCAGCCGTTCACTGGCGAGCGGGTCACAAAGGTCAGCGCGTCAGCCAGTGGGCCACGGGCCTCCACATTGACCTGCACAGCCAAATTGGCCCCCAGGTTTGGGATGAAACCCTCGCCACGCAAAATTTGCGCACCGGCCAAACCCTCCACCTTGCCTGTCACGCCTTTGACGGCCAGGCTGCTTCGGTCTAGCACCAGTTCACCGGCCAATTGGGTCAGCGCGGGCCACTGGGCAACGCCACCCGTCAGTTGCGGCGGTACATAGGCAAAATTGGCGTTTTGAAAGTTGGCTGAAATGCGGAACTCGCCCTTTTTGGGGTCAGCAAAGGGCATGTCAGAAAGATCCCCTTTGAGCTTGAAGCGCACCGAACTGACTTTGCCCTGCTGAACTGAGTTCTTGACATAGTCCCGTGCCGCCACAGGTAGCACGAGAGGCAGGTAACGGTGGACTTGAGCCACATCACCGCGTGTCAGACTTCCCTGCAAGTCCAGCACCCCGGGAAAGCGCGCTTCGCTGACCGCTTTGCCCTTAGCTGCATCAGCGGTGTGCCAACTGCCTTGGGCTTCGCCTTCGGCGTCCTGGTTGGCAAAGCTCAAACGGGACAGCTGTACGCTGATCCGGTCCGTGCTTTTCTCCTCGGATTTAACGCCTGCATTGTTGGCCACCTTGCCCGTCGTGCCAGCTGTTGAGGGCGTCACCGTCCAAGTCAAATCGGCGGCCAGTTTGTCGATGGGCACCAGCGCCTCGGCAAATACGCCCGGAACCGTCAAGCTGCCAGACAGAATGCTGATGTGGCCTTTGCCGCCAGACTGGTTCAGATCAAAGTCCACATCGGCCCCGCGCACACCAGGGGTACCCAAGGCGTGCGGAACAGGGATATCAGAATGGGGCAACAAGGGAATGGCGCCGGTTGCTATATGCAGGTTCTGCGCGCGCCCTTTGGCACTGAACTTAGGACTGGCAGCAGGCGTCAGGGCAGCTTCCCAGTTGGCATCAAGCTTCTCCACCATGCCACTGGGTGCATAGGTTCGCAATGCCGCATGAATGCGAGGCTCCAGCGGCAATTGGGTACCGATTTGGGCAAGAGCCTGCAAATCCAACTGATCAGCATGCAGTTCAGCCTTGGCACTTTGCTTCGGCGTGGCATCGCGCCACCTCAGACGCATGTTGCCACCAGGCCAATGCCTGCCATCGCGCGTCAAGAACTGCAGGGCGTCAGCTGAAAATTCAAAGCCATCCGCTAAGCGAACCAAGCCCATGCGCCCGGTGATAGAGCGCAGCGTTAGCGGCTCTAGGTCCGGCCCCAGACTGGCGCTGACCTCGGCCAAAGCCATGTCCACGGTGCCGGATACAGGCTCGCCTTTCTTGACATCTAACCAAGCGCGCAGTGCCCCGCGCCCCTGGGTCAGCTGTTGCCCCATGTCCATGTACTGGCGCAACTGGGCCACATCAACTCCAGCGGCATTGGCGTAGATACGCCCATCCCAATCGCGCCAGTGACTTCGATGCAAGGACAACAAGGGTTGGCGAAACTGGGCCATGGCCGTCAGCTTTTCGTTGCCCCAATCGGGTGGCAAAAGCGCATCGACCCTGAAGTTGTGTCGCCGGGCGGTATTGCGCATCAGCAAGTCAACCTGCGTCAGCGCCAATGGCGGTGCGCGCCGTTGTTCGTCAGTCCAGCGGATGCTGCCGTGGCGGATTACCAGTTCTTTTTGGTCAAGCAGCCATTCCATGGCGCGGTCGTCCTGCGCACCTTGGGCATCTGCACTGAGTCCAGCCACCGTGACCCGGCCATCAGGCGCACGTCGAATGTCCAGTTCTGGCTTGTCAATATAAAGCTGCTCGAAGCCCAGACGCATCACCGATTGAGGACTGAGCGCCACCACCACCAGCCCCAGGCTCAAGGCGGACCGCCCCTGAGCATCCTGAAATTGAATGTCATGCAACGCAAACGAGGGCACCCATCCTACCGATTCTGCGGTAATGCTGCCAATGCGAACAGGTACCCCCAGCGCCCGCGTGGCATGTTCTTCCACCACGGGCCGAAACTCTGCAATTCGCGGCACAATCCAGCCATGTAGCAGGCCCCAACTCGCAAGAAGCAGGACCCAACCTAGCAGCAAGACGCCAAAGACCCAGCGGGCCATCCATGCGGTCGCCCGCCACCACCGGGAAACGCTAGGGAGGGAGTTTGATGCGATTGCTGGATTCATGAACAGGTTCTAAGACTCAAGAATTATGACTGGCAACGCAGCACCTTCCCCCCCAACTATCGCCGCTTTTCGCCCCGAGCCCCCACCCGTTTTATCGGACCACTCCCGCTTTGCGCAAAGATTGCGGCGACGCTATGGCAATTCTTTGCCTTTATTACCCACCACACCGAGTGGTCAACTGGATCACCGCGATTTAGGCCACGCCTATGAGGCACTGCGTGCGCAAGGCATGGATGTGGCCCGTGCCCTGCGCATCTTGCGTCAATTGGTGATGGAGCGCTTGATCAGCCTGGACTGCGATGCAGGAGAACAATCACTGTCACTGGGCGCAGTTACCGCCAGCGTGACACGTTTGGCTGAATTTGCGCTGAACGAGGCCTCCATCGAGGCCTTTGAGCGGCTCAAACAACTTCACGGCGAACCCCTGGCCGCCAACACAGGCCAGCCCGCGCAGCTTTGGATCATTGGCATGGGCAAGCTGGGTGCGCGCGAGCTGAATGTCTCTAGCGACATCGACCTGATTTACGTTTACGACCAGGACGGTGAAACCACTGGGGTTGAGCACGGACGGGGCCGGATCAGCAACCAGGAATACTTTGCCAAAGCGGTCAAGCACATTTACAGCCTGGTCGGCGAGACCACTGAAGACGGCTTCGTATTCCGTGTAGACCTGGCCTTGCGCCCCAATGGCAACTCAGGGCCGCCAGCGGTGTCCCTCGGCGCGCTGGAAGAATACTTTCAGGTACAGGGTCGTGAATGGGAGCGCTTTGCCTGGCTCAAAAGCCGCGTGGTAGCACCGCGCTCGGTCATCCAGAGTCGGTCTGCCCAAGCTTTACGCTCAGTGGTACTGCCCTTTGTCTTTCGGCGTTACCTGGACTACGGCGTTTTCGAGGCGCTGCGGGTGCTACACCAGCAAATTCGGGACCACGCCGCGCGCCGCAGCGCGGGCCATCCGGAGCGCGCCAATGACGTCAAGCTGTCGCGCGGCGGCATTCGAGAAATTGAATTCATCGTTCAGTTGCTTCAAGTGGTACGTGGCGGACAATTCCCTGAGCTGCGCACCCGCCCGACGCTGGACGCCTTGCAACGTCTGCGCCGAGCCGGCCTGATGACGCCTGATGCGGTGCAAGCCTTGTCCGAGGCCTACATCTTTTTGCGCCGCGTAGAACACCGCATTCAGTACCTTGACGACCAGCAAACCCACATCCTTCCCGTACATGACGCCGACCTGGAATGGATTGCACACACGCTAGGGTTGGCGGGAACCAGCGCATTTTTGAATGCACTCGATACACACCGCGAGCGTGTGGCGCTTGAATTCGAGCAATTGCTGGGCACCCCCAATGCAGCGGACTGCAAAACCTGCGAGACCGACCCCAACGGCGGACGCATGGGCACCAGTCTGGATCTGGACGAACTCTCAACCCATTGGCCAGTTCATCTGCGCGAGCGCATTCTGGCTTGGCGCGACAACCCAAGGGTGCTGGCCCTGCGGGAAGATTCCCGCACACGACTCTTTCGATTGCTGCAGCGAACCGCCAAATGGCTGGAAGGCAGCGAAGGGATCATCAGTGTTGAGGCTGCCGTGCGCCTGGTGGACTGGCTCGAGCCCCTATTGCGCCGCGAAAACTATATCTCGCTGCTGCTGGAGCGCCCCAAGGTACATTCGCGCCTGCTGCGGCTGCTGGGTGCGGCGCGCTGGCCTGCACGCTACCTTTTGCAGCACCCTGGCGTGATTGATGAGCTGGCCAACGACACCATGCTGCACGAACGCTTTGTTGCGCTTGAGTTTGAACAAGAGCTTGAATCTCGGCGTCAGTCGCTCGCCATTACGGGTGAAGACGATGACGAGGCGCTGCTCAATCTGCTGCGCCGCGCCCATCATGCGGAAGTCTTTCGAACCCTGGCACGAGATGTGGAGGGGCAAATCACGGTAGAACAGGTGGCAGACGACCTGAGTGCCCTTGCCGACGCCGTGCTGCGCGTAACGGTTCGGTGGTGCTGGGATCGCCTTAAGAACCGCCACCGGGACGAGCCCCAATTTTCCATCATTGCTTATGGCAAGCTGGGAGGGAAAGAGCTGGGCTACGGCAGCGATTTGGACATTGTTTTTGTCTTTGATGACGAAGACGAGCGAGCCCCCGAGGTTTACGCTCAACTCGTGCGCAAGCTGATCAACTGGCTGAGCGTCAAGACCAGCGAAGGCGACTTGTTTGAGATTGACACGGCCTTGCGGCCCAATGGCAATTCGGGTCTGCTGATCACCAGCTTTGACTCTTACGCCAAGTACCAACAACAGCGCGGCAGCAATACAGCGTGGACTTGGGAGCACCAAGCCATGACCCGCGCCCGCTTTGTACTGGGCGGCGACGATATGCGCCAGCGCTTTGACGCCGTGCGCCTGAGCGTGATCACCGCCGAACGTGACGTGCCTGCTCTGGCCAAAGAAATCAACGACATGCGCAGCAAAGTCCGCAGTGCGCATCCGGTCAAGGCCGAGAGCTTTGACGTCAAACACAGCCAGGGGGGCATGGTGGATGCCGAATTTTCGGTCCAATTCTTGGTGCTCGCCTACGCCCAAAAATTTGCAGAACTGACTGAAAACACAGGCAACATCACCTTGCTTCAAAAAGCAGAGGCCGTTGGACTGCTGCCGTTAGGTATCGGAAAAGCTGCAGCGCATGCCTACCGGGTCTTGCGCCATATTCAGCACCGGGCACGTCTAGATGAGCAATCGTCGCAGTCTGACAGCGCAGAAGCGACCCAAGCGCGAGCTGCCATCCTACAATTGTGGGCATCGGTTTTTGGTCGCCTGTCATAATGCGGGCCGCTTGCCGTCGTCTTACAGTTTGTTATCCGAGCAACTCGGGGTGCTTGATTTGGAGCGTTTTTTGGCCGATACCTTTGACCGACTGATGGATCTCATCAGCAGCCAGCATCATCTGGACACCTCAAAGGTGACAGCTGAATCCGGCTTGGCCGATGTCGGGCTGGATTCGCTGGCAGTGGCTGAATTGCTGTTTTCCATCGAAGAAACCTTCAACATCAGCCTGGGCGACGTCCCCCCTGAATCCGTTCCCGCCACTGTGGGTGAGATCGTCAACATGATTGACGGCAAACTCAAGGCGAGCTGAAAGTCCCCGTGACCCAGCAAAACATGTCCGCGTGGATCACCGGCATCGGTGTGATTGGTCCGCAGGGCAAGGGCTGGGACCAGCTGTGCCAGTCGCTGGCCAATCCTAAGCCTTGCTTTTCTCATGTGCCTGCCGAATGGCTGCAGTACACCAATGCGCCCGACGCTTACATTGCTCCCCTGAGTGCTGAGTCCAACGCGTTGGTCAAGCGCTTTGAGACCGTCAGCACGGACCGTGCTTGTGCGCTGGCGCTGTGCGCAGCCGAAGAAGCCTGGGCCCAGGCAGGCTTAAGTGCAGGCGAGCTGGGAGATGCTCAGAATTACCGCCGGGGCGTCTACTGGGGTACGGGCATGGGCGGTTTGGACAGCACCGAAAGCGCTTACCACCGACTTTTCCTCGAAAAGGCTGGCTTGCGCCCCATGACCGTGGTGCGGATCATGGCCAATTCTGCGGCTGCGCAAATGGCCATGACCTACCGCCTACAAGGGCCGAACAACACCTATACCGTGGCCTGCGCCTCATCAGCCATGGCGCTGGGGGAAGCACTTCTGGCCATCCGCCCGGGTCGCATTGATTTGGCCATTGTGGGCGGCAGTGAAGCCGTGTTGGCGCCAGGCGCCATGGCAGCCTGGGGGGCTTTGCGCGTCCTGAGCACCCGCAAAACAGCCCCAACAGCAGATTTGGCTTGCCGTCCCTTTGCCCAAGGCCGCACGGGCTTGGTGATTGGGGAAGGCGCTGCGGTGATGGTGCTGGAAAGCCCTGCTCACGCTGCCGCTCGCGGTGCCCAGCCACTTGCCGAACTGGTGGGCTATGGCAGCACTTGTGACGCCAGTTCGCTGGTGCACCCTCAGCTTGAAGGTCAAATCCAGGCCATGCACCAGGCTTTGTCTGATGCAGGATTGCAGCCCTCGCAAATTGGCACGGTCAATGCCCATGCCACGGGTACCGATACGGGCGACTTGGTCGAAGCGCAATCACTTGCCGCTACTTTTTCCCCAGGCGGCGTCGGCATCATCCCGCCAGTCAGCGCCACCAAATCGCAACATGGCCACTTGCTGGGTGCAGCGGGTGCGCTTGAGGCTGCTGTCAGCGTCGCCAGCCTGCAAAACCAGATCGTGCCCGCCACGTTGGGGGTCAATCCCATCGACCCCAAATGCAGCATGCTGGATTTAGCCATCGGAGCCCCCCGCTCGGTCGCGTCACTTGAGTACGCAATGTCAAATTCGTTTGCATTTGGCGGCTCAAACGTCACCCTGATTTTCAAGAAATCGTGACGGCCCTGCCTCCCCGCAAGGTCGGTGCCTTGATGGTGCACGGCCTAGGCGGCACCCAGTTTGATTTTGGCAACTTGGTTGCATCCATCAACAAAGCTGGCATTGCCACTCACGTTCCGCTTCTGCCAGGGCATGGCAGTCAGCCCGAAGACATGCTGAACGTGCGTGCCGAAGACTGGCTCGAATGCGTACGCGCTGAATACCTTCGCTTGCTGCCCTTGTACGACACCTTGCATGTGATCGGCATGTGCATGGGCTCATTGCTTTGCCTGGAACTTGTCAAGCAAGAGAAACACAGCGCAGGGCAGTTGGTGCTGCTGGCACCGCCCGTCTTTTTGGATGGCTGGTCGCTCCCCTGGTACCGGAGTTTGCGCTACCTGGGCTATTGGCTGCCTTGGGTTCCGTCGCGGTGGCGGGTGCACGAAGAAGAGCCTTTCGGCATCAAGAACGAAATGATGCGCAAAGTGGTCAAGTCCAAACTGCTCAAGGGCGGTGGCTTTCACTACCTGTGGGTGCCGCTGTATTGCATCGAGCAGATGGACCGTCTGCGCCGCTGGGTCAAGCGTGACCTGGATCGCATCGACTGCCCGTGCCTCGTCATCCACGCACGCGAAGATGAGCTCACCAGCCTGCGATCAGCCTACTTTTTGCAGCAACAAATTGGTCCGCAGCATGTTGAGCTCAGCGTGCTGGAGAACAGTTACCACATGGTGTGCCTGGACAACGACCGTTTGGCGCTGGCCAAGCGGGTCATCCAAAAACTGATGCCCGACGTTCAAGCCCCCTAAAAGTGCATCAAAACCCAGTTTAAGTTCCGCTACGATGGCGCATGTTTCGCGATCGACCCCTTCTTTTCACATGGGCACTGCCCTTGCTCCTTGCAGCCTGTGCACAGGTAGCGCCCAGCAAGGTGCAGCGCCAAGAACCCTTAGCCAGCAGCTGGCAAGCGCCGCTTCCTGATCAGCCTCAAGACCTGCCCCACCGTGGCCAACTGAGTGAGCTGAGCCAATGGTGGCAACATTGGCAAGACCCCACCCTGGTCGCCCTGATTGACGCCGCTCAGGCCGCCAGCCCCACACTGGACGCGGCAAGCGCCCGGCTGGACCAAACTCACGCCAATCTGCAGCTCGCGCAAGCCATGCTCGGACCCAATGTGGATGCCAGCCTCAGCAGCAACCGGGGTCGCCAGACCATGATTTATGGCACGCCCATTGCGACCGTGACCCAAGCCCGGGTGGGTGCCGCTTGGGAGACCGATCTCTTCGGCCAAAACCGCGCCTTGCGCGACGCTGCCAGCCAACGTCGGCAAGGCGCCCAGGCCGCCTGGCATGAGGCCAGGGTGTCATTGGCGGCTGACGTGGCTAACCTGTATTTAAGCCACCGTGCCTGCGTTACTGCATTGTCTTTTCAACGCGAAGATACCGCTTCTCGTGCCATCACCGCGCGGCTGACGCAAGCCCTGGCGGACGCGGGTTTCGCGACCGCAACCAGCGCCACTTTGGCCCGCTCTGCGGTGGCCGAATCCAATGCACGCATGCGCCAGCAGCGCGCACTGTGCGATATTGACGTCAAGGGTTTGGTCGCTTTAACTGGCCTGCCGGAGCCAGAGTTGCGCCGCAAGCTCATCCCGGCAAGCCAAGGGACTGGCCAGGAGAGCGGCCAAACCTTGGCCCAGCCTCCCATGCTTGCCGTTGCAAGCATCCCAGCCATTGCCCTGGCCCAACGACCTGATTTGTTCCAGGCCGAGCGACAGGTGGCCGCCGCCAGCGCAGAGCTGGGCAGCGCCCAGGCAGAGCGCTACCCCAAACTCACGTTAAATGGGGCCATCGGGCAAATGAATATGCGCATGGGCAGCACGGTCTTTGACCTGAGCACCTGGTCCGTTGGCCCCGTCACCTTGAGCGTTCCGCTGTGGGATAACGGGCGCTTTGCAGCGCACATGGCGGAAACAACTGCACGCTACGAAGAGGCCGCCGCAAACTACCGGGCCAAGGCCCGGCAAGCCGTCCGCGAAGTGGAAGAAGCCCTTGTGAACCTGGACAGCGCCCGAGGTCGCCTGGCCGACCTGCAGTCTGCCGCCAGCGGCTACCAGGCGATGTACCAAGGCACCCATCAGCGTCACCAACAGGGCCTAGCCCCCCTCAGTGAATTAGAAGACACCCGCCGCACCCTGTTGGCAGCTCAATCCGCATTAATCGCCCAGCAGCGAGACACCCAACTGGCCTGGGTCGCGCTGTACCGCGCCGTTGGTGGCGGTTGGACGCCTGCGTTGGCACAAAACAATTGACAGAACTGACCCCTCATGCAAGCCTCTAGACGAACTCTTATTTCTATAGCAACAATTGGCGTCCTGATTGCCGCTAGCGGCATTTTGATGACCCATGCTGAGGACAAAAAGGCCGAAGCACCCGCCAAGCCTGCACTGACCGTCAGCACCAGCCGAGCGCAAAGCAACAAGTTGCCGCGCCAACTGGCGGCCAACGGCAACATCGTGGCTTGGCAAGAAGCCAGCGTAGGCGCACAGGCCAACGGCCTGGTGCTGCGCGAAGTGCTGGTCAACGTGGGCGACTGGGTCAAAAAAGACCAAGTCCTGGCCCGCTTCGCACCCGAGACGGTCCAAGCCGATCTGGCCCAGGCCAAGGCCAGCTTGGCCGAAGCCCAAGCCAATGCCACAGATGCCAGCGCCAATGCCGAACGCGCCCGCCGCCTCCAAGGCACCGATGCGCTCAGCCCCCAGCAAGCCGCCCAGTATCAAACAGCGGAGCAGTCTGCTCTGGCGCGCGTTGAGGCCGCCAAGGCGGTGCTGTCCAACCAGCAATTGCGCTTGAACCAAACCCAAGTCACCGCCTCCGACCATGGGGTGATCTCCGCCCGCAGCGCCACGGTAGGTGCCGTCTTGCCCGCAGGCACTGAACTCTTCCGCATGGTTCGCCAAGGCCGCCTGGAGTGGCGCGCTGAAGTCACTGCAGCGGAACTCAGCCAGGTCAAAGTGGGCACCACCGCCAGCGTGACAGCGGCCAGCGGCGCCACACTGAAAGGCCGCGTTAGGGTGATCGGCCCCACCGTCGATCCGCAATCGCGTGCGGCGCTGGTATATGTCGACTTGCCCCAACATCCCGAAGTGAAGGCAGGAATGTTTGGCAAGGGGGTGTTTGAGCTGGGGTCGTCACAGGCCTTGACCGTTCCTCAGCAGGCCGTGGTCATTCGCGACGGATTCAGCTACGCGTTTCGCGTGAATCCTGATTTGCGCGTGACCCAGCTCAAGGTGCAAACCGGTCGACGTCAGGGCACCCAAGTGGAGGTGTTGGAAGGCATCAAACCTGAAGACGATTTGGTCGTGCAGGGCGCAGGGTTTCTGAACGATGGCGATTTGGTCAAAGTTGCGCCCACGCTGGCCCCTACTGCAAGTTCAGCCCCTGCAGCGCCTGCCAAGAAGTGACACCGTTATGAATTTTTCTGCGTACTCCATCCGCAATCCGGTGCCTGCGGTGCTGCTGTTTGCCTTGCTCACACTCGCGGGGCTGCTGGCGTTTCGCGCCAACGTGGTGCAAGACTTTCCAGATATCGAGCTTCCTTTTGTCGTCGTCAACGCCTCGCTGCCCGGTGCTGCGCCAGCACAACTGGAAACCGAAGTGGCCCGCAAGATTGAAAACTCGGTCGCCACGCTTCAAGGCATCAAGAACATTTACACCAATGTGCTGGATGGCGAAGTCACGCTGACCGCTGAGTTCAACCTGGAAAAGAACATCTCGGACGCCGTGAACGAGGTGCGCGACGCTGTCGCCCGTGTGCGCGCTGATTTGCCTGCAGACCTGCGTGACCCAGCCGTCACCAAAGCCGCCACAGCGGGCCGCGTGGTGCTGACCTTTGTGGCGGCATCTGACAGCGTGGACGCGCAAGAGGTGAGCTGGTATGTGGATAACGTGGTCACCAAGCGACTGCTGACCGTGCCCGGAGTGGGTGCCGTCAAACGACGAGGTGGCGTAACCCGCGAAGTACGGGTCGAGCTGGACGCCGACCGCATGGCGGCGCTCAAGGTCTCAGCACTCGATGTGTCGCGCCAACTGCGCCAGGTGCAGCAAGACGCCGCCGGTGGACGGGGCGATGTGAGCGGGGCCGAGCAGTCGGTTCGCACCATTGCCACAGTGAAAACTGCCGACGAGATCGCCCTGCTAGACATTCCCCTGAACGACGGACGCCATATCCGGCTGAACCAGATTGCTCAGGTTATCGACACCGTCAGCGAGCCACGCGCTCTGGCCTTGCAAGATGGCAAAGACGTGGTGGGCTTTGAAGTTTTTCGCACCAAAGGCGCCAGCGAGGTAGATGTGGCGAACGGCGCGCGGGCGGCCATTGTGGCGCTGAACAAGGCGCAACCCAAGATCGCCTTAACGCAAGTAATTGACAACGCGCAGCCCGTGGAAGAGAACTTTGTTGGGTCAATGGAGCTGCTTTATGAAGGGGCAGCGCTGGCCGTGCTTGTCGTGTTCTGGTTTCTCAAAGATTGGCGCGCCACATTGGTGGCCGCTGCGGCGCTGCCGCTGTCGGTCATTCCGGCCTTTCTGGGCATCAAGTGGTTTGGCTACACCATCAACACCGTGACATTGCTGTCGCTGGCGCTGGTGATTGGCGTGCTGGTGGATGACGCCATTGTGGAGATCGAAAACATCACACGCCATCTGGTCATGGGCAAAACGCCGTTTGCGGCGGCCATGGAGGCTGCGGACGAAATCGGCATGGCCGTCATCGCCACCACCTTTGCGCTGGTAGCTGTGTTTTTGCCCACCGCCTTCATGGGCGGCATACCGGGCCTGTTCTTCAAGCAGTTTGGCTGGACGGCGGTGCTGGCGATTTTGGCCTCGCTGGTGGTGGCACGCTTGCTCACGCCCATGATGGCGGCGTACATCATGAAGCCACACAAGGCAGACCATGTCGGCGCGCAAGGCCATGGCGATGGTGCGCCAGATGGCTGGATCATGCAGCGCTACTTGGTCACCATGCAGTGGTGCCTGCGTTACCGCTGGGTAACTGCTGTGGCATCGATCTGCCTGTTCATCGGTTCGCTGATGTTGGTGCCGCTCTTGCCCACAGGCTTCGTGCCGCCTGCAGACCGAGCCCAAACCATGATCAACCTGGAGCTTCCGCCGGGTAGCACCTTGAAGGAGACCTTGGCGGTGTCTGAGGCCGCGCGGCTTGCTGCCATGCAGGTCAGTGGCGTGAAAAGCGCCTTTTCATCGGTGGGCGGCGGCTCTAGCGGCGACGCCTTTGCGCCTGGCGCTGCGGCCGAGGCACGTCGCGCGGTGCTGACGCTGACCACGGTGCATCGCAATGACCGAACCGAATCGCTGCAAGAGATTGAGTCACAAATCCGCGCAAAGCTATCGGAAATTCCTGGCGCACGCTTTCAGGTTGGCCCACCAGACACGGGCGTGAAGATGCAACTGGTGCTGCGTAGCGATGACCCAGCGGCCCTGTTGACCACTGCCAAACAGGTGGAGCGCGAACTGCGTACCCTGCAAGGTGTGGGCAATGTCAGCTCCAGCGCATCCCTGGTACGGCCCGAAATCATCGTGCGGCCCGACTTTGCCCGTGCAGCAGACTTGGGAGTCACGGCCGTGTCGATTGGCGAGACCGTGCGCGTGGCCACCGCGGGCGACTACGACGTGGGCCTGGCCAAGCTGAACCTGGCGGAGCGCCAGGTGCCCATCCGCGTGAAGCTGCCAGACAACGTGCGCGCAGACCTGGCACAGATCGAACGCTTAAGTGTCCCGTCCAAGAATGGCCCCGTGATGCTGGGCACGGTGGCCAGCGTCACCATGGAAAGCGGCCCTGCACAGATTGACCGCCTGAACCGCAGCCGCAACGTGACCTTTGACGTGGAGCTCGGTAGCCGCCAGTTGGGCGAAGTCAACGCCGAGGCCCGTGCGCTGCCCAGCCTCAAAAACCTGCCTGCTGCCGTGCAAATCGCAGAACTGGGAGACGCTCAGGAAATGGAAGCGCTGTTTGCCAACTTTGCCGTGGCCATGGCGATTGGCGTGCTGTGCATCTACGGCGTGCTGGTGCTGCTGTTCCATGACTTCATGCAGCCTGCCACCATTTTGGCAGCCCTGCCCTTGAGCATCGGCGGGGCCTTTGTGGCGCTGTTGGTGACACAAAAAGCGCTGTCCATGCCGTCCATGATTGGCCTGATCATGCTGATGGGCATCGTCACCAAGAACTCGATCCTGCTGGTGGATTACGCCATCCTGGCGCGGGCGCGGGGCGTGAACCGGTTTGACGCCCTGGTGGACGCTTGCCACAAGCGCAGTCGCCCGATTCTGATGACCACCATCGCCATGGGTGCGGGCATGATGCCGCTGGCCTTGGGCTGGGGTGCTGACCCCAGCTTTCGCAGCCCGATGGCCGTGGCGGTGATTGGCGGTCTGATCACGTCCACGCTACTGAGCCTGCTGGTGGTGCCCGCCGTGTACACCTTTGTGGATGATCTGGCTAAGCTGCTGGCACGCCTGAAGCCGGGCCAGCCCAAGCCTGCACCATGACGCCCGGCAGCGCCTGGCTGCGTTTGTGTGCGGGTTTGGCGCTGAGCAGTATTGCAGTCACCGCGATAGCTCTGGGTGGTAACAGCAACCCAGCGCTCCATTTGACCTGGCAAGCGTCCACCTGGGCGCAAGCGCCCTGGACCTGGTGGACGGCCAGCCTGGTCCACCTGAGCTGGACGCATTTGGGCGCCAACTTACTTGGCTTGGGAGCGGTCGCCGTGCTGGGCTATGCGGTGGGTGCAAACAGGTTTGCGTTCGCCGCACTGATGCTGGCCTGGCCGCTGAGCAATCTGGGCTTGGCTTGGGGGCAGCAGCTTTGGCCCGAAGTCAGCAATTGCAGCGGACTTTCAGGCCTTCTACACGCCGCCACGGCAATACTGTGGTCATTTGTTGCTATTAATTTTGCACCCACAAGACCCAACCGATTCATCAGCTGGATGCTGTTCGGCGGCGTGACGCTCAAGCTGGTGCTGGAGCAGCCCTGGTCGCATCCTGTGGTTTTTGACCCGAATTTTGGCTTTGAGGTCGTCCAGGCGAGTCACTGGGTGGGCACGCTGATGGGTGCGGCCTGTGGGGCGAGCCTAGCCCTGGCGAATCTTCTTCACCAGCGCCGTGGTGGAGTAACCATCCACAAAGGGTAGTGCCTGCGCCGTACCGCCATAGGCCAGGACAACCTGGGTTTCGGCGAGCCTGCTCATGTCGTAGTCGCCGCCCTTGACCAATACGTCGGGCTTGAGTTCACTGATGATTTCCAACGGGGTATCTTCGTCAAACCAGGTCACCAGACTGACCGATTCAAGCGCGGCCATGACCATGGCGCGGTCGATTTCGTTGTTCAGGGGGCGATCAGGCCCTTTGCCCAGTCGCTTGGCCGAGGCGTCGCTGTTCAGCGCAACGACGAGGCTGCCACCTATGCCAGCCAGCGCGCGTGCCCGGTCGAGGTAGCTCACGTGGCCTCTGTGCAGCACGTCGAAAACACCGTTGGTAAAAACCACTGGGCGTGGCAGACTGGCAAGGCGAGTGGCAATCTCAGGACGGCCACAGAGTTTTCTGGCAAAGTCGGGTAAATCAGTCGATGTCATGTTGGGAATTGGCCTTGATTCAGCATGGTAATCGGGTTTTCGATCCAATGGCGCTATCCCATAATTCAGAGCAGACATGAAACTTGTTACGGTTAACTTCAACACCCTGCCCCTTGGGAAACCGCTGCCATTTTCATTGCGCAGTGCAGACGGGGTGTTGCTGGCCAGCAAGGGCTATGTGTTCACCGAGCGCGAAGCGCTGGAAACCTTGGCGGCACACGGCACGCTGTACCTGGACCCCGAAGAATCCCGCCAGTACCGCCGAGCGGTTGCCAATGAGATCAACAGCTTGGTTAACAACGACACCACACTGGGGGCCATTGCCAGTTCGCAACTCTCCACCATCGAGGTGAATTACGACGCACGCGCCACCAGCTACGACGAGCCTGTGCCCGAAAATGATGGCCCAGTGGACTGGCTGGACATGCAAAGCCGCGCCAACAGCCTGCTGCGTGACACTAACAGCCTGCGATTTATGCACCGCCTGGACCGTTTGCACAAAGACCTGGATACGTTGAGCAAGCGCAGCCCTGACACCACGCTGTTTGCGCTCATCCACCTGACGGCCAGCGAGAGCATGTATTACAGCGCCACGCACGCCATGCTTGTCTGCGTCATGTGCATGCTGGCGGCGCGCGACGTTTTGTCGTGGACGCCAGAGCTGGAGAAGACCCTGGGCCACGCCGCGCTGACCATGAACATCAGCATGACGGATTTGCAGGACCAGTTGGCCACGCAACCCATCAAGCCCAGCCCAGAGCAGCGCCGCCAGATTGACACGCATCCCACACGCTCCATCGAGTTACTGCAAAAGCGTGGTGTGACAGATCCGGTTTGGCTGGGCGCGGTATTGCACCACCACACAGCCGTATCTGGCCCTTTGGCCGGGCGTATTCCTGCCCATCAGATTGCTCGCTTGCTACAGCGTGCCGACGGGTTTGCCGCACGGCTATCGCCACGCGCCACGCGCGCGCCGATGGCACCAGCGCACGCCATGCAGGCCACTTATTTTGATGAGGTGAAGAAGGTGGACGAAGCGGGTGCGTCCTTGATCAAGGCCGTGGGCATTTATCCGCCAGGCTCCTTCGTCAAACTGGCCAGCAACGAGATTGCCACCGTGGTGCGGCGCGGCGTCAGCACCTTGACGCCAAGAGTGGCCGTGCTGGTCAATCGCCATGGTATGCCTATGGCCGAGCCTGCTATCCGAGACACCCGGCTGCTGGAATACAAAATTGTTTCTGCCGTCAGTTACCGCGACATCAAAGTGCGCGCTGACTTGGTGCGCCTGCTGACGCTCACCTAATTTGCCAGAGGGCTCGATTCAGCCCTTGACTGTTTTGCTGAATCTTCGGCTGACTCTGTTCTTGGCATGGGCCAGTTTGGCGTTCAGTGCACCCAGCAGATTCGCCAAGGCACTAGCTGTTGGCGTGTTGCAAGCGCCAGCGCGCCAGGGCTGCGGCAATGGTTTCCAACGTGGGCACAGAAAGCACGCCGACATGTGGTCGGCGACTTAAGGCTTTACAAGGCCCAATCACCCAAATTTCCACGTGAGCCGGCAAACTGGAGCGCAGTTGCTCCAAACCACTGCTGATGTCGTTGGGATTCAAGCTGTCGCTAAAACTCAGGGCAAGCAAATCCATGCGATGCGCATTGATGGCTTGCACCATATCGTAAATGGGGGTTTGCAAGCCCAGGCTCAGTGTTTCGCACGATTCCAACGCAAAAATGGCTTCCGCCATGACAATGCCCAGTCCGCTGGTCTCTTGGGCAAAAGTTGTCAACATCACGCGCGGCCGGGCTGCAAGGGCCTGCGGCGGCATGCTGTTAATAGCATCCAGTAAAACGCGTTTGGCGCATTCCGCGTAGGCACGCTCGGCAAATGCACCTATTTGCCCGCGCATCACCGCATCGGCCACCATCTGGCTAAGAGGTGCCACACGCTCGGTCACAAAGCGGCCCAAACCCCACTGCCGTTGGCTTTGCATCAGCTGCAAGCGCAGCTTTTCTTGGCTGTGGTCTTGCACCAGGTGCATATAGGCTTTGAGGCTGACCCGCTTTTCTGTTGAAAACGCTCTGCGCCCAGTGGTGCGTCGGCGCAGATCGCGCGGCTCAGCCAAGCCTTGTAGCTCGGCTTGGTCGAGTGTCACCAGTTTCCCGGGGCGGTGACCGTTGTCGATCAGTCGCTTGATCAATCGCAGTTTTTCGAGTTGATCGTGGGGATAGCTGCGCTCGCCGTTGCTGTCGCGCCCCGGCTGCGGAAACCCGTAGCGCCGCTCCCAAACACGCAAGGTGTCTTTAGACAGGCCTGTGTCGCGCTCAACGGCAGCGATGGAGACAAACGACTCTGGTGTTTCGGACTTCGGCATTACTTAAAGTGAAGGGTCACGCATTGGAGACCTAGCGTATCGAATTCAAGTGCCCCCTGTGCGGGCACGGCTTTTTGATGTCTGTGAGCCCAAAATTCTCACACCTGAGGTTAAATTGGGACAGGGCGCTAATGTAGCAAAGCTAAACACCTCAAAATCCCCCTACAAATGAAGGGTTAGTTACAAACAGTCATAATTAGGCCTTATCAATTAATTGGACTTGTGCTTAGCATCTGCGCCACCAGTTACCATTTGAGACCGTGTTATCAGACACGCCAGTTTTTGTCGCGAGGTCTTTCGGCGCTTCACGTGCCGTCTGAAATCCTGGGGCGGTTCTCCTCCTCCCTCCCTCCCAAGTTCGTCTCGGGGCGCTTCGCGGCATTTTTATACAGAGGCAGCGGGCCTGGATTCCTTTGAATCCAGGCCCCTTTTTTTGGCAGCACGGGATTTACTTTTCAATAACGCGTAAAAAAAGGCGCTTCAAGCGCCTTTTAGGGAATGTCACCAGTCGAGACTTCTCAACTCGGCTTGGTGTCAATGAAGCTGGCGCGCAGCATCAGTTTGTCTTGCAGTTTGCCCAGGTTGGGGTGCGCACCGCGCCAGTCAATCTCCGGAAATCTGAAATCCAGATAACCCAGCGCACAGCCCACGGCGATGTCAGCCAGGCTCAAATGAATGCCCACGCAGTAGGGTTTTTCGCCCAAGCCTTGGTTCATGGACTTAAGGCTGGCGTGCACCTTGAGCATTTGACGCTCAATCCAGGCTTGACTGCGCTCACGCTCCTTGCGACCTGGCCATGTGGCCTCCAGGCGCGCCAGGATAGAAGCGTCCACCAGGCCGTCTGCCAGTGCTTCCCAGGTTTTGACTTCTGCACGCTCACGCCCTAAGGCCGGGATCAGCTTGCCCACAGGGGACAAGGTATCAAGGTACTCCACAATCACGCGCGAATCAAACAGGGCTTCGCCGCCCTCCATGATCAGGCAGGGCACTTTTCCCAGGGGGTTGGCATCCTGGATCGTCGTTGTACTGGCCCATACATCCTCCAGAACGAAGTTGTAGTCCAGTTTCTTTTCGGCCATTACGGCGCGCACTTTGCGCACGTAAGGGCTGGTGATTGCACCAATCAGTTTCATACGGTCCATATCTTTGCTTGAAATTCATTTTAAAGGGTCGTTCAGCAACCCTTTGGGCGGTAGGCCAATAGACGTGGGCTCACAACAACAACGCAGTCCTACAATCTGAGGATGGTGCGACTCGATGTCGCAAATACCGGTATATCCGGAACTGAGTGAAAGTAACCAGCTTAGCTGGTCAGATTCAAGCCTTTCCAGAGGGAAACACCCCCTGGAGCGGCATGAAATTCTGAAGGAACGGCTGCAGAGTAGTACAACGAGAGACTCTGTCACCCGCCAGTAGTCCGTCCAAAAAAACGGCTACTTGCGGCACAGATGCCCTCGCAGTCACAAATAGCCATGACACAATCATGGTCTATTTCGTGGCAGACACGCGACATTTTCTCGACAGAGAAGGTGATATCGTGGAACTTTGCAAAACTTTACATTTACTCTACGACACCAATTTGGTGTGTCTTGTTTCACCTTTCGAAACCACTTCCGGAACGGAGTGACCTCAACTGTTAGCGCATTGCGAGTAATCGCTTTGTGCGGAGCTACAGATAAACATTCTGACCCCTGGGTCATAAACACACCGTGAGGTGTGTCCAATCGATCAAGCAAGAGGATCGAGGAATGCTGGGGTAGAGGGCATGGGAAACGTATGTGAACGTTCGCTTGAACCGTCGTGAAGATTAAGCAGCTTACGCTTGTCTCCATGTACCAACATGGGAGCTGTGGCCAAAACGGCACCACGCAGGTTGTTCCGAGTCATCCTTTGGAACAAGTTCCCCTGACACGTGCGGCGGATAGAACGTCCCTAAACCCATTCATCTGGCCTTAGCCAGCCAGATGGGCACACCAAGAAACGAGGTAAACCCGTTATGCCGCCTTCCCATCCTTCCGGATAGAAAGGCAACCCGCGCGCAAGCAAAGGCCATGACATAGCGGGCAGAGGAAGTAGCAAAAAGCGAATGGGCATTCGTAATGGATGACATAGGGATTCAAGATTTGTCCTACGGCGAAAGCCGGCAGACTGTGAGCGTCTAGTCATCCCATATTGAAACTCCTCCGTTTTGGTCAGACGATGGCGTCCACTTAACTTTGGTGGACACCTATGCATCCCAAACCTCTCGTTCGTCGCATCCACTCTCTTGAATTCAAGGAGCGGGTATTGGCGGCATGCCAGAAGCCTGGCGCATCGATTGCAGCGGTCGCGCTGGCCCATGACCTCAATTCCAATCTCGTGCACAAGTGGCTCACCGGCATTGGCATGAAACGCTATGTACAACACGCTGCCGAAACAGTCCAGACACTGCCCAGCGTCCCAACGCAATTCATGCCCGTTAATCTGCCAGCGAGCGCCCCGGCAAACGAGGATATTCGCCTGGATTTGAATCTGGGTGCTTTGCACATCAAACTCGATTGCGCCCGCGCCAATGCACCGTCCGTTGCGGCATTGCTGCACGCGGTGGCCGATATGGTGACACGCGCATGATCCGTATCGACGCGCTATGGCTGTGCACGCACGCTCAGGACATGCGTGCCGGCACCGATCGTCTGCTCAGCGTGGTGGTGAACACATTAGGTAAAGCGCATGCCCACCACGGCTACTTGTTCGCCAACGCCCGCGCCAGCCGCATCAAGCTGCTGGTGCATGACGGTTTTGGTGTGTGGTGCGCCACCCGGCGGCTGCATAGTGGGCAGTTTGTCTGGGTGCCACGCGCAGGAATTCAGACTCCTGCCCTGCAGCTCAGCCGCCAGCAGTTTGACGCTCTTGTTCTTGGCTTGCCATGGCAGCGACTGGAGGAATTGAGCGTTATCACCCGCACCTGAATGAGATGTACGAGCACCTCCACCAGGTGATTTGGTTGACATCGCATTCGCTAATAGTCTGAGCGTTCTGACTCGGGCATGATGACGCCCATGTCCAGCAGTTGTGCACTTCCCATTGATCTGAGCCAGGTCGGCCCGGAAGTCGCAGCGCTGATTGCGCAGTTAAGGCATAAGGTCGAAACGCAAGCCCGTGAGATTGCTTTGCGCGATGCAAAGCTCGAGAAGATCAACTTCGAACTGGCGCGCCTCAAACGCTGGAAGTTTGGCGCTAAGAGCGAGGCGATGAACGCCCAGCAGCGCGCCCTGTTCCAGGACACCCTCTTTGAGGACGAGTCCAGTTTGCAGGCGCAACTCGCCGCACTGCAGGCAAATATTCCAGCGGGCGATGCTAAGGCGACCAAGGTCCCAGCGCGCAAGCCCCGCCGCCAGGCCCTACCTCAACACCTGCGGCGTGTGGAACATCGCCATGACCCGGCCAATACCACCTGTGTCACACCGGGTTGCGGCCAGCCAATGCTGCGCATTGGCGAAGACGTCAGTGAGAAGCTGGACATTGTTCCGGCCGAGTTCTTCGTACATCGTCACGTCTATGGCAAGTGGGTTTGCAAGTGCTGCAAGACGTTGCACCAGGAGCCTGCCGAACCGGATGTCATTGACGGTGGCATTGCTGCCAGCGGACTGGTGGCACACACGCTGATTAGCCGCTTCGTGGACCACCTGCCGTACTACAGACAGGAACCCATCAACGCCCGCTCGGGCGTGCATACACCACGCTCGACGTTGGCAACTTGGGCCGGTGCAGGCGGAGCTGCCCTGGAGCCTTTGTATGAAGCACTGCGGCGCTTCATTCTGAGCGCTCGGGTTCTGCACGCCGACGAAACACCGGTGCCGCTGCTGGATCCGGGTGCGGGCAAGACGCGCAAGGCTTATGTCTGGGCCTGGGCGCGCGGCCACTATGATCAGCACCCGGGAGTGATTTACGAGTTTTGCCTCGGGCGTGGATCGCAATACCCGGTGGCCTTTCTAGGCAGCAAGGGGCCGCCACGGCCAGAGCCGCCCTGGATTGGCACCTTGATCACGGATCAATACGCAGGCTACAACGCTGCGCTGGATGCGTCGGTGTACCCGCTGCGCAAATCGGCGCTGTGCGCGGCGCATGCCCGCAGGCGTTTTGAGGAGCTCAGCAGTGGCGGACATGGTGCCAGCGCTGTGGCCCTTGAAGCGCTGCAGCGCTGGGCACGGATTTACCACACTGAGGGAAGCTTTGTGCAAATGAGCACTGAACAGCGTCGCCATTCCCGGCAAGTGCTGAGCAAGCCACTGTGGGATGAACTGGAGGTCTGGCTCAAGCTGCTGCGCAGGCGTGTGCTGGACGGCAGCAAGATCGCCGAGGCCATCGATTACAGCCTGGGCGCCTGGAAGGCGCTGACGCTGCACCTGGACGACGGCGCGGTCGCTATCGACAACAATCACATTGAGCGACAGATCAAACCGTGGAAGCTTGGTGCTAAAAACTGGATGTTTGTCGGTAGCGAACTCGCTGGTCAGCGTGCGGCGGTGGTGATGAGTCTGGTGCAATCGGCCAAGCTCAATGGCCTGGACCCGTGGGCTTATCTGCGCAACGTGCTTGAGCGTCTGCCAACGCAACTCAATAGCCGAATTGACGACCTCTTGCCCCATCGCTGGCAGGCCTGAATACAACGACACACGCTTATGGGGCTGATCACGCAGGCGGTTCTGGTGCATGCAATCCGCGACGTCACCGTCATGAATCCAGCACAGAAGGTGCAGCTGGCCGACGAAATCTTCTTGCACCAACCCAACCTGCTGGCCTCGATCCTCGTGTTGTCCAGCATGGGAGTAAATACGCTGCAGTTGGAGGTGCCGCTGCACATCTTGCTGGTGACGTTCCAGTCCATGAAGCGAAGCGGGCACACATGGCCCATCATCCAGGAGGCCATCCAGGAGAGATGTATGCAGCGGTTAACCGCGCACATGCGCTTCAATGAGGGACTGCAAACGCAAATCGCCGATCGCCTGGTCAAGCAGTTTTGCGATGAGCATTCCGAACGCAATTTGCTAGCGTTCGTATACGGTTACCTCGGCGATCATGACTTGCTAAGAGTTCGCAGCGACGCTGAGAAGTGCCTGCTGCTCGCCGCACTCAATCTCGTCGAGTGCATCGCGTTTACTGGGGACCAACCACTGGCGGGGTAAACGCAAACGTTATTCCCAGGTCAATATGGGATAACTGGACGCTCACGGCAGACTTGCTACAGGTGCAACAGCGCGTAACCGCTGCGAACTATTCAAACCCTAGGGGTAGGACCCTTAGGGGCCTTACTCCGTCATGGGTCAACCCAACCGGAGAAAGTATGGAAAACATCCCCAACACCAATGGCAACATAGGTGGGCAAGATGCTGCGCCTCCGGGCAAACCCGCAAATTGGCACGCCATCAATTGGAAGCCCGTTATGCAATTTGTCGGTATGGCGCAGCTGCGCATCGCGCAGGCAGAACGGGATAAGGACTTCAGAAGAGTCAAACGACTCCAAAGAGGCCTTGTCCGCTCCTGGCAAGCCAAAGCTTTGGCCGTCAGGAAAGTAACCACCAATCAAGGGAAGCGAACGAGTGGCATCGATCGCGAACTTTGGAACACGCCAGAAACCAAGTGGGAAGCCACAAACCGTCTAGGTACAGGACACTACAGAGCTTTACCGCTTCGTCGCGTCTTCATCCCAAAATCAAATGGCAAGGAACGCCCCCTGGGTATTCCGACACTATTCGACAGAGCCATGCAAGCACTCCACTTGCTGGCGTTGGAACCTGTCGTGGAATGTAATTCAGACCCGAACAGCTACGGCTTTCGCAAAGAACGATCAACCCACGATGCACGGAGTCAACTGTTCGCCTCGCTATCCCAGAAAGCTTCGGCTGCATGGGTACTCGATGCGGACATCAAGGGATTCTTCGACCACATTAACCACGACTGGCTGATGCGCAATGTTCATATGAGCAAACGCATCTTGCACCAATGGTTAAGGGCCGGGGTTGTCAACAATAGGCAGTTTGAACATACCAACGAGGGAACGCCGCAAGGCGGCATCATCTCGCCCACATTGGCAAACATCACGTTGAATGGTCTGGAAACCGGCCTGCATACGCACCTCAGAGAAATACTGGGGGCCAAAGCGGCCGAAAAGGCGAAGGTCAACCTTGTCCGCTATGCGGATGATTTTGTCGTGACAAGTTACTCGAAAGAGCTGCTCGAAACAATAGTCCGACCTTGGATCGAAAGCTTCCTGCGCGAGCGGGGGCTTGAACTATCTACGGAAAAGACTCGAATCATTCACATGGACGAGGGGTTTGATTTCTTGGGGTGGAATTTCAGGAAATACTCTGGGAAACTGCTCATCAAGCCAAGCAAGAAAAACGTGAAAGCGTTCTACTGCAAGGTGGCGGAGATCATTAGGACCTCGGTCTCGCTCCCCACAGAAGTGCTGATCGCGCGTCTGAACCCGCTACTGCGGGGGTGGTCGCAATATCACAAGGGTGTCGTGGCCAAAGCGACGTTCTCAAAGCTCGACCATCTAATTCACTGGAGGTTGATGCGATGGGGGCGACGCCGCCATCCCCGAAAAAGTGCGATGTGGGTGTTTGAGCACTATTGGCGGCGCCGTAACGGGCGCTCCGACTTTGCTGCCGACCGCACAACAGCCGACGCAAGTGTGCTTCCAGCCCTCATTAAGCTGGCAGATACGCCTATCGTCAGGCACGTGAAAATCAAAGGGAACTACAACCCCTTTGACCCTGATTGGGCCATTTATGGGGAACGGCTTCGCAAATCTCGGATGTCGCAATACATCCTGGATGGGCAACGCCTTAGCCTTTGGCTCAGTCAAGACGGGAAATGTGCTCTGTGCAATACGCCAATCGACAACCTGGATGACTGTGACGACCACCATATCGTCTACAGGCAGCTCGGTGGTAGTGACGCGCTGCGCAACAGGGTACTGCTTCACCGTGTATGTCACACGCGTGTTCACGCCCTTGGTTTGGGGGTCACCAAGCCGGTCCCAGCACAGGGACTTTAAATCGATGTGAGAAAATTCGGCGGATGAAAATCCAAAGAACCAGTATCCATCGGTGGGTTGTGCTTGAGCCGTATGCGATGAAAGTCGCACGTACGGTTCTTAGGGGGGAAGGGATTCAGCAATGAGCTCCTTCCTACCCTCCACTTTCTCCTCTGTGTCCGCTTTATCGCCCCTGGATGGCCGCTACGCTGCCAAACTTGCCAAACTTCGCCCGTTGATGAGTGAGCTGGGCTACATGCACCGCCGCGTGCAGGTGGAAATTGCCTGGTTCATTGCACTCAGTGACGCCGGTTTTACCGAGTTCAAGCCTTTTTCAGCTGGCGCACGCACTTACTTGCTGAGTTTGGTCAAAAACTTCTCCGAAGCCGACGCCATGGCCATCAAAGAGATTGAAAAGACCACCAATCACGACGTCAAGGCGGTTGAATACTGGATCAAATCCAAGTTTGAAGCACGGCCTGAACTGCGCGCTGTGTCTGAATTCGTGCATTTTGCCTGCACCAGCGAAGACATCAACAACACCAGCCATGCCCTGCAGATCAAGGGTGCACGCGAAACTGTGCTGCTGCCCGCACTCGACGGCTTGATCACCAAGTTGCGGGAGATGGCCCACGCTTACGCTGAAGTCCCCATGCTCAGCCGTACCCATGGCCAGACGGCGACGCCCACCACCGTCGGCAAAGAGATTGCCAACGTGGTCGTGCGCTTGTTCAATGCCCGCGCTGCGATAGCCAACGTCAAGCTGATGGCCAAGATGAACGGTGCGGTGGGCAACTACAACGCACATTTGGCGGCCTGGCCTGACTTTGACTGGGAAGCCTTTGCGCAAAAGGTGGTTGAAACGCCCGAAGCAACCAGCACCAGCGGTTTGAACACCTGGGGTCTGGGCCTGACATTTCAGCCCTACAGCATCCAGATTGAGCCGCATGACTACATGGCCGAGATTTTTGACGCTGTGGCGCGTACCAATACGATTTTGATCGACTGGTCACGCGACGTCTGGGGCTATGTGAGCCTGGGCTATTTCAAGCAGCGGCTGAAAGCGGGCGAAATTGGTTCGTCCACCATGCCGCACAAAGTCAACCCCATCGACTTTGAAAACGCCGAAGGCAACCTGGGCTTGGCCAACGCATTGCTGCGCCACCTGAGCGAAAAGCTGCCCATCAGCCGTTGGCAGCGCGACCTGACCGACAGCACGGTGCTGCGCAACATGGGTGTGGCCATTGGCTACGCCGTGCTGGCCTACCAATCGCTGCTGACAGGCCTGAACAAATTAGAGATCAACCACGAAGCGCTGGCCGCAGACCTGGACAGTTCGTGGGAAGTGTTGGCAGAGCCCATTCAAACGGTGATGCGCCGCTTTGGCGTGGAGGGGGCTTACGAAAAGCTCAAAGAAGTCACCCGTGGCAAAACCGTGAATGCCGCAGATTTGCACGCCATGATCAACACGCTGACGATTCCTGAAGCAGAAAAACAGCGCCTGTTGGCCATGACACCCGGCAGCTACATTGGAAAAGCCGCTGAACTGGCACGACGTATATGAACGCCCCCGCACTCGCCACTTTGTGTGCTTCGCTGCCCCCCGAGGGGCAGCCCTGGGCTGCAGCAGGACCCGTCTGATGGCCCTCAAATCCACCATTTTCAAAGTCAATCTGCAGATTGCCGACATTGAAAACAGCTACTACGCAGACCATGCCCTGACCTTGGCGCGCCACCCCAGCGAGACCGACGAGCGCATGATGGTTCGCTTGGTTGCGCTGGCGCTGCACGCGCACAAGCTTCAATCGGTTTGCAACGGCGACGGCACCTTGGCCTTCGGCGCGGGCTTGTCCGACCCTAACGAACCCGATGTCTGGTTGCGCGACTTCACCGGACGTACGCGACTGTGGATCGAAGTGGGGCAGCCCGAAGACAAACCTTTGCTCAAAGCCTGCGGCAAGGCGGACGAGGTGGCTCTGTACTGCTTCAGCTCAGCGTCCGAAGTGTGGTGGAAGGGCATCCAATCCAAATTGACACGCCCCAAAAATCTGAGTGTGTGGCGAATTCCCACGGTGCCGTCTCAAGCGCTGGCGGCCTTGGCCCAACGCAGCATGCAATTGCAGGCCACCGTTCAAGAAGGCCAATTGACGCTGGGTGACGATAAGAACACGGTGGATATTGAGTGCGTTCGCTGGTTGTAGCTAATCGACCAAAACCGGCGCATTCCCCGGCAGCGCGCGTTCGGCATAGCGGTTAAATCGCCAAGCTGTGTCTTCCTGTGTGATGCGGCGCCAGGTCTGGCGTTTTGCGGCAGGCGTCATCTCGGTCCAGAGTTGTACTTCTGAGAAAGTTCGACCACACCCTTTGCACAGCTCATCGCCCTGGCTGGTCGAACAAATGGCAATGCAGGGGGTGTCTACGGTGGTGCTGTACCAGGCCAGCCAGGCCGCATGCGCTTTGGGCGGAAAGCTCTTTTCGTCTGCCTCGTCTTCTTTGTAGTAAATCAGCAGTGCATACACCTCGGCCAAGGCCCGAAGCTCGGGGCAAAGTGTGACCCCGTCTGGGGATGGGGACTTGGCTCGCCAATGGTTGATGGCGGCCTCGATGTCAGTGATATGAATGCCAGCCATGAATCTTTTTTCTTGGAGATGAGGGATCATAGCTTGGCGATATTCCTAGCTTGCGCCGCATCACCATCAAAGGTTTTTCCTGCTCAATACTTCGAGAAAACGTTCGCAAACGCACTTGTATTGGCTTCACGTGGCGTGTCTAATACCTTCACGAAGGGGAGTAGCTCCCGTCGTTTGTTGCACCAGGAGGCCCGCTTGATCGGTGTCGCGACAGACGATATCAACCAGATCGTCAATACGTAGCGAAATGCTTCCGGTCTGGTTGGGCATATACCGCATGATTTCATGTCGAGCAAGACCTTCGATTTACGCCCAAATGGGTGTGGTCGAAGCGTTGTTGGCTCGTGTTATCGGCACGACCCCTTACCTGACCATACCTGCTTGGGTTGCATCGAAACGCAACTTAGGAGCAAGCTCTATGGAATTCATGTCTGCACCGTGGTGGTCAGCCCTATTGGCCATCATTTTGATCGACCTCGTCCTCGCGGGCGACAATGCCATCGTCATTGCGCTGGCGGCGCGCAACCTCCCTGCCCACCTGCAAAAGAAGGCCATCATCTGGGGGACTGTTGGTGCGATTGCCGTGCGCACCCTCATGACATTGGGCGTGGTGTGGCTGCTCAAGCTCCCCGGTTTGATGCTGGCAGGCGGCCTGGGTTTGCTGTGGATTGCTTACAAACTCTTGGCGGACAGCGGCCACGATGAGGAGCACGGCCCCGCAGCTTCTACCTTCTTAGGGGCTATGAAGACCATCGTGGTCGCCGATGCGCTCATGGGTGTTGACAACGTCCTGGGCGTGGCAGGCGCTGCACACGGTGCGCTGGATCTGGTGGTGATTGGGCTATTGATCAGCGTTCCCATCGTTGTTTACGGAAGCACCATGGTGCTTGGCTTGGTGCAGCGCTTTCCGATCATCATCAAGCTAGGGGCAGCAGTGCTCGCCTTTACCGCCGCCAAAATGATCGTCAGCGAGCCCTTGCTTGACCCGGTCTTTGACGCAGCTGATTGGCCGCAAACCGCGGCACGCTGGGGGACTTATGGCTTGTCAATTCTGGGCGTTTTGCTTGCTGGCAGCTACGCCACGCGCCCCAGCCGAACCCTGGCGTTAGGGCACACCTCACGCAATTCAGTGTCCTGATTTTTTCCCGTTAGTCCCTCAACGTTAACCTCTAGGAGCAACAAATGGACAAGTTCATTGTTTATATTGACGATGCTGAGCATGCGATGAATCAACTGCGAGCCGCGGCGAGTAGCGGCGACCCCCAGACGCACTGGGTCGTCGTGGCCTGCCCGCCAAAACTGAGCCGTCACGCGGGGAAATGGATCAGTCAAAGTGCGCGCGTTAGTTGGCGCAATCGCTGGGCAAGCGCCCTTTTTTCTGAAGTCAAGCCTGCGTTAACCGCACTGGACGGCACGGTGCAGACCTGTGTTGCTGAAGGCGAACTCATCGCGTTCACGAAACAATTGCGTGCGACGCACGGGCAAGCACCTGTGCTCGACATGCGCAGGTCCAAGTTTGGGGCGGAGCTTGAGGCGGTCGTGCCGGGGCAAGCCAGCACAGAAGAGTCACGCTGGCAGCTGCCCGGTGCCGTTGCAGGCATGGGCGCAGTGCTGGTGCTTGCGCTGGAATAACACAGGCCAGTGCTATGCTGACGCCATGAAACTGATCGTCAAATGGCTTTTGTATGCCGCCGCCTTGTTGGCGGTGGCGCATTTTTACAGTGGCGTGCAAGTGCAAAGCTTCAGTGCCGCGCTGATAGCGGCTGCGGTGGTGGGCTTGCTGAACGTGGTCCTGCGGCCCATCCTGGTCATACTGACCCTGCCTGTGACGGTGCTGACGCTGGGTCTGTTCCTCTTTGTGATCAACGCCCTGACCTTCTGGTCTGCCGCATCACTGCTGGACGGCTTTGCGGTGCAAGGGTTTGCTGGCGCGCTGATTGGCTCGCTGATCTATTCCTGCTTAGGCATGGTGATTGACTCAGCGCTGGAGCGCCTGTTCGCGTGATGTCTCTTTGACCTGCGCCTCCAGCTGGCGCAAGCGTGTGTCGATGATGGACGCATCAATGTAGTCGCCCGCCTGCTGGCCCAGGCCTTTTTGGCGAGCGAACTCTTGCGCGGCTTTCAGGCGATCTATAGCGGCAGGGTAATCGTATTGCACGGCCTGAACTTCGGCTTCGGCACGCAGTGCCCGAAGCGGCTGCTGAGATGCTGAGGCCAGTTGCGCCAGTTGATGCCAGGCACCACCGTCTAAAGGATACAAAGTCACCCACGCCTGCATTCTTTGCAGGGTATTGGCCAAAAGCGCCTTGCTGGCAGCATTGGCGGGCAGGTGTTGCACGGCTTGTGACAACTGCATCAGTTCAGGGCGAGGCAAACGCTCTAGGGCAGGGTCCACGCCCAGCTGCGCCAGCGCCCGCCTAGGCTCACCCTCTTGCAAACCCAGCTCCACCCCCAGCAGTTTGGCAATCCGTGCAGCGGGTGCGTCGGCTTTCACCAGCCAGCTTAGCTTTTGCCAGTGCTGTTGCGCCTTGGCAAAGTCGCGCGATTTAGCGGAGATCATGGTTGCCGCGTACAAGGCCGCTGCTTGTCGGTGAGGTGGCAGGCTGGCAAATTGAGCGCTGCTGGCCTCGTCTGCCCAGGCTTGCAAGGCATCCACGCCAGGGTCGGCCAGCACGCGAGCGCGAGCGGCCAACATCGCGTGGTCCAAGGCCTGGCCAGCCATGCTGGCGGTGGCAGCACTAGCACCCACACCGGTTCCCACGCGCGACTGCATATCGGCAATGCGTTCGGTGGTCAACGGGTGGCTGCGCAAATAGGGGTAGGCACCGTTGTCGTTCAGGCGGGACGACTGCTGGAGCTTTTCAAACATGCTGACGAAGCCCTGCGGCTGGTAGCCCGCTTGCGTCATCACGTTGTAACCGACGCGGTCGGCTTCGCGCTCCATGTCGCGTGAAAAGTTAAGCTGGCTTTGTACCGCAGCAGCCTGCCCGCCGGTAATAAGCGCGCCAGCGGCATTGGGGCTTTTGCTCGCAGCAAGGGCACCCAAAATCATGGCACCAATGATCCAGGGCATGTTGCGCGCCTGCTGTGAACTGAGCCGCGAAATATGACGCTGCGTGACGTGCGAAATCTCATGCGCCAACACCGAGGCCAACTCATCACGCGTAGCGACCAGGCCAATCAACCCTAGATGAACGCCCATATAGCCACCGGGCAGCGCAAAGGCATTGACGCTGCGGTCGCGAATCAACATGGTGACCCAGGCGTAACGCTCGGCCATCTCAGGCGTCAACTCACCGCGCTGCCGCGCGGCGGCCAGCAACGGCTCCCAAATGCCTTGCAGGTATTCAGACAGCACCGGGTCATCCACATAATCTGGGTCACGGTAAATCTCTTTGGCAATCCGGTCGCCCAGTTTGCGCTCTGCCGCCAAACTCATGTCGCTGCCGTCGCCCAGCGTTGGCAATTGCGCAGGCGCTGGCAGCGCGGCCATCAGCATGGCGATGCACAGCGCCTTCAGAACCCAAGTCTTAGGCTTCAATTGAGAGGACCTCTTGAATAACAAGTGCAAAACTCCTACCGTCTGGTCACTGTACAAAATTACCCACGTATGATGCCCAAGCTAAGTAAAGCCTGTGTAACTGCGACAGGCTGATCTTCGTTGATTTTCAAGAGACCCCCTATGTCAGAACTCACCCATTTTGATGCCCAGGGCCAAGCCCACATGGTCGATGTGGCCGCCAAAGCCAGCACCCACCGCAAAGCCACGGCACAAGGCTGCATCCAGATGTTGCCCGCCACGCTGGCGATCATTGAAAGCGGTACGGCCAAAAAAGGCGATGTACTGGGCATAGCGCGTATCGCAGGCATTCAAGCGGCCAAGAAAACCAGCGACTTGATACCTCTTTGCCATCCGCTGGCCTTGACGCGCGTTGCTATTGAATTTGAAGCACTCCGTGCCGATGGAATAAGCGCTGACCAGGTGATTTGCCGTGCCACCGTCGGAACCGTGGGCCAAACCGGCGTAGAAATGGAAGCCCTGACCGCCGTGCAAGTCGCCCTGCTGACCATTTACGACATGTGCAAAGCCGTAGACCGGGGAATGACCATCACGGATGTGAAGCTGCTTGAGAAGCACGGAGGGAAGTCAGGGAGCTTTGTGGCGGCATAGCTTTTTGCTGCCAAGCCGCATAGGCGTCCGGAAACGCTGCCAGATACCGCAGCATGTGAAACGCCAGCACATCATCCCGGTGCAGCACCAGGGCCGCATCCAGCACCCGCTCAATCACCCGCGGCTCAGGTGAGAAATGGAGCAAATCCAAAGCCAACTTCAACTGATGTTCAGCATTCGCCTGCGTCAGCGGCGTGATGGCAATCTCAGCAAACTGCACTTGTGGCTGGAATAACCAAGACGGTTGAATCTTGGCGAGCGTGTTTTCGGCGTAGGCTGGTGAACGGTCCTGTGGGGCCAGGTAAATCTGGCTGATGCGGTGGTAGTCCCATCCGACAAAGAGCAAGAATGCTCCAAAAATCAGAGCAAACAATTGAATACTGTATTGCCGAAATGGCTTAGTTTTTTGATAAAACTCGTCCGCAGCTTGCTTGCCTTCACCAACGGAGTCCGCGTCTGTTGAATTAGCCGGTCGCCATAGCAAATAGATGCACAGCAGTACCGTCATCTGAAACGGGCCGTACCAAAGGGGGTACTCCAACAGACTGTGCAAGCCAATCACTGCCAAGATCATCCAGGCCATTTGGCGCGTCGCATCAGTCTCAGCCCACGGGCGCTGACGCCAGATGAGATAAATCACCCCAATGCAAAAAAGTACAGCCAGAGGTACGCCCAGTTCCACCGCCAGATGCAGCGGCAAGTTGTGCGCGTTGTCCAAAATCGCGCAAAACCGTTCGCCGGGGTACAGGCTGGCGTAATGCGCGTAGTCGAGTTCGCCCCAGCCCCAACCTGTGAGTGGCTTTTGCTGGATCAGGTGGAGGACGTTGGACCAGAGGGTAATGCGACTTTGGCACTGGGCGTCGGCCTCTGACAAACGGGAGAGTGCGCCCCAAGCTTGGCCCGAGCGGCCTGCGAGGATTGGCAAGAGAACTGATGCCATGGCGTAAGCAGGCAGTGCCGCCCAAGTCAAACGGCGCTGGAGAGCCGAGCCATTCGGTTTCCAAACGCTAGGTAACACCACCAACAAAATGAGGCCTATCAATCCAGTGCGCGACTGAGAGGCTGCATTACCCAGGATCAGCAAAGCCCAACAACCGATGAGCGCGGGTCGCCATGTTTTTTCTACGGTTGCATTGCCGATCAGCCAGCGCCAAGAGGCCAGACCAATCAAACATAGTACGGCAAATTGATTTCGCTGTCGTAAATTGGCGAACGCCTCGCCTTTGGATCCGCTGACCCAGGGCTGAAGGCCTTCTGCCGCGTCGAAATACTGGAGCAAAGCCATGGTACTACTCAGGCATGCGGCGAATAGCCAAGCAAGGCTGATCCACGGCGTCGAAAGATGTGTCGCTTTGAGGGTTCTATTACGGCAGGTGATGATGCCCGAAACGCACAGCGTGACACCGCACACCAAGCTTTGTAGTACCGAGGGAGATGGCCCGAGCGAAAAATAGAATAGCCATGGCAAAGTCAACGCGGCAAGCAAGTAAAGCTTAACCGTCACAGTCAAAAACCGTCACCTTTCAAAAACCCTGCAATGGCACCATTTTTGTCCATCACGGCCACCCAGTCCTGCCGACCAATGACTGGAAGGTAATTTAACGCATCAACAGACTGACCCAAAACTTTAGCGATCGCATTAGCCGCATCAGATTGCTCTGGATACTTTGCAATGAATGATGCCAACGGCAGCGCACGTTTCATCATTTTTGCGCCAGCTGTTACGTCATAAGGTATGTAGAAATCAGGCCGCTCTGCATAGTCGGCACCACCGCCAAGTGACTCAAACATCACTGCATTTTTTTCTTCAATGTCTTTCGGCGGGCGTAAGCCAATGGTCATCGGGCCATTCAAAAGACCCGGAACCAGATCAGCTGGCAAGACGCGTCTAAAGTCGTCCGGCAGAGCTAATGACGAAATAACTTTGAATCGATCCATTTCTGCCACCAGATACAGCGGTCTGGCTTTCCAAACCATGACCACGCCATACACCAGGGCACAAAGCTGAATCACGGCGATCACAGCGATATCTCGGACAATCTCTTTTCTCTTTTTTGTTGGAGAAAAAATCACCAAAGTCAAAAGTGGCCCGCAAATTACATCAATTGAAACGATGAGCGTAAAGAGGCCTCGCCCACCAGCTAAGTCACCGTAGGGATATGGATACCAAAGAAAAAACACCATGGCAGCAACGGAAACAGCGACCACAGCACTTAGAGCTAAATGCAAAGTCGAAGCGCGAAAAGCGGCCTTTATTCGTACAAAATTGATTGAACTAGCAATAGGTTCCATAAGAGCATTGTTCTAGAAACAAAAAAACCCGCCGAAGCGGGTTTCTTTGATGAGACGGATTATCGGCACTCAGATGGAGCGTACTTTGCGTCCAATGTACCGACGCCTTTGTTAGCAAATCCACGGGCAGTTGCGTTTGCAACCGTGAGACTTCCGCAAGCCCAATCAATAGCACCTTGTGAAGTAGATGCCGGAATTGCTTTTTGCACGTTGGGCGAAAAGACAATGGTCTTGCCGTTCAACCCGGTAGGAATACCGTTACCCACGTTAGCTGCGATCGTGACAGTGATCTGGTATGGGGAAGCACCAGCAGCAGTTCCAGTAACGTTGGTGACGTACTTTGATGCTTTTTGGGCAGCAGGAACTGCATTCAAGGCAACAATTGCAGCTGTCAAACCAGTGATGCTATCCGTCTGGAAGGCTTCGCTCAGCATACTTTTAGCAGAAGATCCAGCGATAACAGCTTCAGAAACCTTTGCACGCACAGTGTAGTCTTGGTAAGCAGGCAATGCCACGGCAGCCAGAATACCAATGATCGCCACAACGATCATCAATTCGATCAGGGTGAAACCCTTTTGCAAAGAACGCTTCATGTAGAAACTCCAATAAAGTTGATTGAGGAACCTTCTATGTATCAAGAGGCGTGCCAGCTTTGTTTGGCCTGGTTCTTCAAGCATTAATTCACATTCGTTGCCGAATAGAGACATTTCCCACACCTGCGGGTGACATCTTTGTCAGAATTCGCCTGACATGCTTGTCAGGCAAACATCTTTGTCAGACCTACTTGATGCAAACTGAGCGCACCTGCTTCAAATCTGTCAGCCCCATCATCACCTTCTCCATGCCGTCCATCTTCAGGGTGCGCATGCCGCTCTCAAGCGCGGAGGCGAACAACTCGGACACGCGGGAGCGTTCCTGGATCAGCCGCTTGGCGTTGTCGTCGGCAACCAATAGCTCATGCAAACCGACGCGGCCTTTGTAACCGGTCTTGTTGCATTTGTCGCAACCAACAGCTTTGTACAAAACGACTTGGCCGTCTTTGCCATGGCTATTGATCCAACTCGCCACCAGCTTTTGGGCTTCACCAGCAGCATCTGTCTTCCACGGCGTGGTGTGGCGGAGTTCGTCTGAATACTCCGCGACAAAGGTTTTGAGCTCGGCTGCGTCTGGCACATAGGCTTGTTTGCAATCGCACAGGCGTTTGGCCAATCGCTGTGCCAAGATGCCCAGGAGCGCATCCGCAAAGTTGAAGGGGTCCATGCCCATGTCCAGCAGGCGGACGATGGATTCAGGCGCGGAATTGGTGTGGAGTGTGGAGAAAACCAAGTGCCCGGTCAGCGAGGCTTCTACGCCCATGCTGACGGTTTCTTTGTCACGCGATTCACCCACCATGATGATGTCCGGGTCGGCTCGCAAGAAGGCACGCATGACCAGTGCAAAGTCGATACCCGCTTTTTTGTTGATCTGGACTTGGCGCAGGCCTTTTTGGGTGATTTCTACCGGGTCTTCTGCGGTCCAGATTTTGGTGTCTGGCGTGTTCAGAAACTTCAGGATCGAATGCAGCGTGGTGGTTTTACCGGAACCGGTGGGGCCGCAGACGTAGAAAAGGCCGTAAGGTTTGCTGACGGTTTTCTCAACACGCTCACGGTTGTGTGGTGTCAGGCCTAGTTTTTCTAGCGGGATGGGCTCGCCTGCGGCCAAAATCCGCATTACCACGTCTTCCACGCCGCCAGCGGATGGAATGGTGGCAACTCGCAATTCAATATCCAGCGGCGCGTATTTCTTGAACTTAATCTTGCCGTCTTGTGGTTTGCGACGCTCGGAGATGTCCAGGTCGCACATGATCTTGAGCCGGGTGACCATGGTCTGCCGAAAGTGTGCAGGCACTTCCACGTAAGGCACTAAGCTGCCATCAATGCGAAAGCGAATGCCGGTTTTTTCTTTGCCCGGCAGCGGCTCAATGTGGATGTCTGAGGCACGCTGAGCGTAGGCATCCAAAATAACCTTGTTGACGAACTTAACGAGTTCGTTATCCGCAGCAGCGGATTCAAGCGCATCCTCAGAGCCGGTATCGTCGTCTGCGGGACTGAGGTCAGCCAGCATTTGGTCGATGGTGCCGGTTGCTGCCTCGGTGCCGTAGAGCTGGGCGTAAGTTTGGTCAAACTCGGCGCGTGTGGTCACGCGGTAGACGTATTTGGCGATGCGAGGGTAGATTTGGGCAGCCACCCGGGATGCGCGCACGGACTCGGGGTCTATGCACATGATGACCAAGCCGTCAGGGGTCTCTTCAAGCGGCAGCCAGAGCTGTTGCTCAATGAATTCGCGCTTTAATTTGCCATGAAGTGCATCTACCTTGATGCGTGAGGCTTGAACAGGCTCATAGCTGGTACCGAAAAAGCGGGCCAAAGATAGACCGATTTGCGCAAGCGTGATGCCCCTGGAAGTGAGCACGTGCTCAACGGACAAGCCATCTGATTTGGCTTGTTGCTCGGCCTCGGCCAGTTGCTCATCGCTGATCACGCCGGCGCTGACCAAACCGTCGTAACGCGTGGCCTTGCGGCGGTGCTCGTCAGCTGCCTTTTGGACCCGTTGACGAATGGCGGTGGCCAAGGTCTTGCACAGCTGGGCCGCACCGTCGAGATCGAGGTCGCCAAAGGGCTGATCACTCTGGTTGTTGATCAGCTGAAGCACGCCGTACAGATCCGTGCCACTGACAATGGGGACGACCAGCATTTGCTTGGTTCTGTAGCCCGAGCGCTTGTCCACTTCCTTTAAGAAATTCAGCGTGGGGTGGATGCGCAGCAGGGCTTCATCGTCGTAGACATCCGCAATGTTCAGGATTTTTTTGCTGAAAGCTGCGTAGCCCGCCAAGCTTTGGGCGCTGATGGGCAGTTTGAGCTCTTTGCTGGTGTTCAAGCCAGTTTTGATCTTTGAGATGATGGCGGAGCGGTCTTCATTGACGGCGTACAGCGTCATCCGGTCGGCATTGAACAGTTTGCATATATCGGCACTGACCTCCAGCATGAGCTGGTCAAGGTTGTCGGTCTCATGGATGCGAGTGGTGACATGCTGCAGTTGCCGAAAAAACAGCACCTCAAAGGCGGCGCCATTTCTGTCAGCTTGGGGCGGTGTGGCTTGCCCACCAGGTAAATTGCCCGTGCTTGCTTCTGTCGTCAAAGTTCAAACTCCTGCCCTGCGCGCAGCCAGCGAATGTCATGTTGGGCTTCAATGCCACGGCTGGTGGTGACATCAAAGCGCTGAATTTCCGCCATGATTTGGTCGGTCTCGGCAGGTTTTGTGTGGGTAATGTAGATGGGGAAATTTTTGGTTGGGCTGATGTTATCGAGCTCTGAGGCCAAAGACTCAGGAGACAAATGCAGGCTGCGCTGCGCCAAGTCTTTTTCGCGGTTGCTGAACGCTGTTTCGATCACCAGCATGCCCACATTGAGTTGATCCAGGCGCTCCCAGAAAGCAGGGTTGCGCTCGGTATCCCCTGTAAACACCCAACATGCCCCACCCTGGGAGATTGAAAATCCACAGGCTGGCACAGTATGGACAGCGGGCAGCACCTCAATCAACTTGCCGCCTAAACCTAAGAACTGCCCTACGCGAATCTCCCTAAACTGGACGAACGGCGCTTGTGGCGTGGGGATGCGGGTGAAATCTGGCCAGATAAAGTTGTTGAAAATGTGGTTTCGCAAGGCCTCTAGTGTTCCTGGCAGGCCGTACACCTGGATCGGCGTCGTGCGCTGAGATGCCACAGCGTCCACCATCAATGGCAAGGCGGCTACATGGTCCAAGTGAGAATGGGTCAGCAGCACATGGTCGATGGTGCGCATTTGGGCCAAGGTGAGGTCCCCGACGCCAGTGCCTGCATCGACCAACACGTCATGGTCGAGCAAAAAAGACGTGGTTCTGCAGTCTTTGGCGATCGCCCCTGAACAGCCCAGCACACGCACTTTCATATCAAACCGACCTTGGTTGATGGAGACTTATTTGGTTTCGAAATTGGTGGCGCCGTCCCACTGCGGGTCCAGCGCCATGCGACGCAAGCTGCCCAGACGCTCCTGGTACAGATGGTATAGATATTTGTCTGCGTGCAGGCGTTGCATATTTAACAAAAGCACGTCACATTGCTCCCAATCCTGGCCTCGGTACGCTTTGATGAATTGCGCCCAGGTCTTGAGTTCGGTGAGCTGATCTGGGGTAATTTGAGTTGCAAGCCCCCATGGCGAGTAAATACCCACTGCCTCTTGCTTGCCTTTGACGCGGACCTTGTCCAGCTCTTGCCAAGCGTAATCTGGTGCACTTTTACGTGTGCTTGCACTGGCGACAATCTCAACGCCATAGGTTTTTGACAGCCCTTCCAGGCGGGAACCTAGATTAACGGCGTCCCCAATCACGGTATAGGACTGGCGTTCCTTCGAGCCCATGTCGCCCACGCACATCATGCCCGTATTGATGCCAATACCAATGCCTATCTCCGGCAAACCTTTGGCGACATGGGTTTCGTTCACCGCCTTGATCACCTCGGCCATGCGCAGCGCCGACTTGACGGCCAAATCCGCATGGTTAGGCAAGCCCACGGGGGCGCCCCAAAAGGCCATGACGCAGTCACCCATGTATTTGTCGATCGTGCCACGGTTCGCGCGGATCACATTGGTCAAGCGGCTGAACACATCATTGAGGAGCTGCTGCAACTGCAGAGGCTCCATTTTTTCCGACATTTTGGTGAAACCGCGCATGTCGCAGAACAGCACGGTAAGTTCTTTGTTGGCGGCCGCCATGCTGTAGCGCTCAGGGTCTTTGACCATTTCGTCGACCAGCTCAGGCGGAACATAGGTGCCGAACAGCCGCGCGAGTTCTCGCTTGGAGCGGCTTTCAACAAAATAGCCGTAGCTCATGTTGAGCGCAAATGCGGCAATCGCCGTCAGCAATGCCGACGCCAAAGGCAGTACCAAACCAGCAGACCAATAGAGCCACAAATTCAGCGCAACCAACACAAAAACCACCAGTGCACTGAGCATGACCGCGCGAGGCGCTGACAGGCGTGGCAGCGCAAACGCCAACAGCAGACCGGATAACACCAATACCAGCACCTCGTAGCCCAAGCCGTAATCAGGTTTGATCAAGATCTTGCCATCCAGCATGCCGGACATGACATTGGCATGGGTCTCAACCCCGGGATAGGCCTCGCCCACTGGTGTGACACGCAAATCCAACAAGCCGGGTGCGGTGGTGCCGAGCAAAACGATCTTGCCCTTAAGCTGACCTGCAGCTAATGTGCCATTCAGTACATCGGTTGCTGACACATAGGTATATGACCCACCTTTTGGGCCACCCGGACCGCGGAAGGGAATGAGCGTCGCAACACCTTCCGTCACCGGTACCGAAAGAGTCCTGCCGTCACGTTGAAGTTGTAGGCTGTCCAGCCCCACATAGCTTCGTGGAACCATTCGCTCTTGTGGAAAGCCCGGCAGTACGGCGGGGTTGCCAGCCATCATGCGGAACATACCCAGCGCCAAACTCTCGTAATACTGCTTATCGAATTCAGCCAGCATGGGTAGCGTGCGCACCATGCCGTCGTTGACATTAGGCAAAACGTTAAAAAACCCGGCTTTGGGGGCCGCTTTGGCCAATACATCAATGTTGGAGCCAAACCCAGTCCAATGTGATGCATTGATTTGACGCCCTTTCAGTGCACCACTGTCCATCACTGGGGCAGGCAAAACGCCGGATTTGCGCCCGTCACGGTCACCTGTGAAGTAATACCCCAGCACAATGGGGCGACCTTCAAGCGCCTTGGCGAACAGTTTGTCGTAATCAAGCGTCGTCTGAAGCTCTGACAGTCGCTCTGTGAATCCGGACTGATCCTTTAGCTCATTTGCGGCCAAGCTTTGCAGCTGTTTGAGGCCCGAGCTTTCGTCGGGCTCTGCAAAGACCACGTCAATGCCCAGCAGAGCGATCTTTTGCTGATCGAACAGTTGATCAAACAACTTGGCCATCTTGTTGCGGCCCCACGGCCATCGCCCTACTTCTGCCAGGCTTTTCTCGTCAATGTCGACGATCACAATGCGATCATCCAAGGATCGCGGCATCGTTGCCTTCAACCGAACGTCATAAATGATGTCATCTAACCGGGAAACAATGCCCAGATGCACAACCCCCAGGGCGTGCAACAGGGCCAGAAGTAACGGGATCAGCGTGATTGCAATGCGCTGCCAGTGCCGTGCGAATGCTTGCATGACAACGCGCTCACGGCCTTACTTGTGCAGAAACTGCATCTGGGTACCGGCCAACTCAATCACATCGCCATTGTGAAGCGGTGACGGCTCCGCCTCTACAGGGATACCATTGACGGTGGGCTTGGACGTACCCTCAACATGCGCAATCACAAAGCCGTTAGGGCGGCGGGTAATGGCTGCAATCGCCACACCTGGCTTGCCGATGGTGGTCACAACTTTGACCAAGTCAACTTCGCGCCCTGTCGCAGCACCTGAGAGCACCTTGATGGCAGCGGCGACGGGCAGATCATGCCCATCGACCGGTGCGACAGGCACATGGACAGCAGCGGGCATCGGCATCTTGGCACCTGCCTTGATCACCATGGTTTTTTCGTAACCAAAGTTGTTTTCGCCCTGAAACTTGATGCGGTACTTGCCAATCTCGATAACGTCCTCGGTTTGCAGCAGCTGCTTTTTGATGGCCTTGCCATTGATATAGCTGCCATTGGTGCTGTTAAGGTCTTCGAGATAAACCTCGCCGCCCATCATTTGCAATACCGCGTGCTCACCACTGACGGCCAAGTTATCAATCACCACATCGTTATAGGGCCGACGGCCCAGCGTGGTGCGGTCTTTTGTCAGCTGAACTTCCTTGATGACAACACCGTCGATCGAGACGATCACTTTCGGCATGGTCTACTCCTGTCGCTTTGCGCAATTAAATTAAGAACGGTCATTATTTTCCCAGCAATCTGGACATGAAACCACGTCGTTTGCTGTTGTTGGAGGTTTGAGTCAGCAAGACTGAAATGTTGTCGCGCCCGCCGTTGGCGTTGGCCGTCTCGACCAAACGAGCAGCTTTAAGCTCCAGTGGCTCCTGCACTGCCAGGATTTTGGCGATTTGGCTGTCCGTCACCATGTCGGTCAAGCCGTCAGAGCACAAAAGGTATAAATCATTTGGCTCCAAAGGATGCTCGTGCGCCTCTAACGCTACTGATTCTTCCACACCAAGGGCGCGTGTGACCAGATTTTTGTTCAATGAAACGGCAGCTTCTTCTGGGGTGATCAGGCCCGCATCCAACTGCTCTTGAAGCAAGGAATGGTCACGGGTGATTTGATAAAGCTCGCCGCCTCTGAATAGATAGCAACGCGAATCGCCGACATGCCCAACAATGACACGGGTCTCTTGAAAAACTGCCAGCACCAGGGTCGTTCCCATGCCCGAATACTGTGGGTTGCTGTTGGCTGAGTTAAACACCGAGCGGTTGGCGTTGTCTACGCAGATTTCCATCGCGCGCTTGACCTCTTTGGCCCCCGCCCGCTTGCCCACCTCGGTCAACCAACGGACCAGTTCCGTCTTGATGAACGTGGTGGTCATGTTGGACGCAATCTCACCTGCGTTATAGCCGCCCATGCCATCAGCCAGCACCGCAAGCCGCGTTTCCGCGTCGAAGGTCACGGCGTCTTCGTTGTTATCCCGGAGCAAGCCTGGATCGCTCAGCGCACTGAACTCATAGAGAATCATTGTCGAATCAGGTTCTTGCATCTCAAAAGGTCAATTGCGTGAGGCCTCACCGGGCGCACTGTCGGGTCTGGCCATCACCACGGTACGCTCATCCTCAATGGGTTGTTCTTGCACTGGGATGGCCGTGGTGGAAGCAAAATCGACAGCAGGTTTACTTTTCAAATCTGGTGGCAGTGTCACCTGGGCAACCCGAGGCTTAAGCTCAGACTCTACACCAAGCGCACGAAGGTCGCTGGCGAACTGGTCGCCCGTTTGGTATCGGCTTTCAACCTGCTTGTTCAAAGCCGTATTCAGGATGCCTGTCAGGCGCTCTGGCAGGTCTGGACGAATAAAGCGAATATCCGGTGCGGCCTCATTTGCAATCTTGTACATCAACTCGGCCATCGAGTCGCCCCGGAAGGGCAAAACGCCTGTCAGCATCTGAAACAGCATGACGCCCAAAGAGTACAGATCAGAGCGTCCGTCCACTTTTTTGCCTGCAATTTGCTCAGGTGACATGAAGCTTGGCGTGCCCAGTACCAGACCCGTTTTGGTTTTGCTGGAGTCTGTAATCCGTGCAATACCGAAGTCTGTCACCTTCACCGTGTCAGATTCAGGCTCGTACATGATGTTGGCGGGTTTGATGTCGCGGTGCACCACGTTTTGCTTGTGAGCATAGGCCAGTGCCTCGGCCACTCGGGCAATGATGGACAGCACGCGGGGCACGGGCAGCAAGTTGCCATCCTTACAGCAACTGACCAAATCTTGCCCTTTGAGGAACTCCATGGCGATGTAAGCCAGGTCGTGCTCCTCACCCGCATCGAAAATGGTGACGATGTTTTGGTGCTGCAGACGTCCGGCCGTTTCAGCCTCGCGGAAGAAGCGCTCGCGCGCATCGTCCAAGGCATCGCCCTCAAATTCTTGCCCCAGTGCCATCGTCTTGATGGCCACAACCCGGCCAATCTTCGGGTCTTTGCCCAGGTACACCACCCCCATGGCCCCTTTGCCCAATTCTTTTTCGACCTGGTAACGGCCTAACATCGGCTTTTCAACCGCGCCACCATCTAGCAAAAGCGATGCGTTGCCCGTACTGGCACCACCCAGCATGACCGTTTCGGACAGATTTTTGACTCGGTTGATTTTGGCCTGCAGGTCTTTGAAATCTTTATTCCATTGCGCCATGTGTTCGTACACCGCTTGCGCCTTGTTGAACTGCCGCTTGCGCTCGAAGTCCAGCGCCAAATTGTTCAGGTTGTCCATCAGTGCATCACTCAAAGGTGCACGACGAAAGCGGTCAAACGCCATATCCAATTGGCCTTGGCCCTGATAGGCCAAGCCCATCATGCGATTGGTTTCAGCGGACTCTTCGTCTGATTTGAGCTTGCCCGCTTCCGTCATCAGGAAGCGCTTGGTGGTCAGGCCCAGGTGACCCAGAACCAAAAGTGCAGCGGGCAAAACCATCCTGATCCAGAGGGATGACCCCGCCAACAGGCCAAACTCGATCCCCAACAGCAGCACCAGCAAAGCGGCAGTAGTCAATGCCGCTGGCCCCGCCGATAGCCGGGGCAGCCCAGCGATCAAATAGGCCGCAATCAACAAAAAGACCACCAGCGAAGCATATCCAGTCCACGCGGGCTCAACGATGAAATGTTCGCTCAGGATGCTGGAAATTGTGTGTGCCATGGTTGCGGCAGGCGACAACGCGGGGTAACCAGGGACAGGAAATTGCACGCCCACACCAGCAGCGGTGGCACCAATCACCACGATTTTTCCGGCGTATTTGGAAGCTGGGATCTTGCCAGTCAACACATCGTAAAAAGAGTCCACCGCAAACGCGGGCTTACCGTCGCGTGGTCGGTAAAACTGCGGCAGCATCCGAGCTTGCTCGTCTGTTCGGATTTTCAACTTACCCAACTGCACAGACTCGCCAGCATTCAGGCGAATGTCCTTTGCCTCCAGATTCAGGCTTTTCATCGCCGCCAGCATGGCCATGGAGGGAACAGCTCTGCCAAAATAGTTAACAAGCAAGGGCTCCGACCGCATCGCACCATCGATGTCATTCAACTGGTTCACGTGCGCCAACCCGGCAGCCGCACTCCCAATGGCCTCAATGGGAAATTGCCCTTTGGATGCAGGGATCGAAAACCCACCCAGGTCATCGAATGCATATTTCTGCGCAAACGCAGGCATGGCGGCATCGGCCCGGCCCAAGGGCTCTTCCAAGGTAAAGACACTGCCCACCAAGGCATTCCCTGCCTTGCTCAGGCTTCGGACCAGAATCGCATCCGTATCGAGTTTGGCCTCAGCCTCGCCAATCAGGCGTGACACCGTTTCCTGTGTGGCCGTGGGATTCTCGCCAGCGTCACCCAGAGCTTCCTTGATCTGTCGCACATAGGCCAGCCCACGGTCAGTCTGCGGCTCAAAGTAGAAAACGGTGTTGGCGACGACCTTGACTTTGGCATCGGCCAACAAATCAATCATCTTCGCTTGTACATCACGCGGCCACGGCCACCGACCAATATTGGCAATGCTCTGATCATCAATTGCAATGATGGCAACGCGGTCGGACGGTTGTCGACTGTTGCTTGTGCTGGCAAAGTCATAAAAGCGCCGCTCCAGACCGCCCATCAGATCACTGAATTGATGCAGCATCAACACGGCAAGAACAATCAAGGCACCCACAAACCAGTCGGCGCGCCAAAACTGACCTCGATTGCTTGATGCGGCTGTCGAACTCACGGTGAACTTTCAGATTTTTGAGTAACTCCGGGCGGCAGAATGCACCCCGGTATACGGGTCAACACTAACAGAGGGGTCCCGTTGCGACAAGGTAATTTATCACGCCCTTTTTGTACTCAGGGGCATTCGCCCAAGCCACTGTCCGCCGCCTCGCCAAAAAGAAAAGGCCAGTCCCTTGCGGGCTGGCCTTTTCTTCATGATTCACGCCCGCTGAAACAACAGGCGACACCTTTGGGACGTTTATGCGTGCGCGCCCGCTTCAGCACGCTTTTGTAGCAATTTGCCAACGCCCACCACAAAGGCAGCGCCTGCTGCTGCTGCTGCGTAATGCAACCAGGGATTAGCCGCCAGCATGTCTTTCAGCGACACGTCTGAAACCATGGTCTCGCCACCCACCCACCCGATGAGGGCCGCACCCAGCGTGACGATGATGGGGAAACGCGACATCAGTTTGATCATCAAGGTGCTGCCGAAGATCACTAAGGGGATGCTGATCGCCAAACCAACGACCAACAATGTCGTGGAGCCTTTGGCAGCAGCAGCCACCGCAATCACGTTGTCCAGGCTCATCACCAGATCGGCAATCAGGATCGTACGAATAGCCGCCGCCATGCTGCCATGCTCTTTGGCTTCGCCTTCGTGGTCACCATCTTCTGACAGCAGTTGCACCCCGATGTAGAGCAGCAGTAAGCCGCCGATGAGCTGCAGATACGGCAGCGCCAGAAGCTTGACGGCAACCACTGTTAGGACGATCCGAAGAACCACTGCTGCCGCAGAGCCCCAAAAGATGGCTTTTTTCTGTTGTTCTGGCGACAGCGACCGTGCTGCCAGCGCAATCACCACTGCGTTGTCACCCGACAAAATGATGTTGATCCAAATGATCTTCATTAAGCCCACCCAGAACTCGGGGGTCGATAGCATTTCCATGATTGCTCCTATATTTGTAGCTATAAAGGCCCGTGCAATATGCCGCAATAGCCTTAAATTCCATTAATTTTCACCGATGCGAATGCGCATCGAAGGCACAAAGTGTAACGGGGCGCCTGAGCGCCCCGTTTGCGTAGAAATGCTTAGAGGCCTACAGACCTCCCGTGCATTGGCTTACAGCATTGCTTTCAGCAGCTTGGCCATTTCTGACGGATTGCGTGTGACCTTGAAGCCGCACTCTTCCATGATGGCGAGCTTGGCATCTGCCGTGTCAGCACCGCCAGAGATGAGCGCACCAGCGTGGCCCATGCGCTTGCCTGCAGGAGCAGTCACGCCAGCAATAAAGCCCACGATGGGCTTCTTCATGTTGGCCTTGCACCAGCGAGCGGCTTCAGCTTCGTCTGGACCACCGATTTCGCCAATCATGATGACGGCGTCGGTATCAGGATCGTCATTGAAGGCGCGCATCACGTCGATGTGCTTCAGGCCGTTGATGGGGTCACCACCAATACCAACAGCTGACGACTGGCCCAAACCGATTTCGGTCAATTGCGCCACAGCTTCATAGGTCAACGTACCAGAGCGGGAAACCACACCGATGCGGCCCTTGCGATGGATGTGACCCGGCATGATGCCGATCTTGATTTCGTCAGGCGTGATCAGGCCAGGGCAGTTAGGGCCAAGCAGCAGCGTCTTCTTGCCGCCAGCAGCTTCTTTGGCCTTCATGCGGTTGCGCACTTCCAGCATGTCGCGCACTGGAATGCCTTCGGTGATACAGATGGCCAAGTCCAAGTCAGCTTCAACGGCTTCCCAGATCGCAGCAGCAGCGCCAGCAGGTGGCACATAGATCACTGACACTGTAGCGCCAGTTTCAGAAGCGGCTTCCTTGACGGAGGCGTAGATCGGGATGTTGAAGATCTTCTCGCCAGCCTTCTTGGGGTTCACACCAGCGACAAAGCAGTTTTTGCCGTTTGCGTATTCCTGGCACTTTTCAGTGTGGAACTGACCGGTCTTGCCGGTGATACCCTGGGTGATGACCTTGGTGTCTTTGTTGATGTAGATCGACATTTTGCTTAACCTTTCACCGCTTTAACAGCCGCTTGTGCGGCCTCTGCCATGGTGTCCACCGAGATGATGGGCAAGCCGCTGTCGGCCAGCATCTTCTTGCCCAGTTCTTCGTTTGTGCCCTTCATGCGCACAACCAACGGCACATTCAGGTTGGTGGCCTTGCAGGCCGTGATCACGCCAGTGGCGATGGTGTCGCACTTCATGATGCCGCCAAAGATGTTGACCAAAATGGCCTTGACCTTGGGGTTCTTCAACATGATCTTGAAGGCTTCCGTCACCTTCTCGGGGGTGGCACCGCCGCCCACATCCAAGAAGTTAGCTGGCTCAGCGCCAAACAACTTGATGGTGTCCATGGTGGCCATGGCCAGACCGGCACCGTTCACCAAGCAACCGATGTCGCCGTCTAGGCTGATGTAAGCCAGGTCAAACTTGCTGGCTTCGACTTCGGCCGCGTCTTCTTCGTCCAGATCGCGGTAAGCCACGATTTCTGGGTGACGGAACAAGGCGTTGGAGTCAAAGTTGAACTTGGCGTCGATGGCCTTGATGTTGCCATTGCCTTCCAGAATCATCGGGTTGATTTCAACCAGCGATGCGTCTGTGTCCATGTAGACCTTGTAGACCTTTTGCAGAACGTCCACGGCTTGAGCGGTGGAACCTGCGGGCACGCCAATGGCGTTGGCCAGCTTGGTGGCTTGCGCATCAGTCAGGCCGGTGGCGGGGTCAACGATCTCGGTCAGAATCTTTTCGGGCGTGGAATGCGCCACTTCTTCAATATCCATGCCGCCTTCAGACGAGACGATCATGGCGACGCGCTGGGTGGCGCGATCGGTCACAGCGGACACGTAATATTCTTTTTTGATGTCGGCGCCGTCTTCAATCAACAGGCGACGAACCTTCTGGCCTTCTGGGCCTGTCTGGTGAGTGATAAGTTGCATGCCGAGGATTTCGCCAGCAATCTTTTTCACATCTTCGATCGAGCGGGCCAGCTTCACGCCGCCGCCCTTGCCGCGTCCACCTGCGTGGATTTGCGCCTTGACAACCCACACAGGGCCGCCCAGTTTCTGTGCGGCTTCCACCGCCTCTTGCACCGTGAACGCAGGGATTCCGCGTGGCACTGGCACACCAAAGTTGCGCAAGATTTCCTTGCCTTGGTATTCGTGAATCTTCATGAAGTCTCTCTTGGGGGTGAGGAACAGTGGATCGGCCGATAACGCCCAAACCGTGCAGATTTACCACACGACAAGGCACATCGCCCATGACAGTCGCAGCCTTGAAATGTATCATGCTGCAACGCACCAAACTTAGATTTACCTTACAGGCCAAGCTGCCTGCACCTGAGGCAAAACCGAAAAATGTCCAAAGTTTTTATTGATGGCGAGGCCGGCACCACTGGTCTGCAAATCCGCGAACGGCTTCAAAAGATGCCAGCGATTCAGTTGCTGAGCATTGCTCCTGAGCGCCGCAAGGACCCTGCCGCCAAACGTGATTTGATGGCGCAGGCCGACATGGTCATCCTCTGCCTGCACGATGACGCAGCCCGCGAATCTGTGGCCATGATCGACACGCTGACAAAAAAGCCGAAGATCATCGACGCCTCCACCGCACATCGCGTGGCGCCGGGCTGGGTATATGGCTTTCCCGAACTCAGCAGTCAGCACGCAGCCGCAGTCAAGCAAGCCGACCGTGTATCTAACCCTGGCTGCTATGCAACAGGTGCTATTGCCTTGCTGCGCCCCTTGATTGATGCGGGCCTTTTGCCCGCAGACTATCCCCTTGCTTTGCCATCGGTCAGCGGATTCTCAGGCGGTGGCCGCACCATGATTGAAGCCTACGAGGCTGGCAGCGCCCCACTGCACGAAGCCTATGCCCTGGGTTTGACCCACAAGCATGTGCCCGAAATCATGATGCACGCTGGCTTGACCCGGCGTCCGATTTTCATCCCCGCCGTTGGCAACTTCAAGCAAGGGATGCTGGTGCAACTCCCCTTGCATCTGGACATGCTGCCCGCCAAGCCGAGCCTGGCGGATTTGAACGCCGTCTATGCCAAACACTACGCCGGTAGCGAGTGGGTTACAACAGAAGTCGCCACGCCGGACGGCAAGCTGGACGCCACAGCGCTTAACGACACCAATAAACTGGAGATTCGCGTATTCGGTAGCGAGGAACTCCGTCAGGCAGTGCTGATTGCGCGCTTAGACAATCTGGGCAAGGGTGCCAGCGGTGCGGCCGTTCAGAACCTGAAACTGATGCTCGGCGTCTGAGAAGCGCGGGCTCTTCGCAGACTGGCGAGTCAATATCAACAAGACTCGTCGTCGTCAAAAGAACCCGCCACCACGCGCCGGATCACCTCTGGCGCAAACCCGCGCCCTGCCAAAAACCGCATTTGTTTGAGGCGTTGTGCAGCGTCGTCGGCAGGTTCACCAAATTTTCGACGCCAGACTTCTTTGGCCCTGTCCAGTTCCGTGGCCTTGAGTTGGCTGGCGGCCTGGCTCACCATGGCAGCGTCAACACCTTTGGCGCGCAATTCATGCAGGACTCGACTCGCCCCTAACTTGCTTGAACGCCGATGCACCAGCGAATCCGCTGCACGCTGGTCATTGATGAAGTCTTTGGCCTGAAGCTCATTCAAAATTTTGTCGAGTTGCCCAGGCTCTTCCTCAAACGGTTTGAGTTTGATGGCAATTTCAGCGCGCGTGTATTCGCGGGAGGCCAAAGCTCGCAAGGCGCGACCCTTGAGTGACAGCACAGGGGGTTGCATAGGTAATCGCCTGATCGGGCTGATGGGGTGCGCTGAGCAGGGAGGTCAAGGATGAGGGCCGCGAGGCCCGGGGGACAGGTACTGCGCAAAGTACTCCGTCAGCCCGATCCCCCACCACCCTCAAAACCCTCAGCGAGATAGCATCACTTGCCGTCAACGACCTCTGCCGCGCCGCCAATCGCGGCAGGCTGCAGCGCAATACCCAAAGACTCGCGCACCTTGTTCTCAATCTCACGTGCCAACTCGGGGTTTTCACGCAAGAATTCACGCGCATTGTCACGGCCTTGGCCGATTTTCTCGCCCTTGTAGGCGTACCAGGCACCCGACTTTTCAACAATTCGCGCATTGACGCCCATGTCGATGATCTCGCCGTGGCGGCTGATGCCTTCACCAAACAAAATATCGAATTCAGCCGTCTTGAACGGAGGCGCCACCTTGTTTTTAACGACCTTGACTTTGGTCTCATTGCCAATGGAGTCTTCACCCTTCTTGATCGTACCCGTGCGACGAATATCGAGACGAACAGAGGCATAAAACTTCAGCGCATTGCCACCCGTGGTGGTCTCGGGGCTGCCAAACATCACGCCGATCTTCATGCGGATCTGGTTGATGAAAATCACCGTGCAGTTGGTCTTCTTGATGTGGGCGGTCAACTTGCGCAGCGCCTGACTCATCAACCGGGCTTGCAGGCCGGGCAGGCTATCGCCCATTTCGCCTTCCAACTCGGCCTTGGGCGTCAGCGCAGCCACCGAGTCCACCACAATCAAATCCACCGCACCGGAGCGCACCAAGCTGTCCACAATCTCCAGCGCCTGCTCACCGGTATCCGGCTGGCTGATCAACAGCTCTTGCAGGTTCACGCCCAGCTTTTGCGCGTACTGAATATCCAAGGCATGCTCAGCGTCCACAAAAGCGCAGGTTCCCGCCAGTTTTTGCATTTCAGCAATGACTTGCAAGGTCAGTGTGGTTTTGCCAGAAGACTCTGGGCCGTAGATTTCAATCACACGACCGCGCGGCAGGCCCCCAACACCCAAAGCAATGTCCAGCCCCAGCGAACCCGTTGACACCACCTGGATGTCTTCAATCACCTCGCCCTCACCCAGGCGCATGATGGTGCCCTTGCCAAATTGCTTTTCAATTTGCGCCAAGGCAGCTTGCAAAGCCTTGGCTTTTTCGGTATCTGCACCGGCACTGGCTGCGCTGGTGGCATTTGGGTTGGGGTTGGCTTTGGCCACGGTGGTTCCTTTAACTTGAGCGTCCATCAAAATCTCCTGATAAATCAAGGGGTTGATATGTCCCACCCAGTGTTTTTATCAACAGACTGGATGCTTGAACAGTAGTTTATCCAATTCTTGAAATTTGCAAACAGAATTTTTAGTCAGTTTGCCTTACATTTCGAAAATGGCATTGAAACCGCTCAACACACAATGGCGTCACAACCATTTAGGCAAGGTCCTGGGTCTGGCACTGCGCCGCTTTGATGCCCGCGTGCTGGCATTGATGGCGCACAACATTGAGGTTCCCTTAGCCTTGTCCAACTTGGCGGCCCGCCAGCAGGTCAGCGCCGCGCATATACACATCACCCGTCATTTGCCCTCTCAAGGCGCTCGGCTGACTGAACTGGCTGCGCTAGCGGGCATGACAAAGCAGGCCATGGGTGACCTGGTCACGCAGTGCGAAGCCTGGGGATTGGTTCAGCGCCTGCCAGATCCCCTGGATGCGCGCGCCAAGCGCGTTTGCTTTACTCCGACAGGCCATATTTGGCTCAAAGCGTTTGAAGCGGCGGTAACTCAGGCCGAAGCCGAGTTTCAGGACGAAGTCGGGGACGCCGTTGCCACCGTGGCAAAACTGGGGCTCGAAGCTTACGCATCACATGAACATGCTTCAAGTCAAGCCACTCTATCGCCCCTATTCGGCACTACACTTCAAAAAACATCTGTTGGAGACAAACATGCGCATCCTGATCGCTGAAGATGACCAAGTTTTGGCCGATGGCCTCCTGCGCACCTTGCGTGCTTCCGGCGCTGCTGTGGACCATGTGGCAAGCGGCACCGAAGCCGATGCAGCCCTGATGACCAACAGCGAATTTGATTTGCTGATACTCGATTTGGGCCTACCCAAAATGCACGGCCTGGAAGTGCTGAAACGCCTGCGCAGCCGAGGCACTGCCTTGCCCGTGCTGATATTGACGGCAGCCGACAGCGTGGAAGAACGCGTCAAAGGCCTGGACTACGGCGCTGACGATTACATGGCCAAACCCTTCAGCTTGCAAGAACTGGAAGCCCGCGTGCGCGCCCTTACCCGCCGGGGTATGGGCAGCCCCAGCTCCAATATCAAACATGGCCCACTGATTTACGACCAGGCCGGACGGGTCGCCACCATTGACGGCAAGATGGTCGAGTTGTCTGCGCGCGAGCTCGGTTTGCTCGAAGTTTTGTTGCAGCGCGCTGGCCGATTGGTCAGCAAAGACCAACTGGTGGAGCGCCTGTGCGAATGGGGCGAAGAGGTCAGCAACAACGCGATTGAGGTCTACATCCACCGCCTGCGCAAAAAGATCGAGAAAGGACCGATCCGCATTGCCACGGTGCGAGGCTTGGGCTATTGCCTTGAGAAGATTCCTGGATAGTTGGCGCTTCCATGAAAATCTTCCGGCGTGAGCAGCGCTCGCTGTTTGGCGAGATTCTGGACTGGATGCTCACGCCACTGTTGCTGCTGTGGCCCATCAGCTTGGCACTGACTTGGCTGGTGGCGCAAGGCATTGCGGGCAAGCCATTTGACCGCGCGCTGGAATACAACGTTCAGGCGCTGGCGCAGTTGATCGTCACCGACCACCGCCGAACGCAAATCAATCTGCCACTGCCAGCACGAGACATCCTGCGGGCTGATGACAGCGATTTGGTCTACTTCCAAGTGCTGGGTGCACGGGGTGAACTGCTCAGTGGCGAAAAAGATTTCCCTCGCCCGGCTGAGGAAGAAAGACCCCAGCCCGGCGACGTGAAATGGCGCGACGACGAGATGCGCGGGCAAGATGTGCGCGTGGCCTACCAGTGGGTGCCCCTGGACCTGCCGGGCAACCCTAGCGCCTTAGCCTTGATTCAAGTCGCGGAAACGCGCGAAAAGCGCTCGGTGCTGGCGACTGAAATTATCAAAGGCGTGATGTTGCCGCAATTTGTGATTCTGCCTTTGGCCGTGTTGTTGGTCTGGCTAGCGCTGGCACGAGGCATCAAGCCTTTGCACCAACTAGAAGAACGCATTCGCCGCCGCAGCCCTGATGACCTGAGCCCGTTGGACGACAAAGCCGTGCCTTTGGAGGTTGCCCCATTGGTGTCGTCCGTGAACGACTTGCTGACTCGGCTGAAGGACTCCATGGCCACGCAAAAGCGGTTTTTGGCAGATGCGGCACATCAGCTCAAAACACCCTTGGCGGGCTTGCGCATGCAGGCTGATTTGGCCCAGCGGGAGGGCACCAGCACCGAAGAGCTCAAGCGCTCGCTTCAACAAATTGGGCGGGCCAGTATTCGGGCCACCCACACCGTCAATCAACTCCTCGCCTTGGCACGAGCGGAAGGCAGTGGCGCCCAAATGGCCATCTTCCCTTGTGATTTAGCCCGATTGACCATGGAGGTGATTCAGGACTCGCTTCACCGCGCACTCGAAAAACGCATTGACCTCGGTTACGACGGCCCTGAGCCCGGCAGCGTTGGGATTGCGCTGGACGGCAACCCGACGCTGCTCAAAGAGCTGATCCGCAATTTGGTGGACAACGCGATCAACTACACACCATCAACCGCAGAAGAGCCCGGCGTCATCACGGCTCGGGTGCTGGCCGACACCGCAACGGGGTCGGTGATCCTTCAAGTCGAAGACTCGGGGCCCGGCATTGGTCAAACGGAGCGCGACCTCGTCTTCCAGCCTTTTTACCGCACCCTGGGAACGGACGCTGATGGGACCGGACTGGGCCTGGCCATTGTTCAGGAAATTGCCCGCCGCCACGGTGCCGAAGTGAAACTTGACGACACACATCCGGGGCACCATGCGCCCGGCGCGCGCTTTACGGTGCGGTTTGAGACACGGAAAGAGGCTGGCTCAGTACAGGTGCAGGACAAGGCTTCCAGGTCTTCCCCGCCAGCGCCGTCCTTAGGCCCTCTGCTTTAAGTCCATCAATTTGCACCCGCAACCGCTCGTCGGCCTGCGGCAGGCGCAACATTTGACCGCGCATTTCAGGTTGCTCCATCAATACCCGTGCGGTGCGCACACCCCGCAAAGCCAGTTCGGCCAAGGCGGTTTCTGCAGCCTGCTGGGTGTCATAGCCGCCCAAACTCAAGCCAAACTCCAACATGGGGTTACGCGGCGTTTCGCTCGCCACGTTCATGCCGCGCAGCTCGGCTTTTTTGCGCGCCAGTGTCTCAGGGCTGTCATAACGGCCCATATAGACGATCCAGCGCGGGGCTTGGCTGCTGGCCTCCATCTCCCAGGATTCGGGCGGCAAGGTGCCCGTCAAGGCCTCTCGCACCGCAGCGGCTTCGCGGCTGTCAAACAGGCCAATCATCATGCACTGCCCACCTCGCCCGGCCGCCTGGCCCTGCGCCAACACCAGAGCCTCCAGGCGTTTGGCTTCATCCAGCCCCAGCACCCGCACGTCCTGCGGTCGAATCTGCTGCTTAAGCCGCTGGAGCTCAGACTGCTGTGTCGGACCAAAACCGCGCACCAACTCCTTCGTCCAGGCAAAGTAGCCCACATTGAGCAAGAGGAGAACAAGAGCAAAAATCCGCAACATCAGCCATGTCCGTTCATTGTGAGTACCGTATTGTGCAGCGGGCGCACACTGACTTCACCGCTGCTGATGTGATGTCGTTCGCCTTTGACGTCAACTTGCAGCGCACCTGTGCCATCCACACCACGCGCAATGCCGCTTCGGCCATCGCTCAGCACAATGGGTTTACCCGCCAGCAGGTCAAATTCCGCAAAGTCAGCCGCCAGCGCGTCAAATCCGTGTTTTTCAAATTTCATCACCGTCTTAACCAGCGGCCAGGCCAACTGCTGGAGCACCTGAGCCGCGCTTAGCCCAGCAGCAATGCTTTGCAACCCAACAGGCTCAACTGCGGCCATCTGCCCTGGCGTCGCCGCCACGGGTAATTCCGGTGCCAGCATGTTCACGCCAACGCCAATCACGGCATACCGCATGCTGCTGTCGACGTTGGCAGGCGATGCGCCCGCCGTTTCAATCAAAATTCCTGCCAATTTGCGCCCTTGCCACCACACATCATTGGGCCATTTCAGGCCAATGGCAGCGCCAGGCACTGCGGGGCAAAGTGCTTTTAAGCTTTGCGCAACACTCATCCCAACGGCCAATGACAAGCCAGACCAATCCGCACATTGCAGCGGCAAACCCAAAGAAAAGGTAAGTGACGGCATGCGGTCATGCAAACCTTGCCCCATGCCTGCGCCAAGCCATTGACGCCCCAATCGGCCCCGGCCTGCGGTTTGATGCTCGGCCACCAACAAGACCGGATCGCACTGCCCAGCACGCGAGCGGCGCATCAATTCGGTATTGGTGGAGTCAATCTCTGGAAGCACCTCAACGGAAAAACCAGGCAAATTCGGCGACACCTCTTCCCAGATGGCCTCCAACGGCCAGCGATACGCGGTGCCCAACATGGTCATCGGCCACGCTTGGGTGACAGCAGCGTGCCGCGACAGGTCTTGGCGCCGCACCAGCAAGGGTATTCCGCCTTCAATTTTGGGGTGTAGCGCTCGTCAATCACCAGTCGATAGTCGTAATTGAGCTCTTCGCCCACAGCGATATCGCGATTCGCGCGGATAAACACCCTGCCATCGTCATCAATTTCGGATTCGCAATTGGGTGCACACGAGTGATTCAGCCAGCGCGCCGCATTGCCGTTCACGCCGCCGTCAATCACCTTGGACTCGTCTACATGAAAGTAAAACGTGTGGTTTGGCTGGCTGGGGTCATGCGGGTGGCGGTCCAGCGCTTCGTCCCAACTGATGATTTCGCCCAAGTATTCCACCACCAAGTCACCCTCAGACAATGGCCGCACAGCAAAAACGCCCTTGCCGTGTACGCCCGAGCGGCGCACCTGGATTCGAGGGCCTTTAGCCTTAACAATGGCCTTGACTGCCTTGGTTTGGGCTGTTTGGGGGGCGGCAGAACCAGCAGACTTTTTGGGCACGGCTAAAAATTTGGTATGTTGGATCGTATGGGTGCGTGCGCGTGTGTGTGTGCGTGCGCGAGAAAGACAGGATTGTAGTCAGATGAATAACGCAGTTTTCACTAAAACGCTGGTCATTGCCGAAAAGCCTTCGGTGGCGCAGGACATCGTCCGTGCGCTCACCCCAAGCGCAGGAAAGTTCGACAAGCACGACGATCATTTCGAGAACGACAAATACGTCGTGACCAGCGCCGTCGGCCACTTGGTCGAGATCCAGGCACCAGAGCAATTTGACGTGAAGCGCGGCAAGTGGAGCTTTGCCCACCTGCCCGTCATCCCACCTTACTTTGACCTCAAGCCCGTCGACAAGACCAAGACACGTCTGAACGCCGTCGTCAAACTGGCCAAGCGCAAAGATGTGTCCGCCCTCATCAATGCCTGTGACGCGGGCCGCGAAGGAGAGTTGATCTTCCGCTTGATCGAGCAGTACGCCGGCAGCGACAAAAAGCCCTTGGGCAAGCCGGTCAGCCGCCTGTGGCTGCAAAGCATGACACCGCAAGCCATCCGCGACGGCTTTGACAAGCTGCGCACCGATAAGCAAATGCAGGGCCTGGCAGACGCCGCCCGCAGCCGCAGTGAGGCAGATTGGCTGGTGGGCATCAACGGCACCCGTGCCATGACCGCGTTCAACTCTCGCGATGGCGGATTCTTCTTAACCACCGTGGGCCGGGTGCAGACCCCCACGCTCAGCGTGGTGGTGGAGCGCGAAGAACTGATTCGCAAGTTTGTCAGCCGCGACTACTGGGAAATCCACGCCACCTTTGGCGCGCAGGCTGGCGACTACCCCGCGAAGTGGTTTGACCCGCAGTGGAAGAAAGACGCTGAAGACCCAGAAAAGCGCGCCGACCGGGTCTGGAACGCAGCTCAAGCCCAGCAAATTGCCGACGCTGTGCGTGGCAAGCCTGCAGTCGTCACAGAAGAATCCAAACCCACCACTCAAGCTTCGCCACTGCTGTTCGATCTGACCAGCCTGCAGCGCGAGGCCAACGGCAAGTTCGGCTTCTCAGCCAAAACCACGCTGTCGCTGGCGCAAAGCCTGTATGAGCGCCACAAGGCGCTGACCTACCCACGTACCGATTCCCGCGCTCTGCCCGAGGACTACCTGCCCGTCGCACGAAGCACCTTCGAAATGCTTGCCGACAGCGGCATGCGCCATTTGGCACCGCACGCACAGACGGCGCTGCAGGGCAATTACATCCGCCCCAGCAAGCGCATCTTTGACAACAGCAAGGTCAGCGATCACTTTGCCATCATCCCCACGCTGCAAGCCCCCAGCGGCCTGAGTGACGCCGAGCAAAAGCTGTACGACCTGGTGGTACGCCGCTTCATGGCCGTATTCTTCCCCAGCGCTGAATACATGGTGACGACCCGCATCAGCACGGTGGCGCCCCATGCCTTCAAAACCGAAGGCAAAGTCCTCGTCAAACCCGGATGGCTGGCCATCTATGGCAAAGAAGCTGCAGAAGAAGTAGCCGACGCCAAAGACGGCGACAAAGGCCAGAACCTGGTGCCCGTGGCCCCAGGCGAAAAGCCCTTGGCCAATCAAGCCGATCCCAAAGGCCTGAAGACCCGCCCCCCCGCACGCTACAGCGAAGCCACGCTGCTGGGCGCCATGGAAGGTGCTGGCAAGACCGTGGAAGACGACGAACTGCGCGAAGCCATGCAAGAAAAAGGCTTGGGCACGCCAGCCACCCGCGCCGCCATCATCGAAGGCCTGATCAACGAGAAGTACCTCTTGCGCGAAGGCCGCGAGATGATCCCCACCGCCAAGGCCTTCCAGCTGATGACCCTGCTGCGTGGCCTGGGGGTGGAAGAACTCTCCAAGGCCGAGTTGACCGGCGAATGGGAATACAAACTCGCCCAAATGGAGCAAGGCAAACTGAGCCGCGCCAGCTTCATGGCCGACATTGCCACCATGACCGAGCGCATGGTCAAAAAGGCCAAGGAATACGACCGCGACACCATCCCAGGTGACTACGCAACCCTGGCCAGCCCCTGCCCCACCTGCGGCGGCATCGTCAAAGAAAACTACCGCCGCTACACCTGCACTGGGCAGGACGGCAACAGCGAAGGCTGCGGCTTCTCCTTTGGCAAGACACCCGCTGGCCGCACCTTTGAGTCGGTTGAGGTTGAACAATTCCTGCGCGACCGCCACATTGGCCCGCTGGACGGCTTCCGCTCCAAGGCAGGTTGGCCCTTCACCGCCGAGATGAAAATCGTCTTTGACGAAGAAACCAAAAACCACAAGCTGGAATTTGACTTTGGCGACGACAAAAAGGCGGAGGAATCTGGCGAACTCGTGGACTTTTCCGCCGTCGAATCCTTAGGCCCCTGCCCCAAATGCGGCGGCAATGTTTTCGAGCATGGCGCTAACTATGTCTGCGAAAAATCGGTGCCCACCGACAAGCAGCCCACACCCAGCTGCGACTTCAAGACCGGCAAGATCATCCTGCAACAAGTCATCGACATTGCCCAGATCACCAAGCTTCTGGACACGGGCAAGACAGATCTGCTCGACAAGTTCGTCAGCATGCGCACCCGCCGCGCCTTCAAGGCCCATTTGGCCTGGGACGCCGAAGCGGGCAAGGTGAACTTTGAATTTGCACCCTCGAAATTCCCCCCGCGGCAATCAGCACGGGCCGGAGCAGCTACAAAAACTGCAGCAAAATCAGCTACCAAAGTGGCTGCAAAGAAAGCCCCAGCAGCTAAGAAGGCAGCAGCCCCCAAAGCCCCACGCAAGGCACCCACCGGCGGCGGTGCCACGCCCAGCGCCGATTTGGCCGCAGTGATTGGCGCAGAACCGATTGCCCGCGCCCAAGTCATCAAAAAACTGTGGGACTACATCAAGGCCAACGGCCTGCAAGACGCCACCAACAAACGCGCGATCAATGCCGATGCCAAGCTCTTACCCGTGTTTGGCAAGGCGCAGGTGACGATGTTTGAGCTGGCGGGGATTGTGGGCAAGCATTTGAGCTAGCGCTACTGCATTGGGTAGGATATGGCTCAAATGGAGGGAAGCCATGTCAATGAGATTGATGCCTACTGTTTTGATCGTCTTCGCTTGCCAGGCGCACGCGCAAGACAGTCAAATCAAATCTGAAATTTTAGAAAGATTTCGCACTAAGAATTTGGCACTGGTTACAACGGGCACGCCGCCACTAGCCGTTTCTGATGCTGCGCAAGCAGCCAGTCAAGCAGTGATGTCGGCCATACCTGGATTGGGAATTTTGGGCGCCATTTTGGCCGGTGGCATTTCTGGCGGCTTCGGTGCAGCCATTCAAGGAGATACCAAACTTGGCGAGGTATCCATTGACGATCCTGCTGGGGCCATTGGAAAAGCGTTGGCGTCGCAATTACAGGTTCAATATGGCATGAATGTGAAGCCAGAAATATCGGTCGCCAAGGACTCCAAGACTGATACGCTGATTGATTCCGCCGGTGACGCTGATTGGGTATTGGCAGTCAGCACTGTCTCGTGGCGCGTGAACCACTTCCCCACCGCTTGGAGTCGCTATCAAATTGGCTACAACAGTCAAATTCGAGTGATTGATGTCAAAGGCAAGACCGTGATCTCTGAATCCGCTTGCAGCTCGCTCCAGGCGGATAAACAGAAACCGACGATGGCTCAATTGAAAGCCAACGGTGCAAACTTGCTGCGTTACTACCTACAGCAAGCCCAACTCGATTGCGCGGACAACTTTGCCAAATCTGTGTTCGACTGCGGGAAGTTGCCGAAACCCAGCGACATACTGGTAGACCCCTTCGAAAAAATGCGCGCCGACGACGAAGCCGCCATCCCTGATATTCAGGCCAAAGGCAAAGACGATTACAAAGCCTGGCTGGCCATGCCCGCCCCCAAGGCATTTGCTATCGCTGACAACGGCCTTTGGAGCTACGCCAGCAGCCTTAAACCCCAAGACACCAATGCAGCTGTTGAGCCCATTGCTCGTGCCTTGGCAAACTGCAAACGCAACGCCAAGCGGGACTGCCAGCTATTTGCGGTGAACAATAAGTATGTGCTGGGGAGCGAATTCGCCGCAAAGGCAGAAGGCGACTTTCAGGCGTCGCTTGGAATCGCCAATTTTGCAGCCTTGCCAGCGCAAGGGAGTGAAGCAAAGCAAGGCCAGCGCACCCACAGCAACTTCGCAAAACTTGAGGACGTTGACCTGGTGCCTTACCTGTACGAGCGCGGCCGCAAAGGCTACGAAGACTATTTGAAAGCGCCGATGCCCAAAGCCTTTGCCGTCTCTCCCAGTGGCTACTTTGCGGCGAGCGTTGGCGCAGTCTCTAGAGATCCGACATTGCCACTCGATGTTGCAGACCGCGCTCTGACCATTTGCAACAAGAATTCGCCCACTGTTTGCAAACTCTACGCCGTCGGCAACGACGTCGTCTACACCCGAGACTGATATCAATCCGGCGCGATCCCCGCCGACTTGATCGTTTTTGCCCAAAACGCGGTGTCTTGCTTGACCAGCGCGTCTAACGCGGCTGGCGCCAGATAGCGTAACTCTACCCCTGCGGCATCTGCTCGGGTGCGGGTTTCCGGCAACTCCAGCGCGGCCTTGATCTGGTCACTTAGCTTGCTCACCACATCTGCAGGCGTGGCCGCGGGCGCAAATATCCCAACCCAGGCTTCCAGCTCAAAGCCTTTCAGCCCCGCTTCTGCAGTCGTCGGCACATTCGGAATGCCGGGATGGCGCGCCTTGCCTGCCACGGCCAGGCCCTTGAGTTTGCCCGCCTGCACATGCCCCATCACGGACGGCGGCGTGGTGATGAACACCTGTACCTGGCCTGCCAGCACGTCTTGCACCGCTGGGCCCGAGCCCCGGTAAGGGATGTGCACCATGCTGGTTTTGGTTTGCAGCTTGAACATCTCTGTGCCAATGTGCGACAGGCTGCCATTGCCTTGCGAGGCATAGCTCAGCTTGCCCGGGTTGGCCTTGAGGTAGCTGATAAATTCCGTCAGGTTCTTGGCGGGCACCGAGGGGTGGACCGCGATCACATTGGTGGCCACCGTGATCAAGGCAACCGGCACAAAATCCTTTTGCGCCCAGGGCAGCTTGGGGCTCAGATTGGGATTGCCCACGTGGTAGGCCGAGTACGAGTTGAGCAACGTATAGCCATCAGGATTGGCCCGCGCCACCATTTGATAGGCGATGTTTCCGCTGCCACCGCCCCGGTTGTCCACCACCACAGACTGGCCCACCACCTTGGCCAACGAATCGGACAAAATGCGCGCCGACGCATCGACAAAGCCACCCGGCGGGTTGGGCACCACCAGCGTAATCGCCTTGCTGGGATAGGGCTGGGCGAATGCCAGCTGACTCACAAGAACGGCCAAAGGCAAAACGCTTGCTCGCGCCACCAGCTTGCGGGTGAATGTAGTCACGGCTCAATCTCCTAAAGTGGGATGTCAATCCTGATGCTGGTAGCCGTCAATGTACAACCAACGCTCGCCCAGCGCATCATGCACCCGCACAAACCGACTGGTTTCATGCATGCGCTCGGCCTTGCCGTTGACCTTGCACTTGGCCACAAACTCCACCACGCCAGCGTCCCCCGTGCTGGCCGCGCTTTTCACTTCCAGGCCCAGCCATTTGGTGGGGAACAGCTCTAAATCGCCCGGTGCCGTGGCCGGATGCCAGGTCTTGAGCAGGTAATCCAGCAAGCCGAGCACATAGGCGCTGTAACGCGAGCGCATCAAGGCCTCGGGCGTGGGGGCGTGTATGCCTTCATCAATGCCATGGTGCCAAATGCCGCAGCAGTCACCGTAAGGCTTGTCGCTTTGGCAAGGGCAAGGTGTGTGGGGGGCAGTCAGGTTCTTTTTCATTGATAGGTTCCTAAGGCCGAATGCCTGGAACAGTCGCCAGTTCCAGCTTCTCAAGCCAAGCAAACGCGTGTGAATTGGAGCGGCCACACATCTCCATAGACGGCTGCAAGCCTGCACAAAACGCCGGCCGCTCGGGTAGGCCAAAAATTGCGCATCGTTGATCGGACTTCAACTGCACGCACCTCACCCCAGCAGGCTTGCCGTTTGGCATGCCGGGAATGGGGCTGGTGATGGAGGGTGCGGTGCAACAGGCGCCGCAATCAGGTCTGCATTGCATGGGCGGCAGTGTAGAGGCATCTGCCAAGGTCCACGGCCTGGATATTGCTTCACCGCCTTTATGAATGACTCTCTGCGCATTGTGGTGGTGGCGCCTGAACTGGCTGACCTACCCCCAGATGACGAGCATGCTTTAGAGCTGGCTAAGCGTTCGCGCGCGCTGCGCATCGGCTTGCTGGAATCTGGCTATAACCTGATTGCCACCCTGCCTGCGGACATGTATTTGCCCGAGCGACTGGCGCAGTTGCAGCCCGACATGGTGATCGTGGACGCAGAGAGCGAGGCACGCGATGTGTTGGAGCATGTGGTGACCGCCACTCGGGACGAGCCCCGCGCGATTGTGATGTTCACGAATGATGACGACACCCAGTTGGCGCGCGAGGCCGTGGCGGCGGGCGTGTCCGCCTACATCGTGGCAGGACTGGCGGCCGAGCGCATCCGCCCCATCCTGGAAGTGGCCTTTGCACGCTTTGAGCACGAGCAAGCTTTACGCGGCGAACTGACGCAGGCGCGCAATGACCTGAAAGAGCGCAAGCTGATTGACCGAGCCAAAGGCCTGTTGATGCAACGCCAGGGCCTGACCGAGCAGGCCGCGTGGGATAAGTTGCGCAAAGCCGCCATGGACAAGGGCCTGCGTGTGGCAGAAGTTGCCCAACGCATGCTGGACATGGCGGACTTGCTGGGCTAGCCCCGTTGCAAACTGTCTCCCACGCACCGAAATATGTTGCAGCGCACAAATTCAGTGCGTTCCGCGTCATGAGGCAGCGCCAACTGACCTGAAATCACCTGGCACGGGCCTTGCAATAACCCCCGCAGATCAACGAAGGTCTAACGATTCTGGGCATCCAACGGCGGATGCGCAGATTCAACCGGACAAAGGCGTCCCTACCCAGCTGTCGGCTGCATTCATTTGCACTGATGGCTGCGGTAAGGACGCCTTTTTTGTTTTTGCCCGATTCATTTGGAGTGCCGATATGACTGACTTTCTTAAAAACTCTGTGAGCCGCCGCACCGTGCTGCAAGCCGCCAGCGTGGGTGCCGTGGGCGTCAGCCCCGCTTTGCGTTCCGTGGTGTATGCAGGTGGATCTGATGCGCCAGAAAGGAAGGAAGTCAAGATCGGCTTCATCCCCCTGACCGACTGCGCCAGCGTGGTGATGGCGTCGGTGCTGGGCATCGACCAGAAATACGGCGTCAAGATCATCCCCAGCAAAGAGGCCAGTTGGGCCGGCGTGCGCGACAAGCTGGTCAATGGCGAACTGGACTTTGCCCATGTGCTGTACGGCCTGATTTACGGCGTGCATTTGGGCGTGAGTGGCCCCAAGAAGGACATGGCCGTGATGATGACGCTCAACCAAAACGGCCAAGCCATCACGCTGTCTAAAAAGCTGGCCGACAAAGGCGCGGTGGACGGCGCAGGTTTGGCCAAATTGATGGCGGCAGAAAAGCGCGAATACACCTTTGCCCAGACCTTCCCCACAGGTACCCACGCCATGTGGCTGTATTACTGGCTGGCGGCCAACGGCATCAACCCCATGAAGGACGCCAAGGTCATCACCGTGCCGCCACCGCAAATGGTGGCCAACATGCGCGTGGGCAACATGGACGGCTACTGCGTGGGTGAGCCCTGGAACCACCGCGCCATCATCGATGGCATTGGCGTGACCGCGACCACCACACAAGACATCTGGAAAGACCACCCCGAAAAGGTGCTCGGCACCACCGGTGACTTTGTCAAGAAGTACCCCAACACCGCACGCGCCGTGACGGCAGCCATCATCGAAGCCGGTAAATGGATTGATTCGGGTCTGGCCAACAAAAACAAGATGGCCGAGACGATTGCCGACAAATCGTATGTGAACACCAGTGTGGACGCGATCAACCAGCGCATCCTGGGCCGCTACCAAAACGGCATGGGCAAAACATGGGACGACCCTAACCACATGAAGTTCTACAACGACGGCGCGGTCAACTTCCCCTACCTGAGTGACGGCATGTGGTTCCTGACGCAGCACAAGCGCTGGGGTTTGCTCAAAGACCACCCTGACTACCTGACTGTAGCGAAGCAGATCAACCAGATCGACCTCTACAAGGACGCCGCCACCGCCGCCAAAGCTCCCGTACCCAAAGACCCGATGCGCTCAGCCAAGCTCATGGACGGCGTGGTGTGGGACGGTAAAGACCCTAAAAAGTACGCTGACGGCTTCAAAGTGAGGGCTTGATCATGGTGAGCGCTGTTTTTCATGGCCCGCTGGATGCCACAACGCCAGACAAGCCAATACTTACTATCAATTCAATAGCAAACAATACAGATACAGTAAGCCGAAAGGCGGAAAAAAGCTCGATAAATCCAGTCGCAGCACCCACTGTCACCCGCACCCCCGTCGACTGGAGCGGCATCGCCAATGCGATCTGGCCGCCGGTGTTTGGTTTCGCCCTGCTGGTCGGCTTGTGGGCGCTGGTATCCATCAGCACGGCCAGCAGCATCCCCAGCCCTTGGGAGACATTCAAGCAAGCGGTGGACGTGTTCAGCGACCCGTTCTACCGCAAGGGCCCCAACGACCAAGGCGTGGGCTGGAATGTGCTGATGTCGTTAGAACGCGTGGCTTTGGGCTTTGGCCTGGCAGCGGTGGTGGGCATACCGGCAGGCTTTGCGATTGGCCGCTTCGACATCCTCTCGCGCATGTTCAACCCGCTGATCAGCCTGCTGCGACCCGTGTCACCGCTGGCCTGGTTGCCGATTGGTCTGCTGGTGTTCAAGGGTGCCAACCCTGCCGCCATCTGGACGATCTTTATCTGTTCCATCTGGCCCATGGTGATCAACACCGCCGTGGGTGTGCAACGAGTGCCGCAGGACTACATGAACGTGGCGCGGGTGCTGAACCTGTCGGAATGGAAGATTGTCACCAAGATCCTGTTCCCCGCTGTGCTGCCTTACATGCTGACGGGTGTGCGTTTGTCTGTGGGCACCGCCTGGCTGGTGATCGTGGCCGCCGAGATGCTGACCGGCGGTGTGGGCATTGGCTTTTGGGTCTGGGACGAGTGGAACAACCTGAACGTCAAGAACATCATCATCGCGATTTTTGTGATCGGCATTGTCGGCTTGATCCTGGAATACGCGCTCATCAAGGTGGCCACGGCCTTTACGTTTGAAGAGGTGAAGTCATGAGCAGCAAATTTATCGAAATCCAGAATGTCGCCCAGAGCTTCAAAACCGCTAAAGGTCAGTTCCTGGCCCTGCGGGACGTGAACCTGACGGTGGCGAAGGGCGAGTTCATTACCTTGATTGGCCATTCGGGCTGTGGCAAATCCACCTTGTTGAACCTGATCGCGGGTCTGACCACGCCGTCGGAAGGCGTGCTGCTGTGCGCCAACCGCGAGATCGCAGGCCCCGGCCCCGAGCGCGCGGTGGTGTTCCAGAACCATTCCCTGCTGCCCTGGCTCACCTGCTTTGACAACGTGTACCTGGGCGTCGAGCGGGTCTTTGGTTCAGCGAGCAAGAGTACCGGTGTCAAAGGCGAGAGCAAGGCCGAGCTGCAGGCCCGCACCCACGCCGCGCTGGACATGGTGGGTTTGACCCATGCCGCGCAAAAGCGCCCCGGCGAAATCTCGGGCGGCATGAAGCAGCGCGTGGGCATCGCCCGGGCGCTGGCGATGGAGCCTAAGGTTTTGCTGATGGACGAGCCCTTTGGCGCACTGGACGCCCTCACCCGCGCCAAGCTGCAAGATGAGTTGCTGGAGATCGTGGCCCGCACGCACAGCACGGTGGTGATGGTGACGCATGACGTGGACGAGGCTGTGCTGCTGTCGGACCGCATCGTCATGCTCACCAACGGCCCAGCAGCCACGATTGGTGACGTGCTAAGCGTAGATCTGCCCCGGCCACGTAACCGCGTGGCGCTGGCCGATGATACGCGCTACCAGTCGTGCCGAAAAGCGGTGATTGACTTCCTCTACACACGCCAAGCGCACGTCGAGAAAGCAGCATAAATATGCTCCCCCCCGTTGCTTGCTCGCTTCGCGTAGCCGCCTCCCCCCTCAAGGGGGCAACACCAGTGGCCTGGCACAGCCAGTTCCACGGTGTTTGCCCGGCAGAACCCGCCCTCGTTTACATGCAGTTGAAAACACCACGCGCTGGAGAACTCTGATGGATATGAGCGTCAACCCCAAAGTCCGGCAAAAGCTGGTGCTGATAGGCAACGGCATGGCAGGCATCCGCACGCTGGAAGAGCTGCTGAAGATCGCGCCCGACCTGTACGACATCACCGTGTTCGGTGCCGAGCCGCACCCCAACTACAACCGCATCCTGCTCTCGCCCGTGCTGGCGGGCGAGCAGACGATTGACGAGATCATCCTCAATCCTTTGAGCTGGTATGCGGACCACAAGGTCACGCTGCACACTGGCAAGACGGTAACCACGCTGGACCGCGTCAAGCGCAAAGTCATTGCCAACGATGGCACCGAGGCACCCTATGACCGCCTTCTGATCGCCACCGGTTCCACCCCGTTCATCCTGCCTGTGCCGGGCAAAGACTTGGTTGGCGTGATCGCCTACCGCGACATTGCTGACACGCAATGCATGATCGACACCGCCAAAACGCACAAGCATGCGGTGGTGATCGGCGGCGGTCTGCTGGGGCTGGAAGCTGCAAATGGCCTGATGCTGCGTGGCATGCATGTAACCGTGGTGCACATCAGCGAATGGCTGATGGAGCGCCAACTCGACAAGGTGGCGGGCAAGCTGCTAGAGAAATCCCTGGCTGAGCGCGGTCTGCATTTTGAGCTGGGAGCCCACACCGCCGAACTGTTGGGAAATGACGCTGGACGGGTTCGTGCGGTCAAGTTCAAAGACGGCCGGGAGATCCCAGCCGACTTGGTGGTGATGGCGGCGGGCATTCGACCCAACACGGCGCTGGCCGAATCCGCTGGCCTGTTGGTGAACCGTGGCATTGTCGTCACCGACACCCTGCAAACCGTGACCGACCCGCGCATCTGGTCGGTGGGCGAATGCGCTGCGCACCGGGGCATTGCCTACGGTTTGGTGGCACCCCTGTTTGAGCAAGGCAAGGTCTGCGCCACGCACTTGGCCGAATTTGGCATTGGTCGCTACACCGGCAGCCAGACCAGCACCAAGCTCAAGGTCACAGGCATTGATTTGTTCAGCGCAGGTGACTTCATGGGCGGCGACAACTGCGAAGAAATTGTGCTGTCTGACCCGATAGGCGGTGTCTACAAGAAGCTGGTGATCAAAAACGACAAGTTGGTCGGTGCTTGCCTTTATGGCGACACTGTGGATGGCAGCTGGTACTTCAAGCTGCTGCGCGAAGGCCGCAAGGTGGCCGACATACGCGACAAACTGATGTTTGGCGAAAGCAACATCGGCGATGTAGGCCACCAAGGCCACAACAAGGCCGCTGCGATGGCGGACAGCGATGAGGTGTGCGGCTGCAATGGCGTCACCAAGGGCACGATCTGCAAAACCATCAAGGACAAAGGTCTGTTCACCCTGGAAGAGGTGCGCAAGCACACCAAGGCCAGTGCATCCTGCGGCTCTTGCACGGGCTTGGTCGAGCAATTGCTGATGTTCACCGCGGGTGGCGACTATTCGGCCACGCCCAAGAAAAAGGCCCTGTGCGGTTGCACCGAGCACAGCCACCAAGATGTGCGCGACGCTATCTTCAAAGGGCACTTGACCTCCATGAACGCCGTGTTCAGCACGCTGGGCTGGAAGACACCCAATGGCTGCGCCAGCTGCCGCCCTGCGGTCAACTATTACCTGATCAGCAGTTGGCCCAAAGAGGCGCTGGACGATCCGCAAAGCCGTGCGATCAACGAGCGCGCCCACGCCAACATCCAGAAGGATGGCACCTACAGCGTGATCCCGCGCATGTGGGGCGGCGAGACTACCGCCGACGAATTGCGCCGCATTGCCAACGCGGTGGACAAGTACAAGATCCCCACCGTCAAAGTCACGGGCGGCCAGCGCATCGACCTGCTGGGCGTCAAAAAGGAAGACTTGGTCAATGTCTGGAAAGACATCGGCATGCCATCGGGCCACGCCTATGCCAAGGCGCTGCGTACTGTCAAAACCTGTGTCGGCAGCGAATGGTGCCGCATGGGCACACAAGACAGCACCCAGATGGGCAAAGACCTGGAGCGTGCCATGTGGCGCATGTACGCACCGCATAAAGTCAAATTTGCGGTATCGGGCTGTCCGCGCAACTGTGCTGAGGCCGGCATCAAGGACGTGGGCATCATCGGCGTGGACAGCGGATGGGAGATGTATGTGGCGGGCAACGGCGGCATCAAGACCGAGGTGGCGCACTTCTTTACCAAACTCAAAACCGCTGAGGAAGTGTTGGAGTACACCGGGGCCTTTTGCCAGCTGTACCGCAAAGAGGGCTGGTACCTGGAGCGCACCGTGCACTACGTCAACCGCGTTGGCCTGGACTACGTCAAAAAGAAAATTCTGGAAGACCACGCCGGGCGCAAAGCGCTGTGGGCCGAGCTGCAGTTTGCGCTGGATGGCGAGCCCGACCCGTGGTTTGAATTTGACAAAGCCCGCGTGGATACCCGCCAGTTCATCCCCATTCACGCCATTGCCTGAACCTATTTCCGAGGAAAACCATGACCGAATCTAGCCCGGCAGAGAAGTGGACTTCCGTCTGCACCCTTGACGATATTCCCGTTCTGGGTTCGCGCCGCGTGGCACGTCACAAAGGTGCGGCAGTGGCCCTGTTTCGCACCAGCACAGACAAGGTATTTGCCTTGCTGGACCGTTGCCCGCACAAAGGCGGCCCCTTAAGCCAGGGCATCGTCTTTGGCGAAAGCGTGGCTTGCCCGATGCACAACTGGACCATTGGCCTGTGCGATGGCGTGGCTGCTGCGCCGGATGTGGGTTGCACACCTAAGTTTGCTTTGCAGATGATTGATGGGCGGGTCTATCTGGACACACAGGAATTGGCCACGCTGGGCACTGACCTGCCCTTGCCAGTCGCAGGCCCAGGTCACACGCGCCCCCACGCTCCGCCGCTTTGTGGGTCGCTGCCCCCCGAGGGGGCTGAGCCGGGTTGGGGCGGCCCGGCCCCGGCTCCACGCTTGTCTACGGCTAGCTGAGCGCCATGCGCGAGACCCGATCAACTTGCCCCTATTGCGGCGTGGGCTGCGGCGTCATCATTGAAAGCCAGGGCGCGCAAATCACAGGTGTGCGGGGCGACCCAGACCACCCGGCCAACCGAGGCCGCTTGTGCACCAAGGGCTCGACCCTGCACCTGACGGCGAGCGCAGCGATCACTCAGCAGAACCGCCTGCTTCAACCGCTGCGACGCCTGGAGCGCGGAGGCTCTACACAACCCGTCAGCTGGCATGAGGCACTGGACTTTGCCGCTGGCCAGATGCTGCGCATCGTGGACGCGCACGGCCCAGACGCCTTGGGCTTTTATATTTCGGGCCAGATGTTGACCGAAGACTATTACGTCTTTAACAAGCTGGCCAAGGGCTTGCTGGGCACCAACAACATCGACAGCAATTCCCGCCTGTGCATGAGCAGCGCGGTGGCGGGCTACAAGCGCACGCTGGGCTCAGACGCCCCTCCCGCTTGCTATGACGACCTGGACACGGCTGATTGCCTTTTCATCGTGGGCAGCAACACCGCCTGGGCGCACCCCATCCTGTTCCGACGCATCGAAGCCGCCAAGGCCGCGCGTCCCGAGATGCGAATCATCGTGGCGGACCCACGCCGCACGGACACCGCAGGGCTTGCGGACCTTTTCCTGCCCTTGTTGCCGGGCACCGATGTGATGCTGTTTCACGGCATGCTGCACATCATGTTGTGGGAAGGCTGGATAGACAGCGCCTTTATTGCGGCGCACACCACGGGATTTGAAGATTTAAAGAACCTGGTTCGTCAGGCGACACCCGAGAAGGTGGCGCAGGTCTGCGGCATCAGCATGGCTGACTTGATGCAGGCTGCGCGCTGGTTTGCCACCTCCAAGGCCACCCTCAGTCTCTATTGCCAGGGCCTGAACCAGAGCAGCAGCGGCACCGCCAAGAACGCTGCCCTGATCAACCTGCACCTGGCCACCGGGCACATCGGCAAACCGGGTGCAGGCCCCTTCTCGCTCACCGGCCAGCCCAATGCCATGGGCGGACGCGAGGTTGGCGGCATGGCCAATTTGCTCAGTGCCCACCGCGATCTGGCCAACCCGGACCACCGCGCTGAAGTGGCAGCGCTGTGGGGTGTGCCCGATGTGCCGTCGAAGCCGGGCAAAACTGCGGTGGAAATGTTTGAAGCCGCTGCCGACGGCGAAATCAAAGCCCTGTGGATAGCCTGCACCAACCCCGCCCAGAGCATGCCCGACCAGACCACGGTGCGCGCCGCGCTTGCCCGTGCCGAGCTGGTGGTGGTCCAGGAGGCCTTTTCCACCACCGCCACCTGCGCTTATGCCGATTTGCTGCTGCCCGCCAGCACCTGGGGTGAAAAAGCGGGCACGGTGACCAACAGCGAACGCCGCATCAGCCGCGTGCGCGCTGCCGTACCCGCACCTGGCCAGGCTCGGCACGACTGGGCCATTGGCGTGGATCTGGCGCATCGACTGGAGGCCAAGTTGCGCCCAGGCCTGCCAAGCCTCTTCCCCTACACACACGGCACCTTGGACCAAAACGCTGAGACCATCTGGAAAGAGCACCGCGAAAGCACCCGTGGGCGCGACCTGGACATCACGGGTTTGACTTATGACCTGCTGGAGAGCGTTGGCCCACAGCAGTGGCCTTATCCCGAAGGCGCTCACGGTGGCCAAGCCAGGTTATACGGTGACGGCGTATTTCCCACGCCTGACGGCCGCGCCCGCTTTGCGTCGGATGCCTACAAACCCGTGATCGAGCCACGTAACGCCCGCTTTGCGTTTTCGCTGACCACGGGCCGCCTGCGCGATCAGTGGCACGGCATGAGCCGCACAGGCACTTTGGGTCGCCTGTTCGGTCATGTCAGTGAGCCCAGCGTCGGCCTTCACCCACAAGACATGGCACGTCTGGGTTTGCAAGAGGCGCAACTGGTGGCCATCACCAGCCCACGCGGGCGCATGCTGATTCAAGCCAAAACCGACGCTCAAGTTGCACCCACGCAGGCCTTCCTGGCCATGCACTGGGGAAGCGAGGTGCTAGGTGGCACCAATGCTGCAGGCCAGCCTGCGGCCGGGGTCAATGTCTTGATGCCCTCTGGGTTTTGCCCTACGTCTAAGCAACCCGAGCTCAAGCACGCCGCCGTGCGCATCGAAGCCGCCAAGCTTGCATGGCATTTGGTCGCGCAAGCCTGGTTGCCTGTGGAGCAGGCAGAGCGGACCCGCGCTGCGCTACGCGAGTTGTTCAGCGGTTTTGAGTTTGCCAGCTGTGTGCCTTTCAGCAACGGCGCTGCCATCGCCGATGCGGACACTGAGCGCCATGGCCTGCTGTTTCGCGCCGCTGCGGCCAAAGCGCCTGATATGGCGATCATTCAACGCATTGAAGCACTGCTGGTGCTCACGGGGCCAGACACCTTGCGTTACACCGACCCACGCCTGGGGCAGAGCCGGGCAGTTCGACTCCGTCAAAGCAGCACAGGCGACACACTGGTTGACGGGATTCTGCTGTGCGGCGACACGGCGTCAGAAGCGTGGTTGGCTAACTTATTGCGCCAGAGCCTGCCGGCACAGTCTCTTGGCCGCCAGCTGCTCAGCGGCAGCGCCACCTCACCCGTCAAGTTGGCTGCCACCAGCTCTCAGGTGTGTGCCTGCTTCAATGTGACGAAAAGCGTGATCACGGATGTGCTGTCTGACTGCGCAGGCAGCCCCAAGGAGCGGATGGCACAGCTTCAAGCAGCCACGCGCTGCGGGACAAACTGCGGGTCTTGCTTGCCGGAAATCAAACGCTTGGTCAGCGCAATTCCCGACAAAATCCAAGGCTGACTGCACGCGCACGCAACAGCTTTGACCATTGCAGCTAAGCTGTAGCCTTGTTTTACTCTCCGATACTTGGTAGCTGGCATCGGCTTTTGACCTATGTTTTACGAGGAACGCTACACCGATGAGGAACTGGCCCGCATCATTGAGCAGGCCATGTTTTACATGTGCGCCTGTCCGGCGCAGGTGGCGGAAAACCTGCGCAAGTTACGCAGCCTGTACCGCTACCAGGCAAGCTGCATTCTTGATGATGACAATGACCGTGTCGTCCACCAACTCATTGCAGACAGCACCATCCAGGCACATGAAACGCTTCAGTCCTGCCTGGACAAGATTATTGAACTGGAACAATGGGACCGCAAGACACTGACCATGCCTGCGGCCTTGCGCAAACGTCAAATCCAGGAATTAAGCAAAGACTGACGTCAGCGACAACGCCAAGACTTCGCATTACTCCGTTGCTCAGTTATTCAGCCCAGCTGATCAAGGCAAACTGCTTCTTGCCACGTTTGAGCAATGTGAAGCGCCCAAAAAGCCTTTCCGCATCCGCAAACTGGTGCGTCACTTCGGCTTGCTTGACGCCGTTGATGCTCACCGCGCCGCTTTGAACAAAGGTTCGTGCTTCCGTTTTGGATTTCGCCAGAGCAGCGGCAGGCAAAGCATCCACCAGACTGACAACTGACCGATCCAGCTGCACGCCCGGCATGCCGTCTTGCGCCAACTGTTCCAGATCAGATTCGGTCAGGTCCCCAATGCTGTCGTTGAACAAGCTCTGGCTGATCCGCACTGCGGCGTCCACCGCCGACTGGCCGTGAACAATGGCCGTGACCTGTTCAGCCAAGATGCGCTGTGCCTGCGGCTTGCCAGTGCCCGCCTTGTCTTGCGTCTCGATGTCAGCAATTTCAGCGGGACTCAGGAACGTGAAGAAACGCAAGAACTGGTACACATCCGCATCGGCAGTGTTCAACCAGAATTGGTAGAAGGCATAAGGCGAAGTCTTCTTGGCATCCAGCCAAATCGTGCCGGATTCGGTCTTGCCGAACTTGGTGCCATCAGTCTTGGTCACCAGCGGCATGGTCAGGCCAAACACCTGGTTCTGGTTAAGCCGACGGGTTAAGTCGGTGCCCGCCGTGATGTTGCCCCACTGGTCTGATCCGCCAATTTGCAGCTGGCAGCCGTGGCGCTTGTTCAACTCAGCAAAGTCATTGCCTTGCAGCAGCGAATATGAAAATTCGGTAAACGAGATGCCTTGGTCATCACGGCTGATGCGTTGCTGCACAGCCTCTTTTTTGATCATGGCGTTGACCGAAAAGTGCTTGCCAATGTCGCGCAGAAAATCGAGCACATTCATCTGCCCGAACCAGTCATGGTTGTTGGCCATGATGGCGCTGCTGGGCCCTTCAAAGCTCAAAAACGGCGCGAGCTGCGCACGGATTTTTTGCACCCAGCTTTCAATGATGTCGGTGGTGTTGAGCTTGCGCTCGTTGGCTTTGAAACTGGGGTCACCGATCATGCCGGTTGCGCCGCCCACCAAGGCAATGGGTTTGTGGCCTGCCAACTGAAAGCGCTTGAGCACCAGGATGGGCACCAAGCTGCCAATGTGCAGGCTGTCGGCTGTCGGGTCAAAGCCGCAATACAGCGTCACCGATTTTGAACACAGCAATTCATCCAGCGCAGCCGCATCGGTGATCTGCGCGATCAGGCCACGGGCCTGCAGGTCTTGAAGCAAGGCAGACTGAGCCATCACGCACCCTTTACTTCGCTGTGCAGGCTGTTCAACTGCTTGGCCACCACATCATGGTTCAGCCAATACACCGGAGCCTCCGAATTCGCCGCACCGTGGAACATTAACGGGCCAGCGGCTTCCAGCACCAGGCTGCTGAGGTGATCAGTAATCAGCGCTTTGGTGTCTTTGTGCATCTGGGTGATGCCCTCAGACGTGCCAATCATGGTCTCGGCCAAGGCTTCGCTGTTGTCCATGGGCCAGGCCGCAAAGTTACGGAAGCCCTGCATGGTCTCGCTGGCGTTGTAGCTGCTGATGGTGGCCAGCAGGCTGTCAACCGAATGGCCGTCTTGCAGCAATGCTTGGCAAGTTTGCCACTGGGCATCGGCCCAGGCTGCGCCACCTTCCTTCTTCAAGGCTTGCAGCAGCGGGAACAGGGACAACTCCACGCCCACAAAAATGTCGGATGAATTGGTGCGGATCTCCGGGCAATTGAACACCGTGGCCTTGACGCCTTGCGCCCAGGCATTTTTGGCAACCTGTTCCAAGCGCATCTTGGCGTGGCCTTGGGTGTAGTTGGTGTAGGTTTGCCACAGGTAGTCGCCGCCGATCAAAATTTCGGTGCCGTGGTAACCGTAAGCGGTGTAACGCACCTGCTTGCCAGCGGCCTGAACCCGGTTGCGGATGGCGGCGCTGCCGTCAATCAGGTATTGAAAGGTGTTGGCCGTGACTTCGTCAAAGTTCATCAGCGCCAGTTTGCCCAAATCGCTGTCCGTCAGGCAGCGCGAGGACATGAAGCGTGCGCCACGGCCTTTGTAAATGCGATTGGCCACGGCCAGGAACACCTTGGCCTTGGGAATGCCGCCGGCCATGGTGTGGGCGAAAAAGACATTCGCGGTGGCAGGAATCATGGCGTCCAGTTGCGCCATCACCTTGGCAACTGAATCTTTGAAGCGCTGGACACCAACCGCGCGGCAGGCTTCGATATGGGCCATGTCCAGCTTGTCGGTCTGCCAGCTTTGTAGCGTCATGCCGGAGAGCATGTCGGTTGGCGTGGGGGTGCCGGCCGGTGCATCCTGGTCAAAACCGGCCATCAGCGGCACATTGATGATCTTGCCGCCAAGTTGGGCTTCAGCTGCCACCAATTCTTCATCGGTCAGCGCGCGCAATTGATTGTCGGCGTCCCGCCGCCCGACGGTGATACCCAGGATGGTCATGCCGGCCTTGCGGGCTTCGTTGATCAGGCCATTGGCATAGCCCCGGCCAAACAGTTCGCCAAACAGGACGAACACATCGCCCTTTTGATACAGGCGGGAGCTGGGCACATTGCGCAGGGCGCTGGGAGATTGGGTGGTCGTTGGCATGGGGATTTCTTCCTCTGTATTTGGGCCGCGCGCTGGGCTGCGGCGATGGCGTGATGTTACCAACACCCGCTAATTCGCCCCATCTGCGCTCCATATGCGCCCGATCTGCGCCTCATTCAGGTACGTCGGGGAGCCTTAGCAGACGTCAAATCTCCACCGCAGGGTAGGACTCGACGTATTTTTCACCAGCAGCACCAAAGTAGGTACAGGTGCGCGCAACAAAATCCACGTCATAGCTGACCACACCCGCAAGCCAAGTCGCCTGTAAAAACTCAGGAAATGCACTCTTGCCCGCCTGATCTGTTCGCAATGCAGCAATCAAGGCTTCTTCGCTATAGCGCGGCACGTCAACCATGCCACTTACCAATGGCGTTCCTTGCATGACGACTGACCCAAGTTCCGTCAAGTACAGGCTCTGACACGCGGGCAGTTGCCACAGATTGCGTTTGACGCCTGCGCGTCGCAGGGTTTCAGCCAGGTAGGGGAAGCCGCCCACGGCCGGGCGCGTCGTCATTGCATGCTGCATGGCGGCATTTAAGTTGTCGATGGCATTGCTCAAGAGTTGTCCTTTGGTTTCAGCGGGTCGAGGTTTGGTTTGAGATACCCGATTTTCTCTCGGAACACTTGCCAAAGAGTCGGTGTGAAACAATCCCGCCCATGAGCAGCTTCGATACGCGTCAGCTTGGCAGGGTGGATTACGCCAGCACCTTTGAAAATATGCAGGAATTTACCGCTTCCCGCACGCCAGATATGCCTGATCAGCTATGGATTTGTGAGCACTCCCCTGTATTTACCCAGGGCTTGGCAGGTAAAGCTGAACATGTGCTGGTGCCAGGCGACATTCCTGTGGTGCAAAGTAACCGAGGCGGCCAGGTGACCTATCACGGGCCTGGGCAGGTGGTGGCTTACCCTTTGATCGACTTGCAGCGTGCGGGTTACTACGTCAAGGAATACGTTTACCGCATCGAAGAGTCGCTGATCCGCACGCTGATCCACTTTGGCGTCACAGGCCTGCGGGTGCTGGGTGCGCCTGGCATCTATGTGCGGCTGGACGACCCGTTCAGCCATGCGCGATTGCCTGCAGGCTTTGACTCGGCCCAGCTGTCTACCCCTGGCCACGGCCTGGGCAAGATCGCTGCCTTGGGCATCAAGGTGAGTCGCCACTGCACTTATCACGGCCTGGCGCTGAACGTGGCCATGGACCTGGAGCCTTATGAGCGCATCAATCCTTGCGGCTACACAGGCTTGCGCACGGTGGACCTTTCTACAATCGGGGTATCGGTCAGTTGGCAAGAGGCCGCTGATGTCCTGAGCGCCAAGCTCCAAACCCACTTGCTTCCCTGAATCTTCCTGAAAAGTGCACCATGGCCACCAATGAAGTCGTCCGCGAAGCCCAAACGGCTGAAAACTACAACCCCAGCGCCAAGCAAAAGGCGGCGGCCAAGCTGAGCCGCATCCCGGTCAAGGTGGAATCTGCGCCCGCCCTCAAGAAGCCAGACTGGATTCGCGTCAAGGCAGGTTCGCCCACCACGCAGTTTTACGAGATCAAGAAGATCCTGCGCGAGAGCAATCTCAACACGGTGTGCGAAGAGGCTTCTTGCCCGAACATTGGTGAATGCTTTGGCAAGGGCACGGCCACCTTCATGATCATGGGTGACAAGTGCACCCGCCGTTGCCCGTTTTGTGATGTGGGCCATGGCCGCCCCGACCCGCTGGACGCTGACGAGCCGCTGAACTTGGCCAAAGCTATCGCCAAGATGAAGCTCAAGTATGTGGTGATCACTAGTGTGGACCGTGACGACCTGCGTGACGGTGGCAGTGGGCACTTTGTGGCCTGCATTGAGCGCACACGCGAGCTGTCACCCCAAACCCAGATTGAAATTCTGGTACCCGACTTCCGTGGCCGGGACGACCGCGCGCTGGAGATTTTGATCGCCGCGCCGCCAGACGTGATGAATCACAACCTGGAAACCATTCCGCGCCTGTACAAGGAAGCACGCCCTGGCAGCGACTACCAGTTCTCGTTGAACTTGCTGAAAAAGTTCAAGGCCTTGAAACCCGATGTGCCCACCAAGAGCGGCCTGATGGTGGGCTTGGGCGAGACGGATGAAGAAATCCTGACCGTGATGCGCGACATGCGGGCACACAACATCGACATGCTGACCATCGGCCAGTACTTAGCCCCAACGACCAGCCACTTGCCCGTGCGCCGCTATGTGCACCCCGACACCTTCAAGATGTTTGAAGCCGAGGCGTACAAAATGGGCTTCAGCCACGCGGCAGTCGGTGCCATGGTGCGCAGCAGCTACCACGCGGACCAGCAGGCGCACTCTGCGGCCCATGCTGTGAAGAACTCGTAAATACTGGGAATAACTCGTGATTCACGGGAAAGAAGCGGATATTTTGGGAATATCCGCTTCTTTCTACCTGCATTTCTTCTCAACAATATTTCGACGCGATTGACGAAGTTGTGAGCTTTTCCGCTGAAAAGTGGCGATTCCGACCTGCGTTTTGCGCTATTCCGTAGCTGCAACCTTGCTGCTAGGTGGTTCAGTTTGAAATTGCGGGTACTGCCTCGCAAAATTGAAAAGTGCCTACTCACCAGCATGCCCAAGAAAGACTTTTCACAGATCGCGTTTGATGTGCTTCAGCAGACCATAGGCGATTAGCCAAAGGATGCGCCAGCGCCAAAGAATAAGGCCGCGACTCCAGCTAAGAAGGTCGTGGCCAAGAAGATTAGCAAAAAGTCTGGTTAGTCGCTACCTACCCCAGTGGGAGAACCAAAATCTAATTGTCCAGTGTCTCCATGACGTGGGTGAACATGATTCACATTCGCCTTGAAATCTTCTGGAGTTTTCGATAGCTTCAATATCGAGACAATGGAAGCTAAGTGCTCTTTTAGCTTTGGGTGCCCTATGTCTAGCGTCAACCATTGATGCAACTTGGCTTTACGCTCCGCCTTCGATGCAGCCTTTTTAAGTTCTGGCAATAGGTCTGGAGCAAGCCTAGAGTAGACCACCTCATTAGTAATGTGGCCAAAAAATGCCGGCCGCCAAGACTTGTTGCCGACGGGTGGATATGGCAATCCATAAATGCGAAACAATTGTTCGTAATAGTCCACTGGAAATGTTTTTAGATATGGCTGCAATTCTTTAGCGACAAATGCTTCCAGAATTTTTGCCAAGGCATCTTTAGCCCGGTCTCTTTGAAAGCCAGTAGCTTCATCTACAAGTGCAACGATGCCGACCCGGGCGAAACCACGAAGAAGAATTTCGCACTGGTCGGCGATATGCAACTGCTGCTTTTGCAACTTGCCCTCTTTCCTCGCCGAAAGCACTGCATCGCAGATGTCTGCGAGCACAGTAGCTTCATAACCGTATGCAAGATTTCCGCCAATTCTGAACTTTATTGGGTTTACGGTCACATCTTGTAAGTGTTTGTTTATAAACGGTTTTAAGCGTTCACCAGTGACAAACTTTGCCAATCGGTCACCACCCGTCCCACCCGAACTCCCTCGCGACATTCCAATTGCATCAACAAGTCCGCGCTGATGCAGCACACGGCGGCCATCAGATAGCACAAAACATGGAATCTCAATTCCAGCGATGACCATCGGATGGTCAGTGTCGCCGTGAGTGACTGCTGGCAACGTCACCAACTCAGCATTCTTTGCGGCACGCTCGCGTTTTGCGGCGACAGCCCTGAGAGATATCTCTTTGCGGCGTTCAGGAGTGAGGGCCTGCGCCCGCGCTGCTGCGCCTATGGCCTTACCGCTTGGCTTGTCCGACATAAAGAATCCTTGCAAAATGTATATTTTTACATATTATCATGCAATACTAGATTTGCAAGGTTTTTACTTGCAAATTACGTGAGCCTCAATGCAATTCAAACTTACTTGTATGAAAGCAGGCCATGAACAAGCTCTCCACCCAAGGCCGCGTACAAACCGTCAATGCTTTGCCAGACGGCACAGGTACCGTCTTGGACTGTTGGTTATGACGTCAATCAAAGTAAACCAGCAAGTGCGCCTGGGGCGGCAAAGGTTTCTTCAAAAATTAGGGTTTTTCTACAGTATTCACCGTCCGAAGTAGGGATAAAATCTTTTTCCGATGTCGGAAATTTTGGAGGTCGCATGAAAGCAGTTGAATTTCCCGTTGTTGCAGAGGCTCGGAGGGCGGCTCATGGACAGATGGGTTTTTACAATAGGATGATGGCCGCTAAAACGGCAGCAAACGCTCCTCACAAAAAGCAATTTGGTTCTTTTTCAAAGAAGGCTGCTGTGCAAGGTACACCGGCGAAAAAGTAAGAAGCTAGAAGATGATAGAGCCACCTATAGGGTGGCTTTTTTATTGTTTGGGAGACAGAAATGAGAAAAATTTATGAAGAGTCAGATACAGGTCGAAAACTGCCTGAGAGCGAAGAACTGGAAAGCGGGAGAACAGCATTCAGGCGCGATTTTGGTCGACTTTTACATTCGCCTTCGTTTAGACGACTACAGGGTAAGACGCAACTGTTTCCTGGACATGAATCGGATTTCTTTCGAAATCGATTGACGCATTCCCTTGAAGTTGCACAGATTGCGAAGGGAATTGCGCAGCGGATTAATGCGACCGACAAAAGATTTAAAGGCAATGAAATTGACCTTGACTTAGTGGAATTCGCGGGCCTTGCTCACGATCTAGGGCATCCGCCATTCGGCCACAATGGGGAGAGGGCACTAGACAAGTGCATGGCTGGTAGCGGTGGATTTGAGGGCAATGCTCAGACTCTCAGAATACTAGCAAGAATTGAAAAAAAAGTACTGACCCCAGATCCGGACTCAAAGGACATTTGTGGAATTGCTCCAAGTGGCAAGGATCGCCGTTTAGGCCTGAACCTAACCTATCGAAGTCTCGCTGCAGTTTTGAAATACGACGAAATGATCCCTTTGCAAAGGAAACAGGGGGACAAACTTGTAAAGGGCTACTACGCGTCAGAACGGGATCTAGTAGATGAAATAAAAAAGCACGTTGGATCGCCGGCAAAGGGAGGTGCTTTTAAGACAATTGAATGCCAAATCATGGATATGGCTGACGACATTGCGTACTCTACATACGATCTAGAAGACGCAATGAAAGGCGGCTTTACACATCCAATGCAGCTTCACGCAAAAATTGGCGACGAGAAATTCTTCTACAAATTGCATCGCAAAGTTGCTGGCGCTGTTGCTGACGCTACAGAGAACGAAGTTTTCGATGCATTAACAGACGTCCTCCCCCTCAATACCGAAGGAGGTTCAGCACTTGAGCAATATACAGAGTCAAAGTTGCTGGCGACTGACGGAAAGATGCGATCTGAATTTACTTCTGAATTGGTCGGTAGATTTATCAGCAGTGTGTATGTGAAAAAGCAAAAAAATGTGGAGCTGCGATTTTCAAAGCTTGAAGTAGATCGCGGAACACTGATAAAAATTGAATCGTTGAAACACTTGAGCTACCTACTGACCATTATGTCCCCAAGACTCAAGGTGGTGGAGCATAGAGGCGGTGATGTAATCGAATCCATTTTTGAAGTTTTAAGTACTGCAGATGGACACACTTTATTGCCTGACGACTTGCAGACACCGTACGAACGGCTCAGAGATACGGACTCAAAACGAAGACTTATATGCGACTTTATCGCAGGCATGACCGATCGCTATGCAGCCGAGTTTTACAGTCGCCTTTTGGAGTCAGGCGCGACGATCTTTAAGCCACTTTAGCACTACCGCAATAGGTATGGGTGGGGCGTGCATGATGCGCCCATCTTAGCTCGGGGGTGTAAGAACTTTTGTGTAAACGGTCATTTGGCAGGAAACTGCTGCACTCCTATAGCATTCCACTCGTATTCACTCCAGTCCCAGTTGCTGCCTTCGTCGGTCTGTATGTTGATTCCAGCGGCAAAGTGAGCCAGATTTCCGTCGAATTTTGAGCCGCACTGTTGACGCCGACCGAAACTGACCATGGTTAAGCATTGCAAATCAGATATTTTGCAATTCGCGCTCTTCGTCTTCACGCGCAAGCCATCTGCGATGATATTGAAAGCGATCCCAGCATGGCCCAAACAATGGGATCTATATAGATAGCTAGCTATGACTCCAGAAGAATCGCGCGATTCTTAGTGGCTACTTGACCTGCTTGACCTTTGGGTCTTTGTACCCGAGCTGCTTCCCACCAAAGGCTTCAATTGCCTTGTTCGCCATAGGCAACTGCACAGACCCTTTTTTGGTTTGTCCAAGAAGATAGGAGGGAAACTTACTCGCAATGTATGTCTCCTTGAGCCACCTCCTGAACTCTCCTAACGCGCTTTCAGGATATGCAAACGACGGTTGGGGGTTGCTCTTGGACTGCGGGTAATACAGCGGGTATTCGTGCTGGTATCTGGTGCGTTCACCAAACTTTTGATCAAAATCTCGATCCTTCCAGTGGTCGCTCCAGGCCCTTCCTACGGAAATATCCGGGACACCTCGGTCGCTAATCATGATCCCGGCACGAATCATTGGAACAATCATGATTGCAATCTCTCGAAAGACACCAAAGAACCCATCCGGCGCGGCGTCCATGGTCATATCAGTACGGTCATGAAAGTGCTTCCAACTATCAAGTACCTTTTGTTCTGGGGAGTATCCAACCGCGTCATACACGAACTCGCGGAATTTAAGTCTTGCGAGGGATCTAAAGGCGCTGATTGCCTTTTCTCGTTTTTCGTCAGCAATGAATGCGTAGTACTCAAGAAGGGCTAGACAAACAGGCTCCGTGAAAGCGTTAATCTCAACGCCTTTGTATTCGGCTCTCAAGTAAAGTTTGTCCTCAAAATATTCATGCTCGTCCAAGAGCTTTGATATTTCCCTTCCGCGAGGTTTCAGGCTTTCCTCGGACCAATTGGCTGTTAGGCGGTGGAAAGGACCGTGATCAATCCCGATCATTTTCGCCAACCCTCGGCTGGTCAAATAAGGAACCCCGCTTTCGAGCACCCCCATTTCAACGTCTTGAAATTCAATTTGCTTCTCAACATGAAACAAATCTGGGGTGGTGCCTAAACGTGGCAAATTTATGCCTAACTTATTGATTTTATTGGAATTTTTAGTGGTGCCTAAACTGCCTGAAACAACCGTGGCGACTACGTCAAAGTCGGCATTAATTGGCTGCATGATCTGATCTGTCTTCTTAGGCACTGGTCAACTCCCGATAGGTCAAGCTGCTACTTTTTATCTTAGATAAGTTCAGTTGCATGCGGAGATGGGCATTGTCATCAAGTGCGTGGGCACGTCCCATTGGCGAGATAGATTTCGAGTTCACCTATTTGCTCCAGCCAGCGCATTTCCCGTTCGCGTTTCGATAGCCAGGTCCACCTCGCGAGCCACAACCTCTAGAGCCTCGAGCTTCGGCTGGAGCAATCGCAGCAATTCCGGCAATCAAGCGAAACGCCATCCTGCGAGGGCTTGGTGATGGAATATGTTTAGGGCAACTCATATTGAAATTCCTTTCGGTTATGTGGATTTAAGTCGTGCACTACGCCGCCATTCACAGTTGGTCTCTGGAACGCAATTTCAGGCTACATTTGATTTGCGGGGGAAGTTCGAACCCCACCACCATGTCGCACTTGAAGCGTTCATAAATACTTGAACTACAGCGAAGAAATCGCATATTCCTCACCAGCTGACGAAGGCTTGTTCTCATCCTCTAAAACCAGAACGCACTGCGTCAGATATTGCTCAACCTCAGCCCAGGGACTTTGCCGATCAAAGAACTGACGGATCTTCCTTCCTGCATCAATGACATCAGGATCTTGAAGTTGAATATTCTTTCTTGCACTTTCGTCGGAGTCAGACTCTTTGTGCTTTGAATGATCCTGTTTGGCATACGAATGAAATTCGCGCACTTGACCAAACACTGACGAACTCCCGTTCAAGCAAGTTTGACCCGAGATGGGCTCGCGACGATCCACATGTCCTTGCGCAAAACTGTCCTGAACCACATGCATCAGACTGCCCAATGCCAGTGATTTAATGTTTGGTCGCAGCCACGGTCTGCCCATAGTGAAGAGGTCTTGCACCGAGTGACCATTGGAGAAATGCGCCTTCCAGCCTTCAATTGGAATATCCCGCAACTGGGTTTCCAGCCTGTACTTTCCTTCAATGACGCCCCAAGTAAATTGGGCCCACATAAGGATCTTTGCTTTGGTGACGCTCGCAGGCTCTCCATCTTCTGATGCCATCGCGTGTAGGAATTGCAGATCACCAAAGTGAGATCTTGTCAGATACGAGCCCTTGCCTGGCTGCTTGAAATAAGTAGAATTCTGAGAGGACTTCTTCTCTGCATCGCGAAAGAGGGCAAGCCAGCATCTTGTTTGAGTAACAAAGCTGACTGTATCCTTCGTGATGCAAGGTAGGTTGGTGGCCTCTCCCGAGGTCAACATAAAGACTGGGTCGTCGTTCCAGCGTAGTCCGGCGATGACATATGGACCGGCGTACTCCAAATCCGGATCAGCACAATCGTTCCAGTCACCGTCGCAGCCAAAAATCTTTTGAGTCAAAGTTTCATGCACGGGATCAGCGAAGTTGTGTAAGGCAGTTTCGCTGATTGCAATTTCTGCTTTGATCACCGTTCCCCAGCGTTTTGCAAACTTGCGTTCAGCCTCCGTACCAATCGGGGAGAGTTGAAAGGCAAAGACATGTGAATGCAACAGTGCAAATGTCAGCACAAAGAATGCTGTGATTGGTATCCGTTTGGCACTGACGGAAATGCCCATTTCTTCCCTCCCAGGTGTTGAGCTTATCTTTATAGCTTTTGTAACCTGTGATGTATTCAATTTTTGATGGTGAATATTTACATTGACAGCGCTACGTCCGATCCAATGAACAAATCCATTGCAACCAAGATCGACTATCACAGAGGGGTAAGCCGCCAAGCCCTAACGTGCAAACCGCACCGATTGAAGAAATCAGCCTTATGCAGTTTTCCGAATTGCGCTCGTCTGCATTATTTACATTGACGCACGCCTCCTCCTCACACAGAATTTCCCCAATCGAGGAGGAGTATTTATGCCGACATGCAGCGTCGTCGACGTTTCCCATCACAACTGGGACAACAATCCAGCACTTGACTTTCACCTGGCAAAGGCCAGTGGCCTTATCGGAGTCATCGGCAAAGCGTCGGAAGGCGGAACCTGGCGTGATCCCACATACGTCAAGTCCAGAGAGCTTGCGTTAAATGCTGGTCTCTTATGGGGCGCCTATCACTTTGCGACAGCTGCAGACCCCAAAGCACAAGTCAAAAATCTGCTCAATGCGTCCAACCCAGACAACGAGACACTTATCTGTGTTGATTTTGAACCCAATGGATCCACCAACACGGCTTCAAAGGTCATCGTCTTAGAGATACTTGATCGAATAGAGCAGCGACTTGGTCGTCGGCCCACGCTTTATGTCGGGCCGTACATGTACCAACTCTTTCATAAGAATCCCGACCTGGACTTAGCCAACTATCGCGTCTGGTGGGCAAGGTATGCCGATACGGTCGATCTACACCCTACTTGGCAAAAATATTGGCTTTGGCAATACACCGACGGACACAATGGACCGCGCCCTCGCCAAATTGATGGCATAGGCTATTGCGATTGCAACCATTTCGATGGGGCAACTGAAGCCTTAATTGCCAGTTGGGTTGATGAACCCAGTGCCAGCCCTTTGACGCTTCCACCGACAGGCAACGACCTCACAAATGATGCACTTATCGCTGCGGGATCAGCAACGGGTCAGTGGGCCACCTTGCCAGTTAACGGGTGTCTGGTACAGAACAACTTCCAACAGTTACTCCCTGGATCAACCCGTCAATCCGTTTTCGTCAACGCCGATCAATCGTTTGGCTGGGGCTGGAATTGGCCGACACGCCCAGATCTTGCTGTGGTCGCTTATCCAGAAATCATATGCGGCAAGAAACCCTGGGACAACTCATCAACAACAGAACAGCTGCCAGCTCGCGTTAAGGATCTACTTGCTATTGCAGTGGACTATTCCTCTCAAACCAACGCCAACGGCATTTACAACCTGGCGTTTGACCTTTGGCTTTGCAATTCACCTGAAGCGAACGAAGAAAGCATTCACACAGAAGTGATGGTTTGGATTGACAAGAATGGATTGCCACCTGCAGGAAACATCATCGACAGCTTCGATACGCCTTGGGGCCCCATTGATCTTTACCACGATGCCATGCCCAAGTGGACCTATTTGGCCTGCGTATTCAGGAACGCATTAGCAAGTGCAACCTTGGACTTAAACGTCTTTTTGACCCAGCTGGTTGCCATGGGCCACGTTGATGCCAATCTTTTCCTTGCCAGTGTTGAACTTGGCAACGAAGTCTCGCGCGGAGCGGGACGAACGCACTTTTCAAAATACCAAGTAGATATTGCCACCGCCCTCTGACTGACCAGATTGCGCCAAATGATGTCTTGATGCTATTTATCTATAACAATATACTATTGCGAAATAAATAGTCTAATCATTATCAATAATATACATCACCCATATACATATTATGTATTTCGGGGTAATTTGCGCAGTTACAACGACAAATAAATAATCAACAAAACCCTTGCATCTCCAGCAAATTCCGGTATCTTTGACAACAACTCAACGCACTATTTGACCCAGCCCATGAACGCCTTCCAGTCCTCTCACCATCACCATGCCACCCGCATGGATGGTCTGGGCTGCGCCAGTGCGGTTCATAAATCCCTCACGAACACCCGAATAGGAACCTCGATATCCGCCACCGGCATATCGATAGCGCACACGGTCAATTCGCCGTCGCGCACGTGTTCCCATCAGGAGCAACGGACCAGCTAACTGCTTGCGTCTGAACTCCTGATCCCACCAGATTCAGGAGTTCAAAATGCAAAGTCAGTCCCGTCCCCCAGTTCCGCCAGTTCCTCCAATTCCCCCAGGCTTCCAGGAAGTCAAAACTTGGCACGAATTCAACAACGTTGAAGTTCAAGTCGTTCTATTAGTGCCATCGCGCGCATGCCAGGAATTACAGCGCGAGCTCGAATCCAAAAAGTTGGAAGCTGCCGAAACGGTACGCGCCCTTCGCGCAGAGCGTGATGCCGAGGCTCATGCCAATGGCAGAGTAGCCATTTCCGAAGAAATCAAACGACGCAAACAAGAACTGAGCGACGAGGCCTCCCCCAAGGAGCCAGTCGACCCCGAAGCTACTGCTTTGATGGAAGCAGACAAACTACCCGTTCACCCACGACTGCACCTCCAGGTCTATGACCCCCTGGCCCCCTTGATCCTGGGCCAGAAACTCAAACCCACCGACCGAGATGTGTCCGCCAGAAACAAAGAACTGTTCAAGACCCTGAGCGCCTTGGGCTCCTATCGTCGAATTGTTGAGCCCCCAGTTCAACTGGACGTCCTGTTTCAACTCGAAGAAGACTATCCCCACTTCCGGGAGGTGATCCAGTTTGTGCGCCGCCAGATCATCATGGCCCGCTCACTGGGCAAGGCTGTACACATCCCGCCCATCTTGCTCGGCGGTGACCCAGGTCTGGGTAAAACCCATTTCACCCAAGCCCTGGCCGGTGCTCTAGGCTTGCCCTGCCGCCGACAAGGCATGGACGCCGCGGTCACGGGTGCGGCTTTCATGGGAAGCGACAAGAAGTGGGCAAACACAGCCACCGGCTTCTTGTTTAACCTGATTTGCACAGGGACAGCGGGGGAAGTACCCATCGCCAATCCTGTGGTGCTCCTGGATGAGCTGGATAAAACCACCCAACACAATGACAGCCCGCTGGCGCCGCTGCATAGCTTACTGGAGCCCATCTCGGCCTCTCGCGTGCGCGACCTCTCGGTGGACATCGAGTTCGATTGCTCGCAGGTCATCTGGATCGCGACCGCGAATCTGCTTCCACGCATTCCTGACTCCCTGCGCAGTCGCTTTCGGGAGTTCTGGATTGAACTGCCCAAGGGCAAGGAAGCCATCCAGTTTGCCCGCGGCGTGGTGCGTGAGACCGTCAAGAATTTAGGCAAAGGTGAATTTGCGGTGCCTGACCGGATCATCGGTCTCAAGCTTGCTCACCTGACAGCCCGGGAGATCTACCAGGCGGTGGAGGATGGTCTAGCCCGAGCCACCGAGAACGGCAGAACGGTTCTTCGGGTTCAAGACATTCCCAAAGACGCGCTCTGGGATGACCCGCCGGGTCCGGATGGGGGTTCTGGTTCCGAGTTCGGGTCCGGCTCAGGGTATCTGCACTGAGGAAGTCATCATGAACAAAACATTTGACTTCCCAAGCGCGTTGGCGCTCTTTAAGCACACTCTTCTTGCACCGGGACCGCGTGGATACACGGTGGGGCCAGACATTGCGCAAGGCATGCTGGCACTGGCCAATGAAGAAACGGTGATGTCTGTCAGCCAGCTGGTATCAGACACCCTGGCCACTGGCCAGCGGGTCTGGATCACGTCGGACTTGCACTTCAATCACGGGCGAGTCATGGAATTCTGCGACCGTCCGTTTAGGGATGTGCTGGCCATGAATGCAGCCCTTCGCCGATCAATGGAGAAAGTTGGGCAGGACGATCTTTTGATCATCGCTGGCGATGTGAAGATGGGGGAAGAGGCCAATCCCTCTGCGTTGCATGGGCTTCCAGGGCGAAAGATCCTGGTGACAGGCAATCACGACTTCAGCTACGGTGGCAAGCCACGCTTTGATCGCTTCGTTGAGCCTGACGGAAGGCCTGTCTTTGAGCATGTGGTGCCATTCCTGTTCTGGACTGATGGTTACGGCAAGACCGCCCGACCAGTGATGGTCACGCACTTCCCGCTGGACATGCCGGCCAGCTATGACCCCGCCGTGTCAGGACGGATCAGGAACTACCACGGGCATCTGCATGACGAGTTCAAAGACTCGACGCTGCAGGTCAAGTTTGTGAATGTGTGCTGGGACGTTAACCATGGAGTGCACTGCTTATGAAAACGCTGAG
>ERZ724523.5-NODE-5-length-180975-cov-10.083700_pt1 | contig 180975 bp, 164 predicted proteins | sample MGYA00376056_ERZ724523 | MGnify/ENA primary metagenome ERZ724523 (study PRJEB28724, sample SAMN07190888) | wastewater metagenome | isolation source: influent of sewage treatment plant in Hong Hong | place: USA: Christiansburg, Virginia | collected 2016-03-01 ... | reverse complement strand
CAAACTAATTAAAACTACTTCCGTGCAGCGAAGCCCTCGATCATAGCACTGATTTTTAACCCAATGCAAGCGGGTATGAAGATTTATTTCAAATTAGGGCTGGCTTGCGCCAGCCCGAATACTTGAAACCTAAGAAACCCTAAGCAACGTCTCTCAGATCTCTGCGCAGGATCTTGCCAACAGTCGACTTGGGTAGCGCATCTACAAACCTAACTTGCTTAGGCACTTTGTAGGCTGTCATTTCCTTACGGCAATACGCAATCAAGGATTCTTCTGTCAACTCAGCACCTGGCATCTTGACCACAAAGATCTTGACCGCTTCGCCAGTCTTTTCATCAGGCACTCCTACGCATGCACATTCGGCCACGCCAGGGCAACCGCTCGCAACAGCCTCGACCTCATTTGGAAACACGTTAAAGCCCGACACGATCACCATATCCTTCTTGCGGTCCACTATCTTCAGATAGCCCTCGGCTGTGAACTCGCCGATATCCCCTGTACGGAAGTAGCCGTCTGCCGTGAACGCTGCTGCATTCGCATCCGGCTTTTCCCAGTAGCCACCCATGACCTGCGGCCCCTTGGCGCAAACCTCACCAGATTCACCAGCGCCAGCGTCTGTACCGTCGTCCTTGATCAGACGGATATCCGTGCTCGGGAGTGGCAGGCCGGTGGTACCGCTGAAGTCCTTGATGCTCGCCGGATTGAAGCTCAGCACCGGACTGGTTTCCGACAATCCATAGCCTTCACGGATAAAGCTGCCGGTAATGGCCTTCCAGCGCTCAGACACCGCACCGACCACCGCTGCACCGCCACCGCCCGAGAGCTTGAGGCGAGAGAAGTCAACTTCCTTCAAGCCAGGATGCATGGTCAAGCCCGCATACAAGGTATTCACGCCCATGAAGACGGTTGGACGCGCAGCTTTCATCACGCCCACAAAGCCATCCATATCCCGTGGATTCGCCACCAGCCAGTTGTCGGCACCTACCGTGAAGTAGGTAATGAAGTTCACCATCAGCGCGAAGATGTGATAAAGCGGAATGGCCGTCACGATCACTTCTACGCCGTCTTGCACTGCCTCAGGCATCATGGCCTTGAACTGCTCCACATTGGCCACCAGGTTTCGATGCGATAGCGCAGCGCCCTTAGAGAGTCCCGTGGTTCCACCGGTATATTGAAGGAAGATTAGGTCGTCACCCTTCAGTTCGACGGGTGTACGGGCCATGCCAGCACCTTCACGCAGCGCGTCCCCAAAGCCAATGCATCCCGTCAATCGCGCATCCACTGGAGGAGAAGGCAAAGGCGCTGCAGTTCCGTCTCCGGGTGCTACCGTGATAACGGTCTTGATACCAGTCTTACCAATGATTTCTGCCAGCACAGGGGTCGAGCCCGCAAAGATCACGATCGTGCTGCACCCTGCATCATTGAGTTGATGCTCCAGCTCACGCGGGGTGTACATGGGATTGACGTTGACCTGGACAGCACCAGCGCGCGCAATGCCGAGAAAAGCAATGGGAAAAGCCAGCAGGTTTGGCGCCATGACCGCAATTCGGTCGCCCTTCTTTACGCCCAACTTGGTCTGCAGCCAAGCGGCAAAAGCACCTGAGAGACGGTCAACATCCGCATAACTCAGCGTCTGTCCAAACGCACGAAACGCTGGCTTATCTGCGTACTTAAGCATTGCCAGATCCATCATGTTGGTGACGGATGGGAAAGCGTCGGCATTGATCTCAGCGGGAATGTTGTTGGCCTGCCAGGTTGCGAGCCAAGGTTTGCGGTTCATATCTCTATCTCCGTGAAGTTGTTAGCCTCAGGAGCTTAGCGCGTGAGCGGAGCCTAAATTGTCGAGCTTCGGACAAAAGCACACATTTGGATTGCAAACTCTACTGGCAGTCGAGGCAATGGCGCGCTAGGCAAGCAAGCGGTGCGGGTTGTCGACCCGCACTTGGCGAACCAATGCCGAGTCTCCTAGCCAGTCTTTCAAATTGGCGTGCAACTGCGCATAGTCCGCCAGTGATTCATGGTTAGTGCAAGGCCAGTCACTGCCCCACAGCAATTGACTTGGCCCCAACACTTGAAGCCATTGCTGCGCCATTACCTTCGGGTCGACCTCGCCAATTCGGTACGCGCCGCTTAGCTTCACATAGACAGGTCGACCGTTCTTCATCATCTCCTGAACTGCAACAACCGTTGCATCCGTTGCTGACGCAGAGGCAGGCTTGCCAAAGTGATCCAACACAAGGCACAGCGTGGCAGGCAAAACAGGCAGCAACTGCGCCAGTACGCCCGTCAGGGCCCCTTGATCGGTATGAAGCTCCAGGTGCCATCCCAATTCGTTCATGGTTTTCCAAAGCGTGTCCGCCTGGGTCCACGCCCGCACATCGTGGCTGATGCCCACCAAATTCAGGCGAATGCCCCGCACCCCCTGCGCATGCAAGGTCCGAAGTTGACCCACGGCAATTGCGGGATCAATCACCGCCACGCCGCGCAGCGCGTTTCCAGACTCGGCCATTGCCCGCAACATTTGGCTGTTATCTGTGCCCAAAAAACTCGGCTGCACCAGTAGCCCTCTATTCACGCCGCATGCTGCAGCTTTACCCATCCAAACATTCAGTTCAGCGGCATAGGTCGGGCGATAGCGGGCACCTGGCACCGCCACATTCGCGACAAAGACATGAAAGTGGCAGTCCACGGCAGAGCCAGCACCTTGAAGAAAGGCATCCGCTGTTTTTGACAGAGTTGAATTCATGCGCTACATTCTAGTCCTCTAGAGGACTATGTTTCAAGCATTTCCTTGCCACCTGACTTATGCAAGACACCGCCATCCCCGCCAAGACTGAAGGTCAAAGCCGTTACGCCTGGCTGGCGGGCATGCTGCGCGCACGCATTACCGAAGGCGACTGGGTTCCAGGAACCTCGATCCCTGCCGAAACAGCTTTAGCCAAACAGCACGGCGTTGCCTTGGGCACCATGCGGCAAGCCATTGCGCTGCTGGTCTCACAAGGTTTACTGGAACGCCAGCATGGCCGTGGCACTTTTGTACGCTCCGGCATTGGTGGCGCTACCATGCTGCGCTTCTTCCGCTTTCGGGCAGGCAACGATCTGAGCGCTATCCCCACCTCGGACATTCTTCGCTCACGCACAGTCAAAGCCAGCGTGGCCATTGCCCAGGCCTTGGGCCTTGCAGCGGGCGATGAAGTCCTAGAGTTACTGCGCCTGCGCAGCTTGCAGGCACAACCCTGTCTGTTAGAGACGATTCATTTGCCCCTGCCACTCTTTGCGCCGCTGGTGGACTCAGACGCGAGCCAGTGGGGTGATTTGCTCTACCCCCTGTTTCAGCGCAACTGCGGCGTCACTGTCCAGCGCGCAGAAGACGTGTTGCGGTTCAGTCAGCTCACCAAAGAACAAGGCCGCCGCCTGGGCTTACCTGCAGGCCACCCCTGTGTGCAAGTAGAGCGTCGCGCTTTTGACCTGAGTGGCCGCTGCATTGAACACCGCATCACGCTGGGCGACGCCCATGCCTTCCAGTACACCCTGAACATTCATTGAGGATTTAACAACATGTCACTCACACACCCGCAATTGCCCACACGCCGTCGCGTGATTCAAACAGGCGCAGCTGCGCTGGCAGCCCCGTGGATCGCCTCCCGTGCCGCGGGCGCAGTGGCTGATGGCCGCACCATCACACTGGTGGTGTCGTATCCGGCAGGTGGTGGTGCCGATCTGGTCGCGCGCCTCATCGCCCCGAAAATGGCTGCAGCGCTTGGTCAAAGCGTGGTGGTAGATAACAAGCCGGGCGCCAGTGGGCAACTGGCGGCCAGCCATGTGGCGCGCAGCAACCCCGATGGCAGCACCTTGCTGTTGGACGCGTCATCGTTTGCGGTCAATCCGTCCCTCTTCAGCAAACTGCCGTATGACACGGATGCCGCCTTCACGCCGCTGGGCGTGGCAGCACTTTTCCCCAACGTGCTGGTCTGCACCGCCAGCTTTGAGGCCAAAACCGTCAAAGATGTGATCCGACTGGCCAAGGCTAAACCAGGTCAGCTCGCCTATGCATCTTCCGGCAATGGCTCGGCGCAGCATTTGGCCGGCGCACTCTTTGAAGTGCAGGCCGGTGTGGACTTGCTGCATGTCCCCTACAAGGGCGGTGGCCCCGCATTGAACGATGTGATGGCGGGCCAAGTGCCCTTGTTCTTCGCGAATGTTGCATCGTCACTCGGGCACATCCAGTCCGGCAAACTCCGCGCGCTGGCCGTGACCAGTCGCCGCCGCGCCCGTGCACTGCCTGAGATCTTGACCATGGAAGAAGCCGGGGTGCCTGGCTACGAAGTCAACGAGTGGAACCCAGTGCTCGCACCGTCTGGCATCAAGCCCGCCACTAAGACGGCCTTGCAAGACGCATTGCGCCAAGCCCTGGCAGACCCCGAAGTCTTGGGCCGTATCCGCGCCCTGAGCGGCGACGTGTTTCCCGACAACAGCGATGCCAAGATTTCTGAATTCCTCAAAAGCCAACGCAGTCAGTGGTCACGCATCGTGCGCGAGCGCAAGATCTCGGTGGACTGAAGCCATTCACGCCCCATACCAAGTCATCACCAAGAAGACCCTATGCAACGCCGTCAATTCGTCACCCAAGCCCTGGCTTCGTCAGTCGCTTCATCCCTGGCCCTGCCCGCATTCGCCCAAGCAACTTGGCCCAACAAGCCCCTGCGTCTGGTCGTGCCTTTTGCCCCCGGTGGCAGCTCTGAAATCGTGGCCCGTTCCGTCGCAGGCGAGATGGCTAAGACCATCGGCCAAAACGTCTTCGTGGACAACAAGCCCGGTGGCGCAGGCAACATCGCTATGCAAGAAGTGGCGCATTCGGACGATGGTCACACCTTCATCCTGGGCCACATCGGCACACTGGCCGTCAACCCCTTCATCTTCCCCAAGCTAGCGTACGATGCCGCACGCGACTTTGTGCCTGTCACCTTGCTGTCCAAAGTGCCCAGCCTGTATGTGGTGAACCCAGCCCTGCCCGTGAATAACTTGAAAGAGTTCATTGCGCACTGCAAGAAGAACCCTGGCAAGCTCAACTACGGCTCTGCAGGCAACGGCAGCGCGGGTCACCTGGCGTTTGAATACCTGAAGATGTTCACCGAAACCTTCATCACTCATGTGCCCTACCGTGGCACCGGCCCCATGTTGACCGACTTGCTGGGGGGGCGCCTGGACGCCGCTGCTGTAGGCGCGCCAGCACTCTTGCAATTCATCAAGGCCGGCAAGCTCCGTTGCATTGCCACTGGCACCAGCCAGCGCCTGCCACAGTTACCCGATGTGCCCACCGTTGCCGAGCAAGGTTTCAAAGGCTTTGAGATGACCCAGTGGTACGGCCTGCTCGCCCCCGCCAAGTGGCCCAAAGCCAATGTGGCCAAACTAGAAGCCGAAGCCATCAAGGCCGCCAAAGGATCGGTCGTCAAAGACAAGCTGGCTGCCGACACGGCCCTGTCCGTCGGCAACACCAGTGCTGAATTTGATGCCTTCATCAAGGCCGAGGTCGCACGATGGAAACCGGTGATTGCCCGTGCGCAGATCAAGCCCGAAGGCGCGTAAGAACTAGGCTCAAGACCGCTTTTCGCTTAGTGCGCGCGTGCCTTCAAACATGATAACTAGCGCGGCGGAATCGGCGACACGCCGATCAGCACCATGTGCAGCCAAAACGCAAAGGCCGCCCAGACCGCCAAACCCACCATGGCATTGACGGCGGTCAGACCTGGTTTGGCCGGTGCGTACTGGGTGCCTGCTGCGCGGTCACGCGCATAGCAGCTGAGTAAATCCAACGCCGCCCAAACGCCAAAGCCGCCAAACAGCAGCAGATCGGCCAAGGTGTTGTTGGCCAGCAAATGCGCCACGGCAAACACCAGCACGCTCCACAGCATGGGGTGGTGCAAAACGGACTTGAGTTTGCTGCCGGGCACATAGGCACCGGCCAGCATGGTCAGGCTGGCCAGCATCAATGCCCCTGTGGCTTTGGCACCCCAGGCGGGCAGTGCCCACAGGACGACAGGCGTTTGCCGCGCTTGGCCGTAGCCCCAGACGATCAGTGCAAAGCTGGCGATGGACACCACCGTGTAGCTGAGCTTCCAGGTTTTTTCGCCCACACGGGCCAAGGTTCGGGTGCGCCAGCCATCGGCCACGATGCGCACGCTGTGGATGCCCAGAAAAATGATCAAACCAGCAATAAGGGCTTCCATGGCCTTGTCCTTCAATCAGGTGGTAATTCGTTTGCAGACTAAGTTCAGGTTGAGTATCGCTCAGACACAAGTCATTCACGCTCAAGACAAAACCCGTTGACGGGTCAAAAAGTATCGTATTTCAATACCTGATGTCCTTCAAATATCAACTGGATTAGGTTTTTCGATACATATCACGGTCATTTGCGCAAACTCCGGTTCCATATCAACACCTGGAGTTTTCGATGCAAGTTCTGATTCAACGCGATACCAAAGTCTGGCAAGTACAGGTTTGGGTTTCTTTTGCCATTGCCACTTTCCTGTGCGGCGTGGGCCTGGCCTATTTGCCTGGCAAAGACCTTGACCGCGCCTTCATGGTCATGGGTTATCTGTTTTGCCTGATGGCAGCCTTTGTACTCGCCAAGTTTGTCCGCGACAGCGAAAAAGCAGAGAAGGACGGCCGCTCGGCAGACACGCCGCTTTTTAAGCTGGTGGTCTGGACCGGCTTCTTCATGGCCATGGGCCTGACGGGCTGGGGATTGCTGCGCATGGAGATCAACGAAGGCTACAAGGCTTTTCTGGGTGTGAGCTGGCTCTACCTGATCACCTGCACCTTCACCCTGGCCAAGACCCTGCGCGACAAGCACGAAGCGAATTTGCAAAGCACTGGCAGCCGCCATCGCCCAGCACAAGCTTCCGCTGACACCGAGTAAGCCCACGTCACCAGGAGACCGTCATGAAAACACTTCGCCCCACTTCTCTATTCGCCCGTCTATTGGCCCATCTATCCGCCCATTTATGGGCCTGGATGCTGGCCGGCCTGCTCAGCTTCGGCCCAGCGCATGCGCAAAGCGAGGCCTCGGTTGCAGCGTCTGCGCTGCCGCTGGCCTCAGTCGCGGTCACGGGATCCGTCACGGCGGGCGCGTCGGTTGCCGCTGCGGCGACTTCCCTGCTCTTGGTCAGCGGCGCTGTGTTCACGGTCAAGGCCGTCGCCCTGTCTGCACGCGGCACCGTCTATGTGCTGGAGCGGGCGTCCGACGGTGTAGAGATCAGCGTCGAGGTGCTAGGGCGCGGCCTGAGCGCCACCGCACAGTTGGCAGGCTCAGTTGTTGCCGTCAGCGTGATCGGCGCAGGGGTGGTGCTGTCTGCTGCGGGCGAGGTGCTGGCCTTCATCCCCAATGCGCTGGGCCAGGCGCTGTTACACAACGAACGCCTGACCTACTGAGAGGCTCACCATGAAACGCTTTGTTCCTATATTGTTGATGCTGGCAAGCCTGCTGGCCACCGACATGGCCAGCGCTGGCCGGTCTTGTGACGCCCGCAAACCCAGCGTTCAATCCATCACCAATGGATTGAGTCTGGCCGAGCGCACCCAACAGGCCTTTGAGCGCGACTACCGCTCGTCCGGCAGCAGCGTGTTGATCTTGGCCCGTGCGGGTCAGGACTTGTCCAAATATGGTCTGCGTTACTCCCATCTGGGATTGGCATACCGTGAACAGAGCGGCAACTGGCGCGTGCTGCACAAGCTCAACCACTGCGGCAGCGCTGATGCCTTCATTTATCGGCAGGGCCTGGGCGAGTTCTTTTTAGATGACCCTGCCCGCTATGAAACCGCCTGGGTCGCAGCATCCCCCGCTTTACGGGACCGCTTACTGCCCATGCTGCGAGATGGCAACCGTGCGCTGCGGCTGAACGTGAAGCCCTACAGCATGGTCAGCTACGCCTGGGGCCGCCAATACCAGCAATCCAACCAGTGGCTGTTAGAGACGGTGGCCTGGGCGATGGAGCCAGACGCCAACACACGTGACACGGCTCAGGCCTGGCTGAAGCTCAAAGGCTACCAACCCACGGTGCTGCGCCTGGGGCCACTCACAAGGTTGGGCGGGCGTTTGACCGCCGCCAACATCACGTTTGATGACCATCCGCCAGACAAGCGGTTCTCTGACCAGATCGCCACGGTAACGGCAGACTCGGTGTTCGACTGGCTGCAGCGCAGCGGCCTGGGTGGGCCCATGCAATCTGTCAGGCTACCCTGAGATGGTTTTCGCGTGATTTGGCAAACGCCACATACCAATCCAGGCACCCCGGGTTGGCCATGGCCTCTTTGTTGACGACTTTCTCCAGGGGGTGCCCAAGCAGCAGCTTCTTGATGGGCAGCTCCTGCTTCTTGCCCGACAAGGTGCGTGGAATCTCAGCCACCTGCAAAATTTCATTGGGCACAAAGCGTGGGCTGAGTGCCGTCTTGATGGCGTCCACCAGTTTGTGGCGCATCGCGTCGTCCAGCGCCACACCTTCACGCAGCACCACAAACAGCGGCATGTAGCTTTCGCGGCCCAGGTATTCCAGATCAACCACCATGCTGTCCAGCACCTCGGGCAAGGCCTCGACCGCGCTGTACAACTCGCTGGTGCCCATGCGCAGGCCGTGGCGGTTGATGGTGGCGTCGCTGCGGCCGTAGATGATGCAAGAGCCATCCGCCCCCACCTTCAGCCAGTCGCCATGTCGCCAGACGCCGGGGTACATGTCGAAGTAGCTGGACAGGTAACGCGCGTTGCCGCTGTCGCCCCAGAAGTATTGCGGCATGGACGGGATGGGCTGCGAGCACACCAGCTCACCTACCTCGCCAATGACGGGCACGCCCTGCTCGTTCCAGGCTTCCACTGCGCAGCCGAGCAAGCGGCATTGCATGGCACCGGGGACCATGGGCATTTCTCGGTTGCCGCCAATAAACGCGCCTGCGAAATCGGTCCCGCCAGAGATATTGCACCACCAGATATCAGGATTTCCCAAGCGCTGGAACTGTTCCGTTCCCCAACGCTGCGCGTCGTCGCTCAAGGGCGAGCCTGTCGTACCCAAGGTCCGCACCGTCTTCAAACCAGGGAGGGTGCTCAGATCAAGATGCGCCTTCATGCAATTGGCATAGAAGGCCGCGCCCGCGCCAAAGAAGGTCACGCCCCGCTCCGCCGCAAAGCGCCAGAGCGTTGCCCAGTCGGGTTTGTCTTTGGTGCCGCCGGGGTTGCCGTCGTAAATCACGCAGGTGGTGCCGTTCAGCAGACCCCCTGTTTGCGCGTTCCACATGACCCAGCCGGTGGAGCTGTACCAGTGGTAGCGCTCACCGAAGTTGTTGGGCGCGTAGCTGCAGCCGATGTCGTTGTGCAAACACTTCAGCGCCAGCGACACGATGGCGGTGCCGCCGTGGCCATGGACGATGGGCTTGGGCAAACCCGTGGTGCCACTGGAATACACAATCCACAGCGGGTGGTCAAACGGCAGCCACAGCGGCTCAAAACGCGCTGTTTCAGCATCGTTTCTGGCCGTTACGGCAGACAGGGCGTCAAAGTTTGCTATTAAATCAGCAGCAAACGCGGTGCGCGATACATCCAGCCCCAGGTTGGCATGCATCAGCACATGCGTCACCGTGGGCAGGGCTGCGCACATCTCGGCCACCACGGCGCGGCGGTCGTGGTCGCGCCCTGCGTAGGTCACGCCGTCGCAGGCGATCAGCACCTTGGGCTCGATCTGCTTGAAGCGGTCCAGCACCGCGTTGGTGCCCATGTCGGGTGCGCACACGCTCCACACGCCGCCAATGCTGACCGTCGCCAAAAACGCCACCATGGTCTCGGGGATGTTGGGCAGATACGCAGCAACCCGGTCGCCCGGTTGCACGCCCAGGCCTTGCAGATGCAGCGCCAATGAGGCCACCCGTTGGCGCAGATCTGGCCAACTTAAATGTCGGTCTTCGCCTTTTTCATTGCTGCTGATCACCGCCATCAAGCCTGCGGCGTGTGCTCGTGCCACATGGCGCAAAACCTGTTGCGCGTAGTTGAACTTAGCCCCCACAAACCATTTGGCCCCCGGCATGCGCCGCTCGGCCAGCACCGCCGTGTGCGGCGTGGGCGAGCGCAAATCAAAGTAGTCCCAAATGCTTTGCCAGAAAGCGTCTAAGTCGGTGATGGACCAACGCCACAGGGCGTCGTAACTGTCAAAGCGCAGGCCGCGATGCTCGCGTAACCAGTTTTGATAGAGGCGAATTTGGGGAATGAAGGGCGCGCTGGAAGGGGGCGGTGTGTTCATGCCAAGAAGCATAGCGCCTTAAAAAATCAATCTGAGGCACTGAGGCTGTCGAACGAGTTCATGGGCCGATCTGTGGCGCTTGATGGGGCGGCACCTCGTGCTGGTGTTGGGGTCCGTGCTGGCTGCAGCCTTGGTAACGATTCCCTTGGGCATTGCGCTGTTCCCAACACCCGTTGGCGCAGCGCAGCACTGAGGCTGGCTGGTCTGCTGAAGGCCAACCCATGGTTTGTGCAGATGTAGTCCCCGCTCTGCAGAAGCGGGTGCAAATTGCCTTGGGACGCTAGGCCGATCCCGACTTAACTTCAATAGTGCCTGCACCGTTGCAAACAGTGCGTAGAACACTATAGATTTAGTAGTCGTTCTATCACCTGAGCTGGTTCGGCTCTCTGCCGATAGTCCGACTCAACATGTCGAAATATCAGCCGACCTGCGGAGTCGAAAACAAAAGTCGCAGGAATGGGCAGCACCCATTGGCCGTTGCCGTTCAGGGTTGGCAGGTCGTTGCCTACTTTGCTGTACAGCTCAACCAACTCTGGTGGTAGCTCAAACGCGATGCCAAATGCGTTGGCGGCAGCGAGTGAAGAGTCGCTGAGGACCGGATACGCCAATTCATTTTTCTGTGAAGTGTCTAAGCTGTTGTCGGGTAGCTGTGGAGAAATGGCCACTAGTTGTGCCCCCGAAGACTGAAGTTCTGGCAACAAGCGCTGCCATTCACGTAGCTCCAAATTGCAGTAGGGGCACCACCCGCCCCGGTAGAAGATGATGACCGTGGGTTTCCCACCGTGCAGGCTCTTCAACCCCACTGTATTGCCCAACGCATCCGTCAAAGACACATTGGGCACTGGCGCACCCAACGGCAGCGCTTTGTCTTCAATGCCGCTGGCGCGCAGTTGGGCTGTGGCGGCTTCCATCATCGCGACCCGCGCGGGTGCTGCGCGTTGCTTGAAGCCTGCCTGGTATTCGGAGAGTTGGGATTGAAGGGTGTTCATGTGGTTCTTTCGGAAAGTTTAGGGAGGGTTGTCGAAGTCCCGGCCATGGGTGCACTCACTGATAGCGGCCCCACGGGCGCGCCAGTCACCGTCCAGAGCAGCCCAACGATAGATACGAATAGTCCCATCAATTCGATGCTCGTCGGTACGTGGTCGAGCAAGGGCCAGGCCAGCAGTGCGGCAATGCCTGGCGCCAGCGCCGGGAATATCGCCGCACGCGCTGGGCCTAAGAGGGCCACCATCTTGGAGTAGGTATACAAGGTTCCAACACCAGCTATCAAGCCCTGGATGAGCAACTCTGTCCACAGCACAGGAGTTGCTGTGGTGAACAAACGTTCCAGCCCCACAAAACCCATGTAGAGCGGCACATAAGTGATTAACGCTGAAAAGGAAATGACAGATGTTGCCGTCAAGGGGTTAAGTTGGTTTTTGCGCATCACGATGCCAAAGCCTGCCCACAGCGTCCCGGCAGCAATGAAGAGTGCGTCGCCGACCAGTGCTTTGCCTGTCATGCTGGCCAATTCCAGACCCGAGAGGATTACGAGACCGGTAATGACGACCGCAATGCCAGTGATTTTGCGAAGCGTTAAACGGTCGCCAAGGAAAATGGCTGACATCAGCGTGCCCATCACGCTCATGGCGGTAAAGGGGAACACAGCTGCATGGCTGGCCGGTGCCCACTGCAGCGCAGTGAACATCAGCAGGCCAAAGAGCGGCCCGGCCAGCAGAGAGACTGCAAGCCACGCCCGCCATTTAGCTAAAAATGCGGAGGTATCAAGCCCCACCACGCGCACTAGCACGGGCAATGTGACCACACCAGCCACGGCGAAGCGCAAGAAGGTCATGTCAGTGGATTGCATGCCGTGCCCAATGCCCCAGCGGGCGAACACGGTGTAAAGCGCACCGATGCTGGCCGCCACCAGCCCCACGGCAACGCCCAGTAGCAGGCGGCGGTCGGCAATCATGCTGTGACAAGCTCGCGTGCGTCAGCCAAAGCCACGGCTGCAGGGAAGTCCACGGGAACCTTGGTTGTGCTGTGCAGATAGTTGCTGACGGTTTTGTCGCCAATCACCAGCATCGCATCCACGAGATTGCCTTCGGTCCAGCCCGCAGCAAAAAAGGCTTGAACAACATCTTGGTCAGCGTGGCCCCGTGAAATCGCCACGTTGCGTACCAGGCGAGCCAAGGCATCCAGACGGCCATCAAACGGTGCGGTACCACCACGAAGGTCCAAGATTTGTTCTGGGGTGAACCCGACCATCTGTCCAAGTGCTGTGTGGGCGGCCAGGCAATACTGGCATTGGTTGACTTCGCTGACGGCCAGATTGATTACTTCGCGCGCTTTCGCTGAGAGCGAATTCTTGGCATTTTGAAACGCGAGGTAGCTGGGCAGTGCGGTTTCGGAGTGTGCAAAGGTGGCATACAGGTTGGGTACAAAGCCCAGGGCCTTTTTCAGGCTGTCGAAGATGGCTTGGTTGCCAAGGGAAACGCTGTCATAGGTGGGTACAGATACGGTTTTCATCATGCGTCCTTTCGAGACCGGTTGTTGATGGGGTGAACTGTGAACTTATTCCTTTTAGTGCGGTAGTCATCAAAATTGACTAACATACATTCCTATTCGGAATTAATAGGAGGGTGTGATGGATCGGTTGCAAGCGATGCAGACTTATGTGCGGGTGGTGGAAACTGGCAGCTTTTCTGCGGTGGCGCGTGAGCTCTCCAGCACCCAGAGTGCGGTGAGCAAGCAGATCGCAGCACTGGAAAAATACCTGGGTGTGCGTCTGCTCTCACGCACCACACGGGCACTTACTCCCACAGACGACGGGCTGCGCTATTTTGAAGAGGCTCGCAGATTGGTGGGCGAAATTGGCGAAGCCGAAGCCCAACTGCGCCACGGAGAACGCACGCTCTCAGGCCCCTTGCGGGTGGCCACGAGCGTGGGCTACGGGCTGCGCGTGCTGTTGCCGCATGTCCAATCCTTCATGCGCAAGCACCCCGATGTGATCGTGGACCTGAAACTCGACGATGGCTTTGTGGATTTGGTGGAACAGGGCATTGATGTAGCCGTTCGGAACGGGCCGCTGGCAGACAGTTCGCTCATTGCGCGGCGCATAGCCACCTCCCAACGGTTGCTTGTCGCCGGAAAAAAGTACCTGAAAACATTGGGAAAGAAGGAGCACTGGCCACGCATTCCCCAAGACTTGCTGAAACACCCTTGCATCGTTTACACCGAGCTGCGCGCCCGCAACAACTGGGAGTTCAGCACCGCGGACGGTTCGTCCGTAACGGTGCGGGTGCAAGGTCCGCTGCAGACCAACAGTTCAGAGGTGCTGCGTGCAGCCGTACTGGACGGCCAGGGCATCGGCTACCTGCCGGATTGGCAGGTAGCGCTCATCCCGATTCATCTGGTCAGTCCCGCAGCACGCAAACATTCGGCCAAAGTGCGGGCGTTCGGTGACCATGTGGCGGATGCGCTGCGATAGACGAGCTTTTCTCTGGCGTGAGCTCAAGTTGTAGCGTGGGTGACAAATTGAACATAGCGAATGGCTGCTTCACCGGATTGCCAAACGCCCTGTCCTTGTCTGGCTTGTCTCAGCATGTGATCCAGTTGTCCTTAACCTCGCCATGGAGGCAGGCATACCAGGGTGGGCAGACGCAGGCCGATTCGCGCGAGCTTATGGGCCGGGGCGTGATGGTGGACGCATACGCTTGGCGTCTTTCACAAACGAAGACGGCCCTTCGCGAGCGTGGCCGGAGAATGGCCACCCTGGTGTGTCTGCCGGATTGCGCGGCGGATTCAAAGCAGACGAGTCCTGCCGCTAGGCGATCAACTTTTCGCTTGGACGCATCGCGCACTGGGCAATGGCTGCGGCATGAACTTCAGCGCAATCAAAAATCCTGAAACCGGGATCAGATTTTTTGTTGAAAACCAATGCCAAATCCGTTCCCGCCAGCATGATGGATTCGCACCCATGCTGGTCGATCAAGGCGCGTGCTGCGCGCATGAACACTTCACGGTGCTGCTCGGTGGCAACCCCCATGCTGGCCATTGCGACGTAAGCGTCGTGGACTTCCTGAAGCTCTGCAGCAGGTGGAACAACCTCTACCCCTTCCAGAACGCCATAGAAGCGCGACGTCATGACGACGCGTGTTCCGAGCAAACCCACTTTCTTATGGCCAAGGTGATCCATTTCTGCCTTGACTGTCTCTAGCAAATCAATGACAGGAATTGGCGACACTTTTTTGAACGCGTCGATACAGAAGTGCCCGGCGATAGAGGTAACTGCGATGCGTTCGACGCCGCATAGCTTCAAGCGCTCAGCCAGTTGCACGTAAATGGCAACTTGTGCTGCTTGATTATTCTCAGCTTGGTGGCGCAACAGCGTTGGCGTGTCGGCATGCGCCATGGTCAGCTGGAGATCGTGCCCCTCACTGGCCATGGCCGAAATCAGGTGCCTGTAGTAGTAATCGGTGGCAGCGGGGCCAATGCCGACAATCATGCCGATGTGCATCTATCAACCTTTATGTCATTCAACTGGGAATAGGAATCGGTAGATTGTGCAGGAGGCAAGCCAGGTTCCATCACCCGTTTGCCTTGCACCTATTTGCCACCCGCCTTCACCACTTCATGAACGGCGGCGGGCTCAGCGGGTGCTTGGCAAACCAGCCGCCTGCCAACTGCATCAAGCGTTTGTGAAAGCCCTGGTTGGGGAAGGCGGCCTTCATGGCTTTAATGGTTTTGCGGGGCAAGCCGAAGCGCACAAGGCCTAGCGAGAAGTCCACCAAGTCGCCTTGACGGAACACCTCGGTCAGCGGCGAGCTGCTTTGCGTAACGCGCCTGAACTTGTGGTGCAGGTCAATCATTTCCACAATCTCTTCTACCCAGTGCTCCAGGCCGTTTTGCGTCAGGTAAAGGCGCGCTTGGTGGATGGAGGGTGGCAGGTAGTCCACCGTGCTGTCGGTCCAGATGCCGATGTCGTGGAAGGCGGCGGCTGTGATGATTTTGTCTTTCTCTTCATCGCTGCAGTCGCGCAGCGCAAAGCAGAAGTGGGCCATGCGGCAGCAGTGGTTGCGGTAGCCCGCGTAGTCAGCGCCCATGCGGGCTTGGAAGGGTGCGAGCAATTGGTCAAGCAAGGCGGTTCGGGGGTCAATGTTCACTGGGGTGTCCGTAGCGTTCTTCAAAGTGGGCAATTCTCTGCTGCATGCCTTGATGGTGCGAGTGGCCTGATTGCCATTTAGCGATAGGATTGGGCCAAATGCTTCGCTCTAGCTGCACCTTACCCGCCACTTATCCACCATGCCCGCAAAGCCGCCTCTGATCGCCGTTTTGGCCTTTGAACGCATCAGCCCGTTTCACCTGTCGGTGCCCTGTGTGGTGTTTGGTGAAGCGCACCCGGATGTGCCACGTTTTCAGGTGCAGGTATGTGCGGTCACACCCGGCCTGTTGCCAACCAGCGCGGACTTCAGCATCCAGGTCAAACACGGTCTGCAGACCTTGCGTCGCGCGCAAGTGGTGATCGTGCCCAGTTGGGCCGATCTTGCGCTGTGCCCGCCGCCCGCATTGCTGAAGGCCTTGCAAACGGCGCACCGGCGGGGCGCGCAAATTGTGGGGCTGTGCCTGGGCGCTTATGTGCTGGCGCAGGCAGGCTTGCTGGACGGGCGGCGTGCCACCACGCACTGGGCTTATGCGAAAGACTTTGCGCAGCGCTTTCCCCAGGTGCAGGTGGATGCGGATGTGCTGTACATCGACGACGGCGATATCGTCACGTCGGCAGGCACGGCCGCTGCCATTGATTGCTGCTTGCACATGCTGCGCCAGCGCTTTGGCGCGGCCAGTGCCAACCGGGTGGCGCGCCATCTGGTGGTGCCGCCCCAGCGGCAAGGGGGGCAGGCCCAGTTCATCGAGCAACCCCTGCCCGCACATGCGCAAGGTACGCGGCTGGCCGAGGTGATTGACTGGGTCAGGCAGAACCCACAACAAGCCTACACGCTGGACAGCCTGGCAGCCAAGGCCTTGCTGAGCCGTCGCACCTTAAGCCGTCACTTTCGCCAAACCATGGGCATGAGCGTGGCGCAGTGGCTGATCCATGAGCGGCTGAACCTGGCGCAGCAGTTGCTAGAAAAAACGCCACTCAGCATCGAACACATTGCCGAACGCGCGGGTTTTGGTTCGCCCGTGTCGCTGCGGCATCACTTTAGGCAAACCTTCGGCGTCTCGCCCGCGCGCTGGCGCGAGACCTTTGCCGCGCGGGTGCCCTAGCCTGTTGTTTGCGCTGGGGTAGGCTAGGCCAGGCTAGGGTTTGTACGGTTGTACAAGAAGTTTGTACGGTCGTTCAATGGCGTTCATGTCCTCTGTCCGCGTCACTGCCAAGCCCGACCGCAAACAAGCCATCTTGCTGTCAGCAGAGCGGCTCTTTGCGCAGAAGGGATACCACGCGGTGTCGATTCGGCAAATTGCGGACGACGCGGGCGTGCCGCTGGCTTTGGTGGGCTACTACTTTGGCCCTAAGCAAGATTTGTTTCATGCCATCTTTGCGCACTGGAACAGCACCATCGAAGAACGCCTCGCGGCCTTGGCCCAGGCCCGCAACGCGCCACTGGTCAACCGGATAGAGAGCATTGTCGAAGCCTTTGTCGGCCCGGTGCTGCGACTGCGCGCCAGCGCCGAGGGCGAGTACTACGCCCTGCTGGTGGCCCGCGAACTGGCCCATGCCACGGTGGAGGCCGACCGGGTGCTGCGCGACTACTTTGACCCGCTGGCACACGCCTTTATCGACGCGATACAGACTGCCGCACCCGAAGCCAGCCGCGCCCAAGTAGCCTGGTGTTATCAGTTTGCGCTGGGCTCGCTGTTGCACCACTTAAGCGACAACCGGGTCGAACGCCTGTCACGTGACACCGCGCAAGCCAATGACCCCGCCGCCACGCCCTTGCTGACCCGCTACATGGCGGGTGGCATGCGCGCCGTGTTGCACAACGGCCCCCATTCAGCGCCTATTTCAACACCCTAGTCCATACAACCCCCCTGAAGGAGACACGCCCATGAAACGCCGCACCTTGCTATCCACCCTGGCCGCTGCCGCTGGCTCGTTCGCCCTGAGCGCACGCGCCCAAAACACCAAGATCGTGTTTGGCTACACGGCGGTAACCGACTTTGCCTCGGTCTTTGTGGCGGCGCAGGAGGGCTACTTTGCCAAGCGCGGGCTGGATGTGGAGCTGAAGTTCATCCCGCTCAATTCCACCATTCCGGCCGCGATCCAGTCCGATTCGTTGCAAATCGGTGGGCCCACGCCCAGCGTGTTTTTGCAGTCCGTCGACGGTGGCCTGGACCACGTTGTCGTGGCCGGTGGGGGCGTCACGTCTAAAGCCATCACCGGTTTTGGTCTGGTCGCGCGGGCTGGCAGCGGCATCAAGTCGGCACAAGACTGCCTGGGTAAAAAGATTGGCGTGCCAGGCCTCGGCGCGTTCTTGCATGTGAGCTTTCGGGCCTGGCTCAAGGCCTCGGGCGTGGACTACAAAAAGGTCAACTTCATCGAGGCATCGTTCCCGCAACATGGCGACTTGCTCAAAGGTGGGTCGCTGGACGCCGTGGTCACTGCCGACCCGTTCATGAGCCGCATCACCGACAGCGGTAACGGCTATGTGGCCTCGTACTACTCCACGTTTTTAGAAGAAGGCAACCCCACCATCATCTACACCGCCAAGCGCGAATGGGTGCAAAAGAACGCTGCTGCCGCCAAGGCGTTCCGCGAAGCCGTGGTGGAAGCCGCAGGCTTCATGACCAAGCCCGCCAACAACGCCAAGGTGCGCGAACACATTGGCAAGTACATCAAGCTGCCACCCGAAGTGTTGGCCAAGACGCAGATATCGCCCCCCGGCCCAGTGACGACCGAGAAGCAACTGACCTACTGGGTGAACATGATGAAAGACCAGGAGATGTTGAAGACCGTGCCCAAGGTCTCAGAGCTCATTTTCAAGTAAGCCCATGTCGCAAGCCCTGCTCCGCTTTGACCAAGTCTCCATCCACCTGGGCGGTCGGGAGATTTTGTCGCCCACATCGCTTGAAGTGCAGCGGGGTGAATTTGTCTGCGTGATTGGCCCCTCGGGCTGTGGCAAGACCACGCTGCTGCGCGCGGCGGCGGGCTTTGTGCAGGCTGCGTCTGGTGCGGTGCACAGACAAGGGCAGCAGGTCATGGGGCCAAACCGCGAAGTGGCTTTTGTGTTCCAAGACTACGGCCGCGCGCTGCTGCCCTGGCGCACGGTGTCGGCCAACATCAGCCTGGCGCTGGAGGCGGCCAAAGTACCCGCCGACCAGCGCCCTGCACGCATCGCCAACGTATTAGAAACGGTGGGCCTGAGCGCCCACGCCGACAAGTACCCAGCGCAGCTGTCGGGCGGCATGCAGCAGCGGGTGCAGATTGCGCGCTGCTTGGCGCAGCAACCCGTGGTGATGCTGATGGATGAACCCTTTGGCGCGCTGGACGCCATGACGCGCGAGGGCTTGCAAGACGAGTTGGCGCGGCTTGTGCGCGAGCAGGGCTTGACGGTGATGTTCGTCACCCACGACCTGGAAGAAGCGATTTATTTGGGCAACCGCGTGATCGCCCTGCGTGCCAACCCCACCGCCGACAAGCCCAGCCTGGCGGCTGTGGTGCCGGTGAACTTGCCGCACCCACGCAACCAACTGGAGACCAAGGAGCACCCCGAGTTCTTGCGCTTGCGGCGCGAGCTGTATCAATACCTGGGCCATCACTGACATGCCCCGCCTGCTGAATCTCGCCCGTCCCTTTGCGCTGCCTGCTCTGCTGCTGGCAGCGCTGGAGTGGTGGGCGCGCACCATTGGCCAAGGCAGCGACGCGATATCTGCCCCCAGTGCGGCTGCCATGGCCTTTGGGTCTGCGGTCAAAGACGGCTCGCTGCTCAGCGCCACGGCTTTCACCCTGGGCAGCGCCGCCATGGGTCTTGCGCTGGCCTGTGTGCTGGGGATAGGCCTCGGCACCTTGCTGGGCTTGTCGCGCCGCGCGGCGAGCATGGGATTCTTGAGCATTGAGGTGTTGCGCCCCATCCCGTCTGTGGCGCTGATTCCACTCGCCATGCTGGTGTTTGGCTTTGGGCTTCGCATGGAGGTCAGCGTGGTGGCCTTTGCCTGCACCTGGCCGATGCTGGTGCTCAGCCAAGCCGCAGTGCGACAGGTAGAGCCCTGTTTGCTGGAAGTGGCGCAGGCGCTGCAGCTCTCGGCCAGTGAACGGTTTTTCAAGATCGTGCTGCCCGCCATCGTGCCGCGCCTGTTTGTGGCCCTGCGCCTGGGCGTGGCGATTGCGCTGGTGGTGGCTGTGACGGTGGAGATTGCCGCCAACCCCAGCGGCATGGGCTACGCGTTGATGATCGCCCAGCAAAGCCTGGACCCAGCGCTGATGTTGGCATGGCTGTTCTGGATTGGGGTGGTGGGCTATGCGGTGAACTTGTTAGCCTTGAAATTGCAGGCTTGGGTTGCGCTAAGGATGGGGGGTCAAGCATGAAGCTGCGCGCCAGTGCCGAATCCTTCGCCATGCTCCTCGCCCTGATCGCCCTGTGGTGGGCGGCCAGCCACGGCCAATGGGTCAGCAAAGTGTTTTTGCCCACGCCCGAATCCACCTGGGGCAGCTTGCTAGAAGGTCTGCAGCAGGGCGACTTGTTCGCCTTTACGCTCGCCACCGTCTGGCGCATGGTGCTGGGCTGGGGCCTGGCCTGTGCATTGGGTGTGGCCCTGGGCGCTGTGATTGGCATATCGGCCACGGCACGCGCCTGGATTCAGCCTACGCTGGAATTCATCCGCCCTCTGCCCGCATCCGCCGTGATGCCACTGGCGATCTCTATCTTTGGGCTGTCGGCCAGCATGGTGCTGGCCGTGGTGGCCTTTGGCGCGATGTGGCCGGTGCTGCTGGCCACCGTGCACGGCTTTGCGCATGTGCATGTGCGGCTGCAAGAGGTGGCGCAGGCGCTGCAGCTCAGCCGCCTGGCCTTCATCCTCAAAATTGGGCTGCCCAATGCCCTGCCCGACATCCTGGCTGGGATGCGTTTGTCCATGACCGTGGCGCTGATCGTCGCGGTGGTGGGCGAGATGCTGGCCTCGCAGCCGGGACTGGGCCAATCCATTCTGCTGGCGGCACGCTCGTTTCGCGCGAGTGAGCTGTTTGCCGGCATCGTCTTGCTGGGCGGCATTGGCTTTGTCAGCAATGCGCTGATGGCCTTGGCCGAACACCGTTTACTGAAATACCAACGCCGCTGAAGGAGAAACTGATGGCACGCAAACTGGTTGACCTGTCGATTTACCTTGAAAACGATGTGGCCTCTGACCCGCCGGGGTTGGAGCCGCACATCGAATACTTCACGCACGAGAACACGGTCGCGCAGATCGAGCCCTTCTTCCCTGGTCTGCGCAAAGAGGACTTGCCCGATGGCGAAGGCTGGGCGGTGGAGAAGATTGCCCTGTCCACCCACAACGGCACGCACCTGGACGCGCCCTACCACTTCCACAGCACCATGGACGCGGCGCTCAAGGACAAAAAGAAAGCCACCACCATTGACCAGGTGCCACTGGACTGGTGCTTTCAGCCTGGCGTGAAGCTGGACTTCAGGCACTTCCCCGATGGCTATGTGGTGCAGGCAGCCGATGTGGAAGCCGAGCTGAAACGCATCAAGCACACCCTGAAGCCGCTGGAGATTGTGGTGGTCAACACCCGCGCAGGATCGCGCTATGGCAACCCGGACTATGTGGCGGCAGGCGCTGGCATGGGCTACGAGGCCACCATGTATTTGCTGGAACGCGGCGTGCGCCTGACCGGCACCGATGCCTGGAGCTGGGACGCGCCTTTTGTCCACACCGCCAAGAAATACAGCGAGAGCAAGGACGCATCCCTGATCTGGGAAGGCCACAAAGCCGGTCGCGACATTGGTTACTGCCACCTCGAAAAGCTGCACAACCTGGAAGTGTTGCCGGGTGACGGCTTCTTCATCAGCTGCTTTCCGCACAAGATCCGGGGCGCATCGGCGGGCTGGACCCGCGCGGTCGCGATTTTTGACGATGCGCTGATGGCCAGCGTCTGATTGATTTCTGTTAAATCGGCCTTACGGCACATCCCTATTCATTTGTTAGCTATCAAATTCATAACATGAGCACTTCAAACATTAACCACACCCACAATGCCAGCGCCCAAAGCTGGCTGGCCAGCGCCAACCAGACGGGCACAGACTTTCCCATCCAGAACCTGCCTTTTGGCGTGTTCCGCCGCGCGGGCAGCGCCGAAGTCTTTCGGGGTGGCATCGCCATAGGCGACCAGATCTTGGATTTGGGCGCCCTCAGCCAGACGGCCATGTTGCACGGCGTCGCCCTGGAAGGCGCACGCTCCTGCGCCGAATCGACGTTGAACAACTTCATGGCCCAAGGCCCTGCCGCCTGGAGCGCGCTGCGCCACGCTGTGTTTGACCTGTTGATCAACACCGCTGCGCCTGCCGCCCAACAAGCCGTGCAATCCTGCCTGGTGCCGCAAAGCGCTGCCGAGCACGCCGTGCCCACCCGCATTGGCGACTACACCGACTTCTACACCTCGATCTACCACGCACACAACGTCGGCCTGATCGCCCGGCCCGATGCGCCGCTGACGCCCAACTTCCAGTGGATTCCCATCGCCTATCACGGCCGTGGCTCCAGCGTGGGTGTGGGATCGGGCAAGCAGGTACAAAAGTTCCCCCGCCCCAAGGGCCAGAGCAAAGCGCCAGACGCCGCAGCACCCACCTACGGCCCTTGCGCGCGGCTGGATTACGAACTGGAATTGGCCATTTGGATCGGCCAGGGCAATGCACAGGGCAGCACCGTGCCGCTGTCGCAAGCCGAAGACCACATCTTTGGCTTTGGCCTGCTCAACGACTGGTCAGCCCGCGACATCCAGTTCTGGGAGATGGCGCCACTCGGCCCCTTCCTGGGCAAAAACTTCTGCACCACCATCTCGCCATGGATCGTCACTGTTGAGGCCATGGCGCCCTACCGCCTGCCCTTCACCCGCCCAGCCGACCATCCACAGCCCCTGCCCTATTTGGACGACGCGCGCAACAAAGCCAACGGCACCCTGTCCATCGAGCTGGATGTGTTGATCGAATCCCAGCAAATGCGCGACCAAGGCCTGGCCCCTTCGCGCATATCGCACACCAACTTCAAACACCAGTACTGGACAGTGAGCCAGATGGTGACCCAGCACACCAACGGCGGCTGCAACCTGAACCCTGGCGACCTGTTCGGCAGCGGCACCATCTCCGGCCCCGTGCGTGAAGAAGGCGGCGCGATCATTGAGCTGACCCAAGGCGGTAAAGCACCGATCACCCTGGCCACCAGCGGAGAGCAGCGCGCGTTTTTGAAAGACGGCGACGCCGTGATCCTGCGCGGCTGGTGCGAGAAAGAGGGCTTTGCGCGGATCGGGTTTGGGGAGAGTAAGGGGGAGATTTTGGCGGCGGTGTGACCACACCCTACGGTGCCAATCCCATGTCATCCAGTCGCATCAGGATCTCGGTGCGGCGCTCGCGTTGAATGTCCAGCCAGTGCTTGTCTTCCACCGCACCGATGAGTGCGTACAGGGCGTTCAGTGATGTTCCTGGTGCCTGAGCCTTTAGGCGGGCATAGACCTTGAACGGGTCTTGTGCCTGCAAATCGGCCTGTGTGGCGATGCCGATCAGAGCCAGCGCGTGCTGGGTCTTTGGCCCCAAGTTCTTCAGGCCTACTGGCTTGTTGACACGCGGCGGGGACATCTGGACAACCTTCAGGTGGCCTGCACATGCTTGGCAAAATTGTCCAAGATCGCCTGCCACCCTTGGCGCTGCTGTTCCTCGGGGTGGGTGGTTTCTGCGTCGAAGGTGACGCGCACAGTGACGCTGCCTTCGCATTGCTGGAATTCAACCACGCCCACACGGTCGCCAAAGGCGTATTCGATCAATTCATTGGGCACGAGCTTGGTGTAAGTGCCTTCAAAGTCAAACCCAAAGCTGCCGTCTTTGGCCTCCATGCGCGAAGAGAATACGCCGCCTACGCGCAGATCGACGCTGGATTTGGTGGTGTGCCAGTCGGGTGAAGCGGTGTTCCACTGCTTGATGTCGTCTGGCGTGTTGTAGGCGCGCCAGACTTCGGCGATGGGGGCTTTGACGGTGGTTTGTACGGTGATTTTCAAGCTGTGGCTCCTTCCAATGGGTTGCCACTATTGTGCAAGAAGCTTGCGTGTCGCAATCAGCCAGGCGTCATAAGGCAACCCAATCCAGCTCCCCCTGTTTGCCCGAAAACACCATCAGCGCGCCAGGGTCGTTGCGTACAAATATCTGGGGGATGGTCTCGCCGGGCATTTGGCTTAAGTCGAAGTCCTGGTGCTGGGTGGTGCTGCGGCGCACCAGGGTTTCGCCGCCGATGTGGGCGATGCGGCAGCGGCAGTCGGCCAGCAGTGCGGCGCGTTCGTCTTGCACGGATTTGATCTGGGCTTGCAGGCTGCCAAGTGTTTTGGCCAGCGGGCGCTTGTTGGCCACGGCGGATTCCAGCGCCTTGGCGGGGTCGGCAAACTTTTGCTCCATCAACTGGTAGCCCTGGGCCTGGTCGTCGGTCAGGGTGACCAGGCCCGTGCGCAGCTTGCCCCGGATGACCAGGTAGTTGGCCAGGGCGGCGTCGGCCTTGAGGGTATCGATGGTGCGGGTCAGCTCTGCCACCTGGGCTTGAAGCTGGTCGATTTCTGCGGCGAGGGGTTCGATCTGGGGCTGCAAGTCGGGCAGATCTGGGGCCAGGATGGTGATGACGGTGGGCTCGTCTTTGTGGGGTTTGGCGGTGCTGATCTCGATGTCGCGCGCCACAATCTGGCAGCCCGTGGCCACGGCCACGCGCAGCTTGTGCGCCAGAATTTTGCAGTTGATGGCCTGGCGCACTTTGACATCGGCACCGATGATGAGGCAGCTTTCGGCCGTGTCGATCTGCACCCGGCCACCTGCGGCGTAGAGGGTGGCGTTGAAGGCGCGCTTTTGCACCTTGATCTGCCCGCCATGGCTTTGGGCGTGGCCCCAGCCGAACACGTCTTCCAGGTGAACGGTGCCACCCTCTGAGATGACTTCGCCAAACACGGACGATTTGAACGTCATGTGATGGCCTTGAACGACGCGGCCTTCGGGCACCTCGCGGTGTTCGATGATGTCGGCGGGGGGCTTGGGCGGGGTGGTGTTCATGGCAGGTTCGTCGGGTGGTTTCGACGCCACTTTGTCTGCATTTTTATCACCTTTGCACAGGTGACAGTGGCGCGGGGTTTCTCGCCCAGTTTGTTTATAGTGGTTGCTTCTATTCCACACCCCGGCCAAGCACCACCATGTCTATCTGGAAACAAGCCTGCAGTATTGAAGCCCTGACCCAAATCCACCACAACACCGCAGTGGAGCGCCTGGGGATTGAGTTTTTGGAAGTCGGCGACGATTTCATCAAGGCCCGCGTGCCTGTAGACGAGCGCACGCGCCAGCCCTATGGCATCTTGCATGGCGGCGTGAGTGTGGTGCTGGCCGAGACGCTGGGCTCTTGTGGTGCGGCGTTCAGCGTGGACAGTGGCTACCGGGCGGTGGGCCTGGACATCAATGCCAACCACATCCGCGCCACCACGCAAGGCTGGGTCACCGGCGTGGCCCGCCCGGTGCACCGTGGCCGCACCACGCATGTGTGGCAGATTGATTTGACGAACGATGCGGGCGAGCTGACCTGCGTGTCGCGCATCACGATGGCGGTTTTGGCACCTAAATAGGCTGTTACGGCATATTTGATATGCGTTTCTAGCTATAAACTAGATAGCAAGCACAGCTAAGCCCTGCCCGCCGCCCACAGCAGGACGATCACCCCGCACACCAGCGTAAGCCAGCCGAGCAGCAGCCAGCGCCACACAGCAGGCGCGTGGCGCAGTTCCATAAAGTCGAGGATGACCCAGGCGCCTTTGAACCCCGCCAGAACAAAGATCATGGGCACGGCCCAGGCTGGGGCGGCATTGGCGTAAGCACTGTCGCCCAGCGCCCAAGTGATGGCGGTGGCCGCCAGCAGCGCGGCCCAGACGGTGTTGATGTGGCGTGGGCTAGTCATCTGTTGGCGTGCGTCTTCATCGCATCACATAAACCAACGGAAACAGCACGATCCAGAGCAGATCAACCATGTGCCAAAACGCCGCCCCGGTTTCCAGCGAATGCGCGTTGCCCTGGCTGTAGGCCCCGCGCCGGGTGGGTGCCCACAGCAGCGCCAGCATGACCATGGCGGCGGCCACATGCAGAAAGTGAAAGCCGGTGAGGAAGAGGTAGAACATCCAGAAGGTGTTGGTTTCCAGGTCGATCCCGGCGGCAAATTTGTTGGCGTATTCCAGACTTTTGATGACCAAGAAGCCCATGCCGCAGGCAAGCGCTGCAATCAGCCAGCGCGCCGCTAATGTGGACTGGGCTGCGCGGGCGCGTTGCACAGCATGAGCAACGCAGGCGCTGCCGCTGATCAGGAGCACGGTGTTGATGGCGCCACTGTGCAGGTCGAGTGTGGCTTGCGATTGGGCAAACACGGCTGGCTGGCGCAGGCGCATGACGCCAAAGGCGATGAACAGCAGGGCGAAGGTGAGCAGCTCTGCGCAGATCACCAGCCAAACAGCCAGGTCGCCGCGCAGGCGTGGGGCGGTGAGCGGCGGCGGCCCCAAGGGGTTGGTCATGGGGGGATTGTGGGTTGCTGGGTTTGCTTTGGCCTTGAACTGATTTAAGGGTTTGTTATTTTTGTTTTGTGGGTATTGGGTGGTTGAGGCCGGTGGGGGATCAGGCCGACGCGGTACTCTGCCCACTACGTGTCCCCCGCCTTCGGCTCCTCCTTAACCTACGTGGTCAGAGCACCCCATCAGCCTGATCGGGTGAGGACGGTGGTTGGTTTGGTACACGGAGCATTTTGGCGGAACGTTTGACTTGAGGGACCCGCTGCCGCAGCGAAGCCGTGAAGGGGACCCACTGGCGCAGCTTGTAGGTTCCCACTCAGCGGAATTGTTAGGTTTTGAGCTGAATTGCATCGGGTTTTGAATTTTTAAGAATTCCCTTGGCGCAGTAATGGCCACTATTTCTCTTCATGAGACGCTTCACCTCTGCGCTAGGGAAGCGATACACATGGAAGGTTGCGTCAACCTCACTCACCCTAAGGCGGCTGCGCGGCCCTACTATGACAATAAGCTCATCATATTGCTCAGGATTGCCGACACTCAAATTGGTGCCTGCAGGAGAGTTGTGAACCTTTACCTGAACACGTGACTTGCCAATTTTTCCATCGTAGCCAGGATGGCGCCCACTGCTCTCAAGAACAAGGCCGTACTTTTGTACACAAAGCCACTCCCCTATATCGCCAAGAATTTTGTCTGAACGAACAATTCCAGCTTCCAATAGCGTAGAAGTGCAAGCGAATAACTCTTGAATCAGTGCTGCGTGTTTTTCGAGCATTTGAAAACCTAAGGGTTGAGCTGAGGCGCGAGCGCCGGCGTGGTGCTTTGCTCGCGAGGCCGATGATAAGAATCACGAGCTCCCGGGAAAGATGGCCAGCCGTTGGCACAACGGTTGACCGAGGGGTTAGGCATCGTCGGCACTGGGTTCGACTGCCGCGGGCGTTTTCATTGACATGTGCATGTCGACCAAATGCCCAGGGAAGAGTACTCCTATCCGTCCAGTCTGTTGATTCCACCCAAGATCACGCATCTCAGCCATGCGGTCGATCTGCTCCTTTATGTTTGGTTTCATGCAGGTCTTAAGGTACTCAATGAGCGCCTTTACGGTTGCAACCTCATCACTTAGGCGATGTAGGCCAACAGCTTCAATCTCAACACCAACTGAACGTTCCCACATGCTGCGGTACTCATTGAAAACTGGAACCTTGCCATGAAAATAGACTTCATTGAACCGGAGCTTTTCCAGCACGACGTTTCCATGCAGCAGATCGTTTCTTTCATTTACAAGGCGGTGGTAAGCCTTGCATTCAGGGCTTGAGTAGTCGATTGGTTTGGCGAATCCAATGCAAGTCATGTGGAGACTCTTGACCCGTACGTCAATCGGCTGACGGAGCGCGTTCTCTCGTAGTCTTTCGTCGCTCTTCAACTCTGGGCGCATAAGGACGAAGAGTAAGAAGTTCACATAGGCCTCCGCCATCACCGGGAGCATCGAGCGGACACCGAAACACAGGCCAAGTCCCTTGCTGTATCGGTCAAGGACCATGGACCAGTTGTGAACGTCCGCGGTGCTTGAGCTTGTTATATCAGGTAGCTTCTGCGTTTCTGGTTGCAGATCCAGTTGTTCGATTTCGACAAGCAGCTTTTCGACGGCGCGGCTCAATCGTTGGTAAGGATTAACGAACTCAATCCACTTCTCCAAGCTGCGCCGGACCTCGGCCATTTTGAGGCCGTGATTCTTGAAATCGGCTTTGATCAGTTGGGCTAGTGCAACGCGGTCCTCGTCCACGACGCCAATTCCGCCGCCGATCCAGAGTTCCGTTCGAAAGTTCATTCCCATGATGTGTATGTCTCCGTTCGGATGAACAAGCACCCAGTCCCAATGAATCAAGTTATCGGAGTCATCTGCTCGAAAGAAATTCTGAGGACCATTGGGTCTGCCGAACCTGGCCCCCAGGTAGCAGTACAGATCTGCCGGGCTGATTTCTGTCTTCCATGACCACACGGCCGCGCCACTGCCTCGAGGGCCTTGGAGTAGCCGCTCCAAGAGGACCTTCGGGTGGGGGCATGTGAGAGAGGCGAGGAAGTCTGACGGAAGTGGCATACGATTCCTAACGTAATCTAAAGAGAAGAACGTTTGGATTTTGTTGGGGGCTTGGACGGCAAGTATTGCCGTTCAGGTATATCGGAAAACACTTTTTCGCTCCATTAAAGATAGCGTCCAACCCCGCATTGCATTTCATGCAACCCGCGTCCATCCTGCCCTCCAATTCAATCCACAAATAATACCAAGCGCACACCGCAGCCCTCACCCGATCAGGTGGACGGGGTGCTCTGAACACGGAGGTTAAGGAGGAGCCGAAGGCGGGGGACACGTAGTGGGCAGAGTACCGCGTTCGCCTGATCCCCCACGGCACCACGCACACCACAAAACCAACTCAAAATTACGAAGCAGCAGAAGCCAACCGAGCGCTCTTCCAATAAACGTCATCCCCACCATCCACACGGTTCAGCACCCGCGCCAGCACAAACATCAAATCACTCAGCCGGTTCAAATACTGCCGTGGTGCAGGCCGGATCGCATCCTCATTGCCCAGCGCCACCACAGACCGCTCAGCCCGCCGCGCCACCGTGCGGCAGACATGGGCAAGAGATGCAGCCCGGTTACCCGCTGGCAAGATGAACTCTTGCAGACGCGGCAAGTTGGCATTGTGGTGAGCCAGCGCATCGTCCAGCTGCAGCAAGGCATCGTCCTTCAGCAACTCAAACCCAGGGATAGACAACTCGCCGCCCAGGTTGAAAAGCTGATGCTGCACATCCACCAACAGCTCACGCACCTCGGCAGGCATTTGCTCGCAGAGCAGCACGCCTATGTGGCTGTTCAGCTCATCCACATCGCCCATGGCGCGCACGCGCGACGCGTTCTTGCTGACCCGGGTGTTGTCGCCCAGACCGGTGGTTCCATCATCGCCGGTGCGGGTGGCGATTTGTGTCAGGCGATTTCCCATGGTGTGATGTTCCCGATTTACTGATAATCAAGCCATTATCCCGGAGTGCTTAACCCATGAACGCCCACACCTCATTAGCTCACCTGTTGTCCACACAGCGTGAAACGCCCCAAGCCATGGTCGAGGCACTCAAGGCCCGCTTTGGCGCGCAGTGCTCTACCGCCATGGCGGTGCGCGAACAGCATGGCAAGGATGAATCGTCCTTCGAAGCCCCTCCCCCCGCCGCCGTGATCTTTGCCGAGAGCACACAGGATGTGTCGGACGCGGTCAAGATTGCCGACCAATATGGCGTGCCCGTCATCCCCTTTGGCGTGGGCTCTTCACTGGAAGGGCATTTGCTGGCCGTGCAGGGCGGCATCAGCATCGACATGGGCCGCATGAACAAGGTGCTGTCCATCAATGCCGAGGACTTGACCGTGACCGTGCAACCGGGCGTGAACCGGGTGCAGCTCAACGAGGAAATCAAAAGCACGGGGCTGTTCTTTCCGATTGACCCCGGTGCAGTCGCCTCCATTGGCGGCATGACCGCCACGCGCGCCAGCGGCACCAACGCCGTGCGCTACGGCACCATGCGCGAGAACGTGCTGGCGCTGGAGGTGGTCACGGCCAGCGGCGAAGTGATCCGCACCGGCACCCGCGCCAAGAAGAGCAGCGCAGGCTATGACCTGACCCGCCTGATGGTGGGCAGCGAGGGCACGCTGGGCGTGATCACCGAAATCACCCTGCGCATCTACCCGCTGCCTGAGGCCATCTCGGCAGCGATCTGCTCATTCCCCAGCATCGAAGCCGCCGTGCGCACCACCATTCAGGTGATCCAGATGGGCATCCCCATTGCGCGGGTGGAGCTGATTGATGTAAACACAGTGCGCATGGTCAACGCCTATGCCAAGCTTGGCCTGCGCGAAGAGCCCATGCTGCTGATGGAATTTCACGGCAGCCCCTCAGGTGTGAAGGAACAAGCCGAAACCGTGCAGGAGATTGCCAGCGAATTTGGCGGCAATGCCTTTGAATGGGCCGTGACGCCAGAGGAACGCACCCGCCTGTGGACCGCGCGGCACAACTCCTACTTTGCAGCCATCCAGAGCAAGCCCGGCTGCCGCGCGATCAGCACCGATACCTGCGTGCCCATCAGCCGCCTGGCAGATTGCCTGCTGGATTCCGTGGCCGAGGCCGATGCGTCTGGCCTGCCCTACTTCCTGGTCGGGCATGTGGGTGACGGCAACTTCCACTTTGGCTACCTGCTGGACCCGAACATCCCAGCAGAGCGCGAAGTGGCAGAAGAGCTGAACAACAAACTGGTGTCCCGCGCGCTGCGCCTGGGCGGCACCTGCACCGGTGAGCACGGCGTGGGTCTGCACAAGATGGATTTCCTGGTGACCGAAGCGGGCGATGGCGCGGTGGAGATGATGCGCACCATCAAGCGTGCGCTGGACCCCAAGAACATCATGAACCCGGGGAAGATTTTTTCGATCTGACGCGCTGTGCTGCGCCGCTGGCTAGCCGCTCTGGTGTGCTGCTGGATTGGCAGCACCTGGGCGCAGACGGTTGACTGCAACCAAGCGGTGCAGATCAACCATGCCGTGCGCACCATTGAGCGCGGTGGCGTGCTGCTGGAGCGCACAGAGGTGGGGGCAATGGACCCCTTGCCTCGCAAATTGCTGAATGAAGCGACGACAGTTCGCTACCAAATTGCTCTGCCTGTGTGCCTGGGGGGACAAGACCAAGGATTGTGGGTTTACCGCATTGGGGCGCCCTACCGCATTGCGGGTGACGGCCAGCCGCTGCGCGCCATTGCGCCCTCGGCGGAGCCTGGCAATCATGTATTCAATGGCCGTGCGCCTGCGCTCTTTGTGTTGCCCTCAGGTACCCGGACGCTCGAGATTCAGCTTGCCACCATTCCCTATCTGAACTTTGGCCTGATTCGTTTGGAGACCGGCCCTCAGCACGCCCTGGCACAAAGCCGCGCATTTGAGAGCAATGTGCTGACGACCTTCAATGACACGTCAAGTGCGGTGATTGGCATGGTGTCGGTTCTGGCGCTTGGCTTGTGGTGGCGTCGGCGCCAGGACAAATACATCCTCTGGCTGGGCCTGGGCTGCTTGGTCTGGACAGTTCGGGGGGCTACATATCAGTTCTTCACAATCCCAATCGACCCGTTGCGCTACGAGTCCATCAACCCCTGGACGGTATTTTTGACCTGTGCAGGCACCAGTGCATCCGCGCTGTACAGCCTGGGCCTGATGACAAAGCGCCGGGGCTGGATTCTGGCGCTGTGGGCACTGCTGATCAGCGCAGGGTTTGTGGCGTCAAACCTGTTGCATGCGGGCGGGTTCTGGATACGTGGCCTAGCGTTTTTGAGCGGTTTTGTCTTGATTGCGCCAATGCCCTGGCTGCTTTGGCGGCGGCGCAGCAGCGGCCAGCTGTCTGCACCTTTGCTGACCATGGGCTACCTGACCTTGCTCGCCTGCGCTGCGCACGACATTGGCATGGTCATTGGCTATGTGACGCCTGATCATTGGTCAGTCAACAATTTTGGCTTTACCGCCATGCTGTTGACCTACACCATTTCTGGCAGCCAGTACCTGGTACGCAGCCTGAACCGGGCAGAGCAGTCCAATCAGGAACTGGAAAGCGCCATTGCCGCCAAATCGGCCCAGTTGGAGGCCAGCTTCGCCTTGTTGCGCGAGAGCGAGCGAACCACCGTGCGCATCCAGGAGCGCGAGCATCTGCTGCGCGAAATGCACGATGGCCTGGGTGCCCAGTTGATGACGGCGTTGCGCGGGGTGGAGCGGGGCACGTTAGCGCGGGACCAAATCTTGTTGGTACTGCAAGACAGTCTGGATGATTTGCGGCTGCTGATGGACAGCACAGACATGGGCCGGCAGCTACAAGGCGCCTTGGCCAGTTGGCGCCACCGCTGGAACCCACGCCTGGAGGCACTGGGCCTGCGCTTGGTCTGGTCGGTAGAGGATGATCTGGACGCAGTGCAACTGAGTCCGGACGCTGTGCTGCAAGTCATGCGAATCTTGCAGGAAGCCACCGTGAATGTGGTGAAACATGCGCAGGCCCAGGAAGTCAACATTGCGGCAGGTTGGGCAAGGCCTGATAAAGCCGAATTTCTGTTGACGGTGCAAGATGACGGCACGGGCCTGGCGGAAGGATCGCCCATTGGCCAAGCTGGCCGTGGATTGCGCAACATGAAGGCGCGTGCCCAGTTGATGGGAGGCAGCCTGCTGGTCCAAGCCTTGGCAACGGGCGGCACGGTTGTGACGCTGCGCTTGCCGTCGGCCTCAGGCCACTAAGCCTCTGCGCACCGCCTCCATCGCCGCCTCGGCTCGGGATGAAATACCCAGCTTTCGGTAAATGTCGCGCACATAGCTGCTGGCCGTGTGGGTGGAGATGCCGAGCAGTCGGCCCGCTTCGGGCGCGCTGTAGCCTTTGCCGATCAGGCGCAGGACATCGACTTCGCGTTGGCTCAAATGGCTGATGTCTGAACCCAGGGCGGCAGAAGGTTCGGGATCGATTTTTGCTACCAAATCAGGAGCATTAACACCATATCCAGCGTGCGGTAAGGCATGAAAATGCTTCAAAACTCGCAGTGCAACTGACGGTGAAAGCGCGGGTTCTCCACGCTCTATGCCTTGTAGCTGAGCCATGACCACGGCGCGAGGTTGTGACTTGAGGATGTAGCCTGTTGCCCCCGCCCGCAGTGCCGGAAACACATGGGCATCGTCGTCATGAATCGTGGCCACAATGACCTCGGCATCGGGGCGCGCAGCGGCTAAATCATGGATCAAGCTTTCAGCCGTGCCATCTGGCAGACCCCAGTCCACCAAGGCCAGGTCGTAGCTGTTGTGCTGGGTAAGCAACCTGGCGGCCGCCAAGGATGCTGCCGTATCAACATGCAGGATACCGGCCAAGGCTTCTGGCAATAACTCGGCCAACCATTGGCGCGGCTCGTCCAGGTCTTCGACAATCAGGGCGCGTTGCAGTTGACGTGATGGCGGCATGGTGCCTGACTGTACCGCCCTTGCGGGAAAAGCGCTGCCCCCCGGATCAAGGGGGTTCGCTTCTCAACTGTTTATGAATTCAAGCGGCGCGGAGTTTGTCGATCAGACCATTGAGCTCGTCCAGCGAGCCGAAGTGCACGGCCATCTCGCCCATTTCCTCAACCCGGCCATGGCGCTTGACGCGCTTTTTGATGCGGATCTCGACTTCGGCGGTCAGCAGGTCTGACAGCTCTTCTTCCACACGTTTGAGGTCGCGAGATTTTTCCTTGGTAGGTTTGGGGGCCGTCAGCACAAATTCGGCCGCCAGCTTTTTGACCAGGCTTTCGGCTTCGCGCACCGACATTTTCTTGGCGCTGATTTGGTTAGCGGCCGTGATTTGTGCGGCTTTGTCCAAGGCCAGCAAGGCGCGGGCGTGGCCCATGTCGATGTCACCGGCCATCAGCATGGTCTGCACGGGTTCGGCCAGGTTCAGCAAGCGCAGCAGGTTGCTGGCAGCGCTGCGAGAGCGGCCTACCGCTTGGGCGGCCAGCTCATGGGTGAGGCCAAACTCCTTCACCAGCCGGTTTAAGCCTTGCGCCTCTTCGAGCGGGTTCAGGTCTTCACGCTGGATGTTTTCAATCAGCGCCATGGCGGCGGCAGACTCATCTGGCACATCGCGGACCAGCACGGGTACGCTGTCTAGACCCGCAAGCTTGGCGGCACGGAAACGCCGTTCACCGGCAATGATTTCGTACTTGCCCATGTTGTCGCCGCTGGCCAGGCGCCGTACCAATATGGGCTGCATGATGCCTTGGGCGCGGATGGATTCGGCCAACTCGTACAGCGCGCCTTCGTCCATGCGGGTGCGCGGCTGGTACTGCCCCGGCACCATGTCGACCAGATGCAGGGATGCGGGCGTACCGGGGGTGTTACTGCCGTCTTCTGCCGGGCGTTCTTCTACTTTGGGGCCGAGCAAGGCTTCGAGTCCGCGGCCTAGGCCTTTTGGTTTTTTGGTGACCATGTTGTTATCAATTTGGTTTGGCAGAAGATTGAAGTGCAAGCAGCGTGGCGTGGCCTTCTGGCCAATCGCCCAGGCCAGATTCGGCATTGATATGACCGCGCGCACCGTAGTCGATAAAGCGCGAGCCCCAGGCATTGGCGAATTGGCGGGCACGGTCCAGACTGCAATACGGATCGTCGTGGCTGCCGTACAGAACACTGGGGAAGGGCAAAGGCTTATTCAAGACAATGGGCGACCAACTGGGCAGCAGCGGTTGCATCTCTGGCCGCTCCGCGTCGCCAGGCGCAACCAGCAAAGCCGCTTGCACTCGGTGGGTATGCTGGGAATGGCTGGCCCACGCGGCAACCAACAGGCAGCCCAGGCTATGACTGACCAGCACGGCGCGCTGTTCTGCGGGCATGGCCAACAAGGTCTCGTCCAGCCGCATCATCCAGTCGCCACGCAGGGGACGCATCCAGTCGTGCTGGTCGACACTGTGGTAGCCGTAGAGCAATTCCCAACGGCTTTGCCAGTGCTGAGGGCCGCTGTTTTGCCAGCCGGGAAGAATCAGTGTGGTCACCGTCATGGCTGCCCATCAATGCAGCATCTTGTGCACACGGTTGACCATTTCTTGCGCAAAAGTCACGAAGGCTTGGCTGCCTTTGGCGCTAGGATCAAATACCACGCCGGGTACCCCGTAGCTGGGCGCTTCGGCCAAGCGCACATTGCGCGGAATGATGGTCTCAAATACCTTGTCGCCAAAATGCCCTTTGAGCTGGTCACTGACCTGCTGCTGCAAGGTGATGCGCGGGTCGAACATCACCCGCAGCAAACCGATGATCTGCAGGTCGGCATTCAGGTTGGCATGCACTTGTTTGATGGTGTTGACCAGATCGGTCAGGCCTTCGAGCGCAAAATATTCGCACTGCATGGGCACGATCACACCATGGGCACAGCACAGGCCGTTGAGGGTGAGCATGCTCAAGGAAGGCGGGCAGTCGATCAGCACAAAGTCGTATTCCGAATCAACCGCCGCCAAGGCAAGCTTGAGGCGCTTTTCGCGGCGCTCGATGTCCACCATTTCGACTTCAGCACCTGCCAGATCTCGGTTGGCACCCAAAATGTCGTAACCGCAGCCCGCCTCCATCAGCTTCTCGGACTGTTGGCGAGCTTCGGTCACGCTGGCAGACTCCAGCAGTACGTCATAAACACTGAGCTTGAGTTGGCGTTTGTCGATACCCGAGCCCATGGTGGCATTGCCTTGAGGGTCCAGGTCAATCATCAAGACCCGCTGCCCCAGTTTGGCCAGACCGGCAGCCAAATTGACTGTCGTGGTGGTCTTGCCGACGCCACCTTTTTGATTTGCAATGCAAAAGATCTTGGCCATCAACGAGCCCCCACGCTTGTCACTGCGTGTACTGCACTGCCCCCCGAGGGGGCCGCGCCTTGCTCGGGGCTGCCCAGCGCTGCGGCATTTCTCTCGAAGTAATTTTTCATTTTTTTCTTATTTTGAAATGGCCAGCTTGATACCGAACCCAATCAGGAAAGTACCTGCCAAGCGGGTCAAGCCTTGGGACACTTTAGGGTTGGCGCGGATTTTTTCGGCCATGAAATGAGAGATCAGTACCGCGATCAGGCCATACAGAAAAGTCAGCGCCGCAATGGTGGCCGCCATCACACCAAAGGTCAGCATGCCCTGGTGCTTGGCCGGGTCCACAAACAGGGGGAAGAACGCCATGTAGAACACAATCGCTTTTGGATTGAGCAGCGTGATCATCAGGCTTTGTTTGAAGAAATGATGCGGCTGCATTTGCAACACTGGCGCGTCGCCGGGTTTGGCCGTCAACATCTTGAAACCTAACCACGCCAAGTAGGCAGCACCTATCCATTGCACCGCATTGAAGGCCACAGGGTAGGTGGACAGCAAGGCAGCCACACCCGCCACCGCAGCCCACATCAAGACCTGGTCACCGGCAATCACACCCATGGTGGCGGCCATTCCGCCGCGCAGGCCCCCTTTACCAGTGGAGGTAATCAAGGCCAAGTTGCCTGGCCCGGGAATCGCCAAAAACACAATGATGGCCACCACAAAAGCGCCGTAATCTGCAATGCCGAACATCTGGATTCCTTCCCGGGTCGTTGTCTTCGATGCTGGAGTTTACCCGGCAGCGCCTGAAGGGGTAATTTGTGCCGCTTGGGGGCGAAGCCAAAGCAAACATCGGTCGGCATCCAAGCCCGGCACCTTTAACTGTTCCACGTGAAACATCTGCACGTCAGCCCCCAGTGCGGCCAACTCTTCTACGGGATGTTTGCCCTTCATGGCCATCCAGACACCGTCCGGCTTGAGTGCCGAGCGCGACCAAGTGGTGAAGTCAAGCAGAGATGCGAACGCACGGGAGCAGACCACATCCCACCCACCGTCATTCAAAGTTTCCACCCGGGCGTGAATCGCCTTGAGGTTGGGCAAAGCCAAGCCAAGCGCAGCCTGTTGAATGAAGGCCGCTTTTTTGCCCACCGTATCCACACAGCTCACCTCCAGCTGAGGCAGGCAAATAGCCAGAATGACACCCGGCAATCCGGCACCGGAACCTACATCCAACACCCGCCGGGCATCAGTCCCAGGCAATGACTTCAAATATTGCATCAAGGGCGGAACCGCCGCCAAGCTGTCCAGCACATGGCTGTACAACATGTCTTGCTCGTCGCGGATGGCGGTGAGGTTGTAGACCTTGTTCCATTTGGCGATCAGCGCTTGGTATTTCAGAATACTTGCAACCTGGGCATCGCTCAGAGTCAAATTCAGATCATGCAAACCTGCGCGTAACTTGGCCTCCATGCTCATGACGACACCGCCTCATCTGCCTTAGGCAATTTGCGACCGCCCTTTTTCAGGTGCACCAGCAAAAGCGAAATAGTGGCGGGTGTGATTCCCGTCAAGCGCGACGCCTGCCCCAGAGTTTCAGGCCGGAACTTGCTCAGACGCTGCCGAGCCTCTATCGACAACGCCGACACTTGCATGTAGTCAAGGTCGTCCGGCAGCTTGAGGTTTTCATAATGAGCGGCACGGTCCACCTCGTCGCGCTGGCGGTTGATGTAGCCCGAATACTTGGCCGCAATCTCTATCTGCTCAATCACAATCGGCAAGCCCTCTTCCACCAACGGACCCTCGGCTTGGTACTTGCCACCGGACAAGGACATCAAGCCTTCGTAGCTCACATTGGGGCGCCGCAGCAACTCAGCCAGACTGTATTCGTGCTCGATGGCTTTACCCAAAACCCGCTCCGACTCCTCCACGCTCAGGTTGCGGGGATTCACCCAAACAGACTTCAGGCGCTCTGTTTCACGTGAAACAGCGTCACGCTTCCGGCAAAAAGCGTCCCAACGCACGTCGTCCACCAGGCCCATGGCGCGACCGGCTTCGGTCAGGCGCAGGTCGGCATTGTCTTCGCGTAGCTGCAGGCGGAACTCTGCCCGGCTGGTGAACATGCGATACGGCTCAGTCACACCCTTGGTGATCAAATCATCCACCATCACACCCAAGTAAGCTTCGTCACGCCCGGGCAGCCAGACGTCTTTGCCCTGGCATTGGAGTGCGGCGTTCAGCCCGGCAAACAAGCCTTGAGCGGCAGCTTCTTCGTAACCCGTCGTGCCATTGATCTGGCCAGCAAAGAACAGACCTTGTATCGAGCGCGTCTCAAAGCTGCTCTTGAGCGAACGCGGGTCAAAGTAGTCGTATTCAATCGCATAACCGGGGCGCAGGATGTGGGCGTTCTCCATGCCCTTCATGCTGCGCACCAAGTCATATTGAATGTCGAACGGGAGGCTGGTGCTGATGCCGTTCGGGTAAACCTCGTGCGTGGTCAGACCTTCGGGTTCCAGAAAGATCTGGTGGCTTTCTTTATCCGCAAAGCGGTTGATCTTGTCTTCCACGCTCGGGCAGTAGCGCGGCCCAACCCCTTCGATCTTTCCCGTGAACATAGGGCTGCGGTCAAAACCGGATCGGATGATCTCGTGCGTGCGGGCATTGGTATGGGTGATCCAGCACGGCATTTGCTGCGGGTGCATGCTGGTCTTGCCCATGAAGCTGAACACCGGCATGGGCGCATCGGACCCCGGCATGCCATCGCCCGGCTGCTCGGTGCACTGGCTGTAGTCGATGCTGCGGCCATCAATGCGTGGGGGCGTGCCGGTCTTCAGTCGGCCTTGGGGCAGTTTCAATTCTTTCAGACGTGCGGAAAGGCTGATCGCCGGCGGGTCGCCCGCCCTGCCCGCCTGGTAGTTGTTGAGCCCCACATGAATGCGCCCATCCAAAAAGGTGCCCGCCGTCAGCACCACGGTGCGGCTTCTGAACCGGATGCCCACTTGCGTGACAGCGCCCACCACACGGTCGCCCTCCACCATCAAGTCATCCACTGCTTGCTGGAACAGCCACAGGTTGGGCTGGTTCTCCAACATGCGGCGGATGGCCGCCTTGTACAAAATGCGGTCTGCCTGCGCGCGGGTTGCACGCACCGCTGGTCCCTTGGAGCCATTGAGGATGCGAAACTGTATGCCGCCTTCGTCCGTAGCCAGGGCCATCGCACCACCGAGCGCATCCACCTCTTTCACCAGATGGCCTTTGCCAATGCCCCCAATGCTGGGGTTGCAACTCATCTGGCCTAGCGTCTCGATGTTGTGCGACAGCAGCAGCGTCTTGCAGCCCATGCGCGCTGAGGCTAAGGCTGCCTCTGTGCCAGCATGGCCACCGCCAACCACGATCACGTCAAATTCTTGGGGATAGTCCACGGTATTCAAGCCTCTATCAATTCAGTTTTCAATCCAACCGCCAGGGCGGCTTGCGCCTGCCGTGCATCAGCGGTGACAAACAAATCCACCTGGGTAAGCTGCGCCGACGCGATGTGCAGTGCATCCATGGCACGCAGGTGCGCCAACTCCATCGCGGCAATGGCAAGCATCTCCAGCGCATTGCTCAAAGGAACTTGCGAAAAATCAGCGAACTCGCGTTGCATCACGCCCAAAATCCGGGCGTAGTCCGCCTGGGAAAGCGCACCTTCATGCCGCTGCCGATTCAGCGCAGATGCGATCTCTGTTTTGCAGTGCGCTGCCACCAGCAACTCTGTCGCCTGCTGACCAAGCGCCAACACGCGCTCGCGTCCGCGTTCCGCGTCATAGCGTTTGTAAAGCGCCGAGGTATCAAAAAACAGGCGCATGGCTACCAACCGCCTTCGCGTTCATCGACGATCAATTGCGCGCCCGTCTTGCCATCTGGTCGATGCGTTTTAACGGGTTCAAAGGGAATCTTCCAACTGGGCAACTTGGGAGAAGCGCTTGCCGCCATTTGCGGTGGCACCAGTTCCGCCACCGGCTTCCCATGTCGCAAGATGCGCACGGTTTCGCCCTTTTCCACCAGATCAATCATGGCGGACACCTGGGCGCGAAATTCACTCAAAGGCAAAGTTTGCATTTTGTACAAATTAGGAAATTTGTACATTTTATGCGCGTTACCTACAAACGCCTGTTTGGCATCTTGGCCAAAGGTAAGATTCCGCCCAACATTCGAACAAAGAGGGGCAACGTACGCTATGAGTTTCATCCTGACCGTGTGGGCTCAGCCATCCAATACTCCGCTGCCCACCGATGTCCATCAAGCACAACAGCAACTTGATACCGTACAAGCGACTCCAGGGCAGCAACCCGAGCCTCGTTTCCACCAGTTAGCAAAAGCATTGCATGCCCGCTTTCCTACCGGGCCGGATGGCGAAGAAGAAATGTACGAAAGTGGCTTGGAACTTTTTGAGTCGCATCCAGACAATGACGCCTACTACAACATTGGTCTGATTCCACGCGACGACAATTTCGAGCATGGTTTCTATCACCTGATCGTTCAGGCAAATGATCTCGGCCTGCACGTCATGGATGGCCAAAATGGCGCTGTCTATTTGGCCAATGGCAAAGTATTGGTCGTTGACAGGCCATATTGCACGGCGTGTCACACGGTACGCGCTAGGGATGCACTTGTCCGCAAAGACTACCGGACCGCCTGGTCGGAGTACCGACGCCTCGCCGCACAAAAAGAACCTGAGGCACTAACTGGGTGGGGCTCAATGATCGCGGGCGGTCAAGGTGTCACGGCACATCCTGTGTTAGGTGCTGCGCTGGCATTGCTGAGCGGTCTCAGCCCAGAAAAAGACAGCGCATTGGCATGGTGTTTGAAACAAGTTCCTGAGTCGCAGCGTGCACAGTTACCCCTTTTCTTAGAACGTCTGCGGAAAACATCCGATCTATCCGCGTTAGTTGTAGAAGAAGTCAAACGTGGCCCAGGCAAAACGACGACGGGAACATCGACTGCATCTACGCCTTCCTCTGCACCCGATGCAGCCACAGCTGAAGCCGCAAGGTCATTGGGCATCGACCCGGCATTGGTCGAAAGAGCCGAGGCTGGACATGCGATCTCGCAATGCAAATTAGCCATCAAGTTCATGGAAGCATCTGGGAAATCCTCTCCCAAGCTAACCCAACTGATGCTGATGTGGCTTGAACGTGCTGCAGGGCAAGGCCAAACCTCTGCCCAGGCTTTGCTTGGGGACAGTTTGCTGCGGGGCTGGAGAGGTATCCCCGTCAACATGGAACGCGGCTTGTCGATGCTCGAAGCATCGGCCAAGGCTGATGACACCGATGGCCTGTACTTTCTCGCTGAGTACCTGTATGAAAAAAGCATTCGACGCCGAGGTACTGAGAAATTAGAGAAACTTAAAGACCCTGCCAGCATTCGAAACCAAGCTCGTGTTCCGGAATTGCTTACCCGGGCTGCCGCTCAAGGGGATGGTCGTTCGCTTTTTTGGCTCGCCATACGCCTTTGGGACGAGATCGGCACACCACAAGATGACATTGCGGCGAAAGCCGTGATGCAACTGGCGCGCACCCGGGCGGCCAAACTCTGCGCTGAAAACTCGGAAGCAACAGCCATGTTCACGCCAACAAAGAAAGAGGCAAGTGAGGTTGCTGCACTTTCGCGTGAAATGGGTGCCAATATCAAACAACTTCCCGACATACTCGCTTTGCGCCAGGCCGAACGAACAGCGCAATCCGCACCCGTTGCTGCACCACCGAAAGCACCACGGATCGAAATCGAATCAGACTCTGATGCCGAAGAAGATTTTTCTACGACAAGCGGCGTCAAGCTACACCTCGGGCACATCGTCTTGGGGATTGGGATTGTTGGCTTCTTGGTGATGCTGCTTGTCATCACGACACTCAGTGGCGGAACCTTTCGCGCAGTCGCGCTCGCAGTGGGCCTGATCAGCGCGGTGGGCGTCTGGATGACAAGTGGCAACTTGGGCTGGAGCACACCGCAGAGGCTTCTCTATTCCATTTTGTCCTTGATCCCGTTGCTCGGGTTCATCCTCTGCATCGTTACCTTCATCAAATCGCTGCGCAACAACTGAAAAGGCCGTCACGGCATACCGGACGGCCTTTGTTTGCTATCAATTTTCAAGAAAGCACAACGGGCTTGGTGTGCCAGATCTCGTCGGCGTACTGTGCAATCGTGCGGTCTGACGAGAACGGCCCCATGCCCGCCACGTTCAGGATCGCTTTCTTGGCCCAGGCGTAAGGGTCTTTGAACAGCTCGTCCACCTTGGCTTGTGTGGCGATGTAGCTGTCAAAGTCTGCCAGCAGCAGGTAGTGGTCGCCCCAGTTCACCAGCACGTCAAAGATTTGCTGGAACCGCGCTGGCTCGCTGGCTGGCGAAAAGTCACCTGCCGCAATCGCGTCCAACACGCGCTTGAGCACGGCGTTGCTTTCGTAGATGGCGCGCGGTTGGTAACCTTCTGCGCGGATCGCCGCCACCTCTGGTGTGGTGTGACCGAAGATGAAGATGTTGTCCTCGCCCACGTTCTCGCGCATTTCCACGTTGGCCCCGTCCAGGGTGCCGATGGTCAGGGCGCCGTTCAGCGCAAACTTCATGTTGCCGGTGCCCGAAGCCTCGGTGCCTGCGGTAGAGATTTGCTCAGACAAATCGGCCGCCGGAATGATCATCTCCGCCAGGCTCACGCTGTAGTTGGGTGCAAACACCACTTTAAGCAAGTCGCCCACGCGCGGGTCGTTGTTCACCGTTTTGGCCACGCCGTGGATCAGCTCAATCACCAGCTTGGCCATGTGGTACGCCGACGCGGCCTTGCCTGCAAACACCACCACACGCGGCACCATGGTGCGGGCTGCCTCGGCGGGGTTTTCCAGAATCTGCTGGTAGCGCGCAATCACGTGCAGCACATTGAGCAACTGGCGCTTGTATTCGTGGATGCGCTTGACCTGCACATCGAACAGTGCGTTCGGGTTGAGCGTGAGCCCCATGTGCTTTTCGGTCCAGCGGGCAAAGCGCAGCTTGTTGGCTTGCTTGGCCTGGCGGAAGGCGGCCACAAAGGCCGCCTGCTCCGTCATGGGGCGCAGCACCTCCAATTGCGACAAGTCACGCCGCCAGCCGCAACCGATCTTGCTGTCCAGCAACTTCGACAGCGAGGGGTTGGCCTGCGCCAGCCAGCGTCGCGGTGTCACGCCATTGGTCTTGTTGTTGAAGCGCTCAGGGTAGAGGCGTGCAAAGTCAGCAAAGATGGATTGCTTCATCAACTCGGAATGCAGGCCCGACACGCCGTTGATGGAATGGCTGGTCACCACGGCCAGATACGCCATGCGTACGCGACGCTCGCCCGACTCATCCACCAAGGACAGGCGACGCATCAACTCCTGGTCGTGGCCCAATTTTTCGGTCACAGACATCAAGAACTGGGCGTTGATGTCAAAAATGATCTGCAGATGGCGTGGCAACACGCGACCCAGCATTTCCACGGGCCAGGTCTCCAGCGCCTCATGCATGAGCGTGTGGTTGGTGTAGCTGAAAATCTTTTGAGCCAGCGCCCAGGCCGTGGCCCAGGGGACTTCGTTCTCATCCACCAGCAGCCGCATCAATTCAGGAATCGCCAACACGGGATGGGTGTCGTTCAAATGGATGCTGACCTTGTCGGGCAACTGGTCAAAGCCGACATGGTTTTTGAGGTAGCGGCGGATCAAGTCTTGCAAACTGGCGCTAACAAAGAAGAACTCCTGGTGCAGGCGCAGTTCTCGGCCTGACGGCGTGGAGTCGTCCGGGTAGAGCACGCGTGAGACGTTCTCGGAGTGGTTCTTGCTCTCTACCGCTGCAAAGTAATTGCCCTTGTTGAATGCGCTCAGGTCAATTTCTTCGGTGGCTTTGGCCGACCACAGGCGCAGCGTATTCGTGGCCTTGGTACCGTAGCCGGGGATGATGGTGTCGTAAGCCATGGCGATCACGTCATGGGTATCCACCCAGTTCGACACACCGTCGCGCTTTTCTACGCGGCCACCAAAGCGCACGCGGTAGCTCAGCTCGGGGCGCTGAAACTCCCAGGGGTTGGCGCGAGTCAACCAGTAGTCCGGTGCCTCCACCTGCTTGCCGTCCACAATGGTCTGGCGGAACATGCCGTATTCGTAGCGGATGCCGTAGCCAAAACCGGGTACGCCCAGCGTCGCCATCGAATCTAAAAAGCAGGCGGCCAGTCGGCCCAGGCCGCCGTTGCCCAAAGCCGCATCAGGTTCCAGCTCGGCCAGCATGTCCACATCGACACCAAACTCTGTCAGCGCCTGGCGCACGACATCCTGCAACTCGGTGGCCAAGATGGCGTTGGTGAAGGTGCGCCCGATCAAGAACTCCATCGACAGGTAATACACCCGCTTCAGGTCTTGTGCGTATTGCGCACGGGTGGTGGCAAGCCAACGCTCCATCAGTTGGTCGCGCACGGCAAGCGCGGTGGCATGCAACCAGTCTTCGGGGCGGGGTGCCACGGGGTCCACGCCCACCACGGCGGTGGGATCTTTGCCAATGGCGTAGGTCAGCTTGTGCGCCACCGCACGTTTGAAGGCGGCCACATCGGGCAGGGGGTGTTGGTAATAGGGTTCTTGCAAAGTCATAAATCAGTTTGGTCGTTCGATACCCTTATTGGGGCATCCGTTTCGGGTGCCCACGTGGGGCACCCATTCAAGGAATCAGTTGCTGGTACAGCGCCACATACTCGCGGGCGCTGCGCTGCCAGCCCCTAGACTGGCGCATGGCATGGCTTACCACATCGGCCCAGTCTTTGCGTCGTGCGTACAAGGCAAACGCCCGGCGCATGGCACGCTCAAAGCCAACTTGAGAAAAGTCGTCGAATATAAAGCCATTGGCCTGCTGGGCTGCCATGTCTTCCAGACTGCAATCCACCACCGTGTCGGCCAAGCCGCCTACGCGGTGTGCGAGTGGCAGGCTGCCATATTTAAAGCCATACATCTGCGTGAGGCCGCAAGGCTCAAAGCGCGACGGCACCAGCGTGACATCGCTGGCCGCAAAGATGCGGTGCGCCAGGGATTCGTCATAGCCCAGGTGCACGGCCACAGATTCGGGGTGATTCTGCGCGTAGGCGCGAAAGGCCTCTTCCATCCAGGCCTCGCCGCTGCCCAGCATGACCAGTTGCCCGCCTTGGGCCACCAGCGCGTCTAGGCCGGCCAGCACCAGGTGCAAGCCTTTTTGCTCGGTCAAGCGGCTCACCACGCCGAACAACGGACGCGTGGATTGCAACTCCAAACCAAACGCGCTTTGCAATGCCGATCGGCACTGCGCCTTGCCCGCCATCTTGTTGGCGTCATAGCGGGACTGAATCAGTTTGTCAGTGGCCGGGTTCCAGACGGCTTCATCTACACCGTTCAGAATGCCGCTGAGCACATCGCGGCGGTCTCGCAGCAAACCGTCCAGGCCGCAGCCTTGTTCTGGTGTTTGAATCTCTTGCGCATAAGTCGGACTGACGGTGGTGATGCGGTCTGAATAAAACAAACCCGCCTTCATGAACGACAACTGCCCGTGGTATTCAAGCCCGTGAATGGACATGGCTGCAGGCGGCAATCCCAACTCTGCCAAATGGTGCGCGCCAAAGAGGCCCTGGTACGCCAGGTTGTGCACGGTGTAGACCGACCCCACGCGCGGCAAGCGGCGGTCTCGGGAAAACGCCAGGTACGCGCTGGCCAAGCCAGCATGCCAGTCGTGGCTGTGAATCACTTGCGGATGCCACTGCGCGTCCAAGCCTTGCGCCAGCAGACTGGCCACCCAGCCCAGCAGGGCGAATCGGCGGTGGTTGTCGCCATAGGGCTGGCGGTGACCGTCCTCATAGGGGTTGCCGGGCCGCGCATACAAGGCCGGGGAATCAATGAGGTAGGCCTTCACGCCCAAGGCACTGAGTTCGCCATAGAGCAAATGCACGGTGTCGCCCCAGGGCGTTACCAGCTCGGTCAATCGCACGGATTTGCTCAAGCCCTCCAGCAAGGGCGCAAACCCCGGCAGCAAGACGCGCACATCACAGCCCTCTAGCTGCAATGCTGCGGGCAAGGCCCCCGCCACATCGGCCAGGCCACCGGTCTTAAGCAGCGGAAACAGCTCTGAGCTGGCTTGGAGGATTCTCATGGCGTGCTCACAACACCAAGTCTTTGAGCATTTGCTTGGTGATCAGCACCACGCCCGATTCGGTCCGTTCAAAGCGTTTGGCATCCAGTACTGGGTCTTCGCCCACGACCAAGCCCTCAGGCAACTGGCAATTGCGATCCACCACCACGCGGCGCAAACGGCAGCCACGGCCTACCGTCACATTCGGCAGCAACACGGCTTCTTCGACGTGGCAAAAGGAATGGATGCGCACCTCGGAGAACAGCACCGTGTGCGCCACATGCGAGCCCGACACAATGCAGCCGCCGGAGACCAAGGTATTCACCGCCTTGCCCGACACGCCATTGGCGTCCGGCACAAACTTGGCGGGCGGCAATTGGCGCTGGTAGGTCCAGATCGGCCAGTCAGGGTCATAGATGTCCAGTTCGGGGATGGTGGAAGCCAAATCAAGGTTAGCTGCCCAGAAAGCATCTATCGTGCCCACGTCGCGCCAATAGGGTGCCACGTCCTTCACCCGTGATACGCAACTCATGCCAAAGGGGTGCGCCAACGCCTGGCCCTCATTCACACAACGCGGGATCACGTCTTTGCCAAAGTCATGGCTGGACTCCGGATTGGCCAGGTCTTCTTCCAGCAACTGGTACAGGTAATTGGCATTGAAAATGTAAATGCCCATGCTGGCCAGCGACACCGCATCGTTCCCCGGCATGGCAGGCGGGTTATCTGGCTTTTCAACAAAGGATGTGACATTGCGGTCTTCCGTAATGGCCATCACACCAAAAGCCGAGGCCTCTGCCCTGGGCACCTCGATACACCCAACGGTGCAGCCCTTGCCACTTTCGACATGGTCTTTGAGCATCAGCGAGTAGTCCATCTTGTAGATGTGGTCGCCTGCCAAAATCACGATGTACTCAGGTTTGCTGGACCGGATGATGTCCAGGTTTTGAAAGATCGCGTCTGCCGTGCCCCGGTACCAATGCTCCTCACCTGCGCGCTGCTGCGCAGGCAACAAATCCACCATTTCGTTCAGTTCGGCACGCAGAAAGCTCCAACCGCGCTGCAAATGTCGTAGCAAAGAATGGGACTTGTACTGCGTGACCACCGCCATGCGGCGAATGCCAGAGTTCAAACAATTGGACAACGCAAAGTCAATGATGCGGAACTTGCCGCCAAAGTACACCGCCGGCTTGGCGCGCTGGTCGGTCAGCTGCTTCAGGCGTGATCCGCGTCCCCCCGCCAGCACAAGTGCGACCGTGCGCCTGACCAGTTGATGGGCCTGTGTGTTGTGCGCACTGCTGCGTGGCTGAATGCTTGGACTCATGTCTTTATCCTCAATCGATGATTCAATGTGTATGGGGGCGTTTGCTCAGGGTTCAGGTGGCTACTGTTGGCGCGTCCATGCCCGTGCGCTGGCGTATGCCTGCAAGTTCATCGGCCAGTGCCGCCAAATCGGCCAGGGCTTGTTGCACAGGCTCGTCCAGCTTGGCGGGGTTGGCCTCATAGCGCTCCAGGTACAGGCGCAAGGTGGCCCCTTCTGTGCCCGTGCCTGACAAGCGAAACACAATGCGTGCGCCGTCTTCAAACACCAGCCGCACGCCTTGCTTGAGTGACACCGAGCCATCCACCGGATCGGTATAGGCAAAGTCATCGGCTACCGCCAGCTTGCGCCCACCCAAACTGATCCCTTGCATCGCTGGCAAACGTGCGCGCAAATCCGCCATCAACGCATCGGCGACAGGTGTCGGAATGCCCTCGTAATCATGGCGGGAGTAATAGTTGCGGCCAAATTCGCGCCAGTGCGCGCGCACCAGTTCCTCCACAGATTGACCCGTCGCGCCCTGAAGGTTCAACCAGAACAGAACCGCCCAAAGCCCGTCTTTTTCGCGGACATGGTCAGAACCCGTGCCATAGCTTTCTTCGCCGCACAGCGTGACTTTGCCCGCATCCAACAAATTGCCAAAAAACTTCCAACCCGTGGGCGTCTCGTAGAAACCGATACCCAATGCCTTGGCCACGCGGTCGGCGGCACAAGACGTGGGCATGGAGCGCGCCACACCCGCCAAACCTTTGGCATAACCGGGTATGCGCTTCGCATGCGCCGTCAGCAAGGCCAGGCTGTCGGAGGGGCTGACCGGGAAATTACGCCCCACCACCATGTTGCGGTCAGCGTCGCCGTCAGATGCTGCTCCGAAATCAGGAGCATCCGTGGCCGCCATGTGCTGGATCAGGTCTTCCGCATTGACTGGATTAGGGTCGGGGTGCAAACCCCCAAAGTCTTCCAGCGGAATGCCATTAACCACGGTCCCCACAGGCGCGCCCAGTTCGCCTTCCAGAATGGCCTTGGCATACGGCCCACCCACCGCGCTCATCGCGTCAAAGCGCATGCGAAAGCCCTTGGCAAACATGCCCCGCATCAAATCAAAATCAAACAAACCCCGCATCACATCGGCATAGTCGGCTACCGAGTCGATCACCTCGATCAGCATGGCCTCCATGCGGTGGCTACCCAGCGCATCCAGTGCCACATCGGGGGCATCGCTGATGCGAATTTCACTCACGTGTTGTGTGCGGGCATAGACCGCTTCGGTCAGCGTCTCTGTTGCCGGGCCGCCATTGCTGGCGTTGTACTTGATGCCAAAGTCACCCTCTGGACCGCCTGGGTTATGGCTGGCCGACAGCACAATGCCGCCAAACGCTTTGTGCCGACGGATCACGGCGCTGACGGCGGGTGTGGACAAAATCCCGCCTTTGCCCACCAGCACCCGCGCCACACCGTGGGCTGCTGCCATGCGCAAAATGGTTTGTATTGCGCTGCGGTTGAAGTAGCGCCCGTCGCCACCCAACACCAGCGTCTGGCCGCGCATGTCGGGCAACTCGTCCAGGAGCACCTGGACAAAGTTCTCCAGGTAGTGCGGCGCTTGAAACACCGTTACCTTTTTGCGCAGGCCCGATGTGCCTGGGCGTTGACCTGCAATCGGTTGGGTAGGCTGGGTCAGAATCGCCATGCGGTAAGCCTCCGGTATACGTTGGGTGTGCTTTTGAATACCCCTCCATTTTGAACTGGTAACGGTCTGAAATCCGCTTCCCTCTCATCAGGTAACGCAAAAGAATCCGCGAGCAGAAATTTGCCATCCCGACAATAATTACAGCTTTGAACTCACCCGGGTTCTGCACCCAGGTCATTTCGTCATGTTTCGCTCAGCCGCTCTGCTGTTCACTTTCCTGATTGTCGGCTGTGCCAACGCCCCCTACACCGTTGATGATGGACGAAAGGTCAATCCCGAACTTCTCGCCAATATCGAGCACTATGGCGCCGGTGAACGGGCCTTGCGTCCTGCGATATCGCGCTCCGCGGCCTTGAAAGACGCCGAATGCGATACCCAGTGGGAGTTACCGTTTTCAGTCGCCACCAGTGATGCGTGGGACCCAACCGACCGCGTCGCCTGGGTTCGGGCGCTCGGCGTGGATGAGCGCCTTACCGTTGTCGGCGTCGCACCAGGATCGCCACTCCAGCTTCGCGACAAGATCCAGAAGATTGGGCGTTACAGCAACACCAAGGCCGAAAAGATGCTGGAAGAGTTGGCCTCAGTCCGTGATGACGGCAAGCCCTTCGAAGTCACACTTGCCAACGGCAAGACCGCACTGGTCAAGCCTTTCAAGGTTTGCCGCGGTTATGCGCGGCTGGCGCCACCCAATACCCCAGCAGTGCAGGACTACCACTGGCTCATGAGTTTGCACCCGCTGCAAATTACCAGCGTGGAGATGACCGAAGACGAGGCCCTGTGGACTGTGCTCTGGACACAAGGCGTATCTGAAGAAGGCGGCGCCCGCATGAAGACATTCCACTACGGCAGCAAGATTGTTGGCACCTTGTACAACGTATTCACCATCGCGACCGGCTTGCAAGGCGCAGCGATTGCCGCCAATGCGGCAATCAAGACCGCGCAAACCGTGGCGGCCAATACCGCCAACGAAATCCTCAAGAAACAGGTGATGGATCAGGCCACCAGCTTTGCCGTGGGCAGACTCAAAGACGAATTGATCGCCACGGGCCAAAAGCTTACTCAGCAACAGGCTGTCAATGCCATGCAGCAGGCGGCGGCCAACCGAGGTTCGCTTTCCGGCGTGGCCCGCATTGCGGCCACCGTGTTCGAAAAAGCCGATGCCTGGGCCTATACCCGCATGCAGCAAATGGGTGCACGGCCGCTCGCAGGTTTTACCCTGCACCAAAAGCTATTGGAAACCGGCCAGACAGCCAACTCGATGGTGTTTGATCCTTCCCGCATGAATGAACTGAGTAAGCTCGCCGAAGCACAAGGCAAAGGTGAAGAAGTCACAGCCATCCTACAAGGCATTCGCCCGAGCGAACTGGTGGTGGAACTCAAAGACATGCCCTTGGCCTCTGACACTGGCAAGTTCTCTTACGATGCGCTGGACGACACAGCTCAAGCCAAACTACCGTTTGCTATGGGCTTGATCGACGGCATGCTCGATATGCCGCTGGCCTCTGCCAACTGATAAAAACTCCCCCAATGATCCGCACTTTTGTTCCCCGCTTTGCAGCACCTGTTGCCACGCTGATTTGCCTGCTCGCGTTAGCACCCTTTTCCGTCAGTAGGGCGCAAACAACGTCTGCTTCGCCTGAGGGCTGCACGCAGTTAACAGACAAAGCCGGCAGCGCCGACCTCAAGGCCGCCACCGCACAGTCCCAACGCCAAGACATGCCAGAGTTGGTCCGCCTGTACGAAGAAGCAGTGCAGTTGTGGACACAAACGGCTGAACAATGTCAAGGCCGTGCCCAAAGCCGGGCACAGCGAAATCTGCAGGACAACCAGAAAATATTGGCCTCCTTGCGCGAGCAAATGGGCGCTGGACCGCTATGCGCTTCGTCCCAAAAAGACGCTGCTGCCTTGCAAGACCTGGCCCGCAGCGCATTGGGTAACAGGCGCTGGTCAGAAGCCTCTGTATTGTTCCGTAAGGCCGAAAACATGTGGGATTTGGCAGCCGAGCGCTGCACCGGTGCACAGCAGGAAACGGCTCACCGCCGCCGTGAACAATCTGAGGTAGACGGGCACAATGCAGAGCACTGCGCCCCTCTCTTTGAAAAGGCCCGCGAGCAAACCCAGAAGACGCGAGCAAGCGGCAATACCGCGCCACGCGAGGCTCGTCAAGAAGGCCTGACGCTGGCCGAGACGTTCTGGCGTGACGCCTTGGCCCACTGCAAAGGTCCTGTGCTGGATACTGTGCGTAACAATATCCAGGCCGTATCCAAAGAGCGCGGTACACCGTGGACCGGACCTGCGGTAGTTGCTGCCAAAGCCTCAACGCCAGCGAGCAGAACTGCGCTTGTTGCAACAGCACCAGTCGGCACACCAAGCACCACGTCTGTTGTAGCCGCCCCTACGACATCAACGCCCGCCCTGATCCAACCTGCTGAACCACAGGCCATGCCACCCGAGTTCAGTGCGGGCACCACGCGCTTTATGGGAAGCTTTGTGCGCGATGTGGATAGCCCCACCTACTCAGGCACTGGCAAGGTGATGTGGGCCCATGGTGATGTGTTTGAAGGCAGCCTCGTAAAGGGCCTGCGACACGGCAAAGGCCATTTCAGTTGGGCGAATGGCCAGCGTTACACCGGTGACTGGGTACAAGACAAGCCCACCGGCAAGGCCCAGGTGCACTTTGCCAGTGGCAACGAGTACGACGGCCAAGTAACTGACGGCATTCCCCAGGGTCAAGGCAGCATGCGCTATGCGTCTGGTGACAGTTATACCGGCCAGTTTGATAGAGGCGAGCCGCAAGGCCAAGGTCGGTACCAGTGGAAGAACCAGCAGGTCTTTGAAGGCAACTGGAATGCCGGCAAACCCAATGGACTGGGCAAGCTTAAGTTTGCCAACGGCGACATCTATGAAGGGCCGATGGTCGACGGTTCCATCAACGGGCAAGGCAGCATGGTATTTGCCGACGGCAGCCGCTACACCGGCAGGCTGACGAATGGCGTACCGCACGGGACAGGCACATATGTGTGGCCCAACGGCGACCAATATGCCGGTGAATGGCAATCTGGCAAGAAACACGGCAAAGGAGTCTTTAACTGGAAATCCGGCGAGCGCTGGGAGGGACGTTATGACAACGACACCCAAGCCGAAGGCGAAGTCACCGCAGCCAAGAACTGAGGCTTCTTCACGAGTGAACATGTCTGCCCTGTGGGAAGATCAGGGCAATGTCTGCAACTGATCCCCTGAACGAATCCTTGATCGATCCCACGCCTACAGCTTCGCCACTGGAAGCCCTCATACCACCCGAAAAGTTGGAAGAGGCCCGCACCCGGCTGGAGCTGTATTACGCGCAGGTCGCCTTGGCCTGGCCTGGCTTCATTGCCCGCCCGGGCCAGCATCAGATGATGCATGCGGCGCTGCTCACCTTCTTGTGCGCACAAGGCCCGGATGACGCCCCGCGCGATGGTCGCAACCTGGCGCAACTTGAAGCGGGAACCGGTACGGGCAAAACCGTGGCCTATTGCCTGGCGGCCATCGTCGCATCTGAAATTCTGGAAAAGACCGTCATTGTTTCCACGGCGACCGTTGCCTTGCAGGAGCAGCTTTTCCATAAAGACCTGCCCCGCCTGGCCGAGATCATTCCTGACCTGAAATTTGACATCCTCAAAGGCCGGGGCCGCTACATCTGCGCCAGTCGCCTGGACGGTGCGCTGCATGACGACGGCCAAGACGGCATGTGGGACGAAGCCCTGCAAGACGCCATGGCTGACCAACGCCGCCAATCAGCGGGCGTGCCGCGCGACAACGCCGAAGCCACACTCTGGTTTAAAAACGTGTCCAAACGCCTGCATGACGGCAGCTGGGACGGTGACATCGACACCTTGGTCAAACAACCTGATCCCACCGATTGGCGTCAGGTACAGGCCAACGCCCATGCCTGCACGGGTGGCAAGTGCGAGTACTTCAAGAGCTGTGCCTTCTTCAAAGCCCGCCGCCAAGCCGCCACAGCCACCCTGCAGGTGGCCAACCATGCCTTGATACTGGCTACGCTGCAAAGTGACAGCACGCTGATTGACCCGGGCAACACCTTGTTTGTGTTTGACGAGGCACACCATTTGCCCGAGATTGCTGGCAACCAGTTCTCTTACCGTGCACGCCTGGGCACCAGCATCAAGCTCTTGGCCAGTCTTCGCACCGTGGCGCTGCGCCATGGCCGCGCCCTGCCACCATCCACCCGGCCCGACCCCGTGGGTTTTGCGCAAAGCATTACCGAGTGCACCGACAAGCTGGCCCTGCTGGAAGACCTGCTGCAGCAAGCCGCGCTGGTGCATGCCAACAAGACCACGCACCGCTTTATGCATGGACGCATCCCCGTCGAATGGGTGCCCGAGTGTGAACAACTGGTGGCGCTGATCCGGCCCGTGAGCCAAGTAGTTGACGGCGTCATTGCCGCGCTGACCGAACCCGACGAATCGCTGTCACCCGCTGAACGCGAAGAACGCGCCCGCGCAGGCGTCGAGCTGGGCGTGTACCTGGGACAACTCGGCTCGCTCAGCCAGTTGTTTCAAGCCTGGGCCACACAAGACAAAGTGCCCTGGGCCAAGTGGATAGAGTTTGTGCCTGGCCCCGCCGCTTCGCCACCTGACGCCATGCTCTGCGCCAGCCCCATGACTGCTGCGCAGCACCTGTCCAAAAACCTGTGGAAAAGCGTGAGCGCGGCCGTGTGCACATCGGCCACCCTCACCGCCTGCGGCAGCTTTGACTTCTTTGACCGCCTGAGCGGCATGAACCGCTACCCCCAGCGCACTGCGTTGATCGTGGCATCGCCCTTTGACTACGCCAAGCAAGGCGAGCTGCACATCGCACCAATGACGCAGTCACCCAAAAACGCAGGGTTTTCAGAAGAGCTGTGCAAGCTCATGCCCACCTTGCTAAAGAAGCACAAGCACGGCCAGCTGGTGCTGTTCACCTCCAAATCACAAATGAATGCGTGCTACATGGCACTGACCCAAGACCTGCGCAAGCTGGTCTTGATGCAAGGGGACGGCTCGCGTACACAGTTACTGAAGGAACACGCGCGCCGCATTGAAGACGGTGAGCGAAGCATCCTTTTTGGCTTGCAATCGTTTGGTGAAGGCATAGACCTGCCAGGCAAGCTGTGTGAGCATGTGGTGATCGACAAACTGCCCTTCACGCCGCCCAATTCACCTGTAGAAGAAGCCTTGGCCGAATGGCTCAGCCAACAGGGGCGCGATCCGTTTTCAGAAATCTCGGTGCCCCGCGCCGCGATGAAGCTCGCCCAGTGGAGCGGGCGCGGTGTACGCACCATCACCGACCACGCCATCATCACCGTGTGCGATATCCGCCTGGTGACGATGCGCTATGGCCAGCAGATGTTGGCCGGTCTGCCACCGTTTCCGGTGATTAGGAACAAGGCAGAAACGACAGCGAGTTGAACTAAATCGTGCGGTGCGCCACAGGCGTTTCGGGCGCTGGATAGCCTGCGGCGCCAAAAGTTGCCACCACCGTTTTATGCGTGTCAAAGTACACCTGCCAGTAGTGGTCGGTGTGCGTGTAGGTACGCACCGCCAGCAGCGGACCTTCGGGGGTGAACTGCATGATTTCCACTTCAGGCGCTGGACTTGTCGCCACATTGGCAATGCCAGCCAGTGCGGTGCGCAGGCGTGTCATGGCGTCGTTCACGTCCACCGTGTTGGCCACCTTGGCCAGGGTGTCCACGCGGCGCACGGGCAGTGCGCTGAAGTTTTGGATGCTGTCCGAAAACACCTTGTTGTTGCCCACAATCGTGGTCACGTTGTCAGGCGTGATGATGGTGGTACCAAACAGGCCCAGTTCTTTCACCGTACCTGTGACGCCGCCAGCGGTGACAAAGTCGCCTACCTTGTAGGGGCGCAACACTTGAAGGAAAACACCGGCTGCAAAGTGCGTCAGCAAACCGCCCCAAGCCGTACCGATCGCCAGACCAGCACCTGCCAACAATGCAGCAAACGACGTTGTCTTAACCCCAAAGATGTCTAGGATCGCCAGTGCCAACACGATGTTGAGCACCACACCAATGATGGACACCAGGTAGTTGGTAAGGGTCTGATCCACCTTGCCACCACGGCCTAGCGCCGCACCGATCAGGCGCGTGACCACGCCAATCAACCAACGCCCCACAACCCAGGCCGCCAGCGCGCCCAAAATCTTCAAGCCAAAGTCCGCACCCTGAGTCGTCAGAAATATCCAGATGGTTTCGGTGTTCATACACGCTCCTAAATGAAAAGGCCCGTATGGTCGCAGAACGGTCTGGGAGCGTGTGTTTTTTGAGGCTTAAACCAAATGCAGGGTTTGTGACTTTTGCAGCAAGGCGAGGAGTTTTGTGGCTTGGTGTTCGAGGTCAGTAAGCTCAGACTGGCTAAGGAAAGGCTGCACTACCTGCGATTACGTTCCATAGCCACAGTGGATTGTGAGAACCCAAGCTTTGCAAAGAATTCCGCTGCGCCTTCACGTCCTGCGCGAAGTACCCATGTCACCCCTGGATGGGAACCCATCGAATATTCAACAAGTTGCTTCCCTATTTCCCTGGAACGATGACTAGGCGCTACCACCACCATTGACAAATACCCGTTGGTAAGCCCATCCGTGATCCCACGCACAAATCCAACTACTTGGGAGTCAATCAAGGCGACGTTTGCAATCTGGGATGCTTCTATAAGCTGCGCAAATTGATCCACATCGCTTAAACGATGAGCCCATCCATTTGAGCTAAGTAACCGAAATACATCAAGAATTTCAGCCTGTTGAAGGCGGCGAATATTCATATTTCTAAACCTTACTTTCGATGAGAGCCAGATCAGGTGGATGCGGTGTGCTGTGCACGCAGGTAAAAGGAGGAGAGCCGCGAGGCTAGTGGGACACGGAGTGCACAGTGCAGCGCGTCCGCCTGATACACCACCGACCTCATCAACCAACGTATTCAACTCACATCAGGCTCAGCAGTCCAATGCGCACCATCCGACCACTCCACCTGCAAACCACGCTTACTTCGGTCATGCCAATCGCACCCATTCAGCGGTCGCCCGTCAGCATCTGACCACCGCACATCCTCTGAGCCTTCCCACCACCGATCCCCTGTCAAAGCAGTTATCCCCATGCGCTTGGCCACCAGTTCACGCACATGCTCAGTCAGTTCAGCATCTGCCTGGTTCCAGTCAAGCCAAGTGATCTCGTTGTCCTGGCAATAAGCATTGTTATTTCCCTGCTGGCTGTGACCTATCTCATCCCCCGCCAGCAACATCGGCGTGCCCTGTGACATCAGCAGCGTGCTGAGCAATTCCTTTTGCAACTGACGGCGATGTAACAACACTGCGGCATCTTGGGTGTCTCCCTCCACCCCGCAATTCACGCTGTGGTTGTTGCCATGCCCATCGCGGTTGTGCTCGCCATTGGCTTCGTTGTGCCGCTCGCGGTAACTCACCAAATCGCGCAGCGCAAATCCATCATGTGCGGTGATGAAATTGACACTGGCACTCGGCCGTCGGTGGCTGTGCTTGAAATGCTGACTCGACGCGGCAAGGGCATGCGCCAACTCGGCCCGGTCCGCCTCAGCGGTCAGCCAGTAGCGCCGCACGGTGTCGCGGTACTTGTCATTCCATTCCAACCAGTCCGGTGGAAAACCACCCAACTGATAGCCGCCAGCACCAATATCCCAAGGTTCAGCAATTAAAAGCTTGTTTCGGCATATCGGATCTTGATTAATAGCTACAAATAAAGGAGCACGTGGGTCGAAGCCTTTATCGCCCGTATCCCGGCGTGCCAGGATAGGGGCAAGGTCAAAGCGAAAACCATCTACGCCCATCTCCGTCACCCAATAGCGCAGACTATCCATCACCAGTTGCAATACGGCTGGCTGGTTCAGGTTCAGACAATTACCGCAACCACTCCAGTTCTCATACAAAGCTTTGTTGTCGTCACGCAAGTGGTAATACAAAGCGTTGTCGATGCCACGCAGACTCAGCGTAGGCCCCAATTCATCGGTCTCGGCAGTGTGGTTGTAGACCACGTCAATGACTACCTCCATGCCACGTGCATGCACCGCGTCGACCAGCGCGCGAAACTCAGACGTCGGACTGGTACCCGGCGTGCCGCTCCAGTAGCGCGACTCCGCAGCAAACCAGGCGATGGTGTTGTAGCCCCAATGGTTGGTTAAGCCCAATGCCTGTAAACGTGCTTCATCCACCCGGTGATGCACCGGCATCAAACTGAGTGTGGTCACACCCAGGCTTTGGATGTGATCCAGCACCGCAGGATATGCCAAGCCGGCATAGGTGCCACGCAAGGCTTCTGGCACCTTGGGATGCAATTGTGTTTGCGCTTTCACATGCAGTTCATACAACACGCGCTTACCAGCATCGATACGGGGTCCTGGCACTGACAGTGGCGCAATTCTGGCAATTACCTTGGCCTTCAGCGCTTGGGCTGCATTGTTGCGCTCGTCCTGTTGATCAGGATAGCCCGGCTTATGACCACAGTGGATATCACTTCCGTCGTAGCTGCCCACCACCTCGCGCGCATAGGGGTCAAGGAGCACCTTAGCGGGGTTAAAGCGCTCGCCCTGTGATGGGTTCCACGGTCCATGTACCCGGTAGCCGTAAACCAAGCCAAGCGTTCCACCTTTTGATAGCGGCAGAAATCCGTGCCAGGTTCCATGCGTGCTGTGCGGCATCTCTAAGCGCTGCAATTCTGTCTGGCCAGCCGCATCAAACAAGCACAACTCAACACGTGTCGCATGGGGTGCATGCAGGGCAAAGTAAATGCCGTTATCGCCCGGCGTGGCACCTAGCGGAGTGTCAAGCCCTTGGCTCAGCATTCCTCTGCATCCGCAGCCGGCTCGACTGGAACCATCATCACTGTTGCCAATGGCGGTAGTGTCAAGGACACAGATTGTGCTTGCCCATGCAGGGGTACTTGCCTTAACTTAACAACACCATTTCCTAGTCCGCTGCCACCATAGACGCTGTTATCGGTATTGATCACTTCTCGCCAACCACCCGGCAATGGCACACCCAGCTGGTAGTCATGTCGGGGCACGGGTGTCAGGTTGCACACCACCAACACTTGCTGGGTATCCGCATCCGTCCCAGCCGTTTGACGTGGCAAGCGCCGCACAAAGGCAATGACAGATTGAGCCGCATCGGTGTGGCTGACCCATTCAAAACCCTGGTGTTGATGGTCACCTGCATGCAGCGCTGAAAAATGGCGATAAACATTGTTCACATCGCGCACCAAGCGTTGCACACCTGCGTGCAGGGGCTGGTCCAACAAATGCCAATCCAGGCCAATGTCAGCATTCCATTCACGACGCTGAGCCATCTCGCCGCCCATGAACAGCAACTTCTTGCCAGGGTAAGCCCACATCAAACCTAGGTAGGCACGCAAGTTGGCAAAGGCCTGCCATTCATCCCCGGGCATTCGGGTGATGAGAGAACCCTTACCGTGCACCACCTCGTCATGCGACAGAGGCAACACAAAGTTCTCGGTAAAGGCATACATCAAGCCAAAGGTCAGCTGGGTTTGATGATGCTTTCGGTAAACGGGGTCTGTTCCAAAGTAGCGCAGGGTGTCGTTCATCCACCCCATGTTCCATTTGTAGTGAAAGCCAAGTCCACCCACTTCTGGCGGTTGGGTTACCTTGGGAAAAGACGTGGACTCTTCAGCCAAGGTGATGGCACCTGGCCTCTCGACGCCCACCACCTGGTTCATGCGTTGTAAGAATGCAATCGCTTCCAAATTCTCACGCCCACCTTTGGCATTGGCAATCCATTGCCCAGGCTGGCGACTGTAGTCTCGGTACAGCATGCTGGCGACGGCATCGACACGTAGACCATCAATGCCAAAACGCTCCAGCCAATACAGCGCGTTGCCCACCAGATAGTTGCGGACCTCTGTACGGGCAGTGTTGAAAATCAGCGTATTCCAGTCTTGGTGAAAACCTTCGCGCGGGTCTGCGTATTCGTAAAGCGCTGTACCGTCAAACTGGCGCAGTCCATGGGCATCCGTGGGGAAATGAGCTGGCACCCAGTCCAGAATCACACCCAAGCCCGCATCATGGGCAGCATCTACAAAAGCAGAAAAATCTTCAGGCGTACCAAAGCGCGATGTTGGAGCAAACAAGCCCACAGGCTGGTAACCCCAGGATCCGTCAAACGGAAACTCGGTGATCGGCAGCAGCTCAATGTGGGTAAATCCCAGATCTCGCACATAGGGCACGAGTTGGTCAGCCAGTTCACGGTAGCTGAGCCAGCGATTTCCCTCGTGTTGACGCCACGAACCCAAGTGCACTTCATAGATGCTCATCGGGCTGCCATGCGCATTGGCTTTGGCACGCTCGGCACGCATGGGCTTGATGGGCGGCAAGCGACGCACAACACTGGCGGTGTCAGGGCGCAGTTGCATGCCCAGGGCAAAGGGATCTGACTTGAGTTGGACCTTGCCTTGCGCGGTGAGAATCTCAAACTTGTAGATGTCCCCCACTTGCAGTTGCGGCGCAAACATCTCCCACACACCACATTCACGCCTGAAACGCATCACATGGCGGCGACCATCCCAGCCGTTGAAGTCACCCACCACCGATACCCGTTTGGCATTGGGCGCCCACACGGCAAAGGCCACGCCAGCCACTCCATCGATCACACAAGGGTGCGCACCCAGTTTTTCGTAGGGACGCAGATGCGTTCCTTCCGCGAGCAACCAAACATCTTGCTCCCCCAGAATAGGACCAAAACGGTAAGGGTCTTCTAGTTCAGACTGGGTTTGAGCCCACTCCACCCCTAAACGGTATCGCAGGGGATACGGGGCATCTTTGGGCAGCTCAGCGGTAAACAGTGCCGAATCACCTTGCCGAACCATTTGTGCCAGCAATGTACCCGTATGAGAATTCAGCACCTTGACGGCAACAGCCCCAGGCAAATAGGCCCGCACCACCAAGGTATCACCCACCAGGTGAGGGCCCAGCACCGAAAAGGCGTCTAGGGCTCCCCCATTGTTCAATGCGGCTACTTGGTCCTGGCTAAGACTGAGATCAGACATGAACAGCGCTCAGCAAAATCCCATAGGGTGGCAGAAAAGCGGTTCCGTTTTCTACATAACCCGCGTACTGGCTTGGAACTGGGCTGTCGTCCACAGCTTCCATGCCCGCTTCTGACAAACTGACCGATTGCGGCATTTCAGACAAATTGAACAAAGCCAACAAGGGCGGTTTGCCAACTTGCTCACGCACGATGCCCAGAAGCGGTTCTGTCACGCCAATCCAACGCATTTTTCCAGTCATTAACTCGGTTTTGGTTCGCCGCCATTGAAGAAGGCGCTTGCAAAACTGTAGCATCGAATCTTCTTGTTGTTGCTGCACATCCACCGCCAAACGCAAATGGCTGCTGGCCATGGGCAACCAGGGCTCACCCTCACTAAAACCACCCTGCTCTGCATTTGCTACCCAGGGCATGGGGGTTCTACAACCATCCCTGCCCTTAAATTCTGGCCAAAACGTCTTGCCATAAGGGTCCTGCAGCTTTTCGAACGGCACATTCGCTTCAGGTAAACCCAACTCCTCACCCTGATAAATACAGATGCTGCCACGCAGCACGGCCAGAAGCGTCATCCACAAAATAGGGGGTTGTGGTGCCCACCGGCTGGCAACTCGCACCACGTCATGACTGGACAGCGCCCAACAAGCCCAACCCTGCGACAAACCCATCATTCGGTCTAGACGTCGCACCTGTTCGCGGATATAGCTTGCAGAATGATCTGGTGTGGTCAAAGCAAAGCTGTACGCCATGTGCAGCCGTTTACCTTCTTCGGTGTAATCAGCCATGATGGCAGCTGGGTCTTCGTCACCCACCTCGCCAACACTGGCCACACCGTACTGATCCAATACTTCACGCAGGCTTTCAAGAAAATCCAGGTTCTCGGGTTGGCTTTTGTCATACCAGTGCAATTGCATGGCATAGGGGTTGTCAGCCCGCACGGTGCTGACTTTTTGCTTCACGGCCGGTGGGTTGCTGCGCAAGGCCTGGTCATGAAAATGATGGTTGCACGCATCAAAGCGAAATCCATCCACGCCCCGTTCACACCAAAACCTGACCTCTTCAAGCAAGGCCAGCTGCACATCGGTGTTGTGAAAATTCAAATCTGCCTGTTCGACCAGAAAACTGTGCAGGTAATACTGGCATCTGCGCGTATCCCAGCGCCAAGCTGATCCGCCGAACACCGACAGCCAGTTGTTAGGCGGGCTGCCGTCAGGGCGAGCATCTGCCCACACATACCAATCTGATTTTGGGTTGTCCCTGCTTTGGCGACTGGCTTTGAACCATGCATGCTGATCAGAGGTATGGGACAAGACTTGGTCAATGATGACTTTGAGCCCAAGCGCATGGGCCTGCTTGATCAGGTCGTCGAAATCCGCCAAGCTGCCAAAAATAGGATCAACATCGCGGTAGTCACTGACGTCGTAACCGAAATCCTTCATCGGCGAACGGAAAAAGGGCGAAATCCAGATGGCATCCACGCCCAGGGCAGCGATGTAGGAAAGCTTAGATGTAATTCCTGGCAAATCGCCTATGCCATCGCCATTGCTGTCCTTAAAACTGCGTGGGTAGATCTGATAAATCACCGCACCACGCCACCAGTCATTCCGCATGGAACTTGTACCTTTTTTTCGAGTTCGACCAATTCTGCCACTGGTGCTTTCCTGTCTGAGACTTTCTTTTTTGGAAGCCTTCTGGGCGGCCAATTTTGGTTTTTGGCTTGTGTCTTAGTTCTTCTCTAAAGTAATTATTTAAATTAGTAGTAGTAGATAAGGATTCACAAAAATGTGGACAGACGGTTTTTTGCAATGTGAATCAAAGGCTTAGCACGAGTACAAGCAGTTGCTAACACTGCTTTCGGCTTGCACAAGCAAATGAACAAAAAGACCTTTTGTTAAATACTTGTGGATAACTGTTGAGTTATGAAAGTTGTATCCACAGCCTTATGAACATGCCAAGAACGGCAAGATGAAGCTTATTACCAACACTTGATCAATGGGAAAACCCACGACAGTTCATTCTGTGTTCATCAAACTGACCTAAAGTCTTAGCTCCTTGTCTAGGATTTGGCTATGTTGTCTAGAACTGTCGGTTTGGTTTTTCTGCTGGGGTTTTTGCCTTTTCAAACCGTTTCAGCAGCGGATGTTGTTCGTATTTCGAAAGCCCAGCAATCGGTGTCTGGGCTGAAGGTGTCGACGGTGACCCCTTTTCAGCTCAGCAATGGGGCTAAAGCGGTGATGAAGCTGAATGGCGTGGTGGTTTTACCGCCGCAAGCGCAAGAAGTGGTTAGCTCACCTGTTGCAGGTTTTGTTCAATCAGTAGGGGTCGGTCCAACTGACGTGCTGCGAGCAGGACAGCGGGTTGCGCAGGTCTACAGCACTCAAGTGATGGAGACACAAAAGGAATTTATCCAAGCAGATGTTCAGGAACGTCAAGCGCTGGATCGTTTGCAGCGCAGTGAACGGTTGTTTTCAGAAGGCATCATTGCTGAATCGCGGGTACGGGAAGACAGATACACCTATACACAGGCCAAAGCGGCTTCACAAGAGCGCCGCCAAACCTTGCAGCTCCAAGGCATCAGTGAGAGAAGGCTCAAGCAACTGGGGTCTCAACCGGCATTGCAGACACAAGTCGATATCAGCACTGCAAAGGCAGGAACAGTGATGGAAGTGCTGGTCAGTCCTGGTCAACGGGTGGAGGCGGGGGCACCTATTTTGAAGCTGGCGCGTCAAGGGGTGCTGGCACTGGAACTACAGGCAACCTCAACACAGGGCCAGCAGATTAAAACAGGGGACCTGGTTACCCTGGCAGATTGCCAGCAAAAAGGCAAAGTTCGCGGATTGGGCACCATGGTGCGGGGTGGAAACCAGGCGGTGACTGTTCATGTGGATATTCCTGGAAACTGTTTGCGTCCCAACCAAATGGTTGAAGCCGAATTGCAGACACAGGCTGCTGTACAAGCAGCGATGAGTGTGCCTCTCGAGGCCATCTTTCAACACAACAGCAAGGACTATGTCTTTGTGAAGGCAGAACAAGGCTTTGTGGTCACACCGGTAAAGGTTCTCTCCAGGGAAGGTAGCAGTGCCTTGCTGGCGAAAGGATTGGCCCCGGATGCCGAGGTGCTTATTCAAGGTATTGCGATGGTCAAAGGCGTGTGGCTTGGCATGGGTGAACCTGTCAATGATGTCCCAGGAGCCAAACCCTGATGCTTGCCAAACTGATAAGTTTTTCGCTTTCGCAACGCTTGCTGCTGCTGGTGCTTTCCAGCTTGCTGGTATTTGGTGGCTATCTGGCCATGCGGGAATTGCCCATTGATGCGTTTCCCGATGTGTCGAGCACGCAGGTCAAGATCGTCATGAAGGCGCCGGGTATGACACCCGAAGAAGTCGAAACCCGCATCACAGCGGTGATTGAGCAAGAATTGCTGGGGATTCCTCGCCAAGCCATTTTGCGGTCTCAGTCAAAGTATGCGATTGCCGATATCACGGTCGACTTTGAAGATGGCACAGATATTTACTGGGCGAGACAACAGGTCAACGAGCGCCTTGGCAATGTTCTGAAGGATTTGCCTGCATCGGTCAATGGTGGCATGGCACCCATTACCACGCCCTTGGGTGAGGTGTTCATGTTCACGGTGGAAGGCCCCCTGTCACTGAGTGAAAAGCGCACCTTGCTGGACTGGGTGATCCGACCACAGTTGCGCGGCATTCCAGGCGTGGCTGATGTCAATGTACTGGGTGGACAGGTTCGCAGTTTTGAAGTGGTACCAGACCCCGCAGCCCTGGCTGCACGTGGCTTGTCCATCGCGCAATTGCAAACGGCGCTAGAGACCAATAACCGCAGTGACGGTGCGGGTCGCTTGAATGTGAACGACGAATCTCTGCAGGTTCGCAGCAATGGAAACTTCAATACCCTGGACGATGTGCGTGCTGTGGTTATTCACCAGCGCGGTGGTCAGGTGAGCCGGGTCGGTGATGTGGCGGATTTGCGCATTGGTAGCCTGACGCGTTATGGTGCTGTCACCAAAGATGGTCAGGGCGAAGCTGTAGAAGGTTTGGTGTTGGCACTGCGAGGCGCCAATGCTCGCGTACTGGTGGGCCAATTGCGTGAGAAATTAGCACTGATCGAAAAAGGCTTGCCCCAAGGTACCAAGCTAGAAACCTTTTATGACCGTGGCTCTTTAGTGGACCGTGCTGTTAACACCGTTTCCAAAGCCTTACTGGAAGCCATTGCGCTTGTGCTTCTTTTGCTGTTTGCCTTTTTGGGCAATGTGCGTGCGGCATTGGTGGTTGCTTTGATACTGCCCTTGTCTGCACTGAGCACTTTTGTCCTGATGCGTTGGTACGGCTTGTCTGCCAACCTCATGTCACTGGGCGGTTTGAGCATTGCCATTGGCATGTTGGTGGACGCGGCCGTCGTGGTGGTTGAAAACATTGAGACCCACAGCGAGAAAGCGCACGAAGGGGTACTTCTTTCCCATTTGGCGGTGATCAACAGTGCAGTCAAAGAAGTGGCTGTGCCGGTGACAGCAGGCATTGCCATCATCATTACCGTGTTTTTACCCTTGCTGACCTTGCAAGGCCTGGAAGGCAAACTTTTTACACCCGTGGCGCTGACCATTGTGTTCGCACTGGGCGCGTCGTTGTTGCTTTCGTTGACGGTGATACCGGTGCTGGCGTCTTTGTTGCTCAGCCGCAAAAAGCATGCTACTCCGTGGTTGGTACGTACGCTGGATGGGCTCTATGCCCGGGTGCTCAGTCAGGTGGTTAGGCATCCCAAACCAATCTATGGTGCGGCACTGGCATTGCTCTTAATGGCAGGGGCAACCTATCCTTTTATCGGCAAGTCATTCATGCCAGAGTTGGATGAAGGCGACATCCTGATGCAACTGGAAAAGCTTCCCTCCATCAATCTGGACAAGTCCACCGAGATTGACCAAGCGGTGCAAAAGCGCTTGTTGGCAGAGGTGCCCGAGATCGATCACATCATTGCCAGAACCGGCACTGACGAACTCGGCCTCGACCCCATGGGGCTCAATGAAACAGACACCTTTTTGGTGCTGAAGCCGCGTGATGAATGGCGCTCCCCCGACAAAGAAGCTTTGATCACTGAGGTTCGAAAAGTGGTTGCTGATTTTCCAGGAATCAACTTCAGTTTTACCCAGCCCATTGAGATGCGAACGTCGGAAATGTTGTCAGGTGTACGCGGCGATCTGGCGATCAAAATATTTGGTCCCGATATGAAACAGCTTGCGCAGTATGCGGACGCGACGGTGCAATTGCTTCAGACCATACCTGGCAATGAAGATGTTCAGACCATCAAGAATGAAGGGGTGCAATACCTTCAGATAGAACTCAACCGTCACGCCATTGGACGCCTGGGGCTGTCTGTAGAAGATGTGCAAGACGCACTCAAAACATTGGTAGAGGGCCGTATCGCTGGTGTGGTGATCGAAAACGCCCGGCGCGTTCCGCTGTTGGTTCGCGGTGCGAACGAATTGCGCCTGTCCCAGTCCCGCTTTGAGCAACTGCGATTGCCCATGGCGGATGGTGAATCCATTGCGCTGAGCAGTGTGGCCAATCTCAAGGTGGTCGACGGACCCGTCAAGATCGACCGAGAAAATTCATCGCGGATGGTAGTTGTGCGTGCCAATGTGCGGGGACGCGACCTTGTCGGATTTGTTGCCGATGCCCAAGCGGCATTTGCCACCAAGATCCCGCTGCCTGCGGGCTACCGTGTCAGCTGGGGCGGTCAATTTGAAAATCAACAGCGTGCTGCGGCCCGCTTGGCCGTGGTTGTACCCGTCGCCTTGGTGTTGATCTTTTTGATACTGTTTGCCACGCTGGGCTCTATCCGTCAGGCTGTGCTGGTGTTGGCCAACATACCGTTTGCACTGGTGGGCGGCATTTTGGCGCTCGGTATCACAGGGGAATACCTCTCGGTGCCTGCCTCGGTAGGTTTCATTGCACTCATGGGTATTGCCGTGCTGAACGGCTTGGTCATGATCAGCACCTTTAACCAGTTGGATCAACAAGGCATGCCTATCCAGCAGGTGGTGTTGCAAGGGGCAAGGAGCCGGCTGCGCCCCGTGTTGATGACAGCTTGCATTACGGGCTTTGGTTTGATTCCGCTTTTGCTTGCAACCGGGCCGGGGTCAGAGGTTCAGCGCCCACTGGCCATCGTGGTGATTGGGGGCTTGATCACGGCTACCCTGCTGACCTTGGTGTTGCTACCCGGTCTATTCAGCAAGTTTGGTTTGGTTTCCGAATCGAATGGAGCTTCGACATGATGAAGTTAAACCACTGGTTCGGCGTACTGCTGTTGTTGAGTACTGCCGTTTCACTTGCAGACACGACGGCGCCAAAGCAAGCGGGTTACCCCGTCGGCCTTCCGCCTGAAGTGTTGGCCCGTACCGCCATCGCAGCGATGCCGATGTCTGAACAATCCCGACTGGGTTTGAAGGCCGAACAGGTGCAAGGTCAGTTGCTGAAGGCGGGCAGCTACGACTGGGCGACCCGGCTCAACCTGCAGCGCCGGCAAGAGCGCAACACGGGCAACCGCTTTGCAGAGGCACAAGTCTCTTTGGAGCGTGGCGTGCGGTGGGGCAATAAGGCACAGCTTGATGGTCGTCTGGCCGATCAAGGTGCGCAGGCGGCACTCTCTTCCTATGAAGACACTTGGCACGAAACGGCACGAAGCTTGCTGAAGGCCTGGTTTGATGTGGCGCGGGAGGAAAACACGCTGAAAAGTCAGGAACAGCAGGTCGCCCTCAGCGCTGATCAGTTGAGGGTGGTAGAGCGACGAGTCGCCGCCGGGGACGCCCCTCGGCTTGAAGCGTTGCTCGCCCAGGCCGACCTTGATCGGGCGCAAGCAGCGGTGGCCAGTGCCCGGCAAAAGGCAACTGCGCTTCGCCTTGAATTCGACCGCAAATACCCTGCCCTGCGTGAGCTTCATTTGTCGTTGCGTGAGGCAAGCTTGGCCTCACCTGCCGCACAGGCTGATGAGGAAGCCAAACTGGAAAAAACCATCCTGGACGCCAATCACGAGATTGAATTGGCCCAGGCCCAAACGGCGCTGGCGCGGCTTCGACTGGAGCGTGCCCAGAGCGATTTGCGCGCCGATCCCGTGTTAGGTCTGCACTATGGGCAAGAGCGCGGGGGTCAAGACCATGTGATTGGGGTCAGCATCGCCATTCCTTTTGGCGGCGCGGTTCGAGACTCTCGTGTCCGGCTGGCCGCCGTTGAGGCCGAGATGGCCGAGTCACGCGAAAGGGAAGTTTTGATACGGGTAGGGATTGATGCCCGCCGGGTAGCGCAGGCGGTTGCCCAAAGCCGCAGCATTGCGACGCAGCTTGAGACCGCGGCCAGTCGTGCCCACACCGCTGCAGACTTGGCGGGGCGTGCGTATGCCGAGGGCGAAACGACGCTGACGGCTTGGTTGCAGGCACGAAGACTTGCCAGTGAGGCGCTGCTGATCTCCACATTGGCGCAAATTGATGCGCTGGAAGCGCTGGCTCGGGCTATGCTTGACGCCCATCAGGTGTGGACTCCCCCACCGCCTGATTTACCCCACATGCCATGAGCCCACTGAGCCCTCTGAACGATACCGACGACAAAGCCTTTTCAGCCCAAGACCGCGCCAAAGCTGCCTCGCGCAGCACATGGGTCAGCGTGGTGGTCAATGTGGTCCTGAGCATTGCCCAGGTGTTGGCCGGGATTTGGACGCAATCCCAAGGCTTGGTGGCGGACGGCATCCATTCCTTGTCTGACTTGCTTTCTGACTTTGTTGTGCTTTTGGCCCGGCACCAGTCGGGTAAAGAAGCGGATGAAGACCATCCCTATGGGCACCAACGTTTTGAAACGGCAGCGTCCCTTGCGCTGGGCGGCTTGCTGTTGGCTGTGGGCGTCGGCATGCTTTGGGCGGCCGTGGGCAAGATCGAAGCCCATGCCACGGTGCCAAAAGTGCATGTCATGGCCTTGTGGGTAGGCTTGGGCGCGCTGCTGGCCAAAGAACTGCTGTTTCGCTACATGCTGGCGATTGCGCACCGTGTCAAATCCAGCCTGCTGGTGGCCAATGCCTGGCATGCCCGCTCTGACGCGGCGTCGTCTTTGGTGGTGAGTCTGGGCATCATCGGCAACATGATGGGCTATCCGATTCTTGACCCGATTGCTGCGCTGATTGTGGGCTTCATGGTCAGCCGCATGGGCTGGAGCTTTGCCTGGGACGCGCTGCACGACTTGATGGACCGAGGCGCTGACGAACAAGAAGTGGCGGCCATCCGCGAAACCCTGCTGTCCACCCCAGGCGTATTGGGCGTACACGACCTGCGCACCCGCAAGATGGGCGACCTCATCGTGGTCGATGCGCACCTCGAGGTGGACCCTGATATCACCGTTGAGGCAGGGCACGATATTGCCGTACAGGCGCGACACCTGGTAATGCAGCACCACCGCGTGCTCAACCTGATGACGCACATGGACCCGTCCAAGCGACCTGATTTGGATCATTTTTCCCACCATGCCTGAGATCACGCTTGAAATTTGGGTGGTGGCCCCTAAACTGTCTGCCCAGATCAACCTTTAAATCAATCTCATTCCATGAAGCTTTATTACTCACCCGGTGCCTGCTCGCTGTCTCCTCACATCATCTTGCAAGAGTCTGGCCTGACGTTTGAGGCCATCAAGGCCCCCACCAAGACCCACAAGCTGGACGACGGCACCGATTACTACACCATCAACCCGCTGGGCTATGTACCCTATCTGGTACTGGATGATGGCCGTACCCTGCACGAAGGCCCCGCCATCGTGCAATACCTGGCAGACCAAGTCCCCGCCAAAAACCTGGCCCCTGCCAACGGCAGCTGGGAGCGCTACAAGCTGCAAGAGTGGCTCAATGTGATTGGCACAGAGTTGCACAAAGGCTTCTCGCCCCTGTTCAACCCTGCCACCCCTGACGAAGTCAAAGTCATGGCCAAAGAGCGCCTGATGGGCCGCCTCAAGTGGGTAGATGCCCAGTTGGCAGGCAAGCAATACTTGATGGGTGATAACTTCTGCGTGGCAGACGCGTACCTTTTTGTGGTGACCAACTGGACCAAACCCACGGGCCTGGACATTTCAGCTTTTGCCAACCTGGCAGCGTTCCGTGCCCGCGTGGCTGCTCGCCCTGCCGTGGTGGCCGCCATGCAGGCTGAAGGCCTGATCTGATGGTTGGCTGACACCTGCAGTATCTTGGGGGCCTTTGGCCCCCTTTTTCTTTCCCCATTTATTCACTTGTCATGACTTCACTCTTTGAACCTGCCCGCGTGGGCCGTCTGCAACTGGCCAATCGCGTGGTGATGGCCCCCTTGACCCGCAACCGTGCCCCCGGCCAAGTTGCTGCCAAGTTGACTGCCACCTATTACGCCCAACGCGCAAACCCGCAAGACGGCGCAGGCTTGATCGTCACCGAGGCCTCCCCCATCAACCCCATGGCCCATGGTTATGCCGACACGCCCGGCATTTACACGCCTGAGCAAATCGCGGCCTGGCGGGTGGTCACCGATGCTGTGCACGCTGCTGGCGGCAAAATTGTGGTGCAGTTGTGGCATGTGGGGCGGATCTCGCACACCAGCTTGCTGCCACAGGGACAAGCCCCCGTCGCACCATCGGCCATTGCTGCCAAAGGCAAGACCTATCTGATCCAAGACGGCTTAGGTTCTTTTGCTGACACCTCAGCGCCACGTGCACTTGAGCTGTCAGAAATTCCCAGCATCGTGGCCGACTTCCGCCAAGCCGCTGCCAATGCAATTGCCGCCGGATTTGACGGGGTGGAAATCCACGCTGCCAATGGCTATTTGATTGACCAGTTCTTGAAGACGGGTGCCAATGTTCGCACCGACGCTTATGGTGGATCGGTGGAGAACCGCGCGCGCCTCTTGCTGGAAGTGGTGCAAGCTGTGGCCGCAGAGATCGGTGCAGACCGCACTGGCGTACGCCTGTCGCCTGTTACCCCAGCGAATGATATTGACGATGCAGACCCTCAATCCCTGTTTGCCCATGTTGCACGTGAACTTGCGCCTCTTGGCTTGGCCTACATCCATGTCATCGAAGGCTCTACGGGCGGGCCACGTGAACTGCCTGATCGCCCGTTCGACTATGCCGCATTCAAGGCGATCTACCGCGCTGCCGGTGGTACGGCGGCCTGGATGGTGAACAATGGTTACGACCGCGCCTTGGCAGAACAAGCCTTGGCAAGTGGTGCCGATGTTGTGGCCTTTGGCCGCCCCTTCATCTCAAACCCAGACCTGACAAGACGCCTGCGCGAAAACGCGCCGCTGAACCCCGGTAACCGCAAGACTTTTTATGGCGGCGGGGCTGAGGGCTACACCGACTACCCGGTCTTGGCTTGAGATGGTGATGAGGACTGGCTGCACTGTGTAAAGTTCATTCACAGGACTTTACAAAACATCACGGCGGCGGCACTTGCGCGATACACGATAGGCGCAAACTTCAATTCAACCTGATGCACACAGTGGGTGTGTCAGGGGTTTTAGTTAACCCCTCTACAAAAGGAATTGAACATGTCCCAGTTTGCCAAACAAGCCCTCTCCTTCAAGCATGCCTACGTGGCTGCACTCTTGGCCACCTCCGCCGTCATGGCCGTGGCCCAGCCTGCGCCTGCTGCTGCTGGCCCTGACCAGGGAATGCGCGCAGGCATGGGGCAGCACCAAATGGGTGGCCATCAGATGGGCCAGCGTGATCCCGCCAAAATGCAGGCGATGATGGCCAAGCGCCAAGAGGCGCTCAAGGCCAAGCTCAAGTTGGCACCCGAGCAGGAAGCCGCCTGGACGACGTATACAGCGGCCACCAAGCCGCCAGCAGACAAAGCCACGGCCCGTCCCGATCGTGCCGAAATGGAAAAGCTCAGCACCCCAGAGCGCATCGACAAAATGCGTGCCATGCATACCGAGCGTCATGCTGCCATGACAGCGCACATGGACAAACATGCTGACGCCACCAAGGCCTTTTACGCCACGCTGAATGCCGATCAGAAAAAGGTGTTTGACGCTGAAAGCTTCAAGGGTGGACCTGGCCGAGGTCGTGGTCATGGCCCGATGCATGCTCACTGAGCGTCAGCAACACACTGGCCCGTAAGCCCGAGTCCGTGTGAGCATCAGTACCATGGGCAGCCAGCATCAACTGGCCGCCCATGGTGCGGGCGTATTGGCCCACAATGGCCAACCCTAGACCAGCACCTTGCGCGCCATGCGCGTCGCTGTGGCCGCGCACCCAGCGTTGGGTCAGTTGGTCACGCGCCTGTGGCGCGATGCCTGGGCCGTTGTCGATGACCGACAGACGCAGCTGCTGGCCTTCGCGCAGTACCTCAACCGTGATCTGTGCCTCCACCCCTTCCGCGGGTTTGGCATAGCGCAAAGCGTTGTCAATCAGGTTATTCAAAATGCCCTCTAGCAAGTGCGCTTTGCCCAGTACCCATACTGGCTGGTCGACGCCACGTGCGCCCAGGTCAACGCGCGCCGCATCAGCTTTGGGTAAAAAGCGCAGCACTGCTTCATGCACCAGCACATCCAAGGCGACAGGCTCAAGCTGGAGCGCCAGCTTTGCTTCGTCCGCCAGTGCGAGCGCCAGCAGCTGGTCCACCATGTGGCTGGCGCGCTGTTCACTGATCAGCACGCCTTGAAGCTGCTCGCGCCAAACCTCGGGGTTGGTATGCGTTAAGCCATAGGCTGCCTGCGCCCGGATGCCTGCCAGCGGCGTGCGCAGTTCATGTGCCACGTTGCCGGTGAATTCACGCTGCGCCAGCACGCCGGCCTCAACTCGTCCGAACAGGCTGTTCAGTGATTCAGCCAAGTGTTGAATGTCGCGTGTATTGGCCGTCGTGGCAAAGGGGGTGAAGTCATGCGCCGGGCGCTGATCTACAGCCTGCTGCAGGCGGTTCAGCGGGCCCAAGTCGTCCTGAATTGACCGGCGCACCCACAAGGCCAGCAGCAGCAGCAGCAAAACCTGCGGGGCGATGGAGTAGACCAATAAGCGCTGCAACATGCGGTCTCGGCTTAGCCTGGTCTGTGCCATGATCACTTGAAACTCCGCCGTTTTGGGGCGATACAGACTCACACTGCGCAGCGCTTCACCTTGGTAATTGATGTCCCCAAATTCGTAAGGCGCTTTGGAAACAATGGGCGCCACACGCAGCCCTGGGTGCCCAGCCACCAGTGAGCCGTCCAGCCGCAAGATGGCAAAGTAGACGTTCTCAACCTGGTCAAACAGCACGTGGTTGATTTCGCGTGGCGAGAGCACCAATGCCATCTCGTCGCCTTCGCCCCGCACGTTTTGGGCCAGCGAATAAGCGTCATCCAGCAAAGAGCGGTCAAACGCCTGCTGGGCAAAGTAGTTGGCAATGCCCACGGTCACCGCAGTGCCCAGCGCCCAAGTGGCGGCAAGGGGCAAAACCACGTGTCGCACGACGCGCGTGCGAAGTGACAGCAGGCGCTGAACGGGTTCTGTTTGGGGGCTCATGACAACCCCCTGCCGGGCCGCCCCAAAGGGGATGGGCCCCCCACGGGGGGCAGCGAGCACACGACGTGAAGAGCGTGGGGGCTCATTTGTCCCTTTCGATGAGGTAGCCAATGCCCCGCAGCGTGCGTATGCCCGCGCCACTGCCGGCCAGCTTTTTGCGCAGGCGCGATATGAAGGCCTCTAGCGCGTTGTCGCCCAGGGCTTCGTCACTGTCAGACAATTTTTCGGACAGCTCGCGTTTGCTTACCACGCGTCCCGGCGGGGTGAATAACTCCCACAGGACTTCAAATTCCCGGGCGGGCAGTTCCAGATCCTCGTTGCCCAGGCTGATTCTGCGTGCCTTGCGGTCCAGCAGCAGGCTGCCCACATTCACCCTGTCGTCTGTGCCTTGGCTGCGCCGTACCAGCGCACGTAACCGCGCTTCGACCTCACCCAACTCAAACGGTTTGCCCAAATAGTCGTCAGCCCCAGCGTCTAGCCCCTCGATGCGTTCTTCGGTCCGGTTGCGGGCGGTCAATACCAGTACCGGGGTGCGGTCGCCTCGGGCACGTGCTTCACGCAAGGCCACCAGCCCGCTGGCCATGCCCTGCCTGGGATCGGCTGATGCGGGGATGTTCAGGTCCAGCAGCACGGCGTCATAGGGCTGTACCCGCCACCAGTGCCGCGCATCTGCCAAATGGGCAGCGGTGTCCACACGGTGTCCGGCATCGCACAGGCTGCTTTGCATCACCTGGCGCAGCACATCGTCGTCTTCAACCAGCAAAATTCTCATGGAGGGGCTTTAGTCCTAGACGCTGATCCCCGCGCCGAATCCGGTCAGTTCGTGGTCAGCTTTGGCGTGGGATAACCGTGCAATGAGTATAAAAGTGTCTTTCACAGTATGCGCCTGGGTGTTGGGCACAGGCCTCAGCCCGAGCGCTTGGGCTCAGTCTGTTGCCAACGCAGCCGCAGTCGCAGCCACGCCAGCCGTCACCATTACGGCCACGGCCACTACCATGTCAGCGGCAGCCGATAGCGCTTCAACCGTTAACCTGGCCCAGGCGTTGCGCGCTGCGCGCCAGAACTTGGACGTGTCTCTTGCCCAGCGCGCATTGGCGGCTGCGCAGGCCGACATTCGCGCCGCAGACCGTGCGCCCACACCGGTGCTGTCTGGCAAGTTCAGCCAGATGGATCTGCAGCATGGCGTCGGTGCGGGTAATGCGTTGACCCAAAAGCGCATCGATAAGGCTTTGGGTTTGGACTGGACGTATGAACGAGGCAACAAACGCGCGCTTCGCACCCAGGCCGCCAAAGCATCTGCCAGCGCCGCGCAGGCAGATGTGGAAGACGTGCAGCTTCAGCAATTGCTGGCCACGCATGCAGCCTACTTCGACACCCTGGCCGCACAAGAGCGTGTGGAGCAAGTGGGTGCCATGGCTCAAAGCGCCCGCCAGTTGGCCAACACCGCTGCCCAGCGTGTCAAGGTGGGAGATTTGGCCGCACAAGACGCGTCGCGCACCGAAATTGAGGCTGAGCGTGCGCAGGCCGATACAGTGTCTGCCCGGCTCGACGCCCAGCGTGCAGGCCTTTACCTGTCGCAGTTGATGGGGCAGAACCTGTCGACCACCGCTAAAGACCTAAACAATGGCCTAAAAGTAGAATCAGAATGGCCATCACGGCACGACAGTAATGGCGTTTTAGCTATCAATTCAGAAGCAAAACAGCTGCCTTTGTCGTCTGGCGAACTCGCCGCCTTGGTCGAGCAACGTGCCGAAGTACGTGCTGCAGCCGACCGGGTGCAAGCCGCACAGGCGCTGGCGGACAACGCTGCTGCACTCAAGCGTGCCGACATCACCATTGGCAGCTCGATTGACCACTTTCCGGGCACCTCGACCCGGCTGCTGGAGCTGCGCGCACAGATGCCTCTGCAAGGTTTCTTGGGCAGTTACAACTATGAGGGTGAAGTCGCCCGTGCCCTGGCCCTGCTGGCCCAGGCGCAAGACGCACTCGAAAAAACCCGCTTCATGGCCCAAAACGAGATGCAGCGCCAGCAGCAAGAGTTGCTGGCTGCTGGTGCACGGGTGCAAACCTACCAAAGCGACATCGTGCCGCGCGCCCGCAAAGTGGCCGACTTGGCCGAGCTGGCCTTCAACCGGGGCGCCATGTCGCTGACCGATCTGCTGGACGCACGCCGCACGTTGCGTGCAACGCTGCTGGACGCCATCACCGCACGAGCCGACCATGCCCGGGCCTTGGGTGCCTGGACATTGCGCACTGCGCCACAAACCTTGCTCGGCGCTGCGCCTTGAACCAAATTTTCCCGGAATGACCATGATGTTTCCCGACCTGTTTTCCTCCCGCTTTGTGTTGCCCTTGTTGTTGACGGTGGGCCTTGCTGCTTGCAATAAAGCGCCAGAGCCCGTGGCAGACCCCTCGCCTCCCGCACCCATCTTGCAAGGTGAGGCGATCCGTTTTCCGGCAGGTCACCCCCAACTGGCGATGATTGGTGTGGTGGACGCGGCACCGGGTAAGCCGATTGCTGTCGACATGCCTGCGCGTTTGGTTTGGAACGAGGAGAAAACCCAGCGCGTCTACGCCGCCTTTGCGGGCCGGGTGCAAAGCATCCGGGCAGATGTCGGACAGAGCGTGAAAGCGGGTGCAGTACTTGCACAAATGGCGTCTCCAGATTTTGGTTCCGCACAGGCGGATACGGCCAAGGCGCAAGCCGACCAGGCCTTGGCTGGCAAAACGCTGGCACGCCAGCGAGAGCTGTTTGCGTTGGGCATCATTGCCCGCAAAGATCTGGAACAAACCGAGGCCGAAACGGCGCGGGCACAAGCCGAAGTCAGCCGCGCGGAAGCCCGCACCCGCCTGTATGGCAGCAACAGTGGCGTGAACCAACAGATGGCTTTGACAGCCACGCTTGCGGGTCAAGTGGTTGAGCGCAATCTGAACCCCGGACAAGAGCTGCGCCCTGACATGGCGGGGCCTGGGGTGCCAGCATTGTTTGTGATCAGCGACCCCACCAAGCTGTGGGTGCAGATTGATGCTCGCGAGACCGAAGCGGCCACCATGCGACCAGGTTCCACTTTCGAGCTGACCGTGCCCGCCCTGCCTGGGCAAAAATTTGAAGGACAAGTACTGGCCGTGGCCGACTTTATTGATCCTTCTACCCGCACCATCAAGATTCGCGGGATCGTTAACAACGCCGAGCGCCGCCTCAAAGCTGAGATGCTGGCCACTGCACGGGTGGAACGTAGCCTGGGTAACGGCGTCTTGATTCCGTCTCAGGCCGCCGTGTTGTATGGTGCGAAACACCGCGTGTTTGTGCAGATTGAACCGGGCGTTTTCGAGCCGCGTGAAGTCACACTGGGCTACGAAGGCCCCTTGCAGGTGCTGGTCTCCAGTGGCCTGGAGGCGGGAGAAAAGGTTGTTGCCGAAAACACCCTGCTGCTGGCACGTCAACTGCGGGTGGCACGCGACGCCGCAGCAAGCACGACCAGTGCCTCCGCCGAAGCCGCCGAAAAAGCGAAGGCCAAGCCATGAAGCGCCTGATTGCCTACGCGCTACATCAACCCTTGTTCATCATTCTGGGCACCTTGCTGTTTGCTGCAGCAGGCTTGATTGCCTTCAAGAACCTGTCGGTCGAAGCGTTCCCCGACGTGACTGACACGCAGGTCACGGTGATTGCGCTGTACCCCGGCCGCGCTGCCGAAGAAGTCGAAAAACAGGTCACGCTACCGCTTGAGGTGGCTCTGTCAGGCTTGCCGCATTCAATCCGCGTGTTTTCGCACACGCAGTTTGGGCTGTCGTTCACGGTTGTGACGTATGACGAAGGCATCGACGTCAATCTGGCGCGCCAACAGGTCAATGAGCGGCTGCGGGGGGTGGACTTGCCACCAGGGGTGGAAGCCAATATCGCGCCGAATGCCACGCCCGTGGGCGAGATCATGCGCTACCGTTTGCGGGGTGACGGCCTGTCCACCACCGAGCTTCGCACGCTGGAAGACTGGACAGTGGAGCGCGCGTTGCGCCAAGTGTCTGGCGTGGCCGATGTGGTGGCCATGGGCGGATTCATCAAACAATACGAGGTGCAGCCGGATCTGGAAAAGCTGCGTGCGTACAAGCTGAACTTTCAAAACCTGCTGGACGCACTGGGTCGCGGTAACGCCAATGCGGGTGGCAGCTATGTGGCGCAAGGCTCTCAGCAATATGCCATTCGCGGCATTGGTTTGCTTCGCTCTGCTGACGACATAGGCCGCATTGTGGTGGCGGCCCGCAACGGCACGCCCATCTTGATCCGCGATCTGGCTCAGGTCAAAATCGGCGCGGTGCCGCGCCTGGGCACCGTCGGTCAAAACGAAGACGACGACGTGGTCACCGGCATCATCATCATGCGCAAGGGCGAGAACCCGAGCGTGGTGCTCAAGGGTGTGAAGGAACGCATCGACATTCTGAACGAGCGTGTGCTGCCCAAGGGCGTGCAGATCGTCCCGTTTTACGACCGCACCTGGTTGATGGCCAAGACACTGTCTACGGTGTTTAAAAACCTGGTCGAAGGCGCATTGCTGGTCGCGCTGGTGCTGTACTTATTCCTGTCCAACATGCGCGCCAGCTTGGCGGTGGTGGTGGTGATTCCACTCGCACTGCTGTCCACCTTCATGGGTCTCAAGATCATGGGCGTGCCCGCCAATTTGCTGAGCCTGGGGGCGATGGACTTCGGCATCATCGTGGACGGCGCGGTGATCGTGGTCGAGAACATCCTGCACCGCCTGGCCGAGCGTGGCGAGAACATGAACGAGAAGGAGCGACGCGAGGAAATCATCAACGCGGCAAATGAGGTGGGCCGACCCACGCTCTTTTCGATGCTGATCATCATCGCAGCGCACATCCCCATCTTTGCGCTACAACGCCATGAGGGCCGCATCTTCCAGCCCATGGCTTTGTCTGTGACCACGGCCTTGATTGGGTCCTTGATTTTCTCGCTGACACTGGTGCCGCTGCTGTCCTACTGGATGCTTCGCAAGAAACTACCGCACAGTGACAACCGCCTGGTGGCCTTCTGTAAACAAGTCTATTCACCGGCGCTGGACTGGGCACTGGAACGCCGCCGCTTGGTGGTGATGTTGGCGCTGGCGACGTTTGCCTTGGCCATGGGCGTGGCCTCGCGCCTGGGGTCTGAATTTTTGCCAGAGTTGAACGAAGGCACCATTTGGGTCAACCTGCGCTTACCTGCCAGTGTTTCCAATGATGAGGCCACACGCATCCTGCACAACGCGCGCGCCGCTCTGATGAAAATTCCTGAAATTCGCACCACGGTGTCGAAGGCCGGGCAGCCTGAGGACGGCACCGACCCCAAGACCATCAGCATGGCCGAGGTGTTTGTGGACGTGAAACCTGCTGAGCAATGGCGCAAGGGCTTGACCAAAGAAATGCTGATCGATGAAATGGATGCAGCTGTTTCTGCCATTCCCGGATTGCAGCCCACCTTTTCGCAGCCGATCCGCGACAACGTGCTGGAATCCATATCGCAAATTGACGGCCAGATTGTGATCAAGCTTGCCGGTGACGATTTGACCATCATGCGGGGCGTGGCGGAATCTATCGAACACGAAATCAAACAGGTGCAAGGGGTGTACCGCGCCGAGATTGACCGCCTGGGCGAGTTGCCGCAAATCGTGATTGACATCGACCGTGACCGCGCCGCCCGGCTTGGGCTGAACGTGGGCGATGTGCAAGATGTGATCGAAGCCGCACTTGCTGGCAAGGCCAGTACCAGCTTGTGGGAGGGCGAACGGCGCTTTGCAGTGGCCGTGCGTTTGCCCGCAGACCGCCGCACCATTGACAGCTTGCCCTCTGTCTTGATTCCTATTCCTGATGGGGGCTACACCCAACTGGGCAATGTGGCCACCATCCGCGAGACCAGTGGTGCCATGAACATTGCTCGCGAGGCGGGCAGACGCACCATGGCGATTGGCATCTTCATCAAAAACCGCGACATGGGCTCGGTCGTGGCTGACATGCAGGCGCGCGTCGCCAAAAATGTGAAGATTCCGCCGTCCTACACCCTGGCGTGGTCAGGCGAATTTGAAAACCAAGAGCGTGCCATGTCGCGTTTGAAGGTGGTGGTGCCCATCTCGCTGTTGCTGATTTTTGTGTTGCTCATGGATGCGTTCAAATCTTTCAAGATGGCGGCGCTGATTTTGGTCAACGTGCCTCTGGCCTTGATTGGGGGCTTTGTGGCGCTGTGGATCTTCTCTATTCCACTGTCCGTGTCGGCCGCTATCGGCTTCATTGCACTGAGCGGGCAGGCTGTGCTGAACGGTGTGGTGATGCTCTCGGTTTTTCAGCAACTGCGCAACGCAGGGCGCACTGTGTTGGACGCCGTCAAGATCGGGTCCATGCAGCGCCTGCGCACGGTATTGATGACGGCCATGCTTGCAGCCTTAGGTCTTTTGCCCATGGCACTGTCGCACGACATTGGCTCGGAGACGCAGCGGCCACTGGCCATTGTGGTCATTGGTGGGCTGGTCACCGCCACATTGCTGACCTTGTTGGTGTTGCCCGTGTTGTATGTGGCGTGGTTCTCGAAGGACGGGCGCAATAAAGCTTAATCAGCCGGGTTTGCAGGCATTAGGTGGCAAGCTGGGGCGAGCATGCCGGTGACATGGTTTGTGGCATCGCCAGCATGCTTGCCAGCCACGCATCGGAAGCTTGGGGGCGCGAAAACAAAAAGCCTTGCAAGCTGTCGCACTGGTGTTTCAACAGAAAGTCCGCTTGTGCCTGGGTCTCTACACCTTCGGCCACCACTTTCAGGCTGAGCTCAGCCGCCATGGACAGCACCAGGCGCACGATGGCGGTGTCGTTCAGGTCGCCGGGCGTGTCTTGCACAAAGGCTTTGTCGATTTTCAGTTCATAGAGCGGCAAGCGCTTCAGATACGACAGGCTCGAGTAACCGGTGCCAAAGTCGTCAATGGAAAAGCGTATGCCTAGGCGGGCCAGCTCTTGCATGCGGGCCACGGTTTCGTCAATGTCCGTGATCAGCATCCCCTCGGTGACCTCCAAAATGAGTGAGCTTGCCAAGGCCTCGCGACCTTTGAGTTTGGCTTTCACGCGCTCCACAAAGTCGGGCTGATGAAATTGCCGGGGACTGATGTTGACCGACAGTGTGATCAACTTGTTGGCATGGGACAGTTGCTCAAGCAGCTCGCAGGCTTGGTCGATGACCCGGTCTCCCATGGCGACAATCAGACCTGTGGCCTCCGCTACGGGGATGAACAGCGCGGGTGAAATGGGTCCGCGTGCGGGGTGAATCCAGCGCATCAACAGTTCTGCGCCCACGACATCACCATGCAGGTCAACTTGGGATTGGATCGCTACCGTCAATTCATCGCGCGCCACGGCTTTGGCCAGATCCTGCTCAAACTGAATGCGCATTTGCAGCTCGGTTTGCATGGCGATTTCAAAAAACGCCACGCGGTTCCGGCCACTCTCCTTGGCGCGGTACATGGCCGTATCGGCTTCGCGCAGCAAATCGTCCGTGGTTTGACCGGGTGTCGGAAACATGGCAATGCCGATGCTCGCGCTGGACAAGAAGCTGCCCCGGTCCAGCTCCAGTGGTTCGGCCATGGCCAGGCGCAGCTTTTCTGCGGTGCTCATGGCGATGTGGGCGGCGGTCTCCAGGTTGGGCGGCAGGTCGGTCAGCAGCACGACAAATTCATCGCCCCCTAAGCGGCCCAGGGTATCGCTCTGGCGTACCTGCGCTTGCAGCCGTGCACTGGCCAGTTGCAAGAACTGATCCCCCACGCCGTGGCCATGGGTGTCGTTGACGTTTTTGAAGTTGTCCAGATCGATGAAAAGCACGGCTCCGCGTGCGCCACTGCGCTGGCTTTTGGTCACGGCCCGCTCAATGTGGTCTGTCAGCATGCGGCGGTTGGGCAGATTGGTCAGCACGTCAAAGTGCGCCAGGCGGCGCAGCTCGGCTTGTGTTTCTTGGTCCCGAAGGATGGCGCGGTCTAAATTGCGCAGCAAGACGCCCGCCGAAATGGTGACAAGTGCGGTCACCACCAGAAAAGCAAGGCTCAACATGGACCATTCAAACAGCGGCGCTCCCGTGCTCACGCGCATGGCGGTGGGCAGATTCAGCCCATATCCAAACCCAAAGATGCCTGCACAAAGACCTACCAGCACCAACGAGGCCGGTCGCAAGCCCACCAGCAAAGCCGTCAAGATAGGCACTGCGGAGAGGTAAAGCAGGCCCAGCGTGCCGCGCGTGGCCAAAAACAGCGCACCAAAACCTGTCATCAGGCACAAGGTGATCCCAACGCGAAGGCGGTAAGCCATCGAGCGCTTTAGCCAAAGGAATGCAACCAATGACAGGGCGATCAGGTTGGTCAAAATTTGCTGCAACAACCCAGCTTGGTAGGCGTATTTCGCCCCACCGAGGGTGATCACCGTGCCCAAGACAAAATTTGCCCCCAAGATGGCGGACAGCAACTCTTCACGCCAGTGAGCTGTAACAGCAGAAGAGCGGTGACGGCGCTTGACGACGCCGGAAGAGTGTTGGGCGGTTTGCAACATGTAACCTTTTGTTGCATTTTGGCAAGAGAACGCGTTTGCTGCTTGGGATCAAACTTAGAAAACGTCTAAATCAATCGTACTGCGTCAAATCTGCTCATTTCAATGGCTTGATTGCCCAGGAATGGCAGAAAAAGCAACGATATCGCCTCAGCGAATGGCTTCAACCGCGAGGGTGTTTGGCGACACGCGTGCGCGCAAGTCGGCGAGCCAGGTGTCTATGGCCACGGGTCGAGCGTAGAAATAGCCCTGCAGGTGGCGGCAGCCCTGTGCAACTAACAGGTCCACTTGTTCTTGGGTCTCGACGCCTTCGGCGACCACGTTGAGATTGAGCTCAGTTGCCATGGACAGAATCATGCGGACAATGGCTGCATCGTTGGCATCTGTGCACGCGTCGTCCACAAAACTCTTGTCAATTTTGAGTTCTGACAGGGGCAGTCGCTTGAGGTACGAAAGGCTGGAGTAACCGGTGCCAAAGTCGTCAATCGAGAAACGAATGCCCAAACCGGCAAGCTCCCGCATTCGAATGACCGTATCGTCCATGTCCTTGATCAGCAGGCTTTCGGTCACTTCCAGTATCAGGTCTGTCGCCAAGGCCCCGTGAGTTGTCAATGCCCCTTTGACGTCTTCAGAGAATCCAGCTTGATGAAATTGCCGGGGGCTGATGTTGACCGATACCGCGAAGTCATAGCCGAGTCGCCGCAAGAGGGCGCTGGTCGCACAAGCCTGCGCCAGAACCCAGCGACCCATGGGCACAATCAAGCCGCTGTGTTCGGCTACAGGGATGAATTCAGCGGGCGATATATTGCCCCGCACGGGATGTTTCCAGCGCAGCAAGAACTCTGCGCCAACAGGGCGACCACTGGGGTCGCACTGTGTTTGCACCGCAATCCAGAGCTGATGTTTTTCCAAAGCTTGCGCGAGGTCTTGCTCAAACATCATTCGTGTTTGCAATTCAGTTTGCATCGCATCTTCAAAAAAAGTGGTGCGATTCCTGCCCAGGCCTTTGGCTCTGTACATGGCGGTATCGGCTTCGCGCATCAGGTCGTCAGCACTGACGTCGAGCCGTGGGTAAATCGACAGGCCAATGCTGGCGCTGGAGGGATAGGTGGCGCCCGCCAGTTCTATTGGCTGCTCCATCACCTGACGAATTTGCTCTGCCATCCGACCTGCGGCCTGAGCAGCGCCTGAGGCGCTTGCGCCCAGGTCTGGCAGCAGAACCAGAAACTCGTCGCCGCCCAAGCGGCCCAGCGTGTCCGTCGCGCGAACCTGGGCGCTCAGACGATCAGCCACGCATTTCAGATAGAGGTCACCCACGCCATGTCCGCGGGTGTCATTGATGTTCTTGAAATGGTCCAGGTCGATGAACAGCAGCGCGCCATATCGTCCGCTTCGCGCACTGGCATCAATCGAATAGGCGATGCGGTCAGTGAGCATCCGTCGGTTGGGCAGACCCGTCAAAACATCAAACAGGGCAAGCTTGCGAAGCTCGTCTTGCGCTTCGCTTGCACTCAGCATGGCGCGCTCCATGTTGCGCAGCAAAATAGCGGTGGAGACGGTGACGACTGCGGTGACCAACAGAAAGTTCAAGCTCAACATGCTCCAGTGTTGAGGCAAAGAACCCTCTTCGATCAGGCCAAATCGCAGGCTCATGGGAAGCGCCATGCCGATGCCAATTGCCAGAACGCCGCCTGAAATCCCCACCAGGGTGATGGCCGCAGGAAGCAGCCCCAACAGCAGGGCCGTCAGAATCGGTACGGACGACAAAAACAGCAAGCCATAGGTGCCAGCCCGAATCAAAAAGAAGAAGCCCACGCCTGCAAACACCAGCATGCTCAGGCTGGCGCGCAGCGTGTGTGACATGTGTTTGGCGCGCCACAGGTATGCAATTAAGGCCAAGGCAATGCCATCGAACACGGCAATCGCCAACAGACCGGCCTTGAGCGCAAGGTAGACGCCCGGTACGCAAGCCAAAGTGCCAAACAAAAGTTCAACGCCCAGCAGTGCTGTCAGCAGGTCCTGACGCCAATGCGGCTTGTCAGCTGGCACCAGAGGTGTCTTCTGAGCATGGGGGGGTTTCGCAATTGCTGCATTCAAAATGTAACCTTTTGTATATCCTAGCAATGACCTGCACAAGACGAGTGATATGGTTTGTGTTTTAGAACTTGCTGTATCGCTAAGCGTCAATTCACATCATGTCGACAACCGTAAACACAAAAACATCGCGCCACGTGGAGCGAATCGTGCGAGGCCAGCCCACCAGCGACGGTGCAGGCGTCAAGCTCACCCGTTTGCTGACCCAAGATCTTCAGCAGCGCCTGGACCCGTTTTTGATGCTGGATAACTTTGCCAGTGACGACCCCAAGGACTACGGCGCTGGGTTTCCGAACCATCCGCACCGAGGGTTTGAAACGGTCACTTACATGATCAATGGCCGTATGCGCCACATCGACAGTGGCGGGCACGTGGGGCTGTTGCAAAACGGTGGCGTGCAGTGGATGACGGCCGGTCGGGGCCTGGTTCACAGTGAAATGCCAGAGCAAGAAGACGGCGTGATGGAAGGCTTTCAGCTCTGGTTGAACCTCCCCGGCAAAGACAAGTTGTGCGAGCCTTGGTACCAAGACTTTTCAGCGCAGGACCTACCTGCCTTTGTATTGCCGTCTGAAAACTATCAAAATGAGAGCAATAAAACGATATGGGATGTGCCGATAAAGCTTATTTCAGGCAGTATTTTTGACCGTAAAGGCGCCGTGGTTCGTGATGCAACGCTGTACCCCACCCAGCCGCTGTATGCCGACATCACCTTGCCGCCTGGGGCGCAAATTTTCTTGCCCATTGACGTGGCGCACAACGCCTTTTTGGTGGTGTTTCGTGAATCGGTGACCTTGGGCGGTAGCCTGGTGCCCACACGCCACATGGCCATCTTGGGCAACGATCCTCAGTCCACCGGTGTGCTGTTGGAGGCCCCTGCCAGCAATGGGGCAGATGCACGCGTCTTACTGATTAGTGGGCGTCCTCTGCGCGAGCCGATTGCGCAGTACGGCCCCTTTGTGATGAACACGCGGGACCAATTGATCCAGGCCGTGGAAGACTTTCAAGCAGGCAAGATGGGTTGAACAGCGGTCGGCTGACTCAAGGCGGTGAGCCAGGCGGCGACAGGTTGCGGGCGGGAATAAAAGTAGCCCTGCATGCTGTGGCAGCCGTGCGATGCCAGGAAGTCCACTTGCGCCTGGGTCTCCACGCCTTCTGCCACCACTTTGAGCTTGAGCTCGGTAGCCATAGAGAGAATCATGCGAACAATGGCGGCGTCTGCCGCATCAGTGGTGGCGTCGTTCACAAAGCTCTTGTCGATTTTGAGCTCGAACAGTGGCAGTCGTCGGAGGTAATTCAAGGACGAATACCCTGTGCCAAAGTCATCAATGGAGAATTGCAGCCCGAGTGCTACCAACTCATGCATGCGGGCGATGGTGTCGTCCCGATCCTTGATCAGCAAACCCTCAGTCACTTCGAACACCACGTCCCCTGGGCCGATGCTGTGACGCTTCATCAGCATGCGAACATGCTCCACAAAACCGCTTTGATAAAACTGGCGTGGGCTGATGTTCACAGAAATCGGCAGCTTACGCCCTTGATCATGCAGTTGCTGTACCAAGGCAAATGCCTCTTGCAAGACCCAGTCACCGATTTGCACGATAAGCCCCGTGTGCTCGGCCACAGGTATGAAGTCTGCGGGTGACACTTGCCCCCGCACCGGGTGCTTCCAACGCAGCAAAACCTCTGCACCTGATACGGCGCCACCGGCCTTGCATTGGGACTGAACGGCCAAACTCAATTCGCCTTTCTGTAAGGCCTGCGCCAAATCGTTTTCCAGCTCCAGCCGCTGGCGCAGCTCGATCTGCATGGACGCTTCAAAGAAGACCACCCGGTTACGGCCGCTTTGTTTGGCGCTGTACATGGCCGTGTCAGCCTCCCGGAGCAGGTCATCAGCGGTTTGCCCGATCTTGGGAAACAGGGCAACGCCAATGCTGGCGCTGAAGCTATAGGCCTTATCGGCAATTTCGAAAGGCACCTCCATGGACGCTCGGAGTTTGTCCGCTGTCACTTGGGCTGAATGGGCTGCGGTGTCAGCGTCTGCAGATAGGCTGGCAAGCAAAACCACAAACTCGTCACCTCCCAGGCGTGCAAGGGTGTCGCCCCGTCTGAGTACTTGAACAAGTCGATTGGCCGCCATCTTCAGGAAGTTGTCGCCAACCGCGTGCCCATGGGTGTCATTGACGTTCTTGAAATGGTCGAGGTCAATAAAGAGAACAGCCCCCTTCATGTCAGTGCGCAGGGCCTGGTTCAGCGTATTGCTTAGCCGGTCTGCGAGCAATCGCCGGTTGGGCAAACCCGTCAGCACGTCAAACATGGCAAGCTGCTGCAACTTGGTCTGGGCCGTGATCGCCTCTTCGGTCGTGCGCTGCAGATTGCGGATCAATACAGCAGTCGAAACAGTGATGATGCCGTTGACGATGAGAAAGTTGGTGCTCATCAAAAACCACTGACGCCAGGGTGAACTTTCCAATCCCTTGATCGGCCAATGCAAATCAAACAGCCAGCACATGAAAAACAGCAGGCTTGTTGTGAACATCAGGCTGAATGCAGATGCACGCAATCCCAAGAACAGCGCCGTGAGCAGTGGCACAGTGGACAGGTAAAGCAAGGCAATCGTAGGCGCTTCTCGCATGAAGGCCGTGCCCAGTCCCAGCCCCAGCATCAAAAAGGCAGTTACCCGCACATCAAAAGGTAAACGGTGTCGCCAGACGACCTGGGCCACCAGCGCCACGATGACGCCTATGTTCAGCGCACTGATATGCCATAGAGCGGCTTGCGCCGCAAAATAAGCCCCGATCACGCAGGCAATGCCGCCGACGACCAGCGTTCCCTTGACGATTCGCCCCAGCAATTCCTCGCGCCACGCCGCAACACGAACCTCTGGCGCAGCCAGGGGATCTGTGACAGTCGGTAGAAAATCACTTTGGGTCAAGTTCGGAGAACCTCACCCCCATCCTAGCTTTTTGACAGTGACCGAGTGGTTTGTGTGTCTTTAGCTCGGCGCCTGTCCCAGCGCTAACTCTCCGCCCAGGCCCAGCACCAAGTCGGGGATCAGCTTGCGCAACTCGCCTGTGGCAATGGCGGCGTCGGTATCAAAGCCATCGTCATCCTTGCTGGTCGTGCCTTCAAAAACGACGTCTTCAAAGGCGATCTTCTTGATCTGAAACGCATCGGTCAGAATGAAGTTGACCCGGTCGTCCCAGTTCATGGCCAGCTTGGTGGGCAGTTTGCCCGCAGCAATGTGCTGACGCACCTCGTCGATATCGAGCGAATGTCTGGCATAGCGCACCACCGCCTGGGTGTCATCCGTGGCTTTGAGCTCGCACTCGCGCATGATTGAAAAGCCTGCTGGCGGCTCGCCTGTTCGCAACCATTCGGCCATGGCGGAGGCGGCAGAGACGGTGGTTTGCACCAGGCTGAGGTTCAGGCCCTCGATGGCCTTCACCAGACTGGTGAGCACCTCGTCGGCCTTGCCGCTGCTGGCAGCATCCAACATGACCAAGCTCGCGCCGGGGTCAATCCAAACCTGAACTGACCCCTGCTTGCTGAATGCCATGGGTAGCAAGGCTAGCTTGGCGTCGTCCTTGATGTCGCGGCTTTCTTTCTTGCCAGGCTTGCGGCCGGTGCTGGCCTCGATTTGGGCGCACTGCTCTTCCACTTTGCGCTTGAGCACCGACGCTGGTACGGCCTTGGTCTCAATCATCAGCTTTAGGAGCCACTGACCATCCACCACTTCCACAAACGCGCCATGTGCTTTGCCGCGCGGGGGAGCCCAGCCCACGGATTTTTCTTGGGATGCGCCACATTCCACGAAAGCATCTTGGCTAAGCAGCTCTTCCAGCCGATCAATGGCCATCGTCCAACCAGCCGCCATGCGATAAACCAACAAATTCTTGAACACGAAATACCTTGTCTAAATCATTAAAAGCTATGGAAATAGGCTTGTGGTGTCGAGCTTAGCCGAGCAGCTTCTTCAGCTCGCCGCTCTTGATCAGTGCATCCAGATCATCCGCGCCACCAATCAACGTGCCTTTGACGAAAACCAATGGTAGCGTGGGCCAACCCGTCCAGAATTTCAAAGCGCTGCGATCGCGCCAGCGGCTGAAGTAGCTGCCATATTCCAGATATTGGTAGGGCACAGCTGCCGCATCCAACAGGCGACGTGCTTTGCGCGGAAATGGGTTCATGGCCATGCCAACCACGACGACGGGGCTGCTGACCACGGCAGCTTGCACCTCTTTGACCAAGTCCAGCTTCCAGTTGGCAATTTTGCCGCGAATGGCGGGGTGAATTTGGACTTCGTCCAGGATGGGGCGGGGCATCAGTGAATCCTCAAACCGAGGAGCGTAGCATGCGAAACGGAAGTTACAGGTAACCTAAGCCTGCCTGCACCTTTCCGTCTGATCGGAACATAAATTCAGTGAATTCGGTTGCAGGAACTGGTTTGGCGAATAGATAGCCTTGCCCAAAATCACATCCTGCTTTGACCAGCAGATCCAGTTGCCCGGCGGTTTCAATCCCTTCTGCCACCACCTTAAGGCCTAGCTTGTGTGCCATCACTATCATGGCCTCGCACAAAGCGCGGTCATCTGGGTCGATCTCAAGGTCTCTCACAAAGGATTGGTCAATCTTGAGGTAATCAATATCGAGCATCTTCAGGTACGACAACGAGGAATAGCCCGTGCCGAAGTCATCCAATGAGATTTTGATACCGAAATTTCGCATTTCGTCCAGTCGCAGCTTGGTGGACTCTTTGACTTGCATCAGCATGCCTTCGGTGATTTCAATGGCGACCGCATCGCCGGGAAGACCTAAAGTGCCAAGCAGGGCCATCCATTGCGGGATCAAGTCCGAATTGCCCCGAAACTGTGCAGGTGACATGTTGACGCTAACTTGAAACTCGTCGTGACCACAGGCTCGCATACCTTGGGTGATATTGGCCGCCTCTTGAAAGACATAGTTACCAATGGCCATGATGGCCCCCGTTTCCTCTGCCAAAGGAATAAAGTCGGCCGGACTGATATTGCCGTGATCCGGGTGGCGCCACCGCACCAGAGCCTCCGCCTTATGTATTTTTCCAGTGATCAGGCTGGCGATGGGCTGATAGCAGACGTACAACTGGCCTGATTCGACGACTTGCGGAAGGTCGCGCAGCAACTGGCGTCGCCGCGTCGCCGCCTCATGCAGGGCCGGCGTAAAGTGGCAGTAACGATTTCGCCCCGTGGATTTGGCGTGATACATGGCCTGTTCAGCACTTTTGAGCAAAGTGTCAGGGTCGTGACCATCGACAGGGTATACGGCGACACCAATACTTGCCGTGACCTTAGAAGATTCCGCTCCCAACAAAAACGGTTCAGCCAATTGCGCGATCAGCTTCCGTGCCACATTGCCAATGTGTCCCAGTTGTTCAATGCCAGGCAGCAATATGGCGAATTCGTCAGCGCCTAACCTCGCCACGGAGTCGGTCTCTCGGACAGACGAAGAAATGCGTTGACCTGACTGCGTCAACAAAGCGTCACCTGCCTCGTGACCCATCAGGTCATTTATTTGCTTGAAGCGGTCCAGATTGACGAGCAACAATGCCACGGCCATGCCTGAGCGTTTGGCAACTCGCATTTCGTGGTTCAACCGCTGTATGAAGTTGCTCCGATTCGACAATCCCGTCAGGCTATCAAAGTTCGCGTGCTGAAGGGCTTTTTCTTCCGCTAGTTTTCGCGCGGTAATGTTGCGCCCATAGCCAATCAATCCGACAACTTGGCCATCGAGCCCGTAAAACGGCGTGTGTAGGATTTCCAGGCAAACCCTTTTCTCCTCGTCATCCCGATGAAACCATCGTTCTGTGGTCCGCTCCGTGCCAGAACTCATGACTGATTGATCAAGCTCGTGCAGGTCCTGTGCAACAGTTTGATCTAACACATCAAAATCAGTCTTTCCTACCAGCTGAGAGGCGGGCCGGTTGAGCACCTTCTCATAGACTTTGTTAAATCCTAGATATGAACCGTCAGCCGACTTAAAGAACAGCACATCTGGAATGATGTCCATCACGCCGCGTAGCAATGCGTGGTCACGACTGGCCTGCAGCATGGCATCGGCAAGCTCCTTCTTCTGAAAGCTCAGCGCAAGCTCTAGCTTTCGGCGGCTTTTCTCAGTGTCCGTGTAATGGCGGTCAACTTCCGCAAGTAGATTGCGTATTTCTGGCGTTAGTATTCGTTCTGACCCCAAGTGTTTCTTGATCTGAAGTTCGAGAAGCTCGTTCATTTCTTTCTATTTCCTCGCACCTGCCCTGGTTGTTGCATGTTGCCACGCGTGTAAAACCAAGCGCTCGATGGGGTCAATCTGTTAATGGACAAGTTGGCGCGAATTCCTTGGATGTACCTACAGTGGCGCAGCTTGTGTGTCAACGTGCGAGTTGGAAGCATCTAGAAACGCCACGGCCTCCATCAGGTCTTTAGAGTCGGCAGACATCGCTTCATCGCGCAAACGGCGGTCTAGCTCAAAATCCTGACAGTTGCGCTCGACGCATCCCAAATAATGCCTGAAGCTCAGACGCAGAGGCTTGCGCTGCACTGAGGTGCTGCATCTGACGCGCTAAATGAATGTGCATGAATGGCTTGACGCTACTGGCTGGTAAAATCAAGCCCTTTTACGGAGCTGACTCTGCCCATGCCCGTTGCCCTTGCAGGGCATGCCCCTGCCTCATTTGAAATCAAAAGCGCCAACCTGCCTCTGGTGGCGTTGCTGCTCAAATCCACTGACCTGACGCAACTTGGCGTCGAATGGCAGCAGCGGTTTGGCGATATCCCCGATTTTTTTGACAATGACCCCTTGGTCATTGACTTGTCACCGCTTGGGCCAGACGTGGTGGATCTGGATTTTTCAGCGCTGTTGACGCTGTTGCGAAACCATCGCCTCACCCCTATTGCCTTCAAGGGCGGTAGCGAATCGCTCGCACTGAGTGCCCTGGCTGCGGGCCTGGTGGTGGCGGGAGACGCCAAACCTGTTCAGTCCCCTGCGCCAAGGGTGGAAACGGTAGTGCAACAGGTGGTTCATGAGGTTGTGCACGAAGTGGTGCGCGAGGTGCAGGTGCCCAGTACCCTCAGCCCCAGTGCCATGGTGATTGACAAACCCCTGCGTTCGGGTCAGCAAATCTATGCCAAGGGGCGTGATCTGGTCGTGCTCGCGATGGTTAATCCTGGGGCTGAAGTCATTGCCGACGGGCACATCCATGTGTATGCGCCCTTGCGTGGCAAGGCCATTGCGGGGGCCAAAGGCAACGCCGATGCGCGTATTTTTGCGCTCTGCATGGAGCCGCAATTGATTTCCATTGCGGGTGTTTACCGCACCACCGACACACCGCTGTCTGCTGACGTTTGGGGAAAAGCCACCCAAATCCGCCTGGAAGGCGGCAGCACCGATGGCAAATTGTTGCTTGAGCCTCTCAAGCTCTGAACCCTAATTAATCTGCATTCAAAGGACCTTTCAATGGCCAAAATCATCGTAGTGACATCCGGCAAAGGCGGCGTGGGCAAGACCACCACCAGCGCCAGTTTTGCCAGTGGCCTGGCCCTGCGGGGTCACAAAACCGCCGTGATCGACTTTGACGTGGGCCTGCGCAACCTGGACTTGATCATGGGCTGCGAGCGCCGCGTGGTGTACGACCTGATCAACGTGATTCATGGCGAAGCCAACCTCAACCAGGCCCTGATCAAAGACAAACAGTGCGACAACCTCTTTGTACTGGCCGCATCGCAAACCCGTGACAAAGACGCGCTCACACAAGACGGCGTGGAAAAGGTGCTCAACGACCTGGCCACGATGGACTTTGAATACATCGTCTGTGACTCACCCGCCGGAATCGAGACAGGCGCCATGATGGCCATGCATTTTGCTGATGAAGCGCTGGTGGTGACCAACCCAGAAGTATCCAGCGTGCGTGACTCAGACCGTATTCTGGGCATGCTGGGCAGCAAGACCAAGCGCGCCATTGAAGGCAAAGAGCCGGTCAAAGAACATTTGCTGATCACCCGCTACAACCCTAACCGCGTGGACCAAGGCCAGATGTTGTCGCTCGAGGACATCCAGGACATCTTGCGGATCAAGCTCATTGGCGTCATCCCCGAGAGCGAGAGCGTACTGCAAGCCTCCAACCAGGGCCTGCCCGCCGTGCACATGGCGGGCACCGATGTGTCTGAGGCCTACAAAGATGTGATCGACCGCTTCCTGGGCGCAGAAAAGCCTATGCGCTTTGTTGATGCGCAGAAGGCAGGCTTCTTCAAGCGTCTTTTCGGAGGCAAGTGAAACCATGTCATTTTTGTCCTTCTTTCTTGGCGAGAAGAAACAGACCGCCAGTGTCGCCAAAGAACGCCTGCAAATCATCCTGGCCCACGAGCGCAGCGGCCGCAATGCCTTTGCGCCAGATTACTTGCCCGCCTTGCAGCGCGACTTGGTGGCAGTGATCAGCAAGTACATCCAGATCAATCCAGACGACATCAAGGTCAACCTGGAGCGCCAGGACAACCTGGAAGTGCTGGAAGTGAAAATCGAATTGCCAGACGCCAAGTAAGCTGCCGAACTGCCAAACCAGTCCAAAATTTACTGAGGCTGGTTTGGTGGTTCAGTGTTCAAAATGCAGATGCAGCGTTGCAGGTTTTCCCGCAACGCCTGCTTCGCCCGTGACACGGTCGGCCAGATGGCGCAGCAAAACACCTGATACCCGCTGCATCGCGGCCTCCAGGGCATCGGCATCCGCGTCCCACAAGGCCTCTGCGTCTCCCGGGGCATGGTGTTCTAACTGGTCCAAAAACAGGGGCTCTCCCGAGTGCCGCAAGGCCAGCTCGAAATTGAACTCATCAAAGCTGCCCTGAATTCCGGTGACCTGGCGTCCTCCGCTGGCCGTGATCGCCTCGGCCGCTTCAAGCGCTGCCAGCGCGGCGCGGTGTACCACGTCCCGGCGCGCGGACCAGGCCGCACCCTGCACTTCCACAAAGTCGGTGATTTGCTGACTCAGCTTGCCCTGGCCCTCGTCCAGGGTGATTTCCAGGGACTGTTTGGTGCCCAGGCGAAAGACCAGATTGAGCAATACCGCTGTCACACCTGTCACACCTGTCACGATGAACCCATTGCCCAGCAAGACTTGAGTTGCCTTAGGCGCGTGTTGCGTCAGCCCTGGCAGCAGCATGACGGTAAGGCCGGCACAGACAGAAAGCCCCACCATGAAAATACCTCGACTGTCCATGGCGCGAGAAGCGATCAGCTCGACACCTGACACGATCAAGAAGGCTGCCGCGTACAACTCCACAGCGCCCAGTACAGGTGCCGGAACGAGCGTCAGCGCCAGTGTCGCCTGTGGCATGAAGGCCACCAATGCAAGCAAGCCTGCGGTCATCAAGCCAACATAGCGCGATGTAGAGCGCGTGGCGTGAGACAAGGCAATGTTGGCTGAGGACGTAAAGGTCGGGAAGCTGCCCAAAAACGCGCCAATAAAGTCACCTACGCCATTGGCTCGAATGCCACGCCCCACCGCCTGCATGTTGGCGCGTCGCCAATCCGCGTTGTCCATTTTGTCCATGATGATCACGCTGCCCAGCGTGTCCAACTGCGTCAGCATGGCCACCAATACGATGGCAACGACCATGCTCGGCTCCAGTGTCCAGCTAGGGGCATGCAAGGACGGCAGCGCAAATACCGGTGCACCCGCCAGGGCCTCAGCCCCGTGCAATTGACCACTGGCCCAGGCGACGATCAAGCCAACCACCATGCCGCCAATGAGCCCAAGCAATTTGGTTTGCTTGGTACCCCACACTGAAAACGCCACGATGCAGCCCAAGGTTGCACCGGCAATGAGTGCAGCAATTGGGTCAATCTGCATCTGCTCATTGATCTCCAGCGAATGCCGCATGGTGGGTTCGATCAAGGCCAAGCCGCCCATGCACACGACGGTGCCCGCGACCGCTGGCGGGAACAAGGCGCGCAACTTAGGCATCACCGAGCCGACGGCGTAGGCTGTCATTGCAGACAAAATTGCCACACCAAAGAGTGCGCTGGGGCCGCCCATGGCAACTGCCGTGGCAGCGAAGGGCACCATAAAAGGATTGGGCATGTGCGCTAGCAATGCGCCACTGCCCCAGCGGCCTCCCCAGGCTTGCAGACCCGTACAAAGCGCCATCCCCAGCAAAGACATGGCCACCATGGATTGCGTGTCTGGCAAGGACAAACCCGCAGATTTTGCAGTGACCAGCACGTAAGTCACAAAGGCCAGTGCCGTGACGGCATGTTGACCGCCCAGTACCAACAGTGCGCCTCTGGGCACCCGTTCGTCGGCCGCATAGATCAATTCAGCGGGCCGTCGACGCGGGGAAGACGCCGGTAGGGAAAAGGTTGGGCTGTCCATCAGGTTTGCGTCAAAGGGATGAAGTGTAGTGGCCACTGCAAACCCTGATCGGTGGTGCGGCATAAAACCCGAGGCTGGGCCAAGGGCAATCCCTGATGTCCTTCTGCCCATATTTGATAGTGTTAGCCGCAATCGGGCAGTGCCTTCGCGTCTTGCCCGATTGACAGGCTCTGTGGCTGGCCTGATTATTCTCATTGGATTGACAGGCGTGCCAGAGATGGCGCATTTGTTGCTTGAAACGGAATTACCCTACCCCCGGAAGGTCCCCATGAAGATCGCTCGCCGCTCACTGTTGTCACTTGCCATTGCCACAGGCGTTCTCGCAAGTCCTGGAATTTCGATGGCACAGGGCACTGTGTTGCGCATCGTGCCGCACTCCAACTTGGCGATCCTGGACCCGATCTGGACTACCGCCTACATGAGCCGCAACCACGGTTACATGATTTACGACACGCTGTTTGGCACCGACGAAAACGCCAAGATCAAACCACAAATGGTGGAGAGCTGGACCGAAAGTGCAGACCACCGCATGTGGACCTTCAAGCTGCGCAAAGGCTTGGAGTTTCATGACGGTAAGCCCGTGACCAGCGAAGACGTGGTCGCCAGCTTGCAGCGCTGGGGCAAGCGCGACGCCATGGGCTCGGCGCTGATGCAGTTCGTGCAGCGCATGGACACCCCCGCACCAGACACCTTCCGCATCTTCCTGGGCGAGGCCTGTGGCTTTGTGCTAGAAGCGCTGGGCAAGCCATCGAGCAATGTGCCCTTCATCATGCCCAAGCGCATTGCGGATACCGATCCGTTCAAGCAGATTGAAGAGCACATCGGCTCTGGGCCGTTCATCTTCAAGAAGGATGAATTCAAGCCCGGCGACAAGGCCGTGTACCTCAAGAACACCAAGTACGTTCCCCGCAGTGAGCCACCATCCGGCTCTACAGGCGGCAAGCATGTGTATGTGGACCGGGTTGAATGGAACCTGGCCCTGCGCGATGCGCAAGCCCAAGTCAACGCCTTGCAAAAAGGCGAGGTGGACATCATCGAACAACTCTCGTTCGACCACTACGAAACTGTCAAGGCAGACGCAACACTGCAGTTGCCCAAGGCCGATAAGTTCGGTCTGCAATACATGGCGCGCTTCAACCACCTGCACAAGCCATTTGACAACGCCAAAGTGCGCCAAGCCGCTATTGCCGCGATGACGCAAGAGCCCTTCCTGCGTGCGCAAGTCGGCGTCAAAGACCTTTATCGCCCGTGCGCGAGCATGTTCATTTGCGGCACGCCTTTTGGCAGCACGGCTGGCAGTGATATTCAGGCCAAATCCAACATGAAGAAGGCACAGGAATTGTTGAAGGCCTCTGGCTACGATGGCACGCCCATCGTGATCCTGAAGCCCACCGACCTGGCCTCAATTCAAAAGCTGCCTGATGTGGCGGCCCAGTTGTTGCGCCAAGCCGGCTTCAAGGTCGATCTTCAGGCGATGGACTGGCAGACCCTGGTGGGACGTCGCGCCAAGAAGGACGCACCCGACAAAGGCGGATGGCACATGTTCCTGACCGCATGGCAGGCATTTGACGTGTGGAACCCCATCGGTAACCCCGCCATGGATTCTCGTGGCGAAAAATCCACCTGGTTTGGCTGGGCGACGGACGACAAACTGGTCACCCTGCGCAATGAATTCATGCGTGCCACCGATGAAGGCGCCAAGAAGAAGCTGGCTGATCAGATTCACGCCCGTGCTTTCGAGATTGGCACCCATGCACCCCTGGGTGAATTTGAGTCCCCAATGGCCGCGCGCAAGAACATCACAGGCTTCTTTGTGACCAACAGCAATATTTACTGGAATCTGAAAAAGAACTGATGAATCAGAACCTCAGCGCAGGCCAAGGTGAGGAGGCCTTGGATCTGATCATCCGTGGTGGCACTGTGATTGACGGCACGCGGGCACCACGCTTCGATGCAGATATTGGCATTGTCGATGGCCGGATTGTCGCCATCGGTGACTTGTCTGGCCGCGAGGCCAGACAAGCATTGGATGCCCGCGGGCGTATCGTTTCCCCCGGCTTTATTGACTCCCACACCCATGACGACCAGGCACTGCTGAGTCAGCCTGACATGACGTTCAAGGTCTCGCAGGGCGTGACCACGGTGGTGACTGGCAACTGCGGCATCAGCATTGCACCCTTGCGAGCAGGTGCGCCGATGCCTGCACCGCTGAACCTGTTGGACGCGGGCACACAGCCGCCTTTTGAAACTTTGCGGGGCTATCTGGATGCCTTGCGCGCCACACCTGCTGCTGTCAACGTTGCGGCCCTGGTTGGGCACAGTAGCCTGCGTGTCAATGTCATGCCAGACCTGGAGCGTGAGGCCAATGCTGACGAGATCGCCGCCATGCGCACCTTGCTGGATGAGTCGCTGGATGCGGGTGCCATAGGGCTTTCTACCGGTACCTTTTATCCGCCTGCGGCCAAAGCAAGCGCTGAAGAAATCATAGCAATAGGTCAAGGTTTGACAAGCCGTGGGGCCATTTTTGCAACCCATATGCGGGATGAATCCGACCACGTGATGGAAGCGCTGGACGAGACCTTCCGCATTGGCAAGGCGCTGGATGTGCGTGTGGTCATCTCGCACCACAAGGTCATGAACAAGCCCAACTTTGGGCGTTCTAAGGAGACCCTGGCGCATATCCACAAAACCATGCAATGCCAATGCGTAGCGCTGGACTGCTACCCCTATACGGCGGGGTCCACCATGATCCACACAGCACGCGCCATGCTGGACGGTCGCATGGTGATTGCGAACAGCGTGCCTCACCCCGAATGCGCAGGTCGTGAGATCACCGAAATTGCCGCCGAGTGGGGCGTTGACAAAGCAGAGGCCGCTCGCCGTCTACAGCCTGGTAGCGCCATTTACTTCCTGATGGACGAGGCCGATGTGCAGTCCATTTTGGCGTTTGAAGAAACCATGATCGGCTCGGATGGCATTCCACTGGGTGACAAGCCCCATCCTCGCCTGTGGGGGACTTTCCCTCGGGTGCTGGGCCACTACAGCCGCGAGTTGGGCCTGTTCCCGTTGGAAACAGCAGTGTGGAAGATGACTGGGCTGACGGCCAAGAATTTTGGTCTGGCTGGTCGTGGCACCCTGGCAGTCGGGCAGTGCGCTGATGTGGTTGTGTTTAACGCTGACACCGTGCTTGACCGCGCCAGCTACGAAGACCCCATGCAAACCAGCGCAGGCATTGATGCGGTGATTGTCAATGGCACACTCACGTGGCAGGATGGCCAGCATCTGGGCGCGCGCAGTGGTCAAGTGATCATGCGTGCCAGCGCCACGCCACATTGAATATCAAATATTGAATTGAAAGGTTGAGACAAGTGAAACTTTTGCGTCGCTCTCTTTTGTCGTTGGCTGTTATTGCCGGCACGGCTGGCATCCACTCTGGCGCGTTTGCCCAAGCCACCGGTTCGGTTTTGCGCATCGTGCCGCACTCCAACCTGGCGATCCTGGACCCGATCTGGACCACCGCCTACATGAGTCGTAACCACGGCTACATGATTTACGACACGCTGTTTGGTACCGACGAAAACGCCAAGATCAAACCCCAAATGGTCGAGAGCTGGACCGAGAGCGCAGACCACCGCCTGTGGACCTTCAAGCTGCGCAAGGGCCTGGAGTTTCACGACGGTAAGCCCGTGACCAGTGAAGACGTGGTCGCCAGTTTGCAGCGCTGGGGCAAGCGTGACGCCATGGGCTCTGCCCTGTTCACTTTTGTGCAGCGCATGGACACGCCCGCGCCAGACACCTTCCGCATCTTCTTGGGTGAGGCTTGCGGCTTTGTGCTGGAAGCTTTAGGCAAGCCGTCCAGTAACGTTCCCTTCATCATGCCCAAGCGCATTGCTGAGACCGATGCCTTCAAGCAGATTGAAGAGCACATCGGCTCTGGGCCTTTCACCTTCAAGAAAGACGAGTTCAAGCCCGGCGACAAAGCTGTTTACCTGAAGAACCCCAAGTACGTGCCGCGTAACGAGCCTCCGTCAGGCACGGCGGGCGGCAAGAAGGTCTATGTGGACCGCGTGGAGTGGAACCTCGCGCTGCGTGACCCGCAGGCGCAGGTCAACGCTTTGCAAAAGGGCGAAGTGGACATCATCGAGCAACTCTCGTTTGACCACTACGAAACCGTTAAAGCCGACCCCAAGCTGCAAATTCCCAAGTTTGCCAACCTGGGCCTGCAGTACATGGCCCGCTTCAACCACTTGCACAAGCCGTTTGACAACGTCAAGGTGCGCCAGGCCGCGCTGGCCGCGTTTGCGCAAGAGCCTTTCCTAAAGGCACAGGTGGGTGTCAAAGACCTCTACAAAACCTGTCCTGGCATGTTCATGTGCGACACGCCTTATGGCAGCGCAGCGGGCAGCGACATCCAGTCCAAGAGCAACATGAAGAAGGCGCAGGAGTTGTTAAAGGCCTCAGGGTACGACGGCACGCCAGTGGTCATTCTCAAACCGACCGACCTGGCTGCAATCCAGAAACTGCCTGATGTGGCGGCACAGTTGCTGCGCCAAGCGGGCTTCAAGGTCGATCTGCAGGCCATGGATTGGCAAACCCTGGTCGGGCGCCGCGCCAAAAAAGATGCGCCAGACAAGGGTGGTTGGAACCTGCTGATCACGGGCTGGCAAGCGCACGACGTGTGGAGCCCCATCAGCAACCCCACCATGGACACACGTGGCGAGAAGTCGGGCTGGTTCGGCTGGGCCAAGGACGACAAGCTGATGGAAATCCGCGATCAATTCTTGCGCGCCACCGATGACGCCACCAAAAAGAAGCTGGCCGATGCGATCCAGACCCGCGCATTCGAAATCGGTACCCATGCACCCTTGGGTGAGGTGGATGTGCCTATGGCAGCCGGTAAAAACATCACCGGCTTCTTTGTGACCAACGGTCACATCTACTGGAACCTGAAGAAGAACTGATGCTGAAATTTCTGGGGCGTCGACTCCTCTCCACATTACCGGTATTGCTGATCGTCTCAGTGCTGGTCTTCATGATGCTGCGCTTCACGCCAGGCGACCCGGCGGCAGTGCTGGCAGGTGACGCGGCCAGTACCGAGCAAATCGCCCAGATCCGCACCAGCTTAGGGTTGGACCGCTCAGTGCCCGAGCAGTTCTTTATCTGGGCCGGGCATTTGCTCACCGGCGACCTGGGCCAGTCCTACTACTACAAAACTGAAGTGACCACGCTCATCGGGCAGCGCCTGGAGCCCACACTCTCACTGGCGTTGATCACCATCACGCTGGCCGTGCTGGTCGCGGTGCCGCTGGGCGTTCTGGCTGCTTGGCGCTTTGGCAGCTGGTTGGACCGGGCCCTGATGGGTTTCTCTGTACTTGGGTTTTCGGTGCCCGTGTTTGTGATGGCCTATTTGCTGATCTGGCTGGTGTCGCTCAAGCTGGGCTGGCTGCCGGTGCAGGGCTACAAGCGCATCGCAGACGGCGTGGGCCCCTGGCTGTATCACCTGACGCTGCCTGCGATCACGCTGTCGGTGATCTACATCGCGCTCATCGCCCGGGTAACCCGTGCTTCCGTGCTGGAGACTTTGGGCGAAGACTACATTCGCACCGCGCGTGCCAAAGGTCTGCCCGAGGTAACCGTGCTGATGCGTCATGCGCTGGCCAATGCGGCGGTGCCTATCGTCACGGTGATCGGCATTGGCATAGCCTTGTTGATTGGCGGTGTGGTGGTGACCGAATCGGTCTATGCGATTCCAGGCTTGGGCCGCTTGACGGTTGACGCTGTGCTGGCGCGGGACTTTCCCACCATCCAGGGCGTGATCTTGCTGTTTTCTTTTATCTACGTGATGGTCAATCTGCTGGTCGACTTGACCTATGTGTTCTTTGACCCACGCATCCGTTATTGATCCGATATTCCTATGACCCAACACCCTGATTACGCGGCGCTGTCGGTCGAATCGGCCACCGTCGTTCCGCAGCAAAGCGCCTGGGCGCGTGTGCGCAAGAACACCTCGGTGCGCATCGGCGGCATCATTTTGATGGTGCTGGTGGTGGTGGCTTTGTTGGCCCCCTGGCTCGGCACGGTAGACCCCTCCTTGTTTGATCCCGCCAGCCGCGATCTGCTCCCTGGCAAGTCCGGCGAGATCACCACGCTGGAAGGCGAAACCTTGCAGCACCGGTTTTTGATGGGCTCGGACAGCTTTGGCCGTGACATCTACAGCCGCGTTATTTACGGCACACAGGTTTCTTTGATCGTCGGTGTGTTCACGGCAGCCGTGGCCTTGGCCATTGGCATTGTGCTGGGCATGCTGTCGGGCTTTTTGCGCTGGCTGGATGGCCCGTTGATGCGGGTCATGGACGGCGTGATGGCCATCCCCGCCATCCTGATTGCCATTGCCCTGGTGGCCATGTGGCGCGGCAGTTTGATGACCGTGGTAATCGCCATCGCCATCCCCGAGATACCGCGTGTGACCCGCCTGGTGCGCTCGCTGGTGTTGACCATCCGTGAAGAGCCTTATGTCGAAGCGGCTATTTCGGTAGGCACCCCCACCTGGAAAATCATGCTACGCCACATCCTGCCCAACACAGTGGCTCCACTCATTGTGCAAGGCACTTTCATCTGTGCATCCGGCATCCTGACCGAGGCCATCCTGTCCTTCCTGGGCGTGGGCTTGCCGCCGGATATCCCCACCTGGGGCAATGTGATGGCCGAGGGCCGCGCGCAGTTCAACGAGTTTCCGCACAACATCTTCTTCCCCGGTATCTTCCTGGCCGTGACGGTGCTCGCCGTCAACATCCTGGGTGATGGTCTGCGCGACACGCTGGACCCCAAAATGGCGAAGCGCTCATGAGTCATCCGCATTTAAAACCCGGCCAAGCAATTCTGGAGGTGAAAGACCTCACGATCGCCCTGCCTTCAGGTGGCGACCGAAATACCGCTGTCCGAAACGTCTCCTTTACCGTAGGCGCTGGCGAAATCGTTTGTTTGGTGGGCGAATCCGGCTCCGGCAAATCCGTCATCGCGCAGAGTGTGATGGGCTTGCTGCCCAAGTCCCTACCAGTGCTCAGCGGAAAAATTCTGCTGCAGGGTGAGGACATTACGCATGCGCCGCTGTACCGCTTGCGCGAGCTGCGTGCCACGCGCATGAGCATGATTTTTCAGGAGCCCATGACGGCCCTGAACCCGGTCATGACCTGTGGGGACCAGATTGACGAAGTGTTGCGTGAGCACACCAAGCTGTCCCCTGCCGAGCGGCGCCAGAAGGTGCTGGACATCGTCAAAGAAGTCCTGCTGCCGGACCCAGAACGCATGGTGGCCAGCTACCCTCACCAGCTCTCGGGTGGCCAGCGCCAGCGCATCATGATCGCCATGGCCTTGGTGCTGGATCCGGTGCTGTTGATTGCCGACGAGCCCACCACCGCGCTAGACGTCACCACCCAGGCCCAGATCCTCAAGCTGGTGCTGGACCTGCAACACCGCCACGGTGCGGGCGTGCTGTTCATCACGCACGACTTCGGCGTGGTGGCCGAGGTGGGCCATCGTGTTGCGGTGCTGAGGTTGGGCGACATGGTGGAGATTGGCACCAAGGCCGACGTGCTGCAGCGCCCGCAACATGACTACACCCGCATGTTGATTGGCGCGGTGCCGACGCTGCACCTCAAAGAACGCCCCAACAATCCGGATGCACCATTGGTGCTACAGGTCAAAGGCCTGGAGAAAACCTATCTCGACAAAAGCTGGTTTGGCAAAACACGCACCGTGCACGCCGCCAAAGATGTCAATCTGGAAATCCGCCGAGGCCAAACACTGGGCATCGTGGGTGAATCGGGCTCAGGCAAGAGCACCGTGGCCCGTTGCATCGTGCGGCTGGTGGACCCGTCGGGTGGCTCGGTCATGCTCGGTGGCGGGCAAGGCCCAGCGGCAGACATAGCCATGATGTCCGCTGGCGAATTGCGCCCTTTGCGCAAGCGCGTGCAGATTGTGTTCCAAGACCCCTACCGTTCACTCAATCCGCGCCGCACCGTGGGTGAGGCCATGATGGAAGGCCCCACCAACTACGGCCTGAGCCGCAGTGAAGCGCTGGACCGCGCCAAAAAGCTGCTCAAGATGGTGCGCATGGAAGAAAGCGCACTCGAACGCTACCCGCACCAATTCTCGGGCGGCCAGCGTCAGCGCATCTGCATTGCGCGTGCCCTGATGATGGAGCCCGAACTGCTGATCGCTGACGAGGCCGTATCAGCGCTTGACGTCTCTGTGCAAGCCCAGGTGCTGGAGCTGTTCGAGGAAATCCGCGAACGCCTGAACTTGGCCATGCTGTTCATCACGCATGACCTGCGGGTGGCGTCACAGGTATGCGATCAGCTGGCCGTCATGTCCAAAGGCCAGGTTGTCGAATATGGCCCCGCCCACAAGGTGTTCAGTGCACCACAGCATGAATACACCCGCGCCCTGTTTGCCGCAGCACCGGGGCGGGACTTTGCGTTTGGGGTGTGACCGATCCAGTTCGGTCCCGCGCTCAAAGGCTGTCTAAGGGATAGATAGGCCGCCGCACCTTCTTCAATCCTAGCGCTGCGTAGTCGGAGGTGCAGACACCTGTGCCCGCACATTCCACCACTGCGTGGGCCAGTTGTTTCAGGCCCGCGCGCCAGTGCACCCGGCTCTTCAGCATCAGGTACTTTTTGCGTTCCGGCGCAATACCCACGGCAGTGAATGCGGCCAGGTCGTGCGGCTCCACATGGTTGGAGATCACCACGATCTCGATCTTGCCCGTGTCCAGCACGACGGTCGGGCCCATGGCGTTGTGCTCGCCACGGGCCATGGGGCCGTAATTGACGAAGTTGCCGTCACTGATGTGGCGTACCCGTCCGGTGAGGCGAAAGCGTTGGCCCTTCAGGCCGAGTGTCGGCATGTCCAGCTTGCCACCCAGTTCAAGGGTGATTTGCGCACCAATGCCCGCAACGATCATCTGCTGCACCGCTTGCGGATCAAACACCGCAAACGCTGCGGCATTGTCCAGTCCCGCGTCCAACATAGCGGCCAGCACGGTCATGGTGTCCATGGTGCCGCCAGAGGCACAGTTGTCGCTGTGGTCCAGCAAGACCACCGGGCCGCTGTCGGCGGGCTTGGTCGCGGCGAGTAATTGGGCGCGCTGCATGGCGCTTGGCAGGTCTTCGATCTCGTACACAAAGGCTTTGCGTTGTGCCCAGGCCATGTCCAGCAGTTCGTCGCAATAGCGCTGCGCCAGTGCGGGATCATCGTCGGTTACGACGACGGCCGACAAACCCGCGTATTCGATGTCGGCATTCGGGAAGCCCACAAACACGGTGGCACTCAGTGCACCTTGGGTTTCCATCTCGCGGCAACGGGCCTGCAGTTCACGGTTGGGTGAATCCTGGCTGCTCTGGCGCATCACATGCGGCAACATGGGTTTGCGGCCCCAGGCCATGGCGGGCTTGGCTTTGCCGGCCAGTTGCTGGAAGATGGCACGCCCAGCGCGCAGACCCGTCTCATACATATCGACATGCGGATAGGTCTGGTAGCCTGCTATCACCGTGGCCGCCTGGGCGCAGGCGTCATACAAATTGCAGTGCATGTCCAGCGCCACGCCAATGGGCACATCGGGTGCCACTGCGCGGATACGGCGCAGCAGTTCACCTTCGCCGTCCTCAAAGCTTTGCGTCACCATGGCGCCATGCAGATCCAGCAGCACCGCGTCACAGCCCTGGGCTACCGCGTCCACAATGCGCTGGCTGATGAACTCAAAGGCAGGATCTTCGACCGGGCCACTGGGCCAGGCAGACGCCGCGATGGGCAGCACATAGTCAGCCCCCGCTTCTTCTGCCAAGGCGATGAACGCCGCCAGCGCCGCGCCTGTGCCACGGTAGGCCTGCACTGCTGCGTCGCCCATGGGCGGCAACTCGGTGCCCTGGGCAAAGCGGCTGAGTGGCGTGGGAACGGGAGAGAACGTGTTTGTCTCGTGCTTCATCTGGGCGATGACCAGCTTCATGCTTGACTCCTTTGTTTTGTGTCCCTACTGTGCCAGAAAGCGTTGCACTTCGGCCACCGTTCGGGCGGGGTCTTCCTCGTGAGGTACATGCCCCAAGTTATCCAACACGATCCGCTGTGCATGTGGGATATCGCGCGCAAACGCATCGGCCCACTGCGGCGGAATCAGTCGATCTTGCGCGCCCCAAAGTATCAGCGTGGGTTGCTTTAATGTGGCGAGCAGCGCGGTTTTGCTGGTGTCGCGCTGTTGCATGCGCAAAGCCAAGGCGCGGCGATTGCCTTCTCGCACAGCCATGTCGAAGTATTGGTCAATCAGTTCTGGTGTAACCCGGTCGGGCTGGGCGTAGACGCTGCGAAGACTTCGCTCAATCAATGCCCGCGGCAAAACGCTGTGCACCAAATCGCGTAAGACCGGAATACGCGACAAACGAAACGCCAGAGGAACCGCGTCTGACTGAAATGGGTAGCCGCTGGCATCGACCAGCACCAAACGCGACACACGCTCCGGGTTCAATGCTGCGGTGTACCAGGCCACTTGCCCACCCAGTGAATTGCCCGCCAGCACGGCTTGGCGCACTTTCAGGGTATCCAACAACGCGACCACAAACGCTGCATAGGCATCCATCGAATAGTCGTCTTTCGGGTGTGGACCCGTCAGCCCAAAGCCAGGCAAATCCATACGGATCACTCGTCGCGCATGTGGACCAGAGGCTGTCAGGGCGGCGGTCCAGCCATGCCAAGTGTGCAGACTGGCAGACGTGCCATGCAGCAACACAATCGGTTCGGGGTCGTCCCGCGGGCCTTCATCGCGCAAGTGCACTTGCATGCCTTCAAGCAAAATGAACTGCGACGGCGCAGTCGCCCACCGCTCCTTGAGTTGACTCACCGTTTGATCAGGTGTCCACCATGCCCAAGTCAAAACGCCAAGACCGATCAAGCTCAATAAGAGCGTGACGGCTACAAGGGAGATCAGGCGATTCATAGGCATCAGGCAGTATAAAAATAATAGCTGACTGAGCGCGCCTATATTGCCGAAATGGCTAATTTAGAGGCCAAAAATGGTCGCTATGTCACAGCAGAAGCAGGACCATCTCGCAATCTGCCGCCTCGGCAGCGCGAAGAAGCTTCAGATCAGCCGCTTGCGCAACTGCGTCGCCACTACCTCAGCCGCCATCACCACCACCAGAATCACCAGCAGCACCAGCGCCACGCGGTCCCACTCGAACACATCGATGGCGGAGTTCAGCACCATGCCGATGCCGCCTGCGCCAACCAGGCCCAAAACTGCAGATTCGCGCACGTTGATATCCCAGCGAAACAGCGCAATGCTCACAAACGCGGGCTGCACTTGCGGCCAGTAGCCGTACAGTATGCGGCTGTACCAAGGCGCACCTGTGGCGACCAGGGCTTCGATGCTGCCCTTGTTGCTTTCTTCCAGCGCCTCACTCAGCATCTTGCCCAAGAAACCGATGGAGTGAAACGCAATCGCGCAGGTGCCCGCCAGTGCGCCCGGGCCAAACATGGCGACAAAGAACAGCGCCCACAGCAGGGTTGAAATGCTGCGTGTTGCTACCAGGATGAAGCGCGCCACGGCATTGAGCCACCAGATCTTGTTGATGTTGCGCGCCGCCAAAAAGCCAATCGGCGTGGCCAGTATCAGCCCCAAGGCGGTGGCCAAGAAAGCAATCGCCAGCGAATCCATCAAGGCCTGGTGCACGGTTTGTGCGCCCACCGACTGCGGTGTGAAGTAAAAGTCCCATTCCACCGGCCACATGCGCAGCAGCAGGTCTTTCATTTGCGTGGGGGCGTCTGCCAAAAACTCGGGGATCACGTCCACGGCCTTGAACGACACCACGATGGCGATCACACACACCAGGTAAACCACAAAGCGCTGCAGGCGCTCAACCGTGCTGAAGCGCTCCCAGTGGTAATTTGCTGTTGATGTTGCGGAGCCACTCATTGCTTGAACACTTTCTTGACGCCCACCTGCGCCAGCTCGCCCAGCATGATCAGCACGATGATGCACAACACAATGCCCAGCACAAAGTCATAGTCAAAGCGCTGGAAGGCCGAAAACAGCGTGCCGCCAATGCCGCCTGCGCCCACGATGCCCACCATGGTGGAGTTGCGCAGATTGCTGTCCAGCTCGTAGGCGATGAACCCGATAAAGCGGAAGATCACCTGCGGCACTACGGCAAAGGTGATCACATTGGCAAAGCTCGCGCCCGTGGCGCGTACCGCCTCAATCTGCTTCATTGATATTTCTTCAATCGCCTCGGCAAACAGCTTGCCCAGAAAACCCACTGATGCCACCGTCAACGCCAAAATGCCGGCCAGCGCACCAAAACCCACGGCCTTGACGAACACGATGGCCACAATCACCGGGTGAAAGGTGCGGCACACGGTGATCAGCAGCCTCGCAGGCCAGGTCACCCAGGCGGGCATCATGTTGCGCGCTGCCAGGAGGCCTACGGGCAGCGACAAAATCACCCCGGCGGCCGAGGCCAAAATGGCAATCTGCACGCTCTCCCACATGCCCTTGATCAACTCGTCACGCGGGTTGAACACTGGCGGCAGCATGCGGTGCACAAACTTGGATGCGCCGTCCATCCCCAGCACAAAGCGCGCCCAGGTGATGTCGATGCGGCTGGCGGCCCACACAAAAATCAACGCCATCACCAGCCAACCCCAGCGCTGAGCCGTGCCCATGGCAAAGGGGCGCAGGTTGCTGGGCAGGGGCGAGTTCAATGTGCCAGCCACGATGCACCGCCGTAAATGGATTTGAGGACGTCATCGGTCAAGCCGTCGGCATGGCCGTCGTACACCACATGGCCACCGCTCATGCCCACAATGCGGTCGGCAAAGCGCTTGGCCAGCTCCACATCGTGCATGTTCACGATCACGGGAATCTGCTTGGTCTGCCCCACGCGCTTGAGCAGCTCCATGATCTCGACCGAGGTCTTGGGGTCCAGCGAGCTGGTGGGCTCGTCGGCCAGTAACACAGCGGGGTGCTGCATCACCGCACGTGAGATGCCCACGCGCTGGCGCTGCCCGCCCGAGAGTGAATCTGCCCGGGCATTGGCAAAGTCTTGCAAGCCCACCACGCCCAGCATCTCCCAGGCACGCTGAATATCAGTCTGGTCAAATTTACGCAGCCAGGCTTTCCAGGCCGGGGTTTTGCCCAGTACGCCGGTCAGCAGGTTTTCCATCACGGTCAGGCGCTCGACCAGGTTGTATTCCTGAAACACCATGCCAATGCGTGAACGCATCTGGCGCAGCGCATCGCCCTGCAGTTTGACGAGGTCGTTGCCGTCCAGCAGCACCGCGCCGCTGGTGGGCTCTACCAGGCGGTTGATGCAGCGGATCAGCGTGCTTTTGCCCGTGCCACTGGGCCCGATGATGGCGGTGAGCGCCGCTCCCTCAAAACTGAGGTCGATGCCGCGCAGCACCGACTTGCCCGGCACGTATTCTTTGACCAGGCCCTTCAGTTCCAGTTTGGCCGTCATTTCTTGGCGGCGGCTTCAGCGGCTTTGTCCACAGTGCGCACCACGTCCCAGTCTTTGGCGTAGTTGATGCTCACAAAGCGGTCCATGCCGTCAAAGTTCTTTTGCATTTCAGGCGGATAGCGGAAGTCGGCAAAGCACTTGACGAGCTTGCTGGCCAGCTCGGGCTTCAGATCGTGCGCATAGGCAAAGCTGCTGGAGGGGAAGCGCTGGCTACGGAAGATCACGCGGAAGTCGGCTTCCTTGATCTGGCCACGGTCGCCCATGCGGTCAAACACGTCGCTGGCCACATGGGCTGCGTCGTAGTCGCCGGTGCCCACGCCCATGACCGACTGGTCATGCTTGCCCGAGAACTTGATTTCGTAATCCTTGCCTGGTGTCAAGCCCTGGCCTGGCAACAAGGCCAAGGGTGCGAGGTGACCAGAATTGCTTGATGGTGCGGTGTGCGCCACTTTCTTGCCCTTGAGGTCGGCCGGTGTTTTGTAAGGGCTGCTGGCCTTGACGATGGTGATCAGGTTGTAGCCCTGCAAGCCTTTGGCGTCACCCTTGACGGCAAACGGAATCGCACCGGCCTTGTTGACCGCAAACACCGTGGGGCCGGTGGAAAAACCTGCCACATGCAGGCGGCCCGAGCGCATCGCCTCGATCTCTGCCGCGTTGTTTTGCACCTGATAGAAGATGACCTTTTTGGCCAGGCACTGCGCCAAATAATCGGTAAAGGGTTTGAAGGCGTTTTCGTACTTGGCGGGGTCTTCTACTGGTGTGTAGGTGAAGACGATGGTTGACGGGTCTTTCAGCTTGGCGGGGTCGGTGGGCGTATCAGCCAGCAAATCCTTGTTGGCGTCGCAATACAGTTTGTCCAGGTCGCCATGGTTGGGGCACGCGTCTTGCGCCATCGCGAGCGTGGAAGCACCTGCCAGTGCCGACAAAATAAAAAGCTTTTTGATCATGCGAATGCTCCTGAATATCGAATGGTTGAAGTTTAGGCTGGACCTGCTTTGCACCGCACTAGGGTTGACCCACGCGTGACAAGCCCAACTGACAAATGCCCTGGCCTGGGGGCGCTAGCGCACCAGTTTGCTGTCCAGGTATTCGCCATAACCCTTGGCGCGCAGCTTGCACGCCGGGCACAGGCCACAGCCGTAACCCCAGTCATGCCGGTGCGTGCGGTCACCCACATAGCAGGTGTGGGTGTCTTCACGAATCAGGTCCACCAGGGCTTCGCCGCCCAACTTATCGGCCATGGCCCAGGTCTGCGCCTTGTCGATCCACATCAGCGGTGTCTCGATCACAAAGCGATGGTCCATGCCCAGGCCCAGCGTCACTTGCAGCGCCTTGAGCGTGTCGTCGCGGCAATCGGGGTAGCCCGAATAATCCGTCTCACACATGCCGCCCACCAGCACCGTCAGGCCGCGCCGATACGCCACCGCTGCAGCAAACGTCATGAACAGCAGGTTGCGGCCCGGCACAAAGGTGTTGGGCAGGCCGTTCTCCTGCATCACGATGGCCCGGTTGGTGGTCATGGCCGTTTCGCTGATTTGGGCCAGCAGACGCAGATCCAGCATGTGGTCCTCGCCCATGCCTGCTGACCACTGTGGGTATTCACCACGGAACTTGTTCAGCACGGTTTGGCGGCAAGCCAGCTCCACCAGATGACGTTGGCCGTAGTCGAATCCAATGGTTTCCACGTGGCTGTAGCGCTCCAGCGCCCAGGCCAAGCAGGTGGTGGAGTCCTGGCCACCCGAAAAAAGGACAAGTGCTTTGTTGTGCATAAAGGCTTTGTATTTCTAAAAATGATAGCAAACAATGCTTGTGAATATTGCCGTAAACACCATTTTGAATCAAATTGCAGCATCCTTGTGCCTGAGGGCTTCTGTCAGAGGGGCCTGATCGCCCCAGTCCGCCGCTGCCTGGGCATAACCCGGTAGCGGCGTGGCCTTGGCCAGCGCCATCCACAGCGCAAAGGGCAGCTCTGGAACGGCTCGCTTGGGCGCCACGCGCAGCACATGCAGGCGCTCGGCCTGCCACAGCATCACGCCGCACTCAGACGGCACCTCGTCAGCGTCAGCAATTGGCGCGCCTTTGGCATTGCAGCCCAGCACGTACCAGCATTGCCCGCCAATGTCCAAATAGGCTTGGCGCTTGTCGGGCCGCTTCAAGTCCCCCTGCAAATCCGCGCGGCTGACCTTGATCTCGTGCACCACGGGTTCCAGATAGCCCTGCACACTGCTGTTGCGGATCGAGAACACATCGGGCTCGCACAGCTTCCAGCGTGTCTTGCCCCCGGGCTCTGAGGGGTCTAAGCGCGCACGCAGGCTCAGCGCAGTCCATACCAGGCGACCATCGCGCACCAGGGCTTGCGCTACCGTGTCCACCAGCGCATCGTGCGCGGATTTGGCCTTGCGGTTCACGGCGGCCGCAGCGGCAATGTGGGCCAGTCCCGCATCGGTGACGCGCACCGTCTCTTGACCCTCAGCGCTGCGCTGGCGTTCCAGCAGGCCTACGGCCAGCAATTCGACCTCCAGCACATCCTGCCAGGGCCAACCGGCCGAGCGATATACCTCGCGCAGGCGGCGCGCATGCAGGCGACCAATTGGGATGGGGGTGGGGTCTGACATGTTGGGATCAATCACTCCTGACAGATTCTGACAGCAGTGCTTTTTAGCATCAGGTCTCAACTTAACGGAGCCTCACATGCAACACCCCAACTTCTTCATCCTCTATGTCAACGACCCCCTGGCCAGCGCCGCGTTTTACGCCCAACTGCTGGGCCGCCCTGCCGTCGAGGCCGCGCCCACGTTTGCCATGTTTGCGCTGGAATCCGGCGTGATGCTGGGCCTGTGGTCACGCCACACGGTAGAACCTGCCGCCAGCGCGGGCGGAGGCGGGGCCGAGGTGGCCATCGCGCTGGAGAGCGTGGACGAGGTCACCGCCACCCACCAGCGCTGGCTAAGCCTGGGCCTGCCCGTGATCCAAGCACCCACGCAAATGGACTTTGGCTACACCTTTGTGGCGACCGACCCCGACGGCCACCGCCTGCGCGTGTTTGCCGCCAACCGGGATTGATGGCGATGGATCAGGGCTGGGCGAAGCCTTTTTCCTTGACGATGCGGGTCCACACGTTGGTGTAAGCCTTCTCGCGCGCGGCCAGCTGGCTTTGCGACATGTAGCCCACCGTCAAACCCATGGCGGTCAGGCTGTCGTGAATGCCCTTTTGGGCCAACACCTTGTTCAGCGCGGTGCCCACGTTGTCGATGGACGCTTGCGGCGTGCCCTTGGGCGCAAACAAGCCGTAATACGGCATGTCTTCAAAGCCGCTCAGGCCCAGTTCGTTGAAGGTGGGCACATCGGGCAGCGCCGCCTGGCGCTTGGCGCCGAGCACGCCCACGATGTGCAGCTTGCCCGCGCGGTGGTTCTCGATAAAGTCAGGAATAGATGCCACGCCCGCCGCAATCTGGTTGCCCAGCATGTCGCCCATCATGGGCGCGCTGCCCCGGTAGGGTGCAGCCACCAAGTCCAGCTTGAAGCGCTCGGCCACCAGCTTGACCAAAAACTCGGGCGTAGATGCCGGTGCAGGCACGCCCACCGCGCTCTTGCCCTTGCCAGCTTTGTCACCACCGTCCTGTACCCATTTCAGGTAGTCGGCAAAGCTCTTGACGGGCGTGCCGCCCGACACGGCAAAGCAGTTCACAAAGCTGGCAAAACCTGCCACGGCCACAAAGTCTTGTGCGGGGTCAAAGCCCGGGTTCTTGGTGACCAGGGGCAAAATTGACACCGTGTGGTCGTGGGTCAAGAACAGCGTGTGCCCATCAGGCGTGGCTGCCTTCAGTGCCTGTGCCGCCAGTTGGCCGCCTGCACCGGGCTTGTTCTCCACAATGACCGGACTGCCCAGTTCGTCCTTGAGTTTGTCGCCCAGCATTCGGGCAATGGCGTCGGTGCCGCCACCCGGTGGAAAACCCACCAAGATGCGCAGCGTGTGGCTCTGCGCATGCACCCAGGGTGCGGCCAAGGTAGCGCTTGCTGCGCCCAACAGACAGGTGGAAAAGCGACGGCGGGAAATCAACATGGCTCAGGTCCTTGAAAATAATGGGGTGTCGGCAGAAAACCAGACACGGTCTGGGTAATTGCGATTTTGCCTTGCGCGCAGGCTTTTCAAACCCATGTACTTTCAACTTTCAGCGAGCACAAATGAGCCAGTTCAGGTATCTCATTCTCAACACCCGCCTGCAATTTGCGCAAGCTCAAGCGGATTCAGTGTGTTTTCCTGTCGCTTGGTATCACCTTATTGTGACCCTGGGTGCGCTCATCCTGTCCAGCACACTCGCCCTTGCCCAGCGGGTCCCGTTTCAGGTGGGCAATGACAACTTCACTTCCGAGGGCCTCGTCAAGGGTATGCAGGCAAGCCCTGCACACTGTTCGCAAGTGACCCATGCGGTTTGGGCACGCACTGAACACCATGGCGAAGAGTGCATACGGTATTGGATGGCTGGCCTGGAGGGGTCAGCCAAGCCATCGAATGTCTTGGTTTACATCCCGGGTGACCAGTTGGTTTTTGATTCGCCAGATGCTGACTACGCCAAGAGAAGCCCCGCCTCCATGCAACTCATCGCCGAGGGTATCTACGCACGGGTGAAAGTCCCTGTGGTCCTGTTATCGAGGCCGGGGATATTTGGCTCATCGGGTGAGCACAAGCTCCGGCGCGAAGCAGGCGAGTCACGCCTGATGTCGGCCGCACTCGACCAGATCAAAGCCCGGCATGCTGTTGCGAACTATTCGCTGGTCGGGCTCAGCGGCGGCGGCCACATTGTGGCCGCCTTGCTGGCCTGGCGAGACGACATCTTGTGTGCGGTACCGACATCATCGGTTTCTTCACCGAAGCTGCGGTGGCGCCTCATGGGCCGAACCACCGATTTGACCGGCAGCACCAAGTCTTACGAGCCTGTGGACATGCTCCAGTCGTCCAGCCATTTCCATCCGCAGCTGCGGGTTTTTGTGCTGGGTGACCCGATGGACACCAGTGTTCCCTGGTCCACCCAAACACCGCTGGCCAATCGCCTCAAAGAAATGGGTGTCGCCACCACGGTGATCACTGGCGTTGGCAGTGACCCACAAAGACACATGCTCGGCGCATCAGGCCAGATGGTGGGTTCACTGTGCCTGTGCGGAGTTTCCACCGACGAGATATTGAAGATCGCCTCTGTGGGCCTGAAGGGTTGATGCTGTTCGGTGCGCCTACACGCTCGCTCGGTCGCAGTAAGGTTTGCACGATTGAATGCAAAAAATATAGCAATAAACTCAATACAGTATTGCCTAAACGCCTATTTTGGCTCTGGAATCACTGAATCAAAGTCCAGCCCAGCCACCTCGAACCCTCTTCGGTGATCGGCCAAATGCTTGCGGGTCCAGCTCACGGCTGATTCGGCGTCGTGGCGTTGCAGCGACTCAAACACATGGCGGTGGGCTTGCAGCAGGCGCGGGCCGGACTGGGGCAACGCAGGGGCGATGGTGGCGTAGCCTGACAGCATCAGCAGGCTGACCGGGGCGCGAGCCAGCAGCAGGACCTGGTTGTGGGTGGCTTCGGCGATCAGGGACTGGAACTCAATGGTGGCGGCGATGGGGGATTCGCCTTTTTCTACAAGTTTGGCTGTGTGCTGCAAATTGGCTTCCAGCTGGGCCAGCTCTGCATCATTGATGCGCTCGGCGGCCAGTTGGGCACACAGCGGCTCCAGCGTATTGGCGACTTCCCACACATTGCGGTAGGTGACCTGGTGCATGCGCAGCGCACGCTCGGCCGCACCGGCCAGGTCGCTGTGGCTGGGCACGGTGACGACCAAGCGCTTGCCCACGCGGCGCAGCAGGCCTTCTTGCTCCAGCACGCGCAGGGCCTCGCGGATGGTGGAGCGGTGCACACCGAATTTGCTGGCCAGGTCGGCTTCGATGGGGAAAGGTTCTCCCTCCTTCACCTCGCCGCGCACAATGCGCTGCCGCAGGTCGTCCGAGACCATGCGGTAAGCGGGGGTCATCTGCAGTTTTGCTATGTCCATGGGCGGTTGAGTTTACTCATCCCCCGCCCCCGCTCGTGTAGCTTGGCTGACCTCAGTCTGCTGTGAAGCCAGAGGCCTTGATCACAGGCTCCCAGCGTTTGATGGATTCGTTCTGGCGGTCTATCAATTCTTGCGTGGGCTTGCCCACGGGGATGAAGCCCATGATATTGAGCTTTTCCTTCACATCGGCCATGCCCATCACTTTGACCAGCGCGGTATTCCAGGTGGCGATGGCGGCAGCGGGCGTGCCTGCTGGCGCGTACAGCGCGTTAAAGCCCATGCCCGTCACCTTGGGGTAGCCCAGCTCAGCAAATGTCGGCACTTCGGGCGCTTGGCTGATGCGCTTGTCGGAGGTAACGGCCAGGATCTTGATCTTGCCTGCGCGGTGGTTCTCCACCAGGCTGCTGGCCACGTCGATGCTGGAGCTGATCTGCCCGCCCATCAAGGCCAGGGCAATCGGTGCGCTGCCCTGGAAAGGCACGTTCTGCATGGGCACGCCCATCGCGTCCCCCAACACCATGCCGTAGAAGTGGTGCGGTGCGCCCAGAGCGGGAATGCCGTAGTTGGCCTTTTGCGGGTTGGCCTTGGCCCAGCTCACGTAGTCGGCCCAGGTGTTGGCCTTGGGGTCTGTGCCCACGGCAAACGCAAACGCAAATTCAGCCACGGTGCCCACGGGAACGATGTCTTTCTTGGGGTCGTAGCTGAGCTTCTTGAAAGTGAACGGGTACAGCGAGCTCAGCGCGTCAGGGCCGAGCATCATCACGCTGCCGTCTGCCGGGGCGGCTTTCAGCGCGTCCACGGCAATGCGGCCACCTGCGCCGGTCTTGTTCTCGACCACCACGGGGCGGTTGAATTCGGTCTTGAACTTCTCGGCCAGTAACCGGGCAATCGCGTCAAACGATCCGCCAGCGGGGAAGCCCACGATGATTTTGGCGGGGGTGTCCTGCGCCACCGCGGGCATTGCCCCTACGCCGCTGACAAGGGCACCCATCACGGCTAGGGCAGTGCGACGGCGGGCAAAAAGAGAGGTGGTTGGGTGGCTCATGCTTGTCTCCTGTTGAATCAAAGGGTGGGTAAGAAGTTAGGTGGTGACGGGAATCAGGTCGGCGTCGGGGTGTTGCCTGCGTCTTTGGCGTCTTGCTGCGCTTGCACCGTTCGCCACATCAGCTTGCCCGAGGCATTGCGCGGCAAGGCGCTTACAAATTCCACCTCGCGCGGGTATTTGTAGGCGGCCATGTGCTCGCGCGCCCAGGCGATGATGTCTTCGGGGCGTGTGCTTGTCTCAAAGCCCTGCCGCAGCACGATCACGGCCTTGACGCTCTCGCCCCGGTAGGCCTCGCGCGTGGCAATCACACAGGCCTCCTGCACGGCGGGGTGGTGGTGCAGCAGCGCTTCTACCTCGGCAGGCCAGACCTTGAAGCCGCTGGCGTTGATCATGCGTTTCAGTCGGTCGGCCATGTAGAAGTAGCCGTCTTCATCCACACGGCCCAGGTCGCCGGTGCGGAAGAAAGGCGTGCCTTCGATGTCAACAAAGGCCTGGGAGGTCGCATCCGGCAGGCCCCAGTAGCCTTTGAACACCTGCGGCCCGCGCACCACGATCTCGCCCACCTCGCCCGTGGGCAGCGTCTGCAGGCTGACCGGGTCGATGATGCGGGCCTCGCTGCTGATGTACGGAATGCCCAGGCATTGCCGCTTGGCGGCGTGGCAGGGGTTGGTGTGTGTGGGCGCAGCGGTTTCGGTCAGGCCGTAGCCTTCCACATAGACCAGGCCCAGTCGGCGCTTGAGCTCTGCGGCCACAGCCTCGGGCATGGCGGCCCCGCCTCCGCCGATGTAGCGCAGGCTGGACAGGTCAAACGATTCCAGCGTCCTGTCGCCCAGCAAGTCCATCACCATCGTGGGGATGTTGGGCCAGTGGGTCACGTGGTGCTGGGCAATCGCCTGGGCGGCCTGCTGGCGGTCCCAACGGGGCAGCAGCACCAGCTTGCACTGGTGGCGGATGCTGGCCAGCATGCCCATCACCAGGCCGGTGATGTGAAACATGGGCACCACAATCAGCACCACGTCACCGGGGCGCTTGTCCAGCCAGGGCTTGGCGGCCAGCACGTTGTGCATCAGCGTGGCATGGGTATGCATGCAGCCTTTGGGCAAACCCGTGGTGCCGCTGGTGTAGGGCAGCAAGGCCAGGTCGTCGCCGTTCACCTGCACAGCCGTGGGCACAGTGCGCTGTGCCAGCACATCGGCCCAGCGGTGCATCTGCACGCCTGGCGCACTGGGCAGCGCGTGGCGCACCGGCAGCCAGCTTTGCCATGCGGCGGGCCACTGGCTGACCAGCTCTGCAAGGTTGGCGGGCAAGGCATCAGCCAGATCGAACACGATCAGATGGCGCAGCATCTGCAAGGCGTCTTTGGCCTCGCTGGCACGGGCCAGTTCAGGCGCAATGTCCGACGACGCCAGGGCCACATGCGCTCGCGCATTGCCGATGTAATGCACCAACTCGTCGGCCTTGTTCATCGGGTTGACCGGCACCACCACCGCGCCAATCCGCCAGATCGCATGCACCGCGATGATGAATTGCGGACAGTTCTGCATGAACAGAATCACCCGGTCACCGTGTTTCACGCCCATGCCTTGCAGGGCACCTGCCAGATGCTCGGCAGCTTCGCGCAGTTGGCGCCATGTGTGGGTGCTGCCCAGGTAGTCCAGTGCCACCTCATCCGGTGTGGCATCGGCCCGGGTTTGCAGGCCTTGCCACAGCGACACATTGGGCACGCTGATGTGGTGCGGCACGCCCTCGGGCCAGAACCGGTAGTGAACAGGATGCACAGCGGTAGACATCTCAGCGCCCATCACCTCAGCAGCCGCGTGTGACTGGCATGGCCACGGCCTTCCTGCGCAGGCCCAGTCGTGCCAGCTCCAGCTTGGCCAGCGATTGACGGTGCACTTCATCTGGCCCGTCGGCCAAGCGAAGTGTGCGTTGGTCGGAATACGAAAACGCCAGCGGGGTGTCGTTCGACACGCCTGCGCCGCCGTGTGCCTGGATCGCCCAGTCAATCACCTTGCAGGCCATGCTGGGTGCGACGATCTTGATCATGGCAATCTCGCCTTGCGCGGCCTTGTTGCCCACTTTGTCCATCATCCAGGCGGCTTTGAGCGTCAGCAAGCGCGCCTGCTCAATCATGCAGCGCGACTCGGCAATGCGTTCGTGCCACACGCCTTGTTCGCTGATGGCTTTGCCAAACGCGGTGCGCTCGCTGATGCGCTTGCACATCAGCTCAAACGCCTGCTCTGCCGCGCCAATCGAGCGCATGCAGTGGTGGATGCGCCCGGGCCCTAAGCGGCCTTGCGCAATCTCAAACCCCCGGCCTTCGCCCAGCAAAATGTTCTCGGCCGGCACGCGCACGTTCTCCAGCAGCACTTCCATATGGCCGTGGGGCGCATGGTCAAAGCCAAACACCGGCACAGGCCGCACCACGGTCACGCCGGGCGTGTCGGCGGGCACCACGATCATGGACTGCTGCTGGTGGCGCGCGGCGTCGGGGTTGGTCTTGCCCATCACGATGAACACCTTGCAATGCTGGCTGCCCGCTCCGGTGGACCACCATTTGCGGCCATTGATGACGTAGTGGTCGCCATCACGCTTGATCTCGCACTGGATGTTGGTGGCGTCAGACGAAGCCACCGCAGGCTCGGTCATCAAAAAGGCTGATCGGATCTCACCGCGCAGCAGGGGCTCCAGCCAACGATCCTTCAGCGATTCGCTGGCGTAGCGGTCCAGCGTCTCCATGTTGCCGGTGTCGGGTGCCGAGCAGTTGAACACCTCGCTGGCCCAGTGCACCCGGCCCATCACCTCGCACAGCGGTGCGTATTCAAAGTTGGACAAACCCTGCGGCGCACGCGCTGAATGCGGCAAGAAAAGGTTCCACAGCCCCGCGTCGCGTGCCAGCACCTTGAGCCGTGCCACGGTGGGGCAAGTTGTCCAGCCCGCGGCTGAATCCCAGCGCTGGCCAGCGGCCTCGGCCCATACCTGCTTGTCGTTGGGATAAATGTGCGCATCCATGAAGGCCTGCAACTGGGTGCGCAGGCTGTGGGCGCGGTCAGATTCTTCAAAGAAACTCATGGTCGACTTTCAACGGTGACGATCAATAGGTGGGCGCTTTGCCCTGCGCGATGGCCCAGCCCCACTGGGCAACAGGCTCGGCCATGGCGGAAATCTCGTGTGCGCTGGCGCTGGACGCGGTGCCTGCACGCTCGCGCACCCCAATGCCATGCAGGATGGCTGCCAGGCGGAACAGGTTGAACGCCAGGTAAAACGGCCAGTCGCGCAGCACGGCGCTGCTGTCCAGCCCCCTTTGTCCGTTGGTTTGCGCGCAGTAGTGGCGCACGTAGTCCAGTTCTGACGGAATGCCCAGCGCGGCCAAATCCTGGTCGGCATAGCCACGCAGAATGCCTTTGGGCATGTGCCAGGCCAGGCAGTTGTAGGCCAGGTCGCTTAAAGGGTGGCCCAGCGTGGAGAGCTCCCAGTCCAGCACGGCCACCACGCGCGGCTCGGTGGGGTGAAAAATCATGTTCTCCAGCCGGAAGTCGCCATGCGTGATGCAGGTGTGGGCGCGGTCATCCGCTCCGGCGGGGATGTGCGCAGGCAGCCACGCGGCCAGTTGCTCCATGGCGGCGATTGGGTATTGCGCACCGCCTGCCGGGCCATCGACTTCAGTGTTACAGCCTTGGCGGTATTGCTTGGTCCAGCGGTGGATCAGGCGGCCAAAGTAGCCATCGGCCCGGCCAAAGTCTTGCAAGCCCACCGCTTGCCAGTCGACCCGGTGCAGCGCAGCCAGCACGCGGCTGGCCTCCAGGTAATGCGCCGCACGCTCTGTGGTGGGCACGCCGGGCAAGGTGGCATCGCGCAGGATGCGCCCTTCCACAAAGTCCATCACATAAAACGCCACCCCGATGACGGATTCGTCCTCGCACAGCACGCGCATGCGCGGCACCGGCACATCGCTGTTTTGCAATGCCTGCATCACCGTATATTCGCGCTCGATGGCGTGGGCAGACGGCATCAGCGCTGCCTTGGGTGCGGGCTTGGCGCGCAGCACCCAAGCCTGATCTGCCCCACGCAAGATCCACGAAGGGTTGCTTTGCCCGCCGTCGATGCGCTGCACATCCACATCGGCCTCAAACCCAGGCAGGCGCGGCTGCAGCCAGGGCACAAGGGCTGCCAGGTTCAGGCCTGCGACGGTAGAGGGGGCTTCGGCGGTGGTTTCCATGATTGAGTCTAATTGTCGGACAATGCGACAATCAAAAAATCAGGAGAAACCCTCGACAAAGTGTTTATTGTTCATACAATTTGTGTGGTGAAGATCAGCTTTGACCCGCTTAAAAATGAACGTAACATCCGCGAGAGAGGCTTGGCCTTTGAGCGGGTTTCCGACTTTGACTTTGAATCGGCGCTGGTCCAGATCGACACACGTAACGACTATGGTGAAACGCGTTACATCGCCGTGGGGCAGCTGGATTCCGGGCTGCATGTGCTCTGCTTTGTGGAGACGGCTGACGGCATCCGCGTGATCAGCTTTCGCAAAGCTAACGACCGAGAGATAAAACGCTATGAAAACCGCTAACCCCGTGACCGATAAGGATGGCGAAGTCAGGGAACTGACCGCTGCCGAAATGAAACGCTTTCGCCCCGCCAGCGAGGTGTTCTCGCCTGGTTTGGCCGCCAAGCTGAAGACACGTGGCCCGCAAAAGGCGCCAACCAAAGAGCGGATAACCATTCGCCTATCACCCGAAGTCGTGCAGCTTTTTCGGGCGACTGGTGACGGGTGGCAGTCGCGTTTGGACGCTGCATTGAAGGATTGGTTGAAGTCGCACGCGCCGGCGAATATTTGATTCACGTTGGCTGTAGTGACCATGAATGCAATTCGAGCCATCACAGACAAATCTGACCTGGAGGGCACGGCTTATGTCGAGCTATTGCCGGGCAAGTACAAGGATTCGTGCTGGAACGACGGCTCGCTCTTCTTTGAAGAGGAAGTCTTTGGCTACTTTGAGCCGTGCGTTAAGAAGCACGTCCCCGATTTTGATCACTATGCATTCTCAGAAATGGATGCCAGTCAGTGCGCGCTCGTTGCGTCGAGCCTTCGGGACTTAGCGGTGTTAGTCCAGTCCGTCACCACTGTTGCGCAATTGCGGGACCACGTGGGTTTTATCTTTCATGGCTCAGAGAAGCGATTTGAAAACGACTTGGCTGATAACCTGTCTGCCCTTGCCAGGCTTGCCGAAGAACTGGCAGATTGGCTAGTTGTCCACGCAAGCAGCCACGAGCATGTTTCTATTCTTGGCCTCTGAATACGTCAACGCAATGGTTGAAGTCACTCACGTATCCAAGCATGGCCTGTGGCTGTTGCTGGGGGATGAAGAGTTGCTTGTCCCTTTCGACAAGTTCCCCTGGTTCAGGCAGGCGACGATTGAGCAACTGTCTGCAGTGGAATGGCCGACGCCAGATCATCTCTACTGGCCGCAACTGGATGTGGATTTGTTGGTCAAGTCCATCCGATCACCGGAAGACTTTCCGTTGCTTGCCAAGCATTGAAACGCTTGCTTGCGCTGATAGTTCTTTGTGTCGTTTGTGCCTGTGGGGGATCAGGCGGACGCGGTACGCTGTGCACTGCGTGTCCCCCGGGCCTCGCGGCCCTCCTCCTGAACCTTCGTGCCCAGCGCGCCCCATCCACCTGATCTGGTGACAGGATGGGGCGGCGACCGTCGCAAGGACCAAATTCGGTGAATATCTACCAAGAGAACGATTCAAAAACAATAGCACTCTTGGCATATTGGATGTGCCGAAAGGCATGTTTTGAGCAATATTATTGAGTTCAAATTGGCGCAGATAGCGCGCAGCGGTTGATGCGCTCTCTACGGCGTGCGCTAAGCTGGCGTCCCAAGCAAATGACACGAAGTCAGCAAAGGGGGCGGCGACTGTGACCATGAATGAAATTCGAGCCGCCACGGGCAAGTTTCTATTCTTGGCCTCTGAATGAGACAAGCAGTAGCCACCATGCCTTCCAATTTCCTGCAAAACATCAGCGCTAACCCCATCAACCGCGCCATCCTCGCGCGTTGGTCGCAACTAGACCTGCCCAACGCCTGGCTGGTAGCGGGCTGTCTGTTTCAGACGGTCTGGAATCTGCAAGCGGGGCGCAGCCCTGAATCTGGCATCAAGGATTACGACCTTTTCTATTTCGACGCGTCAGACCTCAGTGCAGAGGGTGAAGCCAAGGTGCAAGCACATGCGGATGCCGTGCTGGATGATTTGGGCGTCAGTATCGAGGTGGCCAACCAGGCCCGCGTGCACCTCTGGTATCCCGACTACTTTGGCCAGCCCTACCCGCAGCTGCAGTCGGCGGAAGACGGTATTAGCCGATTTTTGGTGCTGGAGACTTGTGTTGGCGTGCGCCCGAATGCGTGCCATGCGCCTTTTGGGCTTGATGGCATCTATGCGGGGACCTTGACGGCTAACCCGCGAACGCCTTACCCGGACTTGTTTTCGGCGAAGGTTGCCAGTTATCGGGAGAGGTGGGATTGGCTGACGGTGGGGGATCAGGCGGACGCGGTACGCTGTGCACTGCGTGTCCCCCAGGCCTCGCGGCCCTCCTCCTGAACCATCGTGCCATTTCACCCAACACTGGATTCGTTGAGGCAAAAGATATTTTGTTTTCTAAACAGCTTACCGAATTGTCTGTGTTCAGGTTCAGCATCCCAATAAATGCATGGGGTTAGATAAAACGACATGCCCTGTCGCCAGTGCATAGGACACTGCACCTCCTTGTCAATCATCACAAAGAGGTAAATCATGTTTTGGATCTCTGCACTGGCTGTTGGTCTTGCCGTTGGCCTATTTCAACTCGGTGAATATTCTGTCTGGATGGTGCTCATGTCCTTGGCTTTGAAGGTTGCAATGCTTTTCATCGCCGGACTCATCATCGCCTTGCTGTGGAAGAAATTCCAAGAAAAGTCCGGCAACCTTCGCAAGATGTGATCCTGCTCACAAGTCTGCGGTGATTCTCTACGTATCATCAAAGAAGTTCTCCCCCGGCTCCAGATTGGCGTACGGGGGCCCATCTCTTCTAAGCAAACTGAAGGACATTTATGGTGATCGGTGCAGCTGCTGGTATCGGTGGAAAGTTGGTTGGAGGCGCGATCGTCGAGGCAATCAGGGCGCTGTATGGCATAGGTGGTGCCGTCAACGACTATATCGATGACCACATCGAGAAGATGAAGCAGTCGGATAGCCAGACCATTGCCAGAACAGGCAACGTGCTGGAAAGCGCCAAGTTCGGCTTCGGGCTGGGGTACATCAGTTCCGTGATCATCATCGCTGCGGGTCAGCATCTGCTCGGAAACACCTTGAGCGCTGCAGGCACTCTCGCCAGCGCAGGCACCTTTACCAATCCGATTGCGATGACTTGTGCCGCCGTGGGGGCGATCTACTACGGTTGGAATGCACTCAGTGAGCGGGAAAGAAACGAGATCGTGGCGAACTTGGTCAAGGGTTTGCAGATCGGCGTTGAACTTGTCCGGTCTGTCATCCTGTTTGTGACAGTAAAGATCAAGGAACTCCTGAGTTCGGAGAATATTTCGGAGTTCAAGACCTTCATCGTCACGTATTCCGCTATGTTTGGAAAGTCCCTGTACGACGTGACTGGAAAAATGTCTGATCTGGTGAGGGGTGTGGCTGGCAAGGCAGCGGAATATGCCTCCATCGCCGCCGACTCTACTTCCAGTACGGTAAAACTTGCCGGCGTGGCTGTCGGGGATGTTGCTTTCAGGGCTGTGGATGTGACTTCGGACGCTCTCAGGGGTGCACGAGTCATAACCTCGGAGGCGGCAGATGCGACCACCGAGGCACTGAAAGAGGCAATCACGGTCACAGGGGGCACCGCAAGCAGGGCCGCTTCTGCTACTTCATCAGCCTTCAAGGAATCCATCGACAGGGCAGGGAATGTTGTCAGTGACCTGTCTAGCTCGGCGAGGCAGGTCTTCAGTACGGACAAGAAATCCAAATCCAATGAAGGCAGAACGGGTCAGTCAAACGAAGACTGAGCTTTAGCCCACTATGTCAACAGGTGGTCACGATACCTTGGTCAGGCGCTTGGCCTTGATCCTGGTCAAACTCAATCAGGGGGAAAAACTCGATCCCAAGCAACTGGCGGATGAATTCAATGTCAATCTGCGTACCATTCAGCGTGATATTAATCAGCGATTCGGTTACTTGCCACTTGAAAAGGCCGAGGGCAAGTATTCCCTCAACCCAGCCTTCTTGGGTCGGTTGACCTTAAGGGATGTCGAGCAATTTGCCGGACTGGCGGGTGTGCGTGGCTTGTTTCCGTCCTTGTCAGAAGAGTTTTTCAGGGAGATTTTTGATGTCAGAGTTGAAACGGCATGGGTGGTGAAAGGGCACTCTTATGAGAATCTTGCTGGTCGCGAAAATGATTTCAGGCAGTTGGAGCAGGCAATAAGTGCTAGGGAGCGGATTACCTTTCATTACCCCTCCGGTGGCGTGCACAAGGCCTATGAGGTCGAACCGTACAAACTGATCAATAACAAGGGGGTTTGGTACCTTGCCGCGCGGCACAAAGGTACAGTGAAGACATTTTCGTTTTCGAAACTAGAAAGACTCCAGCTCACTGACGTGGTCTACGTGTTCGATCCAGCAGTGGTAGAGGCCTTGACGAAGGAGGATGGGGTCTGGTTCAGTGGGCGCTCAATCGATGTGCTGCTCGAAGTGGATAAGGAGGCTGCACACTATTTCAAGCGGCGCAAGCTGATTGCAAATCAGGTCATCGAGGACGAGCTTGCAGACGGGAGTCTGATGCTGTCAACCATAGTGGGACATGCCAATCAAATATTGCCCATTGTTCGGTACTGGATTCCAAATGTCCGCATATGTAGCCCAGATTGGCTTCGTCAAGAATTGGTCCAGGGCCTATACGATTATTCTGAAAGTGCACGCTCATAGATTAGATCAACTCTTGCATTCGCTGGAACAACGGCGAATGCAATCTTGATCGACGCAATGGCAGCGACAGGAATGAGTTGGGGGTTTAACTGCGGGAACCAAGCCTGAGTATGTGGGTTTCGGTGACAGACAACCATCGAAACGCGGGCTTTGGTCTTTGCTTTCTGTACCTGCGTATCAAACCGCACAAACGATTGGTACGCGAGAAGCCTGAACCCCTAGCAGTCCCGCAGGCCATGAATCAGCTCTGGTCAATGGACCTCATGCACGACCAACTTGCCGATGGGCGCAACTCTCGACTGTTCAACGTAATTGACGACTACAACCGTGAAGCACTGGGCATTGAGATTGACTTCTCGCTCCCGTCTGCGCGGGGTCATCCGGGCCTTGCAGCAGATCATCTCCTAGCGTGGCAAGCCGACGTTCAGCAATAGATAGATTGCTTGCTAAAGACGGTTCGTCAGTTTGAAATAGACGCTCTCTACAGCCCCACCCCCACATACCCCACCCGCGACGGAATATCCGGCGCGACCAGCAGGCTGCGTGCATCGCAGTCAATGATCACCGAGAACACGGTTTCTACTTGCACTTCCACGGGTTGGCTCAGGTCTGGCCAGCGGCAGACGGCGTTGATTTTGGGGTTGTCGCCTTCGCCGCTTTCGTCTCTCAGCAGCGCTTGCAGATGGCTGTTGTCGATCTGGGCGGGCCAGGTACTTACGTTGGCGTTGGCGCAGGCCAGGCGCGGTACTGTGGTGAACATGTCCGCCAGGCTGGTTTGATAGGGGGCCAGTTCTGGTCCGGCAAAGTGGTTGGTGTGGGTCACCACGCCGTTCTCGGGCTGCACTGCATAGATGCCGTTGCAGCTGTATTCCAGTGAGGCCACTTGGCCGCTGGCGTCGCCAAGGATGGCGTTGGACGATCCTGAAAACTTCAGGCGTTCGGCCAGGGCCAGCACCTCGGCCACGCTGTGGCAGTCCAGCGCCAGGCGCTGGAACACATGCACGGGTACACCTATGTGCTGGCGGTCGTTGGTGGCGCGCAGGATGTTCAGGCCCACGCCTACACCACGGGCGTTGATGCCTATCTTGGCCAGCATGCCGGCTTCGGTCAGGGTCAGGTAGTCGGGGCCGCTGTCGCCGTGTGTAGGGTTTCGGGTGACGCGCAGCACTACCACGTTTTGGCGTTGAAAGCCTACCCAGTCCCAGTTCTGCGCCACGCGGGTGTGGCCGTCGGTGCAGCGGCTGCCTTGCACCGCCACCGAGGTGCATTCGCCAATGCTGAAGAGCTTCAGGCCCGCATTGTGTTCGCGGGCTTTGGCCACATCGGCCGGGTCCAGGCTGTGGTTGGTGGGGGGCAGGATTTCGGTGCGGGCATTGAGCGCCAGTATCTCGTTTACCGCAAAGCCGCTGCCCTCCGCAATGCCTTCTATCTCTTCGATCAAGCCGCCGCCGCATTCGGCGATGGTGTCGCGGTACTGGCTGGCGCGCTGTTGCGCGGCGGCCCAGTCAAAGCCTGCATTGGCAAACATCGCGGCGTAGCAGCGGATCGAGCCTGCCACTTGGGTGCGTGCGCGTTGGCCGTGGGCCAGGCCGCGCTCATAGGGGGAGCCGGATATGTCGAGGATAGGGAACATGGTGTGCGGGCCTTCCTGCAATTCAGTTGGCGTCTATCTTGATGGTTTTTAGCAAGGCTGCCCAGGCTTTGGTTTCTTTCTGGATGAACTTGCCGAATTCCTCAGGCGTGCCGCCCACCGGGTCTACGCCCTGGGCAATGAGTTTGCTGCGCACTTGAGGGTCTTGCAGCACGGCGTTCAGCTCTTTGTTCAGGCGCTGCACGATGTCGGCGGGCATGCCAGCGGGGCCAATCAAGCCATACCAGGTGGACATGTCGTACCCGGCCACACCCGCCTCGGCCAGGCTGGGCACGTTAGGCGCGGCGGCTGACCGCTTGGCCGTGGTCACGCCCAGGGCTTTTAGCTTGCCGCTTTGCACCAGCGGCCAGGCGCTGGGCAGATTGGGGAAAGCCATGGCCACGTTGCCTGAGATCAAATCGGGGATCAAACTGCCGGTGCCCCGGTAGGGGATGTGCACCATGTAGATGCCGGCCAATTGCTTGAAGAGTTCGCCCGACAGGTGCACCGATGCGCCATTGCCCGACGATGCAAAGTCCAGCTTGCCCGGGTTGGCCTTGGCGTAGCTCACCAGTTCTTTCACGGTGTTGAACGGTGAGTTGGCCGGCACCACCAGCATGTTGGGTGCGCTCAGCACCTGGCCGATGGGGCTGAAGTCCTTGACCGGGTCGTACTTGGTTTCCTTGTACAGCGACGGGTTGACCGCATGGCCGATGGAGGTAAAAAAGATGGTGTAACCGTCTGGGGCCGACCGCTGCACATACTCGGTGGCCAAGTTGCCATTAGCCCCGGCGCGGTTTTCCACCACCATGCTCGTACCTAAGCGTGCGCCCATGGACTGCGCCAGGATGCGGCCCACGCCATCGGCCGTGCCGCCAGGCGTGAAGCCCACGACGATCTTGATGGGCTTCTCGGGGTAGGCGGCCAGGGCGCTGGGTGCCAGGCTTGGCAGCAGCAAAGCGCAGGCGATGGACAGCAGGGTCTTCAGGGTGCGGCGATTTGTACGGTGGGTGTTCATCACAGCTTCTCCAGCAAGGGCACTTGCGACAGGGTTTGCAATTCAGCATGGCTCAAGCCGTCCACGCGGTCCACCACCAGCAGGCCTTGGGGCGTGACCTGTAGCGTGGCCAGGTCGGTGTAGATGCGGTTGACCACACCTACGCCGGTCAGCGGGTAAGAACACTTTGGCACCAGTTTGCTTTGGCCAGATTTGGTCAAGTGCTCCATCATCACAAACACCTGTTTGGCCCCGTAGGCCAGGTCCATCGCACCGCCGACTGCGGGGATAGCGTCGCGGTCCAGGGTACGCCAGTTGGCCAGGTCGCCAGACACCGACACCTGAAATGCGCCCAGCACGCAAATGTCGATGTGTCCGCCGCGAATCATCGCGAACGAATCACCGTGGTGAAAGATGGCCCCGCCTTTCAGCAGCGTGATGTTTTGCTTGCCCGCGTTGACCAGTTCCGGGTCGATGTCGTCGCCCGTGGCAATGGGGCCCATGCCCAGCACGCCGTTCTCGCTTTGCAAAATGATCTCTTTGTCTGGCGGCAAGTGGTTGGAGATGGTCATGGGCTGGCCAATGCCCAGGTTCACGTAGGCGCCATCCGGGATGTCCTGCACGATGCGCTGGGCGATCTGTGCGGTGGTGCGGGGGGTGTAGCTTTTGCTCATGTGTTTTCCCCAGTTGCTGCCGTATGAGCGACCGAGTTAGCGAGCACCACGCGTTTGACGTAAATGCCAGGGGTAACGATGGCCTCCGGGTCAATCTCGCCCAGCGGAACGATGCTGCGCACCTGCACGATGGGGCATTTGGCGGCGGTGGCCATCAGCGGGCCAAAGTTGCGGCCAGACCGGCGGTACAGCAAGTTGCCCCAGCGGTCGGCCGTGTCGGCCTTGATGAGCGCGTAGTCGGCATGGATGGGGTACTCCAGCACATGCGCCACGCCGTTGATCACGCGCTGCTCTTTGCCTTCAGCCAGCTCGGTGCCGACAGCCGTGGGGGTAAAGAACGCGCCAATGCCCGCGCCGGCCGCGCGGATGCGCTCTGCCAACGTGCCCTGGGGGACGAGTTCCAGTTCCAGCTTGCCAGCCCGGTACAAATCATCAAACGCATTGGAGCCGGGTTGGCGTGGGAACGAACACACCACTTTGCGAACCTGGCCGCCCAGCACCAGCTTGCTGATGCCCACGCCGCCGCTGCCTGCGTTGTTGCTGATGAGGGTGAGGTCTTTTGCGCCCTGGGCCACCAGCGCGTCGATCAGGTCGGTGGGCAGGCCTGCGCCACCAAAGCCCGAGATCATCACGCTCGCGCCGTTGGGGATGTCAGCCACGGCCTCGGCCAGGCTGGGGACGATCTTGTTGATCATGGGATTACAGCGCGGGCTTGAACAGCGGGATCGGGTACTCGCCGGTGGAGGGGCGAAACAGCAATTCCACCGCCTGGCCAATGGCCAGCTTGTCGGGGTCGCAGTCCACGATGTTGGTCAGCATCGTGGGGCCTTCTTCCAGCGTCACATAGGCCAGCACAAAGGGCGGGTCGGCGCGGCGCATGGGGCTGTAGGTGTAGATGCTGCCTTTGCCACTGCCTGTGCGCCATTCGGTATTGCTGCTGAAGCACAGCGGGCACACGGCGCGCGGGTACCAGTGGGCTTTGCCGCAGTCCTTGCAGAACTTGACCAGAAAGCGGCCTTCTTTGGCGGCGTCCCAAAAGACTTGGGTGTCTGGGTTGGGGATGGGCGAGGGGTAGGCTTTTTCTTTCATGTTCACTCCCGTTCCATGATCAATGTGGTACTGCCGTGGCGCGTGGCCAGCATGCCGCCCGTGCCTTGGGCCAGGGCCAGGGTGCAGTTGGGCACTTGCACGGCAGGGTGGGCTTCGCCGCGCAGCTGGCGTACGGCTTCGATGATTTTGGTGATGCCACCGCGGTTGGCCGGGTGGTTGTTGCACAGGCCACCGCCGTCGGTGTTGAAGGGAAGCTTGCCCACGCCAGAGATCAAATTGCCGTCGGCCACAAACTTGCCGCCTTCGCCTTTTTTGCAGAAACCCAGGTCTTCGAGTTGCATCAGCACAGTGATGGTGAAGCTGTCGTAGATGGACGCGTACTGGATGTCAGCAGGCGTCACGCCTGCCTCGGCAAAGGCCTGCGCACCGGCCTCACGCGCGCCGCTGTAGGTCAGGTCAAAGTAACCGCCGCTCAGGTGTTTGACGGTTTCGCCAGCGCCTTTGATTTTGACCAGCGGCCGCTTGAGTTGGCGTGCAATCTCGGGTCGCGCCACGATCAGCGCGCCGCCGCCGTCCGACACCACGCAACAGTCCAGGCGGTGGAGGGGGTCGGACACCATCGGCGAATTCACCACCTCTTCCACGGTGACCACTTGGCGCAGCATGGCGTGGGGGTTGTGCTGGGCGTGGTGTGACGCGGCCACCTTGATCCAGGCCAGTTGCTCGCTGGTGGTGCCGTATTCATGCATGTGGCGCTTGGCGCACAAGGCATAGCCGTTGGCGGTGGAGATGCCGTAGGCGTATTCGAATGCGTAGTCGGGTTGGGACGGTTCGCGCACACGCGGTGTGGTGCCCGTGGCCATGCCTTCGCTGCGCGGGCGCCCGGCCAGCGTGATCAGTGCGACATTGCATTTGCCCATGGCAATGGCTTGCGCCGCATGGCTCACCAAGCTCAGGTACGACGCGCCGCCCAGGTCGGTGGAGTCCAGATAGCGGGCCTTGATGTTCAGGTGCTCCACCATGGAAGTGGGGCCCATGCCGGGTGCGTCGCCTGCGCAAAAGTAGCCGTCAATGTCGTCGCGCGTCAGGCCCGCGTCGGCAAGAGCGCCTTGGGCTACTTCGGCGTGCAACTGCGCCACAGATTTGTCTTTGGCCAGGCGCGTGGGGTGCTCGAAAGCGCCCACGATGTAGGCTTTTGAGTTGATGCTCATCAGGTCTCCAGGGTGGAAAGGAGTCGTTGCCGACCCGTCAGCACATGGCGTTCTGCCACGGTTTTGGCTTTGCCAGGGGTGCCCTTGGCAATGGCCTCGTAAATTTGCCGGTGTTCGATGTTGGACCTGCGCATGTTGCCCGGCGCGTTGAAGTACTTGCGCCGGAACAAATGCAGCTCTTTCACGTAGTCGTCGTATGCCGCGTGGGCGCGCTGGTTGTTTGACAGTTGCATCACCAGGGCGTGAAACTGCAGGTTCAGCTCGTAGTACCGGTTGCCATCTTGCGCCTCGCAGGCGGCGTCCATGCCGTTCAGCAGTTGCTCAAAGCGTTGCCTGTGCGCATCCTGCAGGTTGTCTGTGGCGCGCTCTGCGCCGTAGCCAAACACCAGGGCGCGCAGCTCGTAAATCTCCAGCATCTCGCGCACCGAGATTTCGCGCACAAATACGCCCCGGTTTTTCACGGCAGTCACAAGTCCTTGTCCCGTCAGGATGCGAATCGCCTCGCGGATCGGGCCGCGGCTGGTGCCCATTTGCGTGGCCAGGGCGGCCTCGTTCAGTCGCTCACCCGGTGCAATATCGCCTGCGTAAATCAGGCGCTTCAAATCCTCGGCAATGGTCAAGGGCAAGCCTTGGACGGGCAGGGTTTCATCGGCAGGCATGGTTTGAATTGTATCCAATAATGCAGAAAGTGTTGACACTTTTGGAGTGATGAAAGACACTTCGCAGCCCTGTGATTGAATTTGACTGGACCCGCGATGCCGCATCTGCCCGCCTCCGCAGCCCTCTCCCGCTACCGTGTGATCGACCTGACCCAGGTAAGGTCCGGCCCCACAGCCTGCCGCCAGTTGGCTGATTGGGGCGCTGATGTGATCCAGGTGCAAATGCCCGAGCACATGCGTGGCGACGACACGCTGGGCGGGCAGGAAGGCTCGGACTACCAGTACACACACCGCAACAAGCGATCCATCACCGTCAACCTGAAGGAGCCTGAAGGCATCCGCGTGTTGAAAGAATTGATCGCCAAGTCCGACGTGGTGGTAGAGAACTTTCGGCCGGATGTGAAGTTCCGCCTGGGCATTGATTACGCGACGCTGGCCAAAGACAACCCAGGCTTGGTTTACGCCAGCATCTCGGGCTTTGGACAGACGGGGCCCTTGGCGCAGCGGCCAGGTTTTGACCAGATCGCCCAAGGCATGGGCGGGCTGATGTCGGTCACCGGCTTGCCCGAGCAAGGCCCCATCCGGGTGGGCATCCCGATTGCAGACCTGTGTGCAGGCATCTTCGCCGCGCAGGGCATTTTGGTGGCCTTGCTGGAGCGTGAGAAGTCGGGCAAAGGCCAGTGGCTGCACACCTCGCTGCTGGAATCCATGGTGTACATGATGGACTTCCAGACTTCGCGCTGGCTCATTGATGGCGAGGTGGCCGTGCAGGCGGGCAACTATCACCCCACCAGCATTCCCACCGGCGTCTACAAGGCGCGCGATGGTTACATGAATATCGCGGTGTTTGGCTCGAAGATCTGGGAGCGGTTCTGCGACATCCTGGGTGCGCCCGAGTGGGTGACGGACGATCGTTACAAGGACAAGCCGGCGCGCTCGGTCAACCGCGACTCGCTCAACGCCGAGATCAACCGTCGCCTAGCCGCACAAGACCGCAGCTATTGGATCGAGCGCCTCAACGCAGGTGGCGTGGCCTGCGGCCACATCAACAACTTGCAAGAGGTGTTTGAAGAACCTCAGATTCAGCACCTGGGCATGGTGCACGACGTGGTGTCTCAGCATCAGGGTGCGCAGCGCTTGGTGGGCCAACCCGTGCAATTGGAGCGCACGCCCAGCACCATCGCTCGCGCAGCACCACGACGCGGCGAGCACACCGAAGAAATCTTGGCCGAGCTGGGACTCAAGCCCGAACAGCTCGCCGACCTGAAATCCAAAGGAGTTTTTTGATGAGCGACTCATCCAAGGCTGCGGCCTACACCACCGCTACCGAGCGCGTCCAGGTCTGGACGGAAACCACCACCCTGTTTGTGCGTTTCAACAACCCGGCGCGCCACAACGCGCTGTCGGTGGACATGTGGGAGGCCATACCCCCGCTGCTGGCGCAAGCTGAGCAAGACGACAACATCCGCCTGGTGGTGTTCATGGGCGCAGGTGAAAAGGCCTTTGTCTCAGGCGCTGACATCTCCCAGTTTGAAGACCAGCGCGCCGCTAAAGCTGCGGTGGACCGTTACGAGGCGATGGCCGAAGCAGCGCTCACCGGTATTGCCGAATTCAGCAAACCCACACTCTCGTGCATTCGTGGCTACTGCATCGGCGGCGGCGTGAATGTGGCCATTGCCTGCGACATGCGCATCGCGTCCAGCGACTCGGTGTTCTCAGTGCCCGCAGCGCGTTTGGGCCTGGGCTACCGCTACTCGGCAATGAAGAATCTGGTGGACCTGATAGGCCCCGGCGCGGCCAAAGACCTGTTCTTTACCGCACGCCGCATTGATGCTGGCGAGGCAAAAGATTTAGGCCTGATCAACCGCGTCTGCGCACCTGAACAGTTGCCGGCGCTGCTGGCGGAATACACCTCGGCGCTGGAAGCCAACGCGCCGCTCACCATCCGCGCCGCCAAGGCGATCACGGCGCAGATTTTGAAGCCCTCTACGGATATTGACCTGGACTTGTGCACCCGTTTGATTCGCGGCTGCTTTGAGAGTCAGGACTACACCGAGGGCCGCAAGGCCTTCATGGAAAAACGCAAGCCTCAGTTTCAGGGCAAATAAGGAGAACACGATGAAGTCTTATTGGATGCAAATGGAAAACGGTGTCGGCGTGCTGGAGTTGCGCGACATCGCGATGCCCGAACCTGGTCCGAATCAAGTGTTAGTTCGCGTTCGCGCTTCCGCTCTCAATCGCGGAGAGCTGATCGCAGGCCACGGCTTGCACGGCAAAGGCAATGCCGCCAAGCCGGTGGGCATGGAAGCGGCGGGTGAGGTCGTCAAATGCGGGGCAGAGGTCACGGGGATTCAGGTGGGCAGCGCCGTGATGGGCCGCTGTCCCGGAGCGTTTGCCGACTACGCCCTGATGGAAGCACGCGAGGTCATGCCCAAGCCTGCAGCCCTGAGTTGGGAAGAAGCGGCCAGCGTGCCTTTGACCTTCCTGGTGGTGTACGACATGCTGGTGACACAAGGGCGCTTGAAGGCAAACGAATGGCTGCTGGTGACCGGCGTGTCATCGGGTGTGGGTGTGGCGTCTTTGCAGTTGGGTAAGGCTCTTGGCGCCAAGGTGATGGGCACCTCAGGTTCTGCGGAAAAGCTCGCGCGCATTACCCCGCTGGGGCTGGATTTGGCGCTCAATACACGAGCACCTGATTTTCATGACGCCGTGATGCAGGCCACGGGTGGCAAAGGCGTGAACTTGGTGGTCAACACCGTGGGTGGATCGGTGTTTGCCGAGTGCGTGCGCTGCATGTGCTTTGAAGCGCGACTGGCCACCGTGGGTTATGTGGATGGCGTGCTGCAGGGCGATCTGGATATTGAGGCACTGCACGCCAAGCGTCTGACACTGTTTGGCGTGTCCAACAAATTGCGCACGGCTGAGCAACGCGCCTCGGGCATGCCAGGCTTCAAGGCGGACGTGTTGCCGTTCTTTGAGAGCGGTCGCCTCAAACCCGTGATCGACAAGGTGTTTGAGTTTGACCAACTGCCCGCTGCCAAGGCCATGATGGAAAGCAATCAGCATCTGGGCAAGATCGTGTTGCGCGCAGCGGCCTGATTCGGCAGAGACGAGACCCCGTAAATCGACAGGAGACAACACCATGCGCAATGCTTTATCGATCGCCTTGCTGGCAGCGGCTGCCTTTGCGGCCTTGCCCATCAGCGTACAGGCTCAGCCTGCACCCTACCCAGCCAAGCCCATCAAGTTGCTGGTGGGCTTTGCACCGGGCGGCGCGGCTGACTATGTCGCCCGTACGGTCGGCGATTCTTTGGGGCGTGCATTGGGCCAAACCATCGTCATCGAAAACCGCGCCGGGGCAGGCTCCAGCATTGCAGCAGAAGCTGCGTCCAAAGCCGCGCCGGATGGCTACACCTTGCTGATTGCCAGCCCTAGCAGCATTTCGGTCAACCCGGCGCTGAACCCCAAGTTGAACTACTCCGCCAAAGATCTGAGCCCCATCACCAAGGTGACCAGTTCGCCTCTGGTGATTGCCGCCAGCATGCAGAGCGGCATCACCTCCGTCAGCGACCTGATTGCCAAGGCCAAGAAGGCGCCCGGCAGCTTGAACTACGCCACCTCGGGCAATGGCTCCGCACCTCACTTGGGCGCAGCGCTTTTCAGCCGCGTGGCGGGGGTGCAGATGGTGCACATTCCTTTCAAGGGTGGCAGCCCGGCGATTCAATCGGTCATCGCTGGCGACACGCAACTCACCTTTGGTACACCGCCTTCCGTCTTGCCCATGGTGCAAGCCGGGCGCTTAAAAGGGCTGGGCGTTAGCACCAAGGAGCGCACGCCTTTGTTCCCTGACTTGCCCGGTATGACTGAAGCGGGTCTGCCCGATTACGCCATCGAGTTCTGGTACGGGTTCTTTGTGCCTGCGAATACACCGCAAGCCATCGTCAAGAAAATATTTGACGCAACCCAAGTCGCCATGCAACAGCCCAGCGTCAAGGCGGCCTTGGCACGGGAAGGTACCGAGGTATCTGTCTCGGCATCGCCCGAAGCCTTTGCGAGCTTTTTGACCGAAGACGCCAAATTTTGGGTCAAGTTGGTCAAAGAGGCCGGCGTCAAGGGAGAATGAGAAACTGAGCCGACATCGACGAACCCTTTTGGAACACCTCACAACATGAACGCACCCCTGAACCTCCCCGCACTAGACGAGATTCGTGCCTATGAGTCGGAAATGGTGGCCATCCGGCACCAGATTCATGGCAACCCAGAACTGGCCTATGAGGAGCACGCCACGGCTGACTTGGTGGCCGAGCGCCTGCAACGTTGGGGCTGGGAGGTGCACCGGGGTCTGGGCGGCACCGGCGTGGTGGGCACCCTGCGTGCAGGCACCAGCACACGCCGCATCGGCCTGCGTGCCGACATGGACGCCCTGCCGATTGAAGAAACCTCCGGCAAGCCCTGGGCCAGCAAGGTCTTTGGCAAGATGCACGCCTGCGGCCACGATGGCCACACCGCCATGCTGCTGTCGGCCTGTCGCCATCTCGCGGCCACGCGCAACTTTGACGGCATCGTGCATGCGGTGTTCCAGCCCGCTGAAGAAGGCTTGGCAGGTGCGCGCAAGATGCTGGAAGACGGTTTCCTTGATCTCTTCCCCTGCGACGCGATGTTCGGCATGCACAACATGCCGGGCGTGCCCGAAGGCCAATTCATGGCGGTGCCAGGCTTTGCCATGGCCAGCGGCGACACCTGCATCATCACCGTCAAAGGCACGGGCGGGCACGGTGCGATTCCCCAAACCGCTGTGGACCCCGTGGTGGCGGGCGCCAGCATCGTGATGGCGCTGCAAACCGTGGTGGCCCGTAACGTGCCGCCGCTGCACACCGGCATCGTCACGGTGGGTGCTTTCCTGGCGGGCGATGCGCCCAATGTGATCCCCGGCTCGGCAGAGCTGCGCCTGACGGTGCGCGCCATGCAGCCCACGGTGCGCGACCTGCTGGAAAAGCGCATCACCGAAATCGCCCACGCGCAGGCCGCCAGCTACGGTGCGACGGCAGAGGTCAACTACATCCGCCGCTACCCCGTGCTCAACAACACGCCCGAGCACACCGAGTTCTGCAAGCAACTGGTGCGCGACTGGCTGGGTGAAGGCGGCTTGGTCGCTAACCCCGAGGCCATCACCGCCAGCGAAGACTTTGCCTTCTTCCTGGAGAAGGTGCCCGGCTGCTACATCAACATCGGCAACGGTATCGGCAGTGTTGGCGGCTGTATGGTGCACAACGCGGGCTATGACTTCAATGACCGCGTGCTCTCCACGGGCGCCACCTACTGGGTCAAGCTGGCAGAGCGCTGGCTGGCCTCCGAGGGTGCTCAAGGCACACAGCCATGAAGTCGCTCAAAGACATCGCGCTCTCCATGCTCGATCTGGTTGCCGTGCGCGAAGGCATGAGCGTGGGCGAGGCCTTAAGCATTGCCCTGCGCACCGCCCAGCATGCAGAGCGCTTGGGCTTTGTGCGTTACTGGCTGGCAGAGCACCACAACATGTCGGGCATTGCCAGCTCAGCCACCGCCGTGTTGGTGGGCCACATCGCAGGCGGTACCCAAACCATTCGCGTGGGCTCGGGCGGCGTGATGCTGCCCAACCACGCGCCGTTGGTGGTGGCCGAAGCTTTTGGCACCCTGGCAGAGCTGTACCCCGGCCGCATCGACCTGGGCCTGGGCCGCGCACCCGGCACCGATGGCCTGACCATGCGCGCCTTGCGCCGAGACCGGGTGGAGACCGAGGCCGACTTCCCGCGCGACGTGGCGGAGTTGCAAGCCTTGCTGGGCACACCGCAGCCGGGACAGCGCCTGATCGCCAACCCGGGGGCCAACACCCATGTGCCGATCTGGTTGCTGGGGTCTAGCCTGTTCTCTGCACGCCTGGCCGCGCAAAAGGGCTTGCCCTACGCGTTTGCGTCCCACTTTGCGCCAGGCATGTTGCTGGAGGCATTGGACCTGTACCGCAGCGAGTTCAAACCGTCCGCCACGCTCGCCAAACCCTATGCCATCGTCGGTGTGCCTGTGATTGCAGCGCCCACAGACGACGAAGCCGAATTCCTGGCCAGCAGCGTCTACCAGCGTGTGCTGGGCATTTTGACCGGCAAGCGCGGTCTGCTGCAGCCGCCCATTTCAGGATTTTGGGAGCAGGTGCCCTCCCAGGCGCGGGATGCGATTCAAGACTTTCTGGCCGTCGCCGTGGTCGGTGGCCCTGACAAGATCAAGGCCGGCTTTGAAACCATTGCTAAAGCCACCCAGGCCGATGAATTCATGCTGGTCTGCGATGTGTACGACCCAGTGCTGCGGCTGCGTGCGTTGGACTTGGCTACTCAGGCGATGCGTGCGTAAACCGCTGGCTTCTTGACGCAGCAACCGTGCAAATCAAACATTCAATGCTTCATTTGCACGGTTAATTTTCATCGAAACCTCAAGCGCGCAAAGCTAGTTACCGACGCCACTGCCGCAAACCCCGCCCCCAGGCTCAGCGCCCACAAGGGGCCGCGCTCTGCACCTAAGCCAAAGCACAGGGCCACCAAGGCGGCCCCTGTGGTTTGTCCCATGAGTCGGGCCAGGGCAATGACGCCGCTGGCACCGCTGCTGCGCTCAGGTGGCGCGGCAGACATCAGCGCCTTGAGGTTGGGCGACTGGAAGAAGCCAAAGCCTGCGCCGCACAGCATCATGCGCAGCACAATGTCCAGCGTGCTGGCCTCGGGCGTTAGCAGCGCCAGCGACACCATGCCCGCGCACAGCACGGCCAGGCCGACGCCCCCGAGCAATCCCGGAGGGTGTCTATCAGACAGTCGCCCGGCAAAGGGCGCGGCCAGCGCCACCACCACGGCCCAAGGGGTGATCAGCAGACCCGTCTCTACCGCGCTGCGGTGTAACACGGCTTGCAGATAGAAAGGCAGCGAGACAAAGGCGATGCCGTGAACGGTGAACGAGCAGGCCGATGTCATGGCTGACAGCGCAAACAGGGGTCGCCGAAAGAGGTCCACGGGCAACATAGGTGCCGGGTGCCCGGCTTGTCGGCGCAGCAGCAGGCAGCCGCTCACCACTGTGACGGCTAGAGCTGCTGTCACAGTAGGCCAGGCAGCGCGTTGGGCGGCTGAACTCATGGCAAAGATCAGCGATGCAAAAGTGGTGGCGCTCAAACCCGCCGTGAGCAAATCCACCGGATGACCTTGCCTTTCAACCCTGGGGATGTAGCGCGAGCCCATGAACAGCGCCATGATGCCCAGCGGCACATTCAGTGCAAACAACCAAGGCCAAGGGCCCAGCGACAACACTGCCGACGCCACCGTGGGCCCCAGCGAAGACCCCAGCCCCACCACCAGCGCATTCAGCCCGACGCCGCGCCCCAGCCGGTTGGGCGGATAGATCAAGCGCACCAGTGCAATGTTCACGCTCATCACGCCCGCCGACCCAATGCCTTGCAAGCCGCGCGCAATGGCCAGTTGCGGCAAACTGCCCGCCAGCGCACAGCCCAGCGCCGCACACGTGTAAAGGGCCACGCCACCCAGAAAAACCTTCTTGGGACCGATGCGGTCACCCAACGCGGCAAAGGGAAGCAAGGTGGCTACCACCGCCAATTGATAGGCGTTGACCACCCAAATAGAGGTGGCCGGGGCGATGTGCAGATCCCGTGCCACAGCGGGTAAGGCCGTGTTGATCAGTGCTACGTCCAGCGCGCCCAACATGACGCCCAGGAAGATGGCGAACAGGGCACGCATGTCCTGCGTGCTCAATTCATCACGGCCTGGTTGATGTGTTGTCGGCTCGGTCATCAACCAGGCAAAGCGGGGCCACGTGCCAATACTTCAACCGCACGGCGCACGCCTTCGCGGCCCACGGGCACGCCCATCACCTGCAACGCGCCCTCCACGCCACCCAGGCAACCCAGCAGCATGGCCGGGTTCAAATCGCCCAGGTGCCCAATGCGAAACACGCGCCCGGCAAAGGGGCCCAACCCGCCCGCAATGGAGACCTGAAACTGCTCGCGCGCAATGCGACGCAGCTCGTCCGGGTTGATGCTGGGGGCCACCAGCACGCTGGTGACGGATACCGAGCGTGCCTCGGGCGGTTTGCACAAGAACTGCATTGCGCCACCCTCGCTCCAGGCCTGCACAGCGGCCTGGGTCGCGTCGGCCAGAAGGCGGTGGCGCGCGTGCACAGCGTCTACCCCTTCCAGAAAGATCAGGCCCAGCGCAGCCTCCAGCCCAAACACCATGCTTTGCGCCGGCGTGCCGCAAAACTTGCGGTAGGCCAGTTCGCTCTTGCGCTTGCGCCAGTCCCAGTAAAAACGCGGCGTGGGGTTGCGCTCAGACAGCTCAAACGCCTTGGCATCGACGGCACAAAAGCCCAGACCCGGCGGGCACATCAAGCCTTTTTGCGAAGCCCCTACGACCACGTTGGCGCCCAATGCATCCATCTCGAACGGCAGCGCACCCAAGGTGGCGACCACGTCTACGACATACAAAGCGGGGTGAGCCAAGTCATCCAGTAATTGGCGGAAAACTTGCAGATCGTTGGTCGTGCCGCTGGCGGTGTCGGTGTGCACCACAAACAGTGCCACGATGTCATGTTGTGTGTCGGCGCGCAGTGCTGCCTCCACCGCAGCCATGTCGATCGTCAGACCTTCTACATAGGGCGTGCGCAATACGGTCACACCCATGGCCTCGGTCTGGATCGCCCAGGATTCCGAGAAATGCCCGGTGCCCGCGATCAGCACCTTTTGCCCAGGTGCCAACAGATTAACGACGGTGGCTTCCCACGCGCCATGGCCGTTGGCGGCGTACATGAACACATCCGCGTCTTGGGTGCCCAACAGGCGTTTAAGCCCCGACTCACAGGCCGCAATGGTTTCATCCAAGCGCGGGTCGCCCAGGTCCATGGGCTGGCGGCGCAAGGCGTTTTGCACGGCCTCGGGTACGTGGGTGGGTCCGGGCGAATGCAGGAAACGGTTGCCGGGAATGCGTTGGTCAGAATAGCGGGTGCTAGATTTTGTCTGGGTCATTTCAGCTTGTAGTGGCCATCACCTGTTCCCGCAATAGACGTTTCAGCAGCTTGCCGTTGGCGTTGCGTGGCAGGGGGTTCTCGCTCCATGTCAGCGATTCTGGCACTTTGTAGTCGGCCAGTCGCGCAGCGCAGTGCGCCAGCAACGCTGCGTCGTCTTGGGGTTGCCCTGGCGCGTGCACAAAGGCATGCACGCGCTCGCCCAGCACCGGACAGGGGCGCGCCACCACGGCGGCCTCCACCATGCCGGGCCAGGCCATCAAGGCGTTTTCTACCTCGACCGAATACACCTTGTAGCCGCCCCGGTTCAGCATGTCCTTCATGCGGTCGAACACGCGCACATAGCCTTCAGCATCTTTGCTGCCGAGGTCGCCGGAATGCCAGTAGCCATCGGTAAAGGACGCAGCGGTCGCCTCCGGGTTGGCCCAGTAGCCGGGCACGACCATGGGGCCGCCAATCCACAGTTCACCCGATTCGCCCGCAGGCAATTCACGACCCTCACCATCCATGACCCGGATGTCGGCCGCGGGCAGCGGCACGCCCACGCTGTCAGCATGGGCGCGGGTATGGCCCATGGGCATCATGGTGGCGGGGCTGGTGGTTTCTGTTGCGCCGTAGGCATTGATCAGCACCAGGCCCGGCAGCCGCGCTGCCAAGGCGTCAATGGTGGCCACGGGCATCGGCGCGCCACCAAAACCGCCCACCCGCCAGGCGGACAGGTTAGCGTTGGCAAAGCTGTCGTGCATCAGGCACAGGTTGTACATGGCGGGCACCATCAGCGTGTGGGTGATGCGCTCGGTTGCCAGCAACTCGATAAAGCGCTCGGCCTTGAAGGCGGGCACCACGGCAATCGCGCCGCCCACATGCAGCATGGCCGCGATGATGGCAATCAGGCCCGTGACATGGCTGGCGGGCACGGCCAATGCGGAGCGGTCGTCGGGGCGCAAACGCATGCAGGCTTCAAAGTGCATCACCGAATGCACCACGTTCAAGTGCGTGAGCATGGCTCCCTTGGGGTTGCCCGTGGTGCCCGAGGTGTAGAGGATGAAGGCCGTGTTGGTTTCATTCACATTTTCAGGCTCTGGTGGGCTGTTACGGCACGCCTTTATTGCACTTAATGCTATGAAATTAGGATTAACTACGTCGCTTGAACCCACCGCCACGCTGAGACGCAATGCGGGTGCATCTTGCGCATCCGGCACGCGTGCGCCCAGGTTAGCGTCCGCCACGATGGCCGAGGCACCGCATTGGCGTGCCATGTAGGCCAGGCCCGGCCGCTGCTCGCGCACCCCCACCGGCACCGGGATGCAACCCAGCCATTGCAGGGCCAGCAAGACCCAGATGAATTCGGGCTTGTTGTCCACAAACAGGATGACGCGCTCGCCTTTCTTCAGGCCCTGCTCAGCAAAACCTGCGGCCATGCTGGCAACGATCTTGTTGGCTTGCGTGTAGGACCAGCGCTGGCCCTCAAACAGGACGGCATCGGCATTGGGCCGTTCCGCTACCGCACGGGCAAACAGTGCAAAGAAGTTGCTGGGGCGGGGGGTAAAGCAGCGCACGTGGCGGTCCCCATACAGGGGCTCGGTGCACATGGTGGGCACGGGGTAGTCGCGCCAATGGTCCCGTGAATGGTCCCGTGGAGTGGCTGTCATGTGACGTTGGCGCCGCGCTCCACCACAAACTCGGCATCGACCAGTTTGCGCGAATGGTTCAGGTCGCTTTGTGCAATCAGCACCGATACGCTGCTGCCCTTGAGGCCTGCGATCACGTCGCCCAGGCGTTTCGAGAGGGCTGGCGCCACACCTTCAAAGGGCTCATCCAGTAGCAGCAGCTTGGTGCCCACCGCAAGGGCTCGCGCCAGGGCAACGAGCTTTTGCTGGCCGCCAGACAGCAGCATGGCGCGGCGGTCACGCATGTCCTTGAGTTCGGGCAGCACTTGGTAGACAAAGTCGAGGCGCTCTGTGGCGTTGAGCGTCTTGCTGACCCACACCGGCACCAGGATGTTTTCTTCCACCGTCAGCTCGGGCACCAGGCCACGGTCTTCGGGCATGTAGCCCATGCCAAGCACGGCGCGTTCATGGCGATGCAAGCGGGACAGGTCTTGCCCGTCAAAGCTGATGCTGCCCTGTGTGGCTTTGAGGTGACCCATGATGGTGCGCAGCATGGTGGTTTTGCCCGCGCCATTGCGCCCGACCAGCCCAACCATGCTGCCATCGGCGACGGTCAGCGACAGGCCTCGAAGGGCCACCACCGATTGAATCGAGACATGGATTCCTTCTGCCTTCAGCATGCTTGCTTCTTCATGGTTCAAGCCTCCTGCAACAGTTCACCGGTGACGTAGCGGCGCACGTCATCAGTGGCCAGCGCAGCGGCGGGTTTGTCGTCGGCGATGATGCGGCCACTGTAGAACGCGATCACCCGGTCGGCGTAGCGGTCCACAATGTCCATGTCGTGCTCTACAAACAGCACGGTGGTTTTCTCGGCATCGCTTTGTTGATCCAGGGCCGCCATGATGGTCTCCATCATCGGAAACTTTTCATCGGCCGACACGCCACTTGTGGGCTCGTCCAGCAGCAGCAGTTTAGGTGCCGTGGTCAGTGCCATCGCAATGTCCAGCAGCTTGCGCACGCCACCTGGCAGCTCAGACACGCGGCGCTGGCGGTGCTCGGCCAGCCGAAATCGCTCCAACAGCCCTTCGGCCCGCGCAACGGCCTCACGCCGCTGGGCAGATTGGAAAAAACTCAAACGACGGTCATGGCAGGCGTTGGCCACCAACATGTTGTCGATCACGCTCAATTGGCCAAACAGTTGCGGAATCTGAAAGGACCGTGCCACACCGCTTTGGGTGATGGCGCGTGGCTCCAGCGGCGTGATGTCCGTGCCGTCCAGCGTGATAGTGCCGGTGTCGGGCTTGAGGTAGCCGGTGACCATGTTCACAAACGTGGTCTTGCCCGCGCCATTGGAGCCAATCAGACTCACACGTTCTCCGCGCTCGATGCGGATGTTGATGTCGGCCGCCGCCACCACCGCGCCAAAGCGCTTGTTAAGTCCTTGTGCGTGCAGCATGCTCATGATGATTTGCTCCAGAGCGAGCCAATACCATTGGGTAAAAAGCGGATCACCACCAGCAGGAACAGGCCCAGCGCCAGTTGCCAGCTGTTGGGAAAGTAGCTGCTGGAAAAAGACCGCACCACCTCCAGCACCGTGCTGGCCACAAACACGGCCCCCACGCTTTGCCAGCCACCCAAAATGGCCACAAAAACGAATTCACCCGAGGTGGTCCAAAAAGCAAAGGTCGGCTCCACATGCCCGAGCGACATCACGCCTAAGGCCCCACCTACACCGCCTGCGAAGGCGGCCAGCACAAAATTGATGGCAATGGCCTGGCGCACCGAGCCGCCCAGGTATTCCACACGCAGTTCGTTGTCACGCACCGCCAGTGTGATCAGGCCACGGGTGCTGTCAAACATCACGCGGCAGATCAGGGCTAAGACGGTGGCGATGCAAATTGTCAACACATACATCACATAACCTGAAGTGGCGTCAGGCAGCTTCATGCCCAGCAAAGTGGGGCGACTCAGGTTAAAACCGTCCGAGCCCCCAAACCAATCCAGCTTCATGAGCAAGCCATAGGTGACCATGGACAGCGCCAGCGTCAACATGGCAAAGAAGATGCCTCTGTAGCGCGACAACAGCGGCGCAAAGGGCAGTGCGATGGCAGCGGATGCGATACCGCCAGCCAGCGCCATCAACAAGGCATCACTGACGCCGAGTTTGTTGGCCAGCAGCGCTGCGGTGTAGCCCCCCACCGCAAACATCATCCCTTGACCGAATGGCACCACACCGCCGCGCATCAAGCCCACAATGCCCAGCGACACCAGGCCGTTGGCCGCAGCCATGGTGATCAAAAAAGTCAGCCACTTGGGCATGAACCAGCCCGCGATGCACAAAGCGGCACAGGCGGCCAAGCCTAAGAGAAGCGTTTGACGGATACCGGCAGAGGAAGGAGTAGAAGTAGAGCCCGCCATCGTTCAGATTTTTCGTGCCTGGATACGTTGGAAAAGGCCTTCAGGGCGAAACGCCAGCACCACGGCCATCACCAAGTAGACCGAGAACAGCTCAGCCACCGGCGCCAGGTGCACTGCCATCGAGCGGGCCAAACCCACAATCAGCGCGCCAATGGCCGCGCCTTCGATGCTGCCCAGGCCACCAATGATCACCACCGCAAAGGACACGATGATCACGCCCACCGATATGCCCGGTTGCACCGAAATCATAGGGGCCGTAAATGCGCCCCCTAGGGCGGCTAGCAGTACACCCACGGTAAAGGCCAACATGTACACCCGTGACACGTTCACGCCCATGCTGGACGCCACCTCGGGGCTGTGGATCACGGCCAGCACGATCTTGCCCGTGCGGGTGCGGTTCAGGCCCCACCACACGATCAGGCCCACCACCATCGCCAGCCCCACCAAGGCAAAGTCGTAACCCACATAGCTTTGCGTGCCAATATCTACATTGCCAAACAGGCCATAGGGCTCTGACACATAAAACGGTGTGGCACCCCAGATGAGCTTGGTGGCGTCTTCCAGGATCAGGAACATGGCGTAAGTGACAAGCACCAGCAATACCTCGTCACGCCCGTAGAACGAGCGCAGCAAAGTGCGCTCAGTCAGTGGTGCCAGGATCACCGCGACGGCAACAGCAGCTAGCAGCATGGCCACCAGGGTAAAACCCGGTGCCCATTTCAGCGCGGCACCCCAACTCACAAAGCTGGCCGCCATGTACGCGCCAATCGCATAGAAGCTGCCATGTGCCATGTTGAGGATCTTGAGCACGCCAAACACCAGCGTAAGCCCCAGGGCCACGATAAACAGCCATGACGCGTAGGTCAGGCCGTCGATCAGGATGGTCAATGCTGCTGCCATGTGTTCAGGTGCCTTTCAAGTTAACTCAGCGCTTCAAGGTCACGCTTATGGGCAACCCTTTGCACCCGGAAAGCCAGCCTTGATCCAGTCTTCCGACTTCATGTTGGCGGGTGGGTTCACACACTCTGCGGGGAAGCGCAAGATGTCATCCAGCACCACCATCTTTTTGGCGGCGTCATAGCGCGTCTTGCCAATGGCTGTGTCCTGCGTGGCCTGGTGTCCATTGCCCAAGTTCATGCGGATCTTGCCGGCGGGCGAATCCCATTCGCTATTGGTGAGCGCCGCTGCCAGCTGCTCAGCATTGGGCTTCTTGCCGCCGTTGGCTGCCATGGCTTTTTCCACAGCCAGCTTCAAGCCCAGCAGTGATTGCACCATGCGGTACGGGGCTTGAACCGGGTACACGTTGTAGGCCTTGGAATACAGGTCCCACCACCAGTCATTGAGTGCCGATTTGGGCGACATCAGGCCATAGGCACCCCGCGCACCCAAAATCACGCCGTCGGGCATCTTGTCGCCCAGACCTGGCAACACGTGGTCAGCGGCAGAAAACACCACTTGGGTGCGCTTGAACAGGCCACGTGGCCCCGCTTGCAAGATGAAAGCCTGCAAATCTCCGCCCCACAGGCTGGAGTGCGTGACGTCTGCTTGTTTGCCCATCAGCGCAGAAATCTCGGTGCCGTACTGGCCCGCGCCAAACTTGGGCAACTGGTCTTCACCCGGTTTTGCGGCGGGAAACAGCTTTTCCATGGACCACATGAAGTCCTTCTTGGAATCTGTGCCCCAGGCGTAGTCCTGGTTGATCATGTTGAAGGTGTCGGCTTTGACGTTTTTGGCCTTCAGATAACGCGTGAGTGCCACGTTGTCCATGGCCGCATGTGACGCGGTGCGGAAGACGTAGTTGTATTTGCCGTCTTCAAAAATGCGCGGGGTGCCGCAGTCGTAGAGGATGAGAAACTTCTTCATCTCCTCCGCCACAGGGGCCACGGCCAAGCAGTCGCCAGATCCCACATAGCCCACCACAGCATCGACCTTGTCGCGGTCATACAGGTTGCGCAGCTCCTGCACCTGTTTGGTGGCGCCGCCGTTTTCGTCCACGTAAATCGGCTCAATTTTCAGGCCGCCAAAGCCCACTTTGTTGTAGGGCGCGGGCGCAGCCCCCTTGTTAAAGGCATCCACCAAAATCTTGGCCCCATTGACGGCTGGGATGCCGAAACTGTCCGCCGCCTGGCCAGACAAAAAGCTCACGATGCCGACTTTGAAGGTCTCCTGCGCTTGCGCGGCAGTACCGACTAAGGCCGCTACGGCGCTGACCACGGCTGTCACCAGGGTACGACGCCCGGTTTGGCTCCATTTTTGCTGCTTCATTGGCTTGTCTCCAAGAGGTTGATGCCCCGTCAGATAGGGCGGACGCTGACTCGTCAGAACAATACTACGGTGCGTGGTTTCCTGCATCGTGTCCCGCCAGTGACTGAAAGGCTGAAGGGGATTGTTTCCATGGTCAATCCGTACGCTATCCCGCTTCGCGTCATGGACGCGTCATGTCGCAGGGACTGCGCATAGTTTTTTTGCATAAACCCACGCACGTAAGGGCATTCTGGCCCGATCGGCGGTATTTACTTTTGTTGGGTAAGCTCTGCTGTTGTATGCCGCGCTTTTCCCTCATGCCTAAGACACGCACTGACCTGAACGCCATGTTAGCGTTCGCACTGTTCGAACGAACGCCTTTCTCGGTGACCATGGGGTCTGTTGGCGTCGCAGTCATGGCCTATCCTCATGTTGGTGTGGTGCCATTTTTGACTGTCGTTGCTTGGGCAGGCGGCATGTTGGCTCTACTTTGTATCCGCTTCTTTATGGCCAGGCGCAGCTTGTCGGCGTTGGCACGTCCTGGTCAGACCCCTGGGCGGCTTTTGGCGCAAGACGCGTTCGTTTCAGCCCTGCTGGGGGCTGGCTGGGGCCTTTCCCTATACGCATTCGACACACAGGTCATGGACCAGAATTATTACTTTCGGGTCATGATTTTGGCGGTTGCACTTGCGATCATTGTGTTTTCGACGGGCGCGATTTATCAGGTATTTCTCGCCTATTCGCTGCCTGTGGTCGTGATCTGTATGGCGTTTGCGCTGACCCACGACTATGCCAAAGCGGCTGCCGTCATCTTTTATTACCTGGTGCCCTTGTATTTGCTGTTGCTGATCGCGATGTCGAGGGTCATCAGGCGAGCCATTGTGGATGAATACGCGCTGGTTGAAGCGACCCGCGCATTGAACCAGGCGTTGCTTGCCGAAAAGAAGCTTAAAGATGAAATGATTCTGATCTCTCGCGTAGACGAACTGACAGGAATCCTGAATCGTCGGGGTATTTTTGAAAATCTGGAAATCGAAATTGCAAAGGCAAAACGGTACCAAGGACCCTTGTCGGTGTTGGTTATGGATGTAGATGGGTTTAAGTTGATCAACGACACCCATGGCCATGCGATTGGCGACGTTGCCTTGCTAGCCATTGCACGGGCGGGCAAGCAGCTCCTGCGCGAATCGGATGTACTTGGCCGAATGGGGGGCGACGAGATCATGGTGGTGTTGCCTTTGCTTGGACCAGACGGTGCAATGGCCACCGCTGAGCGCCTGCGTGCCGGGATCGAGTCGCTGCCACTTGATGCCTACAAATTGCCCTGCAGGTTGACTTTATCGATTGGCGTGGCGACATATCGAACCACCGACGATAGTGCAGCGTTGTTGCTGCGCGCAGATACCGCCTTGTATGGGGCCAAGTCCAAGGGCAGAAACTGTGTTGAACAGGAAGCCCCTGTCGCCCTTCAGGGTGTATAACCACCACCCTAGGCGCAACATTGGCGCCATTCATCTCAAGGAACCGACAACATGGGCGCGCAGTGGAAAGCAAAAGGCAAGGAACTGGTAGCTAACGCCAGGGGCAAGCTGTTTACCAAACTGGTTAAAGAAATCATGGTCGCCGCGCGCGGTGGCGCAGATCCATCGGGCAATTCCCGCCTTCGGCTGGCGGTAGAGCAAGCGCGCAAGGCGTCCATGCCCAAAGACACCCTGGACCGTGCCATCAAAAAGGGCGCAGGCCTGACGGGCGAAGCGGTTAACTACGAAGTCGTGATGTACGAAGGCTTTGCACCGCACCGTGTGGCGGTGATGGTGGAATGCCTGACCGACAACGTTAACCGAACCGCGCCCGAAATGCGCGTGCTGTTCCGCAAGGGTCAGTTGGGCACCTCAGGCTCTGTGGCCTGGGACTTTGACCACGTGGGCATGATTGAAGCCGAACCCGCCAACAAAGATGCCGACGCCGAACTGGCCGCCATCGAAGCCGGGGCGCAAGACTTTGAGCCCGGTGAAGAAGAAGGCAACACCCTTTTCATCACCGACCATGCCGACCTGGACCTAGTCAGCCGTGCGTTGCCCAACCACGGCTTTACAGTGCTGTCAGCCAAGCTCGGCTACAAGCCCAAAAACCCGATCGATCCAGCTTCCTTGAGCGCGGAAGCGATGGCCGAAGTGGAAGCCTTCTTGGCCGCCATTGAAGCCAATGACGACGTGCAGAATATGTACGTCGGCTTGGCAGGCTAAGCCAGCGAAGTACTCGACGCGGCAAGCGTGGGGCGATTGAGCGTTGCCGGGCCACCCCAAGGCGCGAAGGCCCCCGCACCCGACTTCTAGATCACTCGTACCCGAATCACATGTTCCACCGCTTCAATGGCGGTGATGACATGCGCTTCGGGCGCGCCTTGCACGTCGATGATGTTGAAGGCCAAGTCGCCTCGGCTCTTGTTCACCATGTCGACCACATTGACCTGTTTATCGGCCAGCACCCCCAGCACGTGGCCGAGCACGCCTGAGACGTTGTCGTTCGAGAACGTGATGCGCGTCGTGCCCTCTGTGCGGCCCATGCTCACGGCGGGGAAGTTCACCGAGTTGACGATGTTGCCGTTTTCCAGGTAGTCCATCAACTGGTTGGCCGCCATCACGGCGCAGTTTTCTTCTGATTCCTCGGTGCTGGCACCAATGTGCGGTGTGGCGATGACCTTGGCGTGGCCCAGCATGTTGGGCTCGGGGAAGTCGCACACATAGGCGCGCAGGCGTCCCTTGTCCAGGCTGCGCAGCACGGCAGCTGAATCAACAATGGTTTCGCGTGCAAAGTTCAAAAGCACAGCACCTGCCTTGGTGGTGGCCAGGCTGTCGTCGTTGATCAGGTGCTTGGTGGCATCCATCGCTGGCACATGCAGCGAGATGTAGTCAGAGCGGGCCAGCAGCGACTGCAGATTCTCCATGCGGGTCACTTCGTTGGACAGACGCCAAGCGGCGTCAATCGACAGTGCGGGGTCAAAGCCCACCACCTTCATGCCCATCGACAAGGCCATGTCAGCCACCATGGATCCAATCGCGCCTAAGCCCACGATGCCCAGGGTCTTGCCCCGGATCTCGCCGCCCGCAAAGCGCGATTTTTCTTTCTCCAGCAGCGCAGCCATCTCAGCCGCGTCGCTCATGTGGGTGAGCGAATTGACATAGGCCAGGCCCGGCAAAATGCCGCGCGTGGCCAGCAGCATGCCGGCCATTACCAGCTCTTTCACCGCATTGGCATTGGCCCCGGGCGTGTTGAACACCACGATGCCCAGCTTGCTGTAGTCAGCAATCGGCACATTGTTGACCCCAGCGCCAGCGCGGGCCGCAGCCAGCACGGATTTGGGCACTTCAACACCTTGCAGCTTTTGGCTGCGCAGCAAGAAAGCATCCGGGTGAGCAATGTCGCTGCCCACCTCATAGGACTGACGTGGAAACCGCTCCAGACCTTTGACGGAGATCTGGTTGTAAGTTCTGACTTTGTACATGGCGCGTTGTCTCGTGAAGTGTTATGGGGGCGCGTCTGGCGAGCGGCAAACCGCTCTATTGGCTTGTCTGCTGGTCAGCTGGCTTGTGCTTGGCTGTAAGCCCAGCTTAACCAGGGCATCAGCGCCTTCAAGTCAGACTGTTCCACCGTAGCACCGCACCAGATGCGCAAGCCGGGAGGCGCGTCTTTGTAGGCACCAATGTCGTAAGCCACGCCTTCTTTTTCCAGCAGCTTGGCCATGGTCTTGACCTGATCAGGTGTCAGCTTGACGGTCAAGCACACACTGGTGTTGGAGCGGGTTGCCTTGTCTTTGGCCAAGAAGGAAATCCAGTCGTTCGCCGCCACAAAGTCTTCGATGACCTTGAGGTTCGCTTCGCTGCGGGCAATAGTGCCTTTGACGCCACCCAGGGACTCGACCCACTGCAGCGCGTCCAGATAGTCAGACACGCACAGCATAGAAGGTGTGTTGATGGTCTCGCCCTTGAAGAGGCCTTCGGTCAGCTTACCGCCCGACTTCATGCGGAACACCTTGGGCATGGGCCAAGGTGGGTTGTAGGCCTCGATGCGCTCTGCAGCACGTGGGCTCAAAATCAGCATGCCGTGGCCACCTTCGCCGCCCAGCACTTTTTGCCAAGAGTAGGTGACCACGTCCAGCTTGTCCCAGGGCATGTCCATGGCAAACACGGCAGAGGTCGCGTCACAAAATGTCAGGCCTGCGCGGTTGGCAGGAATCCAGTCACCGTTGGGCACCTTGACGCCTGATGTGGTGCCGTTCCACACAAACACCACATCGTTGTCAAAGTTGACGGGGGCAAAGTCGGTGATGTCGCCGTAGTCGGCCTTCAGCACATTGACATTGGGCAGCTTGAGCTGTTTGACAATGTCGGTCACCCAGCCAGCGCTGAAGGATTCCCACTCCAGCACGTCGACACCACGTGCGCCCAGCATGGACCACATGGCCATCTCAATGGCGCCGGTGTCAGAGCCCGGCACCACGGCCACGCGGTAGCCTTCAGGCAGGCCCAGCAGGCGTGCAGTTTCAGAGCAAGCCGCGCCCAGGGCCTTTTTACCCAGCGCAGAGCGGTGCGAGCGGCCCAGCGTATCAAGCTGCAGGGCGCTGACGTTGTAGCCAGGACGCTTGGCGCAAGGGCCAGAAGAGAAGTTGGGGTTTTGGGGTTTGACTGCCGGTTGCATAAGGGTCCAGTGTTCGTGCCCAACGTGAAAATCAGGCGGGTTCAGACGTGAAAATTCATTGTAGCAACCGGGGTTAGCCATGGCCCAAGGTTCAAGCAGCAATCAACCGGCAGGCGCCTCGGCGTCATCGCAATAAGTCGAGCAATAACGGTTCGTTGCACCGCGCGCTTATTCGGGAAAACACCCATGCGCCAAAAGCAAATGTTCCATTGACAGGACATTAGAACTGTTTAACCATCAATGGCATGTCGACCGCCATGCCATTGCCCAAGTACCACCAGATTTATCTGGTGCTGCGCGAACAGTTGCATGAAGGGCGTTTTGTTCAGGGGCTGCCTGGTGAGCTGAGCTTGATGCAGCAGTTTGATGTGGCACGCGTCACCATTCGCCGCGCACTGGAGCAACTGGCCGCTGAAGGCTTGATCACCCGTGAACCCGGCCGAGGCACTTGGCCTGCGGCTCAGTTGCCCGCGCAAGAAGCCGCGCCGGCGCGTCAAGCCAAAAGCTCGCGGCTGACAGGTTTGCTCGAAAACCTGGTTTCTATGGGCTTGCACACCTCCGTGAAAGTGCTGGACTTTCAGGTGATTTTGGCGTCTGCCGAAGTAGCGTCTGCCCTGAATCTAGACCGTGGCGCACAGGTGCAAAAGGCGCTTCGGGTTCGCAGTACCAAGGCGGGTCCGCTCTCGCTGATCACCACCTACATTCCGCAAACCATTGGCGCGCAGTTCGGGCGCAAGGATTTGGCCAAGAAGCCCATTCTGTTGTTGCTAGAAGAGGCCGGCGTCAAGCTTGGCCGTGCCGAACAGCGTATCTCGGCGCGTCTGGCCGATGCCGATGCCGCGCGCCATTTGGATGTGTCCGTGGGCTCCGCATTGTTAGCGGTACGCCGCTTGATTTATGACGACCAAGACCGTCCCGTTCAGTGGCTGCACGGTCTGTACCGACCCGATCGGTATGAGTACCTGATGCAGCTCTCGCGCGTGGGCGACATTGACGCTCAGGTGTGGGTCAGCAAAGAACTATCCGCCCAATTCCATTAACCGCCTCCCCCAAAAATTTCAGGAGAATGACCATGACCACTCGCCGCCAATTCGTTGCCCAATCCGCTGCTGCTGCGTCGGCCTTGGCCTACCCCCTGGTGGGGGGTGCGCAAACCAAGGCCGTCAAAGTCGGTGTGCTTCATCCCGTCACCGGGGCATTGGCGTATTCGGGTCAGCAGTGTCGCGCCGGGGCCATGATGGCGCTGGACGACATCAACGCCGCGGGCGGCATCAAATCTCTGGGCGGCGCAAAGCTGGAAGCACTGCTCGGAGATGCGCAATCCACGCCACAAGCCGGCACGGCCGAGATCGAGAAGATGAACGAAGCCGGTGTGTCGGCTGTTGTTGGTGCTTTTGCCTCAGCCATTTGCTTGGCCACCACGCAGGCGGCTGCTAAATACAACCTGCCGCACATCGTGGACGTGGGCGTGGCAGACCAAATCGTGGAGCGCGGCCTGAAGAACACGTTCCGCTTTGGCCCGGGCTACAAAAAATGCGCAGAGATTGCTGTTGCTAATTTGCATGTGCTCAACACCGCAGCGGGCAAACCTGCCAAGACGGTGATGATCATTCACGAAGAATCACTTTTCGGCACAGGCACCGCCAACTTGCTGACGCGTGAACTGCCGGGCTATGGCTACGAGGTGAAAGAAGTCATCAAGCACGCCAACCCCACACGTGACTTCAACAACATCGTTTTGCGCATGAAGGCGGTCAACCCCGACATCGTCATCCCCGCCAACTATTACAACGAATACGCCTTGCTGGTGCGCACCATGCAGCAGCAAAAAGTCACGCCAAAGGCCATTTACTCTGTGCTGGGCGGCGCTGCTTCTAGCTACAAGTTTGTCAAAGAATTCCCCGAAGCGGCCAACGGCATCATCGACTGCAACCACTGGTTCAACCCCAAAGACAAACGCAGCGCAGAGCTCAAAAAGCGCGCCGAGGCCAAAGGGCTGTTCTTCAGCTACGAAATGTTCATGACCTACACCAGCATGCGCTTGCTGGCCGATGCGATTGAGCGCGCCAAGTCCACTGACCGGGCAGCCATCATCCAAGCCTTGGAGACCAGCACTTTCAGCGATCACATCATGCCGTACGGCCCCACCAAGTTTGTGAACGGGCAGAACACGGGCGCCCAACCCTTGATGACCCAGGTGGTCAAGGGTGATATCAAGGTCATCATCCCGCGCGATTACCGTGAGGTGGACCCGATCTTCCCGCTCAAGGCGTGAGCCTCCAACTGAGTTCATGTTTGACTTATCCATTCTCTTTCCGTCGATCCTGAACGGGATCACCACGGGCGCGGTCTATGCCCTGATCGCGCTCGGCTTGACGCTGATTTACGGCGTACTGCACATCATTAATTTTGCGCATGGTGCGGCGCTGATGTTGGCGCTGTACGCGGTGTATCTGCTCAAAGAGCATTGGGGACTTGACCCGTATTTGGCCCTACCCATCGTGGTGCCAGGCATGTTTGCTTTGGGCTACGGTTTGCAGCGTTTCGTGATCAACCGCGCCAGTCATGGCAAGGACGAAAACATCTTGCTGGTCACGCTGGGCTTGTCTATCGTCATGGAAAACTTGGCGCTGCTGTTCTTCAAATCGGACACCCGCAGCATTGATACAGCCTATACCCTGACCACTGTCCCAATTGACATCGGCATTGCGCAAGCCATGATTTCGCTGCCCAAACTGGTGGCCTTTGGCGGCGCACTGCTCACCTCTGGCGTGTTGATGCTGATCGTTGGCCGCACCGATCTGGGCCGCGCCATCCGCGCCGTGGCCAAAGAAAAGCATGGCGCCAAACTCATGGGCATTGACGTAGACCATGTCTATGCCATGTGCTTTGGCATCGGCCTGGCTTGCCTGGGCGCTGCGGCTTGCTTTTTGCTGCCCGCCTACTACGTGAACCCGCAGGTGGGCAACGGCTTTGTGCTGGTGGCGTTCACCATCGTGGTGCTCGGTGGGATGGGCAGTTTTGCGGGAGCGTTGCTGGGCGGCTTGTTGATTGGCGTGGTGGAATCTTTGGGTGGCCTGTACCTGGGAGAGTCTTTGGGGCAGATTGGCATTTTTGTGATCTTCATTGCCGTGCTGTTGTTTCGCCCGCAAGGCATGTTTGGTGCCAAGACATGAACACGCTCAAATCTGATCTGCTGCGCGTCTTGGGTTTCGCCTTGCTGATGGCTCTGCTGCTGGCCACACTCAGTTCGGGTGTCGCGGTGAACTTTGTGTTGATGGCCTTGTATGCGGCCTTGTTGGCCCAAGCGTGGAACTTTCTGGGCGGCTGGGGCGGACAATTTTCTTTTGGGCACGCGCTGTTTTTTGGGACCGGTGCGTATGTGCAGGCAATCGCCCAGTTGCAAGGCGGCATTAGCCCCTGGCTGGCGATGCCACTTGGGGTGTTGGCAAGCGCGGCCGTGGGCACATTTGTGGGGGCATTGAGTTTTCGCTACGGCCTCAAAGGCTCTTACTTTGCGCTGGTTACTTTGGCATTTGCCGAAGTGTTTCGCATTTTGGCGACTTCCGTTCCGTTCACGGGTGCAGGCGTGGGCTTGATGATTCCATTGCAAGAGTCCTTCGCCAACATGCAGTTTGGCTCCAAGCGCGGTTTTGCCTGGCTGGTTTTGGCGTTGGTGTTGATCGGCCTGGTCATCAGTTGCTGGCTCAAGAACTCACGCTTTGGTGCCTATTTGCAAGCCGTGCGCGATAACGAAGATGCGGCGCGTGCGATTGGGGTGAATCCCTTTCGCGTCAAGCTGGGCGCCATCGCGCTGTCAGGCGGTTTCATGGGGGCTGCGGGGGCTTTGTATGTACAAGTGTTTCAGTACATCGACCCCAACATTGCGTACGGCTCGCACACTTCGGTTGAAGCCTTGGTGGGGGCGATTGTGGGCGGCATGGGCACGGTGTGGGGGCCTGTCTTTGGCGCCTTGGCCTTGCATGCGCTGGCGGATCTCACGCGCAATCTGTTTGGCGAGTTGCCCGGTATCAACATGGTGATCTATGGCTGTGTGCTGGTGCTGATCGTCATGTTTGCACCGCGCGGCTTGGGCGGTGTCGGCACCAGCGTGCGCAAATTGTGGAAGGCTCAAGAATGAGCTTGCTGACACTTACCCATCTGCACAAACAGTTTGGCGGCTTGAAAGCCGTGCAGGATGTGAGCCTGTCGGTCCCCCAAGGGAGCCTGACCGCTTTGATAGGACCCAATGGCGCAGGCAAGACGACGCTTTTCGCGCTGATGTCAGGCTTTTTGCCGCCCAGCAGCGGCACCATCCATTTCGATGGCCGCGACATCACGGGCCAGGCCCCGCACCTCAATGCCCTGGCTGGCATGGCGCGCACCTTTCAGATCGTGCAGCCGTTTGCAGCGCAGACCGTGCGAGAAAACATTGCGGTGGGCGCACACCTGCGTGAGCGCAACCGCTTGGCAGCACTGCGCGCTGCAGACGCGGTGGCGGCGCGTGTGGGCCTGACATCGCAGCTCGACAAACCCGCAGCCGATTTAACCGTGGCAGGCCGCAAACGGCTGGAGATGGCCCGCACGCTCGCGACGCAACCCAAGCTGCTGCTGTTGGACGAAGTGCTGGCCGGTTTGAACCCGCAGGAGATTGCCGACATGATCCCGGTTGTGCAGGGTATTGCTGACACTGGTGTCACGGTATTGATCATCGAACACGTGATGCAAGCCGTGATGGGCCTGGCTCAGCATGTGTGGGTGTTAGCGCAAGGCCAGTTGATTGCGCAGGGCACGCCTACACAAGTTACCTCTGACCCGGCGGTGATCGAGGCATATCTCGGCCACGGCACGGCCGCCAAGCTGCGCAAAGGGGCCAGCGCATGACCGCCTTACTTGAGATCACGGGCCTGCGCGGTGGCTACGGTGCGGTGGAGGTGCTGCGGGGCGTGGATTTGCAGGTGCACAGCGGAGAGATCGTTGCGCTGCTGGGCAGCAACGGCGCAGGCAAGACCACGCTGAACAACGTGGTCAGCGGCATCTACCCCGCCTGGGCCGGCCAGATTCGGTTTGATGGCCAGGACCTGACCGGCGCGCATTACCGCGACGTGGTCAAGGCGGGGTTGATCCAGGTGCCCGAGGGCCGCAAGATTTTCCCCAACATGTCCATCCTTGAAAACCTGGAGCTGGGGTCGTTCACCCGCGCGCGGGAGCGGCGTGGCCAGAACCTCGAGCGGGTAATGGACACCTTCCCGCGCCTGCGTGAGCGCGCCACTCAACTGGCCGGTACGCTCAGTGGGGGCGAGCAGCAGATGCTGGCCATTGGCCGGGGCATGATGGCCGAGCCGCGCTTGCTCATTCTGGATGAGCCTTCTCTTGGCCTGTCGCCCCTGCTGGTGGAGGAAATGTTCAGCTTGATTGGCAAGCTCAATGGAGAAGGGTTGGCGATTCTGCTGGTGGAACAAAACGTCGGCCAGTCGCTGGAAGTTGCCCGGCGCGCCTATGTGCTGGAGAACGGCGCAGTGCGTTTCAGCGGCAGCAGTGCCGAGCTGCTGGCCAGCGACGATCTTCGCCGTGCTTACCTTGGTGTCTGAGCGCGAGTCCCATGAATTCTTCTAAATATTTCGATCCAAATAGGCGGTTTCGGCTTAAGCAATGGGCCTCTATTGCTATTGGAAGCATAGCGAGTAGGGTTGGCGCGCAGTCTCTGTCCAGTGCAGCGACCCATGCACCGATCACCGTACCCGTGCGCATTTTGGTCGGTGCACCACCCGGCGGTTCTACGGACACCATTGCCCGCGCCTTGGCGGTGGAGCTGGGCAAACTCCTCAACCGCACGGTCGTGATCGAAAACCGCACGGGCGCTGGTGGCAACCTGGCCGCCGAAGCCGTGGCCAAAGCCGCGCCGGATGGCAACACCCTACTGATGAGCTTCACCAGCCATGCGATCAATGCCTCGCTTTACCCCAGCTTGCCCTTTGATCCGGTCAAAGACTTCACCCCCATCACCTGTGTGGCCACTTCGCCCAGCATGCTGGTGGCGCACCCCTCAGTGCCTGCCAAAGACGTGCGCGAGCTGATCGCGCTGGCCAAGGCCAAGCCAGGCCAGCTCAATTTTGCGATTGGTGCTTTGGGCTCGTCCTTGCATTTGGCGGGCGAGGCTTTCAAGATTCGGTCGGGCACTTACATCGTCAACATTCCTTACCGTGGCACCGCGCCAGCCATTCAAGATGTGATTGCTGGGCAGGTCGAATTGATGTTTGCAGCAGTGGGCAATGCGCAGGCCCATGTGCGTGCCGGAAAGCTCAAGGCGCTGGGCGTGACCAGCGCCAAGCGTTTGCCCGCTTTTGCAGACGTGCCCGCCATCAGCGAGGTGCTGCCAGGGTTTGAATCCAGTGCCTGGTTTGGCTTGTTTGGCCCCGCCCGAATGGACGCTGGCGTGCTGCAAACCCTCAGTGACGCTGCACGCAAATCAATTGCATCGCCCGAGGTCAAGCGGCGGCTGGCGGCGGAGGGCTCAGTCCCTGTGGGCAACACGTCCGAAGAATTTGCCGCTTTTGTCAAAGCCGAGATTCCGCGTTGGGCCGCGCTGGTCAAGTTTTCTGGCGCTAAACCAGAGTGAACGACCCCATGGACGCTCGAATCCCACCCCCACAGTCACTGGCCCAAAAGCTGATCGCCCGCGCCGCTGGGCGCGCCCACGTGCAGGTCGGTGAGATCGTCAATTGCAAAGTGGACATGGCCATGTTCCATGACTCGTCTGGTCCGCGCCGCCTCAAGCCCATGCTGGAAGAGTTGGGCGCGCAGATTTGGGACAAGTCCCGCGTGGTGCTGGTGATGGATCACTATGTGCCCGAGCGTGACGACACCGCCCGCCGAATTGTGCGCATCGCCCGTGACTGGGCGCGCGATCAAGCTTTGCCCCATGTTTACGACAGCCAAGGCATTTGCCATGTGGTGGTGCCACAGGCCGGGCACATCCGCCCTGGCCTTTTTTGTGTGGGTGGGGATTCGCACTCTCCCACCGGCGGTGCGTTTGGTGCCTATATGTTTGGCATTGGCAGCACCGAGATGCTGGGCGTGGTGGTGACTGGCGAAATCTGGCTGCGGGTGCCTCAGACGATTGAGCTGAACTGGCAAGGTCAACTTGTCCCCGGCGTGTGTGCCAAAGACATGATGCTGGCCAGCATTGCCGAGCTGGGCATGAACGGCGCCAACTACCAGTGCGTGGAATTCACGGGCAGCGGCGTGACAAGCCTGCCCATGCAAGAGCGCATGACGCTCAGCAACATGAGCGCAGAACTGGGCGCACAGGCCGGGCTGATCGCGCCGGATGAACTGACACGGCAAGCGCTGAAAAATACGCCGCTAGCGTCGCTTGCCAACGAAGAGGATTGGTCGCTCTGGCACTCTGACGTAGGCAGCTTCGACCAGCGCCACAGCTGGAACGCCAGCACCCTCAGCCCCCAACTGGCCGCCCCCCACAGCCCTGCCATGGGCGTGCCCTTGGCCGAACATGCGCAGACCCGCATCGACGTGGCCTACATCGGCGCGTGCACCGGAGCCAAGCTGGAAGACATGCGGTTTGCTGCGCAGGTGCTGCGTGGCAAAAAGGTGGCAGCGGGCGTGAGTCTGATGGTGGCCCCGGCCAGCTTGCAAGACCGCGCCCAGGCAGAGGCAGAGGGCACGCTGCAAATCTTGATCGACGCAGGGGCCAGGCTGCTGCCCAGTACCTGCGGTGCTTGCGCGGGCTATGGCGACAGCTTTGCCGAGAACCAAACTGTCATCTCCAGCACGGCACGCAACTTCAAAGGCCGCATGGGCCCGGCCAGCACGCAGGTGTTTTTGGGCTCGGCCTACACCGTTGCCGCGTCTGCTCTGCGTGGCCGCATCACTGATCCGCGCGAGGTCTTGGCATGATTGACCCCGCCGTGAAAGCGCTCAAGGCAAGCCCGCACGCAGACGCCGAGTTACGCAATATCTGGCACTTTGGTTCTGATGTGGATACCGATGCGCTGGCGCCCGGCGCGTACATGCAGCACGACATTGATGTGGTGGCCCGGCATTGCTTGGAAAACTTGAATCCACAATTTACCAGCCAAGTTCAAAGGGGTGACGTCATTGTGGCGGGCCCCAACTTTGGCATTGGCTCGTCGCGCGAGCAGGCCGCTGCTGCACTCGTGCACCTGGGCGTGGCCGCTGTGATTGCGCCCAGCTACGGCGGGCTTTTCTTTCGCAACGCCTTCAACCTGGGGCTGCTGCTGTTGACCTGCCCGCAAGCGGCTGAACTGCAAAGCGACACCCAACTCGCCTTCAGCGCCGAGGATCAACACATCCGTCGAGCCGATGGCTTGGTGCTTTCCACAGAGCCCGTACCTGATTTTTTGCTGGACATGGTGCGCATGGGCGGCCTGTTGCCCCAGCTCAAGCACCGACTGCAAAACGCACAGGCCGTAACCAAATTTTGAACATACATCCAAGGAGAACCCATGAGCCAAACTGACGCGAACCATCCCGAGTTCGACCTGCTGATCAAAAACGTACGCGTGGTGCGGCCACAGGGCAATGCCGTGCACGCCAGCGACATTGCCATTACCGATGGCCGCATCGCGCTGGTGGCACCCGCCATTGACGTCGCCCGAGCCAAGACGGTGCATGACGGCAAAGGCTACCTGGCGTTTCCCGGCGTGGTGGATGCCCACATGCACAGTGGCATTTACTCACCACTCGATGAAGACGCGGTGAGCGAAAGCAAGGCCGCGGCCATGGGCGGCGTGACCAGCAGCTTGAACTACTTTCGCACCGGGCAGTACTACCTGAACAAGGGCGGCCCGTACAAAAAGTTTTACCCCGAGGTCCTGAAAACCTCCAAGGGCCGCTTTCATGTGGACTACGGTTTTCACCTCGCGCCCATGGACAGCACCCACATCAAAGAGATTCCCGAGCTGATTGAAAAGCACGGCGTGTCCAGCTTCAAGATTTTCATGTTCTACGGCTCGCATGGTTTGCATGGCGCGTCGAACACGCAAAAAGACTTTTTGATGATTGGCGAGGAAGACCGCTACGACTACGCGCACTTTGAGTTCATCATGCGCGGCATCCAGGCGGCGCGCGAGCAGTTCCCTGAGCGCGCCAAACAGATTTCCCTCTCGCTGCACTGCGAAACTGCCGAGGTGATGACGGCCTACACCAAGCTGGTGGAGAAAGACAAATCCCTAAGCGGCCTGGCCGCATACAGCGCGTCGCGCCCGCAGCATTCTGAAGGTCTGGCCGTGTTCATCGCCGCTTACCTGGCCAATGAAACTGCCTTGCCCAACATCAACCTGCTGCACCTGTCCTCACGCAAGGCCGTGCAAGCGGCCATGATGATGTCGGACGTGTTTCCGCACATCGACTTCAAACGCGAAGTCACCATTGGCCACCTGATGCTGGACATCACCAGCAAGGCGGCAGAGCTGGCTAAGGTCAATCCGCCCATTCGGCCCCGCGAAGACGTGGAATTTTTGTGGGAAGCTTTGCTGTCGGGTGAGCTGGACTGGGTGGTCAGCGACCACGCCTGCTGCCGGCACGAGACCAAGATCCCCAAGCGCTACTTTGGCAACATCTGGATGGCTAAGAGCGGCTTTGGCGGCACCGAATACCTGCTGCCCGCGCTGGTCAGCGAAGGCACGCGCCGTGGCATGAGCTACAACCATATGGCCCGCGTGACCAGCTGGAACCCAGCCCAGCGCTATGGCTTGAACAAGAAGGGCGACATCGCCGTGGGCTATGACGCCGACATCGCCTTGGTGAACCCGGCCCACACCTGGACGATTCACGCTAAAGATTCGCCTTCTACTCAGGGCTACACGCCGTTTGAAGGCCTGGAGATGTCTGCCAGCGTGGTGTCCACCTATCTTCGCGGCCACTTGATTTACCAAGACGGCCAGGTGATTGGCAAGCCCCGGGGCCAGTACCTGTTCCGCCCCACCGCTTGAGATTCCTGCCATGACGCCTTCAGTCGTCCTTGGCCAGCCCCCTGCCGATGCGCCGCATGTGGCCGTCGCGATTGTGGGCGCGGGTGCTTGCGGGCTGGTGGCCGCCATTCATCTGCGCGACGCTGGGCTTGATTGCCTGGTGCTGGAGCGCGATGCCAAGCCCGCAGGTTCTACCGCGCTGTCGTCCGGCTTCATCCCTGCGCCTGGCACCTTGGCCCAGAGAGCGGCAGGGGTAGAGGATTCGGTCGCGCTGTTTGCAAAAGACATTCAAACCAAAGCGCATGACACCGCCGCAGCGCATTTGGTGCAGGCCTACGCCAGCCAGATTGGCCCGACGCTTGATCATTTGCAGACCCGTCACGGGCTGGCGTGGGAGGTGCTGGATGGCTTCCTCTACCCTGGCCACAGCGTGCGGCGCATGCATACGCTGCCCCAAAAGACAGGCGCAGCCCTGGTCGCGGCCTTAGAGCGTACTGCCCTGGCGGCAGGTGCAGATGTGCTGACGCAGGCCACGGTGCGGCAACTGTTGGTTGACCCAGACCAGCGCATCACGGGTTTAGCTTACGCGCGCCCAGATGGGCAAGTCGAGTACCTGCGCTGCGACGCTTTGATCCTGGCGTGCAACGGTTTTGGCGGCAATGCGCAGATGGTGCAGACCCTGCTGCCGGAGATGCGCGACGCCTTGTTCGCAGGCCACGCGGGTAACGACGGCAGCGCCATCGCCTGGGGCCAGGCCTTGGGTGCCCGCCTGGCTGATTTGGGGGGTTACCAAGGCCACGGATCTTGGGCAATTCCGCAGGGCGCGCTGATCAGTTGGGCGCTGATGATGGAAGGCGGTGTTCAACTCAATGCCAAAGGTGAGCGCTTTCACGATGAAACCCAAGGCTATTCCGAGGCGGCGGTGCATGTGCTGGCGCAACCCGGCAGCGTGGCCTGGAACGTGTTTGACGACCGCATATTGGCGCTGGCCAGGCAGTTTCCTGACTTTGTAGACGCAGAAAAAGCCGGGGTGCTCAAAACCTGCCCCGATTTGCCTTCCCTGGCAACGCTGATGGGCTGCAATGCTACATATTTGGAAGCAAACTTATCAAATGGGATATGCCGAAACGGCAAATTAAGCTTGCAAAGTGCGCCCTACCATGCGATCAAAGTGACTGGCGCGCTGTTTCACACCCAGGGCGGTCTGGACATTGATGCCCATTGCCGTGTGCTGCGCGCAGACGGCAGCCCCTTTCCCAACCTGCTGGCCGCTGGTGGCGCGGCGCGCGGCGTGTCGGGCAATGCGGTGTGGGGCTACCTTTCCGGTAACGGATTGCTCAGCGCCGTGGCGGGTGGTGCTATTGCTGCTAGCTCGGCCCAGGCCGCCATCAACACCTTAAACACATGACCAACCTTAAACAACGCCTGGCCGAGCCGCGCACGCTGCTGGCCCCAGGCGTGTATGACGCCCTGACCGCCTTGATCGCCGAACAAAGCGGCTTTGAGGCCCTGTACCTGTCGGGCGCATCCATTGCCTATACCCAGCTGGGCCGATCCGACGTGGGGCTGACCACCTTCACCGAAGTGCAAAACATCTTGGCACACATCACCGAGCGGGTGCGCATCCCCGTCATCGTGGATGCCGACACTGGCTTTGGCAATGCCTTGAACGTGCAGCGCACGGTGCGCGGCTTTGAGCGCGCCGGGGCTGCCATGATTCAGCTGGAAGACCAAGACTTTCCCAAACGCTGCGGTCACTTGGAGGGCAAATCACTGGTCAGCCAAGCCGAGATGTGCGGCAAACTGCGCGCCGCGCTCGACGCCCGCCACAGTGCCAACACCTTGGTCCTTGCGCGAACCGATGCGGTGGCCGTCGAGGGGCTAGACGCTGCCTTGGCCCGTGCAGAAGCCTACTTGGCTTGTGGTGTAGACGCCCTGTTCATCGAAGCCCTGCGTTCACCAGAGCAGATGGACGCCGCCTGCCAACGCTTTGCCCACCGTGTGCCGCTGCTGGCCAACATGGTGGAAGGCGGCAAGACCCCGGTGCAAAGCGCCGCAGAACTAGGTCAGCGCGGCTTTCGCATCGTGATCTTCCCTGGGGGCACGGCGCGTGCGGTGGCGCACAGCTTGCAGCGCTATTACGCGTCGCTGCACACGCACCAGACCACGGCACCCTTGTCTGCACAGATGCTGGACTTTGATGGGCTGAATGCTGTTATCGGCACGCCGGAGCTGATGGCGCTTGGTGAGGCTTACAGCCGCTGAAACTGATGCACGGCGCTTTGTCTCAAGTACTCCCTCGCAACTCAATCCGATAAGGCACCACCACCGTCTCCGGTGCCAACCGCCCCCCCGCGCGCGCCGCATCAATCGCGCGTACCAGCAACTCACCCGCCGTGCGCCCCATGCCAAAGCAGTCCATGGCCACGGTGCTGATTTGGGGGTGGCAGGCGCTGCCCACTTCAAAGCTACCGAAGCCCGCTATCGCCAGCTTGCCGGGCACGGCCCAACCTCGGCGCTGACATTCGGCTAGCGCGCCAAAGGCGGCGTGGTCGGATACGCAAATTACCGCGTCAACGTCGGGCCAGCGCTGCATCAGTTGCGCCACACCTTGCGCGCCGTCAGCCATGGACACGGGCGCATGGCCGACGCTGATGCTGCGGCCAGCGTTCAGCTTTAAGGCGCGCATGGCTTGTTCAAAGCCTCGGCGGCGGTCGGCACCACGTGCGTCGCTTTCGGGCACACCGCCCAGAAATGCCATGCGCCTGTAGCCCTTGGCGTGCAGTTCGCGCACCAGCGCCCCCACCGCATCGGCGTTAGAAAAACCCACGGTGTGCTCGACCGGGTCGGCCAGCAAATCCCAGGTTTCGATCACCGGCACGCCGGCCGCCTTGAGCAGCTTGCGCGCAGCCAGCGTGTGGCTGCCCCCGGTCACAACAATGCCCTCGGGGCGGCGCGTCAACATGGCGCGGATCAGGCGCTCTTCGGTGGGCACGTTGTAGTCGGTGTAGCCCAGCAACACCTGCAGGCCGCGCGCTTCCAGCGCGGCCGTCAGGCCGTGCGCGGTGTCGGAAAAATTGGAGTTGTTCAGCGCCGGGATCAGCGCGGCCACAAAGCCTGATCGCTTGGTGGAAAAGGTGCGCGCCGTCTGGTCGATCACATAGCCCATCTCGTGGCAGGTGCGCAGCACGCGCTGGCGCAGTTCCTCGCTGCGGGCCGTGCCGGTACCGCTGAAGGCGCGCGACACCGTCATTTTGGATACGCCCAGGCGCGCCGCCACATCGGCCATGGTCACGGCGCGGGCAGGTGCCGGGTTGGCGCTTGGCGAATCGGATTGAGATCGGGGCGTGCGTGCGGGCAATCGGGACTCCAGATGGCGGGCCCAGCAACGGATACCGATACCAAGCAGCAGGGCGCTGGGCATCTGCCATTTGCAGGGCTGTCTGGGTTGGCATTGTGCCCTGACCCTGGGCATTTTGCTGCCACGCGGCTCGAAGGGCGTACCCGGGTTAGTACCAGTTACCGGTAACAGATATTTTGGGACACTGCACGCATGAACAAGGTACAGGTGCTCGACGACCGCTTCGCCCCCATCGCCCAGGCGGGTGCCAGCGTGACGCGGCTGTGCACCGGCGCGGTGTGGAGCGAAGGGCCCGTGTGGCTCCGCGAGAGCGGTGAATTGCTCTGGAGCGACATCCCCAACAACCGCATGCTCTGCTGGCACGCCGAGCGCGGCATGCAAGTCTGGCGCTATGGCGTGGAGTTCACCAACGGCCACACCCGCGAGCGTGACGGCGCCTTGCTGCATTGCTCGCACGGGCAGCGCGCCATCATCCGCACCAGGCTCAACGCGATGGGGCAGCCGGTGTCGGACGAGGTGGTAGTTGACCATTACCAGGGCCGACGCCTCAATTCACCCAACGACATCGTCGTCAAAAGCGACGGCAGCATCTGGTTTACCGACCCGCCCTACGGCATCCTGTCTGACCGCGAGGGCCATCAGGCGCCGAGCGAACTTGGCCGCAACTATGTGTTCCGCTACTGCCCCGCCACGGGCGCGCTGCGCATTGCAAGCGACTTTGTCGAAGAGCCCAACGGTTTGGCGTTTTCACCCGATGAATCGGTGCTCTACGTCAGCGACACCTCGGCCGCGTTACGGCAAGACGGCGGCGGGCATCACCACATCGTGGCCTTTGATGTGCTGGGTGGGCAAGACCTGGCCAACCCACGCGTGTTTTCGTTGGTGAGCCCCGGTTTGTCTGACGGCTTTCGTGTGGATGTGAACGGTTTTGTCTACACCAGCAGCGAAGACAGCGTGCAGGTCTACCACCCCGATGGCACCCGCATCGGCCGCATCCCGGTGCCCGAGAAAGTCGGCAATCTGTGCTTTGGTGGCGAAGCAGGTAACACGCTGTTCATCTGCGCCAGCACATCGCTGTACAGCATCACCCTCAACACCCGTGGGGCAACCGCATGAGCACCGCGCTGCATTGGCTGCTGACGCCAATGAGCGGCGCTGCCGAGCATCACATCGAACCCTGGGCCTTCTGGCATGCGCGCTGCATGGTGCTTGGCTGGGGCGTGCTGATGCCGCTGGGTGCCCTGCTGGCGCGCTATTTCAAGATCACCCCGAGCCAGTCATGGCCGCAAGAGCTGGACAACAAGTTCTGGTGGCACGGCCACCGTGGCTTGCAGTGGCTGGGCGCGGCGGTGATGAGCGTTGGTGTCGTGCTGGCCTGGGGCAAGGGGCAGGGCGACGGCCCGTTCGTGATGCTCCACGCCTGGGCAGGCTGGGCGCTGTTTGCGCTGGCCTGGGCCCAGGTGGCCGGTGGCTTGGCCCGGGGCAGCAAGGGCGGACCCACCAGCGATGAACTGCGTGGCGACCATTACGACATGACGCCGCACCGCATCTGGTTCGAGCGCCTGCACAAGTTTCTGGGCTGGCTGGCACTGATCGCGTCGGTAGGCGTCATCGTGCTTGGCCTGCGCATTGCAGACGCGCCACGCTGGATGCTGACGGTGCTCACCGTGTGGTGGCTGGCCCTGGCCGCTGCCGCCATTTACTGGCAACGCCAAGGGCGTTGCGTCGATACCTACCAGGCCATTTGGGGGCCTGATGCTCACCACCCTGGCAACGCGCGCCCGCCGATTGGCTGGGGCATTCGCCGACCCACTATCCGATAAGACCATGGCAGACCTGCACCTTAAAAACTTAGTCAAACGCTTCGGCGACGTCACCGTGGTCCAGCAACTCGATCTGGCCGTGGCGGCGGGCGAGTTCGTGGTGCTGCTGGGTGAATCGGGCTGCGGCAAGAGCACCACGCTGCGCATGGTGGCGGGGCTGGAGGAAGTCACCGAAGGCCAGATCCTGATTGGTGGCAAGGACGTGACCCATGCCCACCCGATGGCGCGTGACATTGCCATGGTGTTCCAGAACTATGCGCTTTACCCACACATGGATGTGGCGCAAAACATGTCTTTCGCCTTGCGCCTGGCTGGAAGAGCACAGGCCGACATCGATGCCCGCGTGGCCACGGCGGCGAAGGTGCTGAACATCGAGCATCTGCTAGCGCGCAAACCCAAAGAACTCTCGGGCGGGCAGCGCCAGCGCGTGGCGATTGGGCGCGCGATTGTGCGTGAGCCGCAGGTGTTTTTGTTTGACGAGCCGCTGTCTAATTTGGACGCCAAGCTGCGCGGCCACATGCGCGCGGAGCTGGCCTTGTTGCATGAACGTCTGGGCAAGACCACACTGTATGTGACCCATGACCAGGTAGAGGCCATGACGCTGGCCAACCGCATCGTCATCTTTGACAAAGGCCGCATCCAGCAGGTTGGCTCGCCATCAGAGGTGTTTAACCGCCCCACCAACCTGTTTGTGGCTGGCTTCATCGGCACGCCCACCATGAACTTCTTCAAGGCACGTCTGGCCAGCGAAGCGGGCCAGTTGGTGCTGCGCGGTGCGGGCTTTGTGTTGCCTGTGCCAAGCTGGCTACCGGCGCAGGCGCTCAACCCCGAGCAGGCGCTGGTGGTGGGCATCCGCCCTCAGGCCTTTCGGCCCGCCGACGCGGCAAACAGTTTGCAGATCAAGGTGGATGTGGTCGAGTACCTGGGCACGGAAAGCCAGGTGGTCGGCCACTTGCAAGTTCCCGATGGCCAACGCGTCACCGCCACGCTGAGTGGCGACGCCAAATCGCAGTTGCACCAGACCATGGCGCTGGGCGTGGACGCCGAAGCCCTGCATGTCTTTGACGCAGGCACAGGCCTGTCGCTGCGGCCCTGAGCCCTTTGCCATCACAACACTTTGCTGCTACATCCCTACCCCCACAACAGGAGACAAACATGACCACCACCCTCCCCACCCGTCGCAGTGCCCTCAAGGCCGGTGCCATCACCGTGTTTGGCGCTGCCCTGCCGTTCAGCGGCGCGCAGGCGCAAAACCGCTACGCCAAATACGCGGGCAAAACCGTCGTGTTCAGCGTGCCCGCACACCCGCATTACGACGCGATGATGAAGATCCTGCCCCAGTTCACCAAAGACACGGGCATCAAGGTGGAGGTGGACAAACTTGCCATGGGCCGCATGAAAGAAAAGCAGTTGCTGGAGATGGCCAAGCCCAGCGGTGACTTTGACCTGGGCTGCTACGTGGTGATGTGGAAGGGTGAATACGTCAGCAAGAACCTGATCCAGCCGCTGGACACGTTCTTGAACAACCCCGCGCTGGCCGACCCCAGCTATGACATGAAAGACATCGTCCCCATCTACCTGGAAAATCTGGGCCTGGTGGGGGGCCCCAAGGGCTATCTGGCAGGCCCTGGTGCCAAGCTTTACGGCATTCCCTACGGTGCTGAGACCAGCGTGCTGGCCTACCGTCGCGACATCTTTGCCAAGCACAACCTGCAGCCGCCAGAAACCTATGACGACTTCCGCAAACTGCTGCGCATCATCAAGGACAAAGAAGGAATTGGCGCACTCGCCAGCCGTGGCCAGGCTGGGCACCAGGTGGTGCATGCTTGGCTGCTGCACCTGAACCCGTTGGGGGGCAGCGTGTTTGACGACACCTGGAAAGCACGCTTCAACGACAAGGCAGGCGTCGAGGCGCTCAAGTTCTTGCAAGAAGTGGTGGCCACCGGCCCCGCAGGCATCCCAGGCTACGGCCAAGGCGAGAGCAACACCGCCTTTTTGCAAGGGCAAGCCGCCATGTACCTGGACAGCACATCGCTGGCAGGTCTGGTCAACGACCCGAGCAAGAGCAAGGTGGTGGGCAATGTCAGCTGGGCGCTGCACCCCAAGGGTGTCAAACGCGCCTCGCAAAGCGGTGGCCTCGGTCTGGCGATCCCCAAGAATGCTAAGAACGCCGACGCAGGCTTTTTGCTGATGCAGTGGCTCACCAGCAAGGCGCAGGACAAAGCCGTCACCATGGCAGGCGGTGCACCCATGCGCAACAGCACCTTGCGCGACGCCGATGCCGTGCGCCGTTACCCCGAGTTCATCACCTTTGTCGAAGCGCTCAAGTACAGCGCACCCGACTGGCGCCCCATCATCCCGGTGTGGGACAAGATCAATGTGCAGGCGTTGGGCGTCGGCCTGTCTGAAGCCTTGACCGGCAAAAAGACCGCAGAACAAGCCTTGAACGATCTGGTGCCGCAAGTCACCGGCATCATGCGCGAAGCAGGCTACAAGGTTTGATGACGAACGGTTTGCCATGAGAACACCACGCTGGGTTCCGGCCCTCTACCTTGGTCCCGCTGTGCTCGTCATGGCGGCGGCCTGTTTGTACCCCGTGCTCTCGGCCTTCCAACTGGCTGGCTACGACTGGTCCATGGGCACGCCCTGGTCCAGCGCGCGCTGGGTGGGCTGGGACAATTTGGTGTCGGCCTTTGGCAACCCGCGTGTGTGGAGCAGCCTGTTCACCACGCTGCTGTTTGCCGCCGTGTGCGTCAGCGCTGAGATGGCACTGGGCATTGCGCTGGCCTTGGCGCTGGAGAAACCCGTGCGTGGCATGGCGGTGTTTCGCACGCTGTTCATCTTGCCCATGATGATCGCGCCCATCGCGGTGGGCCTGGCCTGGCGCTATATGTTTGACGCGCAGTTTGGTTTGATCAATGCGCTGCTGAAGCTGGTGGGCTTGAGCGCGCAGACCTGGCTGGCCGACCCGCAGCTGGCATTCATTGCCATCGTGATTGCCGATGTCTGGCAGTGGACGCCCTTTGTCTTCATCATGATGATTGCCGCGCTGGCCGGGGTGGACGGCTCGGTGATCGAGGCCGCCCGCATCGATGGCGCCAACTGGTGGCAGCAGACATTTTTGGTCAAGCTGCCCATGGTGATGCATGTGATCGCCATCACCCTGATGATGCGGCTGATCGACGCCTTCCGTGTGCTGGAGGTGATCTATGTGCTCACCTTTGGCGGCCCGGGCGACAGCACCGAGATCTTGGCGCTGCATATCTACAAAACCGCGTTTGTTGGCCAGCAGCTCGGCGTAGCGGCAGCCATCAGCGTCCTTCTGTTGATCGTGGTGGCGGCGCTGTCCTGGGGCGCTCTGCGCCTCAGCAACCCCATGAAAGGCGAGCAGCGATGAAGCGACCTCTTTGGCTTGTGGCGGGCCACTACACCATGCTGATCGTGCTGGCGTTTTTGTGTGTGGCCCCGATTTTGGTGATCTTTGCCACCAGCCTGCGCCAGCAAGTGGACATCTTCGCCGCGCCGCTGAACTTCATCTTCACCCCCACGCTGGAGAACTACCGCGCGGTGCTGGAGGAAGACAAGTTTGACCGCTACTTGGGCAACAGCCTGTTCGTGGGCATCGTCTCCACCGTCATCACCTTGGTGCTGGGCTGCATGGCGGCTTACGGGCTGGCCCGCTTTCGCTTCAAAGGCCGCACCACCATTGCCTACACCACGCTGCTGCTGCGCACCGTGCCCATGGCGGTGCTGGCGATCCCCGTGTTTTTGATCTGGAGCGAATGGCAGCTGGTCAACAGCCTGTGGGGGCTGGTGCTGCTGTACGTGGCCGTGAACCTGCCTTTCACCATCTGGCTGCTCTACGGCTTTGTGCTGCAGGTGCCTGTGGAGCTGGAAGAAGCAGCCGCCATTGACGGCTGCGGCCCAATCAAGGTGTTCACCAAAGTGCTGCTGCCGCTGATGGCGCCGGGCCTGGCGGCAGCGTCTATCTTTACCTTTCGCATCGCCTGGAACGAATTCATTTTGGCCCTGGTGCTGACCGACCGCCAGACCCGCACCTTGCCGGTGGCAGCCAGCCTCTTTATCACCGACATGGGTGTGGACTGGGGCCGTGTGATGGCCATGGGCAGTTTGATTGCCATCCCGCCGCTGATTTTTACCTTTGTGGCGGCGCGCCAGATCATCACTGGGCTGACGGCTGGGGCGGTGAAAGGTTAGGCCTTGCCAAAGCCCGGTGGGATCTGCACCGCCACCACCTCGCCTCGCGCGGTGACCACACCGGCGGCCAGCACGCTGGCTTCAACGATGACCTTGCGGCCCTTGATCTCTTTGACACTGCCGCGCAGCTCCAACAGACCTCCTAGCGGCGTGGGTTTGAGGTAATCCACGTGCAGTGAGCCAGTCACAAACCCAAAGGCCGGCAGGCTGCCGATCTCGCGTCCTTCTGCGCGGTACATGGCCGCAGCGGCCGTGCCCACGCAGTGACAGTCAATCAAGGACGCGATCAAGCCGCCATAAACAAAGCCTGGCACCGCAATGTGATACGGCTCGGGCTGAAAGTGCGTGACAGATTCTTCACCTTCCCACACGGTCTTGATGCGCAGACCATGCAGGTTGCGCTGGCCACAGCCGTAGCAATGCATGCCCGTTTCGGGGTAGTACTCCTGAAAGGCTTTCATCGCTTTGATCCTACGTAAAACTATAAAAAAGATAGCTAGCTGTGCTTATCCAATATGCCGTAACCGCCTATTTCTTTGAGAAACTAGCTCAATCCAGGCGCTCGACGGCTGGTACCACATAGAGCCCGTCCAGAATTTCGTCGCGCGGCACATACGCGCGCAGACACAGGTAGAAGCGGCCCTCCGGGGCGGGCAGCCAGTTGGCAAGCTCAGCTGCTTCAGTTGGCGCATGGCGGGCGATCTGGATCGTGAGGGATCCGTCCGCTCCCCAGTGCAGCCCGGGGGTTCGGTCGCCAATGGCAAAGCGGTGGATGGGGTTGGGCACCAGCATGAAGTCGGCGCAGTCGTACAGGGTGATCGACCAGAACGAGTCCACTGGGGGAAAAGCCCCAGCGGCAAAGTGAATGCGGTAGCGGTGTGCGCCTGTCAGCGCCTGGCCGTCTGCGTCTGAAAACGCCATGGGGTAGTAGGCGTCGCGGCTCTCCAGCGCGCCAATGTATTTCAGGGCAACTACTGCCCTGCGGGTGTAGTCCGTGCCAAAGCTGTTGCCCAGCACGGGCATGCTTTGCCACCCTGTCACCGAGTTCTGGCCGATATCCGCCTCGCGCCAGCGCGCCAGGCATAGGCTGAGCGCCAGGTCGATGCAATCAAGCTGTTTGGCATCCAGGTCGCCCAGATTTGCACCCAAGCCCACTTCAGCAAACTTTGCGACCGCAGCTTGTTGCTCAGCGGGTGGTGGATTCGCTGCCAAGGCGGCGTTGACCACGCGTGCAAATTGCGCCGCACCCGGTTGGCCTGCCACCAGGGTATCGGGTGCAAAGCCGGGGTCAAAGCGGCGCGGCCCACTGCCATCCAGACCGCGCATCACAAAGCCGTCTTGCACTGCATGCACGGTGTCGAGTTCATGCTCACCATCAATCAAGATGCGCCCAATGATCCAGACCCAGGCGGTGGGCGAGGCGATGTGCGAGCCACTCGCCAGGAATTCGGGCGGTATCTCCCCCGCCCATCCCGGCGGCGTGACCAGAAACGACCTGGCCTGTGTGCCCGTGGTGCGCGAGCCCACGCTGGTAAACGGGTTGGTGTACATGTCCAGCAGGCCCAGCACGTAATAGCGGCCAGCGGTGTCCGGCACGTCAATGACCAGCGGGCCATGGCTCAGGTCCAGCCAGGCGTTGGTGTACAGCGTGTCGTTGTTCGGGGTGACCACCCGGCTCTTGCCTGATGACAGCAACTGCCGCGCATGAATGAAGGTATTGCACCAGCGCTGCGGGCTATCGGGCGATTCCCCTGCCGGGCCGCCAGCCGCAATGCGCCGGGGCGACGTGGCGGCCCGCATGCGGGCCATCTCGTAGAGCGGGAAGAGATACGTAACGGCCTCGTCGGCCAGGATCAGATTTGAATTCATGCGGTGACCTTTGAACCCGCTAAGGTGAGCGGCGGCACTTTCCACTTGCGGGCATCAACGGGCGGGTAGTAGAGCCGCAGGATCAAATAGAAATGCCCAGCAGGCGTGGGCATCCAGTTGGCGCGCTGGGCCGCGTCAGTGGGTGCTTGGTGAGAGAAATGCAGCGTCAGGCTGCCGTCGCTGTCGTAGTGCAGCCCTTGCGTGCGGTCGCCAATCGAATGGCGACCGATGGCATTGGGATACAGGTAGCGGTCAGCGTCGTAGAGCGTGACCGACCAGAATGCCTCGGCGGGCGGCATGTCGTCACGCGCAAAGCGCAAGGTGTAGCAGTGCTGGCCGTCTAGCGCCTTGCCTTCCGCATCAAAATGCCCGGCGCCGTACAAGGCCTCGTCGGTGGCCAAAGCGCCCAGGCCAATATAGGCCGTGAGGGCGCGCACCAGGTAGTCGTTGCCATAGCGTCCGGCCCTCGATGCCAGCACCCAGGGCGTGGCGCGGCGGCTGCGTGCTGCCACGGCGACGAGATTGATCGCATCGGCAAAGCCTTCGATCAAACCCGCCTGCACCGGAGCATCGAGCGCCGCCCACTGAAAGTGCGCATTGGCCATCAAGCCTGCCTGATTTAACCAGGTGACCATGCCACGGTCTTCGGTGCGGCCCGGCGCGTCCACCAGCGCCTGACACAGTGAGGTAAAAAACCGGGGAGCCACATCGGCTGCGGGTTTGCCTTGCTCAAAGGCTTCCGCCATGGCGTCGATGGGCTCACCCGGCCACTGCTCTACCGCCAGCGGGCGAGTGCCACGGCCTGTGCCCGGTGCGCTGTGCAGGGCTATTTCCGCCTGCAGTGCCCTTGCACCGGGCAGGTCGTCGGCATCGGCCACCAGAATGCGGCCAATCAGCCAGACCAGGTGGGTAGGGCTGCGCACGATGCGGTGCTTGCGGTAGGCCTCGGGTACCTCGGCATCCGGGCCGATCAGCACAACCTCCTCGCCCTCGGCCAGACTGTTGCGCGGGCCAATGTTGGCAAAGTTTTCGGTATAGGCGTCGTACAGCGCCAGCACAAAGTAGCGGCCAGGATGGCGCGCTGCGGCGGGCACGGTCAGCACCCGTGGCCCGTCGCTCAGGTTGATCCAGGCCGTGGTGTAGAGCAGATCGTTGGCCGGGGTGACGATGTCACGGTCCTTGTCGGTGCTGGCCTGGCGGATATGAAACAGGGTGTCGATGGGGGCGCGCAGCGTGGCACCGCTGGTTTGCATGCGACAAGTGCGCATGGATTCGATCAGCGGGTAGCCATAGACAAAGGCTGATAGCCCAATCGAGCGGGCCAGAGCTTGGCGGGGGTGAGAGTGAGGATGAGAGCGAGGGGCCGGTGTCGTCATGGCGCCTAGTCCAGTTTCACGCCCGTGTCACGGGCCAGTTGCAGCAGGATGGGGATGGAGTTTTTGTAGTAAGTGGCAGCGTCTGCGGGCAAATTACCAATGGGTTCCGCGCCCAGGGCCGAGATGCGGCGGGCCATGTCGGGCTGGTTGATGATGGCGGCAACCTCTTTGCCGACTTGGTCCACGATGGCATCGGGCGTTTTACCAGGTGCCAGCATGGAGATCGGGCCGGTGATGGTGTACACGCTGTCGCTGTAGCCTTGTTCCACAAAGGTGGGCACGTTCGGCAACGCCTGGGCACGTGCCGGGCCAACCACCGCAATCGCCCGGACCTTGCCCGCGGCAATGTGCTGCTGGAGTGACGCGACCGACCCCACCGCCATGTTGATGGTGCCGCCAACCAGATCGACCACCATCGGCGCTTCGCCTTTGTAGGCGATATGGGTGCTCTCCAGGCCATAGGTTTTGTCCATGTACACCTGCACCTGATGCGGCTGCGTGCCAGGCCCCCAAGACCCCATGCTGAACTTTTGCGGTGCGGCTTTGATGGCGGCGATCAGGCCTTTGAAGTCTGTCGCCTGTACCGAGGGGTGCACCACCAGCACGGTGCGCGGCAGGGCGATGTCAGACACCATGCGCAGATCGGTTCGGGGGTCGTACGGCAGCTTGCTGTACAGCGCCATGTTGGTGGTGATGGGGCCAGGCACAGTGACCAAAAAGGTGTGACCGTCGGGCGCGCTCTTGGCGACAAAGTCGGTGCCGATGATGCCACCTGCGCCTACGCGGTTTTCCACCACCACCGGTTGACCCAGGCGTTGCGACAGCGGCTCGGCAATCAGGCGCGCCAGCGTGTCGGTCATGCCGCCCGCCTGGTACTGCACCACGATTTTGATGGTCTTGTTGGGGTACCTGGTCTGGCTCTGGCTTTGACTTTGGCTGTTAGCGCCCGTTGCCAGGCTGGCCGCCAAAGTGGCCAGTGCGAGCAGGGTCAGTCTGCGGCGACGTGGGTTCATGGCTCACTCCTTGGGGTCTGGTGTTGAGGGGATGACAAGTGCGTCCACGGCGACGCAGCCACCCGCGGCAGCGGGGCGGCAGATCAGCGGGTTGATTTCAGCGCTGTCCAGGCTGTCGCCCGCCCGGATGGCAAATGCGGCCAGCGCCATCAGTGCATCGACCAGGCCTTCGATGTCTACAGCGGGCTTGCCTCGCACGCCCGTGAGCAGGAAAGCCCCCTTGAGCGCGTGGACCATGGCAAGCGCATCGCTACGGCGGATGGGCAGCACCCGCAGGCTCACGTCCTTCAGTAACTCCGCATGCACGCCACCCAGGCCCAGCACCAGCACATGGCCAAACACCGGGTCGCGCCGCACACCGGCAATGCATTCCACGCCGCCCTCCACCATGCGCGCGGCCAACATGCCATTGATGTGGGCATCTGGCCGGGCCCGCTTCACATTGGCTTGAATCTGTGTGAATGCGTCGCGTACCTCTTCTTCAGTCTGCAGGTTGAGCGCCACCGCGCCAATGTCGGACTTGTGCGGGATGTCGGCGCTGTCGACCTTGAGCGCGATCTTGCTGCCTAGCGCTGCCCAGGCTTGCACTGCTTCATCCGCACTTTGCACGAGCTGGTGGTCTGCCACGGGGACGCCCGCTGCTTTGAGTTTGGCGAGGCTTTGGCTTTCAGACAGATTGCCTGCGGGCAGATGGATGGGTGACTCGGCAGGTGCAGCGACGGGTGCGGCGATAGCGTGCGCTGCAGGGCACGTCTCAAATGACTGCCGCAGCTTAGCCAAAGTAGCCAAGGTGCGGATACCGTCGGATGGATCGGCAAACACCAAGCAGCCCATGGCTTCCAGCGCGGCGCGTTTATCGGGAGGCAACAGCGTGCTGATGGCCAAGACCGTGTTCGGAAAGCGCTGGCGCAGCGTGGTGACCAGCCCCGTCAAGATCGGCCAAAAGGTGGGCGATGTGCCCGCAGCGGCCAAAAAGCCCAGCCAAGACCCATAGGCCTGGTCCTCCAGCATCAGGCAGGCGCTGCGCTCGATGAGCGAGAAATCATTGGTCACTTGGCCGGTGATGTCCACTGGGTTGCGCGGCGCGCAAAACGGCACCCAGCCGCGCAAGGTGGCTTGGGCACTGGCGCTGAGCTCGGTCACCGCCATGCCGTGCTGGCTGGCCGCATCTGCCATCAAGGCCCCCACGCCCCCGGACACGGTGTAAAGGCCAATGCTGTTGTCACGCGGGATACCGGCAATCGACACACTGGCGGCGATGTCAAAAAACTCGGTCAGCGTATGGGCGCGCAGCACGCCATAGCGCGCAAAAATGGCGTTGTAAACCGCGTCGTCCCCGGCTAGTGAGGCGGTGTGTGAAGCGGTGGCTGCCGCGCCAATGGCGGTGGTGCCGACCTTGACCATGACCACGGGTTTTCGGTGGCTTTGTGCCAGCGCTAATGCGGCACACAGGCGCGGACCGTCCTGGCAGCCTTCCATGTAGGCCATGATGACCTCAGTGGCTGGGTCGGTTGCCATCCAGGCGATGCAGTCTGCTACCTGCACGTCGACCTCGTTACCCGTGGTGACCCAGTGCGACAGGCCAATGCCCCGCTCGCGTGCCATCGAATACGCATAGGCACCAAATGCGCCGGACTGGCTGACCAAGCCAATGCGCCCCAGCGGGACCCGGCCTGCATTTGGCGCGGGTGTGAACGTGGCATAGATCTGGTTGGCAACGTTCATCATGCCCAAACAGTTGGGGCCAAGCACCCTTATGCCCGCAGCCCGTGTCTTGGTGGCCAATAGCTGCTGTGCTGCTGCGCCCGCTGCGCCCAGTTCGGCGTAGCCCGAGGAGAACAGCACGATGTTGCGCACGCCAGCGGCAATAGCGTCGTCAACGGCAGCGTCTACGGCCTCTTGCGGAATCGCAAAAATAGCCAGATCAATCGGTTTGCCAATGGCACGCAGGCTCGCATAGCTTAGGCGGCCTTGCACAGTGCTGCTGCGCGGGTTGACGGCGTAAACCTCGCCCGCATAGCCAAAGCGGCCACAATAGTCCAGCGGAATCCCGCCAATTTTGGTGGCCGTGTCAGACGCGCCAACGATGGCGATGGATTGGGGAGAGAAAAGCGTTGCAAGCATGGCATCCACCATACGACCAGCGGGCAGCAAATGCTGTCATAGGCGTAACAATTTGCTCGGATTTTGGTGGGGGATTACCCTTGGCAGGCGCTTGGCAATGTGCCTTGCTTGTTGCATGATTAGCTTCAATAATGAGAGCAAACTATGTCCATCTGTTATGCCAAAAAGGCACTTTATTTAAGGAAATAGCGCCGTGAAACTTGATGACTTACTCCAGCATGGCGACAGCGGCCAGCTTTGGTCGGTGCCCACCGGTTTCGATCCGGCCTTGACGGTCAGCGACGCCTACCAGCGCGCCCTGGCCCTGCGCCAATTGCGCCTTGCCCGAGGTGAGCAGCCGCGTGGCTACAAGATCGGCTTTACCAACCGCACCATTTGGCCGATCTACAACGTGTTTGCGCCGATCTGGGGCACGGTGTATAACAGCACGCTCTCGTTTTGCGACGGCCTGGGCGATGTCTCGCTGACCCACACCTGCCAGCCCCGGATCGAGCCAGAAACCGTTTTCAGCTTTGCCCGCACACCCGCGCCGGGTGCCAGCATGGATGAGCTGTTTGCCGCACTGGACTGGATCGCGCCGGGTTTTGAGATCGTGCAGTCGCACCTGCCCGACTGGAAGTTCACCGCCGCTGAAACCGTCATGGACGGTGCACTGCATGCCAAGCTGCTGGTGGGCAAAAAGCTGGCGGTGGCCGAGGTTGCCGCGTCCGCCTCGGATTTAGAGGCCTATTTGCAATCAGCCAGCGTCACACTCAGCAAGAACGCCGTGGCGATGGAGTCGGGCCAGGGAGCCAATGTGCTGGACAACCCGCTGCGTGCTTTGCATTACTTTTTGGCCGAACTACGCGCCTGCCCAGGGGCGACCGACATCCAGCCTGGCGACGTGGTGACCACGGGCACCTGGACCAACGCCTGGCCGGTGGCGACTGGCGAGACATGGGACGCAGAATTCACCGCGCCGCTGGGCCATTTGAGCGTCCGCTTCGTCAAATGAGTCAGCCTGCAGCCAATGGCTGCGTCAATCGCCGTCATTGAGACAAGCAATGAGCTATTTGGCGCAGCCTTGGTTAAGATTCACCCCAATGAGTTTGGCTCATTCGATAGTTTTTACTAACCAGCACATAAGGAACCCTCATGTCTTTGATCAATACCCAAGTTCAACCCTTCAAAACCACGGCTTTCCACAATGGCAAGTTCGTTGATGTGTCTGAGGCCAGCCTCAAGGGCAAGTGGTCTGTGCTGATTTTCATGCCCGCCGCTTTCACCTTCAACTGCCCCACAGAAATCGAAGACGCAGCTGACAACTATGCTGAGTTCCAGAAGGCTGGCGCTGAGGTCTACATCGTGACCACCGACACGCACTTCTCGCACAAGGTGTGGCACGAGACTTCCCCCGCTGTGGGCAAGGCCAAGTTCCCACTGGTTGGCGACCCTACTCACCAACTGACACGCGCTTTTGGCGTGCACATTGAAGAAGAAGGCCTGGCTCTGCGCGGCACCTTCGTGATCAACCCAGACGGCGTGATCAAGACCCTGGAAATCCATTCCAACGAAATCGCCCGCGACGTGTCGGAAACCCTGCGCAAGCTGAAAGCTGCCCAGTTCACCGCTGCACATCCTGGTCAAGTTTGCCCAGCCAAGTGGAAAGAAGGCGCCAAGACGTTGACACCATCTTTGGATCTGGTCGGCAAGATCTAAAGCCCCTGCGCCGGGCCGCCCCAAGCGGGGCTGCGCCCCCTCGGGGGGCAGCGCAGCACATGCAGTGGCAAGCGTGGGGGCCCGGTGAAACAGTTTTGCTGCTGGAGGGGGTGCGGTGCGCCCCTTCTGTCAGAGGCACTGTCAGCTTCTTTCCCCCATTCTCTTATTCGCCAGATATTCGTATTACGCACGAAGGACCCGCCATGCTCGACGCACAACTCTCCGCCCAGTTGCAAACCTACTTGCAAAACCTGCGCAGCCCCATCCGCTTGGTCGCCTCGCTGGACGACAGCACGGGTGCCGTCGAAATGCGCGAGCTGCTGACCGAGATCGCTGGCCTGTCCGACAAGGTGAGCTTTGACGAGACTGGCACCGATGCGCGCAAGCCGTCCTTTGTGGTGGCCAAAGAGGGCGAAACCCGTGGCGTGCGCTTTGCCGCGATTCCACTGGGGCATGAATTCACGTCGCTGGTGCTGGCGCTGTTGTGGACGGGTGGCCATCCACCCAAGGTCGACGCTGCCGTGCTGGACCAGATCAGGGCGCTGGATGGCGAGATGAACTTCGAGGTCTACATGTCCTTGTCGTGCCACAACTGCCCGGATGTCGTGCAGGCCGCGACCTTGATGGCTATTTACAACCCGAAGATCACGACAACCGTGATCGACGGTGGCCTGTACCAGGCCGAGGTAGAAGCCCGCCAGGTGATGGGTGTGCCCCAGGTGTACCTGAACGATGCCGTGTTTGGCACAGGAAAAATGTCGCTGGAAGAAATCGTTGCCAAGCTCGACACCAACTCGGCTGCCAAGGAGGCCGCCAAGATGAACGAGAAAGCCCCCTTCGATGTGCTGATTGTTGGCGGTGGCCCCGCTGGTGCGGCGGCAGCCGTTTATGCCGCGCGCAAAGGCATCCGCGTGGGCGTGGCGGCTGAGCGCTTTGGCGGACAGGTCAACGACACCATGTCGATTGAGAACTACATCTCGGTGCTGGAGACCGACGGCCCCAAGTTTGCCGCTGCGCTCGAATCGCAAGTGCGCCACTACGGCGTGGACATCATGAACCTGCAGCGCGCCGACAAGATCGTGCCTGCTACAGAGGCTGGCGGCCTGATTGAGGTGCACATGGCCAATGGTGGCGTGCTGAAAAGCCGCAGCGTGATCCTGTCCACCGGCGCACGCTGGCGCAATGTGAACGTGCCCGGCGAGGCCGAGTACAAAAACAAAGGCGTGGCCTATTGCCCGCATTGCGATGGCCCGCTGTTCAAGGGCAAGCGCGTGGCGGTGATTGGTGGCGGCAACTCAGGCGTAGAGGCCGCGATTGACCTGGCAGGCGTGGTGCAGCATGTGACCTTGATTGAGTTTCTGGACCAACTCAAGGCCGACGCCGTGCTGGTGAACAAGCTCAAGAGCCTGCCCAATGTGACGATCCACACCAACGCGCAAACCACCGAGATCACGGGTGACGGCCAAAAGGTGAACGGCCTGGGCTACAAAGACCGCGCCAGCAACGAACTGCACCAAGTCGAACTGGAAGGCGTGTTTGTGCAGATCGGTTTGGTGCCGAATACCGAGTTTCTGAAAGGCACGTTGGAGCTGAGCAAGTTCGGCGAAATTGTGGTGGATGCCAAGTGCCACACCAACGTACCGGGCGTGTTTGCTGCGGGCGACGTCACCACCGTGCCCTACAAGCAGATCGTCATTGCCGCGGGCGAAGGCGCCAAGGCGGCGCTGAGTGCGTTTGATTATTTGATCCGGCAGTGATCCTGCCGTGATGCTGCGGGGGCAGACGCGAGACGAGTCCGCGTCTATTCTGCCGCTGCCAAGCTCAGCCGCTGCAGCAGGCTGGTATCGGCAAAACCATCGGGCACCAAACCCTCGCTGCGTTGGTACTGACGAATGCCCGCTTGCGTTGCCGGCCCCAGCACGCCGTCGGGTTTACCTGTTTCAAAGCCACGCTGACTCAGTGCGGTTTGCAAGGTCTGCACTTCGCTGCGTGACAGAGCGCGCAGCTCACGCGGCCAGTTCGCCAGCACCGCAGGGCCGTTGTCCAGCCGCTGTGCCAGCAGGCACACGGCCAGGGCGTAACTGGTGGAGTTGTTGTAGCGCAAGATAGCCCGGAAATTGGTCCCCACCAAGAAGGCCGGACCACGGGCACCAGCGGGCAGCAAAATCGCCGCCTCATTGCCCAAGGCAGGCAGGGGTGCGCCGTCCATGCTCTTGACCCCTAGCGCAGCCCACTGGGGCGTCGGCATCTTGTCGGCGATGCGCTCAAAATCAAAGCCAATGGGGAACCGAACCTCTGCGCCCCAGGCTTGTTCCTTTTGCCAGCCTGATTGGGCAACAAAGTTGGCGGTAGACGCAAACACATCGGCCATGCTGCCCCAGATGTCGCGCCGGCCGTCGCCATCGGCATCAACAGCATGAGCCAGAAAAACGGAAGGAATGAACTGGGTCTGCCCCATGGCCCCCGCCCAGGAGCCGACCATCTGGGCGCGGGTTATGTCGCCGTTTTGCAGGATTCGCAAAGCATCCAGCAACTGGGCGCGTGCCCAGGCTTCGCGGCGGCCCTCAAAGCCTAGCGTCGCCAAAGCGTCGATGACCGGGATATCGCCAAAGGCGGTACCAAAGTTGCTTTCCACCCCCCAGATGGCCGCAAGGACCGAGGCGGGTACGCCATAGCGTGCGCTGGCAGCCTGGGCTGGGCGCCGATTCTTCTGAAGTTTGTCGCGGCCCAGGGTGACGCGTTGCGGCGAGACGGCACGGTCCAGGTAATCCCACACCGTGCGGGTGAACTCGGGCTGTGCACGGTCAGCGTCGACGATGCGAGGGAGGTAGCGCACATTGTCAAACGCCATGTGCAAGGTGGTGTCACGGATGCCTGCGGCGCGCGCCTCGTCCTGAACCGTCGCGATCCATTGCGTAAAGTTGCGCTCGGGGGCGGCTGGGGTGTTGACGGAAGCTTCTGGAACTGGGGCGCTGGGAGGTGCTGGGGGCGTTTGAACGCAACTCGCCAGAAGCCCCAACACCAGCGCCAGTGACGTTAGCCAAGCATGGCGCTGAGCCATCGTGATTGGGTGCTGCATGCCTTGATTTTCGCCTGCTTTGTGGCTGCGATATGCCAGATGCGCACTTACCGTTAAAGTGCATTGTTTCAATGCTGAGAAAAGCAGGGTCCATGAACAGGGTGATTTTTAGCAGAGCAAGTCGGTGCGTGGCAATGGCGGCAGCACTCAGTTGCATGCTGGCCTGTGCGCCTACGCCCCCCAAACCCAGCCCGCCAGCGCCAAGCCCAGCTGCCACGGCGCACCCCAAAAACGCCGAATCCCTGCCCTTTGTCTTGCCCACACAGGGCCAAGTGATTTACCGCTTTGACGGCAAGGCGCGCAAAGGCATTGGCATTGGCGGCGTCGAAGGCACGCCCGTTGTGGCGGCAGCAGATGGTGTGGTTGTGTATGCGGGCAGCCTGCGCGCCTACGGCAACATGGTCATCCTCAAGCACAACGAGGTGTTTTTGACCGCCTACGCGCATAACCGCACGCTGTTGGTGCGCGAGGACCAGGCGGTCAAATCCGGGCAGAAGATTGCCGAGATGGGCAGCACCGCCAGCGACGTGACCAAGCTGCACTTTGAAATCCGCAAACGCGGTGTAGCCGTGGACCCGCAGATTTACCTGAACTTTCCCGGTACTGCTTCGGCACCCGCCCGAAAGAAGCCGTGAACGCCCAGCACCTGGGTGGGCTGATCATGCAGGCTTGAACACCATCCAGTACAGGTTGACCAGTGGAATCAGCGTGGCCAGCACACCGGCCCACAGCCAGATGCGACCGAGTGTCCAGTAGCGCGGCGGGATGACACCCGTCAGCGCAAACTGGCGTGCCATGCGGGCCTGCATGATCTGCACCGGGATCAGAACCAGCACCCAGATCACACCGGAGGCAATGAAGTACCAGTAGCCGTTCTTTAGCCACAGTGTGGGGAAGGTGGATACATCCACCACCATGTAATGCTTGACGCTCAATCCCAGCGCAGCAGCGTTGGCCAATCCAGTGACCAGCACCAACAAAGCTCCGCCAGCGGTGAAGACAAAGTCGGTCAGCGTCACCTGCCGCTGCGCAAACGCGATGATGGAGGGGTTGCCTGTGCGATCGGCCATCACTTTCCACCAGCCGGTGATGATGATGTTTCCCATGAAGAGGATCACACCCAGCAGGTGCAGGGATTTGTACAGAAGATAGGGGTTGTCCAAGTGTCGTCTCCAGTCGGTTCAGCCCATGTGTGGGATGGGTGAATCGTAGGCAAACACGCTTGGCGGCGCGACAGACTTGCGACGAAATGCTGCTGGCCAGCGCCAACTGCAGGCTGCGCGGTGCTAAGCGCAGCAGCCTGGCATGTCAAAGACTCAGTCGTCCAGCAGCGACAAATCGCGCGCCGCGCCCTTGTCGGCAGACATCACGAACTTGGCATAGGCCTTGAGCGCGGCAGACACCTTGCGCGGCCGTGGCAGGGCGGGTTTCCAGCCTTTGGCGTTTTGCTCAGCGCGGCGCTTGGCCATCTCTTCGTCGCTCACCAGCAGGTTCAGCGAGCGGTTAGGGATGTCAATGCGGATGCGGTCGCCATTGCGCACCAGGCCAATCGCGCCGCCTGCCGCCGCTTCGGGCGAGCAGTGGC